>Ga0209541_10000195_pt1 | contig 115104 bp, 112 predicted proteins | sample RifCSPlowO2_01_FD_184027 | JGI IMG/M metagenome (GOLD analysis project Ga0209541, IMG submission 184027) | Groundwater microbial communities from Rifle, Colorado - Rifle CSP2_plank lowO2_0.1 (SPAdes) (version 2) | ecosystem: Environmental > Aquatic > Deep subsurface > Groundwater | place... | reverse complement strand
CACTTTACCAAGCCATATAGCTAAGACATAGAATTAGTAACTTTCGCAATTCATCCCCAACGCTAAAGCGTGGGGATTTCTTGCTCAGAAGTTATTTAAGAAATTACAACTTTACTTCTCCAATATTCTTCCAAAACTGGTTCTAATTCTTTGATCATTTTGGATTTTATCTCTTCTTTTGAATCATAGATGTTAAATCGTTTAATAATTGGAGGCGTTGTTTCTGGTCTTTTGCAGCCACGTTTGTATAATTCTTCGAGCCAAGAAGTAGCATAGCGTTCGTTGACCAATACCTGGTATTTAGCATCTAATTCGTGGTCATCTAAGAGGCGGCCCTGGCTACGTTCTTTACGTAAAGCTAAAAATTCATCAATAGTCCAACTATCTGGAGCACAAACAACAAATAGATGCGTAGGAGGATTAGCAAAAGCCAATTGATTACCCTCTAATTCATGAAATAATTTAAGAGACATTCCATCTGCATAATCTTTAGGATGATAAACTTGGTAACAAGCTGATTCCTCACTGCGGCTGCGAATAATGAGTTTACCCTGGTCTCTTAGTGGTTTACGAAAACGTAATAATTCACCGATACGATAGATATGATGAGTGTGAGCGGCAGTTTCTGGTGATCTATAATGATCATACTTGCTGCGATGCAATTCAATGGTACGATTGACCATCCCCGCACCACGCTTAGTTGGCTCTTCCATGATCCAAACGTCAGCTAAATCTGGATTAATATAGGTACTTACTTCATTTTTACACATAGAAGGAATTAGCATTTTATCTGGGCCTAGAAACTTCCTTGCTTCAAAAAGATAATCTTTTCTTTCAGCAAGTGAAACTTGGCCATCATTTAGAAAGTCAGTTAAACTAAAGTGTGAATAATTATAATTATTAAATTTTTCAGCATGAAATAAAGCGTCTTCTTCCGTGCCTCGTAAATCACGAACAATTTTACCTTGAGCACGAAAATAACTTATTAAATCTCCAATTTGTGTACTAGTGCCGCTCATATCTGGGCCACTAATTACTAGGTCTAAGAAAAAGTTTTTAGGTTTATGATTTACATCTAAACTATCTGTTTCATCTACCACGAAAACTAGAATAAATAACTTATTTAAATATTCATATTATTCTTTAAAATATCTCTCACTAAATCTCTTTTCTATTACAGCAATAGATTTAAAGCAGCTACAGATCATTTTATTATGATAATTGGAATTACTGGATTTAATGCTTCTGGAAAAGATACTTTTGCTAATTACTTAGTTAAAAGAGGTTATAAACATTATTCTTTGTCTGAAGTTATTAAAGAAGAAGCGGCTAAGAAAAAATTAGAGCCATCACGTGATAACTTAATTTCTTTAGGAAATGAATTGCGCAGCAAGTTTGGAGCAAATATTTTAGCTGAAAGGATTTTACTTAAACTTAAAGAAGATGAAGATTATGTAATTACTTCTATAAGAAATCCTGCTGAAGTTGAAGCTTTGAAGGAAAGAGATAATTTTGTGTTTATAGCCGTAGAAGCCGAGGCTAAAAAAAGATATGAATTAATGAAACAACGTAGAGAAAGTAAAGATAATATTCAGACTTATGAAGAGTTTATAGAAAAAGAGAAAATTGAGCAAAGCTCTGAAGCTCATAAACAACAATTAGACCGTTGTTTAAAGATGGCTAAAATTAAGATAACAAATAGTGGAACAGTAGAAGAATTACATACTAAAATAGATAAGCTCTTACTAGATTTGAATAAAAAATATAGAAAAAGGCCTAGCTGGGATGAATATTTCTTAAGAATATCTAGAGAAGTAGCTAAGAGAGCAACATGTGATAGAGGGAAAGCTGGGTGCGTCATTGTTAGAGATAAAAGAATGCTATGTACCGGCTATGTGGGCAGTCCGGCTAGTATGCCGCATTGTGATGAAGTAGGACATCAATTTAAGACTATGATTCACGAAGATGGCAGTAATTCTAAACATTGTATGAGAACAATACACGCTGAGCAAAATGCCATTTGTCAAGCAGCACGCGAAGGATTATCTTTAAAGGGAGCAACATTATACTGTAAAATGGAGCCTTGTAGTGTCTGTGCTAGAATGATTGCAAACTGCGGAATCACTAGAGTCGTTTGTGAATATCGTTATCAAAAAGCGCAAGAAACAAGAGAATTATTTAAGATGGCTAAGATTAAATTAGAAGTTTTGAATAATGATACACAAGGGTATGCGAAGTAAGAATGGTTAATTGCTTAATAGATAGATCTATAATAATTAGAATAATCTGATAAAGAATGGTCAATCCAGAATTAGTTAAACAATTGTTAAGAGAATTAGAAAGAGAGTATGAGAGACCAGTTCAATTAAAAGTTGAACCATTAGCAAAAAAAGAATACTCAAAGGAGTTTAAATTAGAAGGAACTTACTTAGGTGGATTTCTAGAAAGAGAAGTTAATGTGAGCCCCATATCTGGAGAAAGTAAAGAATATGAAATTGCTGCAAAATTTAAAGGAACTTACACTCTTAAAGAACTAGGAGAATTAGTAGAAAAGATATTCTCAGAAGAACAATCGCCAAATGATGGTATTAATTTTGATGCTCCCATGAATATTAAAGGTTTTGAAATACGTACTAATGCTATTTATGCTATTACTGATGGGACTTATGGTCCTGCAGGACATCTAGTGGCGCATCCTGGATTTGAAGATGAAGACAGACCTTATCGCTTAAAAGTAGCCGACATAACTTTAAAATTAATAGAATAAAGAATGGTCAATTCTGAATTAGTTAAACAATTGTTAAGAGAATTAGAAGCTGAAAAATGTTGTCCTGTCCAAATACAAACAGAAACACAATTTGGTACTAAAGAATATTTTGGCTCGTTCTTAGAAAGAAGTGTTGTAGTTAAAAGAGTAGAAAATTTAGACGAGAAATACTATTTTGATATTGATTTAATTGAAGGAAAATATTCTAGTTTAAAGCAATTATATACCAAAATTGAAGAACTTAATGTTTTATTTAATATGCCAAGTGATAATACTTCAGTAAAAAAAGCACACTTATTGGTAAAAGAATTAATCGAAAAAAGAACAGGAATTAGTGAGAGTTTAGATGGTTCAATTTATGATACCATCGAAAACATATTTCAAATAGATAGAGTCTGGTCAAGAGGACATCATGCGCAACATGTTCCAATATCCGAGGTTTATGATGTACTTAATAATGCTAAGATGATTTATCTAAAATACAATTTTAAGCCAAGACCAGATGGAATATATCATGAAGTAAGTGATTCGGATGATTTTTGTTCAGACGAAACTGATGAAATAAAAGTTGCAGATATTACTTTAAAATTAATAGAATAAATATAGAGAGCTAGTCTTCAAATATTTAATTAATAATCTCTAACACTTTCTCCCTTGAATGTAATCCTGATTTAATTACTGCTTTCAAACCACATTCTTTGTTTAAAAATTTTAATAGTGCGAGATTGGCTTTATCTTTCTCCGGAGGAGCTTGAAGATATACTTTAATCTGTCCAGACTCAATCTTTATTTTATTTTGTGAAGAATGGGGAACTACTTTTATGTTCAGTAAATTATTATGGATATGAGATTTAATATCTAAAGTAGTGGACATAAAGTAGTAGATATTTTACACTGCAGCAGTTAGAATATTTCAATACTTGGAACATTGTCATTATCATCGTCATCTTTTTTCTCAGATTGAGTTTTTGAAGAATTAAAGAATGAACCTAAATCGGGAGAGGGATCTGCTTTAGCAGAATCGTCATCAGAGAACATGTTCATTAAAGTTGGATTTGTAGCAGGAGGAGTAGCTGAAGGATTGTTGCCAGATTGGGAGTAAGAACTATATGATGAATTTGTATAATTAGAGCTAGATCCATTTCTTTTTCGTTCAGCAATGCCAGCTAAAAGCGCAATAGCTTGATGAATGTCTTCAGGAGTATCTAAATGTGTATCGATGCTAATTTTCATAATATCACCTATTTTTAATGTGTTTTACTATTTTTTTATTTTTTGATACTTCTTAAGATAACTATTTATTGCTGTCTCAAAGTTCTGAAAGTCATCAATTTCATGAGATAGAAATTCATATGTTTGTGAGTCATCTATCTCTCCATATTTATGAACTAATATATTGCGAAATCCTTTCATATTTTTAACTTTTAAAGCGGTCTCTTTATCGATGATTTTGTTTTTTTCTGCAATATGGACTATGTCATCTTCGCTTTCTGGTAATCCTAGCTTTAAACTAGAAACTAAAATTGAAAGTATATCAATTACTTCTTCAATGGCATTTTCTATAGTCTTCTGACAAGCTCTTCGAATAGTTAAGTTGCTTAGAAAATCGTCTTCATTTTGCGGCAACATTTCTTCTAACTCATTTAAATAAGTATTCATGCTATCGAGCTTAATTAAGACTCTATCTTGAATTTTCATCAAGCTTCAACCCCTTGCCTCAAGACATCCAAGTATTGATTATAATATTTTTCAAATGAATTAAAATCTTTAATCGTGGTTAAACATTGATCAAACATAAATTCATAGTTATCATAATATAATGGATTACCTTTAAGAACCTCTTTTTGAACTGATAGGGGCAAATCTTGAAAAATATGTAAGTCCACTTTGTTAGGAAAATGGCCCAGAATTGTTTTTCTAAAATTGAAACGTTCAGCTTTTGTACCTTCATAATAAACAGCCAAGTCAATATCCGAGAGGTGATTATTCTTTTTATCTGCGGTACTTCCAAATAGAATAATAAAGCGTACAGCCTTTTCTTTATCTAAAGAAATAATTTGTTTTACAATAGACTTAATGTTCATCTAAAAATAGAATGAAATGAATTATTTAAAGCTTTTGCAGGGTTTGACTTATAAATTTTTATAATTAGTACAATTTAAGTTAAATTTAAAGAAAATCTAATTTAAAAAAATAACAAAAGAAAAAAATAGAGCTCTTAAAGCTCAATTGTCTTGACTATCTGATCCTTCTGATCCGCCAAGTTCACTTGCTTTCTTGACTAGAGCAACATTACTTGCTTTTAAGCCACGATCGCCTTCAGTGCCTTCAAAAGAAACTACATCGCCTTCGCGGATGAATGTTCCTTGATTTAGCCCTGTGTGATGGACAAAATAATCTTTTCCATCGTCGCCGGTGACAAAACCGAAGCCTTTCACACGGTTAAAAAACTTTACTTTTCCTTCCATTTTATTCTTCACTCCTTCTGTTTAAACTTCTTGCTCAAATGAGCAATAGTCATTAAATCATAGCCCTATTTTTAAATGTTTAGGTAGGAATTTAAATAATTTTAAATGATTTTATAATATAAAAAACAAGTAAAATAGTAACAAGTAAAATAGTAATAAGTAAAATAGAAGAAGGTTATAACAAGAAATCTACTTCAACTTCCAATTGATCTGCCGTAGGATACTCCAGCACCAAAGCTGCCCTTAAACCCAATTTGTCATAGAGTTGAAGATTTTTTCGCAGCATTTTAACAGAAAGTAAAATTCTTGGTTTTTCTTCATCCAAAAAAATTTGATCGTCACGCAGATGCAGTTCTTTCTGAATCTTTTCTTTTAAAGGTTTTAATTTTTGAATATAAGGTGCTTTGTCAATGGTTTTTAGTCTGTCTCTATAATTAAATCCAGGAAATAATTCTGGCAAGTAAATAGCCCCACGATTGAGCATACCTTCATTATCAATGATATCAAATACTTTCTTTGCTCCTTTGGCTTGACGTTTGATTCTAGAACCTAGCTGAACTTTATCTTTCAATTTTGCAGTACAAAGATGGACCGCTAAAGAATAATTTTTTTCTTGAACATAATTAATGATTTTCAAACCAACCTCCAAAGAGTCTTGAATAGCATAACTTAATTCATCTTTAGTGTTTTTTTCTAGAAGATATTGGCTATTATCAGCAGTTTCTAGCTCATTTAAGTTTAGAAATTTAACTTTATCTTGGATAAAATCTATAAGTTCTTTAATTTCTCTTTCTTTACTTGGCATAAGAGGTATTTCAACACCAACATCCCAAGAATGTTCTTTTGCTAGGATTAATTTTGACCATAGTTTTTTATCATCTAATTCTAGATGAAAACGTATTTCATCTAAACCAGCTTGAAAAAGCTGAGACAAAGTTTCTGCAGTAACTAAATTTAAAGAGGTATAAAGATGGATATGAAAATGGCTCCCAAATTTTTGTTTGAGTAGTTTAATGTATTCTAAAGTTCTATCTAATTTAGTTAAAGGATCCCCGCCTGTAATTCCTGCACCTTTGGCTCGCATTAGTTCTGCTTCTTTAATTAAGTCTTCGTCTGATTTAACAGAACGTTCGTTAGCAAAAGTTACGTCTTTTTGATATTTTTCATCAGAAACAGGACAAAAAACACAAGAGCGAGGACAAATACCTGTTACAAAAAGAACTAATTTTTCACCTCTAACGCAATATTGACAGCCTTTAGGCAATTGTTTGAGATTGTATGAATAGTATTGGTTTTCTTTAGGCTTATTATCTTGAGCTTTACTGTCTTTAGTCATATTTTAGATAGAAATAGGTTTAATTTTAAATGTTTCTAGAGCTTACATTAGAGCCAGTCGAATGTCCCGAAAAAGTCGCCTTGGCCGCAGAATTTGTGCCATCTTCGATACTAGATTAAGAGGTGTGGCACCAATACTTTTTGTAAATCATAGTTCAAATTCTGCCAATCTGGCCTTGGCGGCGACTTATTCTACAGAGCCATTGATTAGAAAACATTAATATACTACTTTAAATTCATTTTAGTTTATGTTAGAGGTCTTAATAGGTGTTATTACTTTTGCAGCTCTCCTTGCTGCGTCCTACTGTGATTTACGTACCAAAGAAGTACCAGATTGGATTAGTTATGGGCTGCTTTTTTCTGTATTAGGGATAGAATTAATTGCTTCTATCGTCTCAGGTAATTGGTGGATTATGGCCAGCGGAGTATTAGGTTTTTTAGTATTGTTTATAGTTGGTTATTTACTTTATAGATTAGGACAATGGGGCGGTGGCGATACAAAATTATTAATGGGCTTGGGAGCTGCCATTGGCATTAGTTTGCCGATTCAAACTTCTAGCTGGGAGTTGCTGTTCTTCTTTTTTGCATTGTTGTTCTGTGGAGCGGTATATGGTTTAGGCTGGGTTGTATATCTTGCAATTATAAAGAGAAAAATAGTCTTTCGTAAATTTCAAGAAGAATTGGAAGATTATAAATTATTACATTTAATTTTGGCTGGAACAACAATATTAATTCTAGTTTTAGCAATAATACAAAGAATATTTTTACCTTTAGTATTTTTTCCCCTGCCGTTCTTTTACTTTTTTGTCTTATTAGGAATAGTAGAAAAGCATTGTTTCTATCGCTCTATTTTAGTAGACAAATTGACAGAAGGAGACTGGCTCGCTAAAGAGGTAAAAGTAAAAGGAAAGGTTATTTTAGAGCATAAAACACTAGAGAAAAGTGATTTGTTAAAGTTAAATAAATTATATAAGACTGGAGTAATTAAAGAAGTTATGATCAAAGAAGGCATTCCTTTTGTGCCTTGTTTCTGGTTAGCCTATATTTTACTTTTTTTTATAACAGATATTTGGAATTGGATGAGATTTAATTGAGACGATTAAGTTTAAGTAGGGAAAGTTATTTCTTGCTCTTTAACAATCCAAAAAGAGCGACTATAAAGATAATTAGATACATCACTAGACCATAAACACAAACAGGAATAGAGAACAGATTTGAACATTGACCAATTGGACAAGTTTGTTTAAACAGTTCATTATAGGATAAGTAACCAGAGAATAAGATACCAGCGATAGAGATGATTAGGATAATCTTTAAAGAAGTGTTTTTTTGCATATTTAGAGGTAAGTATTTAATGTTAGGCTGAATTGTTTTTTGTAAACTGAAATTTTTTTATTCGTCCTTGTTTGATATCTTCTAGAGAACGTAGCATGAAATGTAAGAAATCATTTTGTTCTTTAAGTTCACGTTTAACTTTTTCTATATCTTTGTTCATAGTGATTTAAGATTGATTCAAGCCATTGCTTCTTCCATATCAACAATTCCAATACAAACTTTGTCAATAAGCCTCTGACGTTCATTTATTAGTCTTTTTAGTTCTTTGTCCATGATAATACTCAGTACGTAACGGTTATTTATAATGTTTTTGTCCTTCTTTCTACAAACTCTTTAAATATGTCAAAAAGGAAAGCGGCACCACCGGTCAAAGACCGGTGGCATGCTCGCTTCGCTCGGCCGCTTTCCTTTGGACTCCCAGAATTTTCCCCGTGACTGGTGGCATTTTTCGCCACCGGTCCGAGACCGGTGGAAAATTCTGTGGATTTTAAGTTACTTTTAATGATATTAATTACCGATTGTTGTGTTTTTTTGTCAGAGACACCTACAAATAAGACTATTATCTGTAAATCATAAATTAAATAGTATACACGAAATTTATCATTTTTTAACTCCCTAAACCATTTATAACCCAATGGCTGTCCTAGTCCATAAGGGTTTTCTTTTAGTTTCTCAAATTGCTTTTCAAAATGACATTTAACGTCCGATGGTAGCCGGTTATATTCTTTCTAGAATTCTTGAGTCTCTTCTAGATTCCACATATTAAGTAATAAAGAAGCAAAAATATTTAAAGATTATGGCAGGAGATAGATTATTACAACATTAAAGTACAACTTCCGTTCCTGCCACCGTCGCATACACAGAAGCTTTAATAGGAAATGGACAGCTTCTGGTCGCGACGTCGTCACTCACTTCCGTTCCTGCCACCGTCGCATAATCCGGTATTGCGTCAGATTATATCCTTAAGCAATTAAGCATTATAAAGACGAATCTCGAATTTCCGGATAAGACAACTGATCCCCCTGGGATTCCCAGTTCAAATCTGGGCGGTGGCGTCTTTTTATTTATTAACTTGCTTTATACTATATTGCTCATTACGTCAACATAGTCACGAACGCTTTTTGAGGAGCGAAGAAAGTCATGAATGAGTGCAACGAATTACTTGATAGTGACTCGAGTGCTGCTGGGATGTCAAAGAAAACAGCTCACCGCTGGTTATCGCCTGTAAGCTTAACAGTAGTGGTACAAGTTTTGTGACCAAAGGCGACTTTTTTCGAGAATTTATACTAAGCCGTAACCTCGCATTAATTTATAAATCAAACAAAATAACCACTATGGAGTAGAAAGTATTAAAAATAAATGGTGTTTGAGAAGCTTATGAGTCTTACAAAACGAGATTTATTGGCAATGTTGGGAAAGGTAGTAAAAACCGCAGCTTTAGCTTCCGTGCTTAGCTGCGTTCCAAAATCTAGAGAATTAAAATTTGTGGAAGACTCATTAGAGCACTTAGACGCCTTGTGGGAAGGCTGCGGTTTAGCCTCGCCTTTGTCAATGACTTTAGAAGATATTGCTAGAATTAACCTGTCTTCCGGACAAGTGTATCGCTTCCGCCCTCATACTTTAAGTTATTATTGCGTTAAAAAAGCGCAAATTGAAGGTGCAATTCCCAGAAGAGGAAACGTGATAATTCACGTAGATAGCCATCAGGATTTTTATCATCCCCTCTGGGAAGTGGAACAAATACAAAAAGTGGCAGATCTTATGGAGGAAAGTTCTCTGCAAAGAGAAGAAAAGTTAGATTTGCTTAAGCACCTAAGTGTATATCCTTTGCACATCGAAAATTTTATAGTCCCTCTATTAGTGGATGGTTCGGTAAGCAGAGTGTATCACCTGAAACCGGCAGTAGAAAATATGGAAATGCCTTGCGCTCCAGGAGAGTGGAGATTTAGAATTTCTGATAGTTTGGTTACGAGTACTACTTTAGTTGATGCTTCGCAATCATATTTAGAAAACGAAATTAAAGCAAGATTTACAGAACATTGGATAGAAGAACCAGAAACACAATTACGCGAATTATATGAGCAATTCAGACGATTGCCTTATGAAACAGCACTGTTGGAAGAAAACTTTGCAGATAAGAATGTTATTCTGGATATAGATTATGATTACTTTGCTTGCATTGCTGAACCTTACGTGCATAGGCATTCAAAAGAAGAAATTAGAAAAAGCGTGCAAAATGTATTGAGGCGGTTAGCAGAATTAGGAGTTCAACCAAAACTAATTTGTCAAGCTGAATCTCCGAAGTACACTCCTAAAGAATTAGTTCAGGTAATTGCAGAAGCAGTACAAGAAAATTTGCAAAGATACTGGTTTATGCATAGTCTAAGCTCATATGATTTTACAGGATATAATCAGAACAATTTATAAAACTCAAAGATTTCTCTTCTAAGATGATAAAAAGCAAAATTTCTTTCTTAATATTGATAGTAATTGCAGTAGTCTCATTTCTAATATTATCTGGCTGTAGTGAAACTCAGAATGAGCAAGAAGGGAAAAGAACAAACCAAGATGCCTCTCCTCCTGAGAAACAGTCTCAAAATAAGGAAGATTCTGCAACTTTTAAACAAACCTTTGATTCTTTAAAACAAAGTCTACTGAGTGCACAAAAAGAAAGCAGTGAAATTAGTCCACAAACATACCAAGATATTGAAAGCAAAATAAAATACTGGGAAGGAAAAGGGTATGCAAAAGAAATGCAGGAAATCAGAAATCTTCTTTCACAACTAAAAGTAGGAGGACAAATTCCAGAAATTTCTGCTCCTGAAAATCAAGCGATGAAACCAGAAGAAAATACAGAAGAAAAAAATACTCCAGCTCAAGATATCAGTCCAGTTCGCTGGGATTATAAAAACGGAAAATGGATCCCCACCAGAGAACCGCCTGCTTGTCCAGAGCCATTAGTTCTCAAAGTTCCTGTGGACTTAGAAAGAGTTAACGGCATTCTCTATCCTGGCCAAGTAAGAGGCGATGATTTTAAGCCGCATGGAGGTTTTGCTACCGATGGTGAAGGACCAGATGTGGTCAGTGCTCCTTTGCAAGGATACATTAAGGAAGTTGCGTATTTTACTGATGAATTTGGAGTGCATTACATGTACGATATCCAGCACGAATGCGGTATCATGGTTCGCATGGGTCATTTAGGAGCAGTTCCAGAGAAATTTCAAGAGGTTTTTGATGCCGTGCCTAAAAGAGGGTATAGAGATTCAGTGACGATGGAAGTCGAGTCAGTTCTTGTTGAAGCGGGAGAAATTATAGCTACCAATAGTCAAACGGGAAAAGGGTTTGATTTTGGATTGTATGACTTAAGAAAAGAGAATCAAGCCGCTAAAGATCCGGCTTTTAGAGAAAAGCATGCTGATGAGGCTGGACAGGCATATTATGCGTTATGCTGGCTGGACTGGTTTACTGAGGAAGAATCAAATAATTTAAAAGCTCTTCCAGGAGTAGATGGGAAGTCAGGAAAAGAAAGTGCGTATTGTGAGTGAATTTTTGAAACGTAAGAGATTACACCTACCTCATTTTGAGATTGTCAAGAAGGTTGAAATAAACACAGAAATCCTAAAATCGCCTACCCATCGTTCGCTTCGCTCATCTAGTCACTACGTTCGTGAGTTGCGTACCGCAAGCAACGGGGTATTAGACCCAGCGAGGAATAAAACATTATAATACTTAAAGAAAATCCTGAGTGGCTATCCCAATAATATCCTCAGAAGATGTGGCTTTTTGGACCCCAAAAGTAATATCATAAAAATGCGTGAAACCGTCTCACCATGCCCTAAAGGGCATGGTTTGAAAAGAGACGGTTTCTAAACAACGCATTTTTAGGATGCAAAAATTTCGCCATAAATGGCGGGGTTTTACACCCTGCGAAATTTTTTGCATAATAAATAATTAATTAGTGATCAATTTAATTGATCATAAAATTCTTTCATTAATTGATTAATATCTTCAAATGTATTTGATTTGCCTAATTTAGTTCTCAATTCTTTGCTGCCAGGACATCCTGATGAAAAATTAATAGCCTGCATTTTAATTAGAGAAGTTTTAATCTCAAAATTTTTAGAGTAATCTAAATACTTAAAAAAATATTTTAGTCTTTCTTTTGGAGTTATTGATGCATAAGATCCAGTTAAAAAATAGGTATTAATTTGCTGAAAGAGAAAGGGGTTTTTAGCTGCAGCACGACCAATCATGACATAATCACAGCCAGTTTCTTCAATCATCCGCTTGGCGTCTTGCGGAGTTTGAATATCCCCATTTCCAACAATAGGTATTTTTACCAAATTTTTTAATTCTTTAATGAGGCCCCAATCAGATTTACCAGAATAACCTTGTTTTACAGTACGTGGATGAAAAGTAATCATTGACAAACCTTCTTCCTCAGCAATTTTAGCAATCTCTTGCCATTTATCTGATTTAGTTATCCCCGCTCTCATTTTAACAGAAACTGGCTTGGAAGTAGATTTAACTAAAGTGCGAAATATTTTTCTAGTTACTTCTGGCTCTTGGAGTAAAGCAGAACAAGCCATTTGCTCAGTGATATGTGGAGCAGGACAACCCATATTATAATCAATAATATCAAAATAAGGCTCCACTATTTTTACTGCTTGCTTTAATTTTTCTAAATCTGAACCAAATAATTGCACCGCCAAGGGGCGTTCTTTTTCAGAGAACTCTATAAATTTAGTTATATCTTCGGCTTTGGCTGTCACGGCATGGATGCTGATAAATTCTGTAACCACTAAACCAGCTCCTAATTCTTTGCACAATAAACGCAGAGCTGGATCAGATACACCAGCCATTGGAGCAAAAAAAGCTTTACTGGAAAATTTAGGAAGTTGAGGCATAAAGAACTTAGTTTAGCTGATTATTTTAATATGTTATGGTAATAAAAGAAAAAAAAGTAATATTTGATCCATATTTTTAACTATTAATCTAATTAAATAATTCAACATTGAGTAAAGATAATCTAAACTATTGCATTATCTCGAGGAGGATAATTACTAATGAGTAGTATTACTCTCAAAAAGTTTATAAACAGACAAGATAATGAGAGATTTATGCTAGATGAAAAATTATTTACAGAATTAGAGTTAACATTAGATAGAATTAGAAATCACTTTTTATACACTGATGAATTAAATGATCGAGCTTTAAGCACCCTTAATTTTGATGCCATTTCTCACTCAGATAAGTTAGAAGTTGATTCTACAAGTAAAGCAACGCATCAAAGGCTGTTAGGTGCTTGGGATATTTCTTTAGAACATTATAATGGCACAATAGATAATAATCTAATTTGTAAAGTGGCTAGTGAAATAGATCCACGAGTTACACAATACAGAAATGAGAGTGTACGTGTAGCAGGTAGACAAGAAGTTTATGTCATGACCAATCCAGCTAAAGTTGAAAGAGAGATGAATAAATTATTAGCTTACGTAAATAACCCAGACATTCGTGTTTTGGAAAGGGCACTAGCTTTTCATCTTTATTTTGCTTTAATTCACCCTTTATCTGATGGAAATGGACGAACATCCAGGCTTATGCAAAATATGATTTTATATCATAATGGAATTCCCCCCGTTACAATAAAACATACCGAAAGACCTACTTATTTAGATCATATTGAAGATGCAACTAAAGCTTTTAGAGAACGCTCAGGCCAAGATGGAATGTTTGAAAATCAATCTTATGCTGAGTTAAGATTCATACATTATATTCAAGGAAAAGTTAATGATAGTGCTGAGTGGCTGGAAGAGAAGATGTCTAATTTACGCAGATATGAAGTTGATGTTGATTTAAGAGGTCCACGAAATACCATATTAGGAATAAGAAACGTGCTTAGAAAAGCTTTGGTAGCACAGGGACTGCCTCCAACCATCCAAGTAAGCCATGATAGAACAAAAATGACTATAGTAACTGAACAACATGAAGAGTTTTTAGTTGGACTTTTAGAGAGATACAAAAAGAATAGTACTAATCTTCTAAGATACCAGGTTAAAAATACTACTAAAGATTAAGAAGAAACTGATTAGAATTAAAAATTACATAAATTAAATTTTTATAGATAAGAAAAAAGATAAAAATAGGATTAAAAAAAGAAAGTTATTATAAAAAGTTATAAAATATTTAATTATCAACCATCTCAATTTCTATGTTGAGACCTTCAGGAATAGGTACACGCATAACTAGACGTAAAGTACGTTCGTCAGCGCCTAGATCAATTAGCCTTTTATGAACACGCATTTCATATCTTTCCCAAGTTGCTGTTCCGTTACCACAAGGTGATTTTCTTGTCGTTACTTTAAGCTTCTTAGTTGGAAGTGGAATGGGCCCACGTAAGTCTACGCCAGTTTTCTCGGCAATATCTTTAATGTTGGCGCATATCTCATTGATTTTAGCAATGTCAATGCTGGCTAATTTTATTCTTGCGTGTTGCGTCATTTTCAGCTAAAACCATGATAAACTATTCATCACCATGGTTAATAATTATATTTTTACTTCTATTTGTAGGGTTTATTTATAAAGCTTTTTGTTTTTTAGAATACAAATGAGTTAACAAATATTTGCTACTTTTCTAAGAACATTGAGAAATATTTTCACTTATTCTGTTCAACTAAACCCATAAATTTATATACAAGTATATCTTGTGATATCTAGGTGATGCAAAATAGTCATATTTAGTAAACATGCTCTGGAGAAAATAGATGCTTATGGACTAGAAAGAACAGAAGTTGAAAAAACAATTAGAGAAGGAATGAAATGGAAAGAAGAGAAAGAAGAAAAGTGGCATGCTAGAATGGCTGGGATTGAATGTGTCTTTATTAAACAAGAAAACCAGTTATTTATCATTACTGTATATCTAGAAAGTGGAAAAAATTGAATGGTGAAAAAAATGAAATGTGTCATATGTAATGGAACTGTTCAAGAAAAAATAGTTGAGTACAAAGAATTTGGAGTTCCGCTAGGAAGATTTCCTGCCAAAGTGTGTAATTCTTGCGGTGAAGAATTTTTTGATAGTGAGACAGTTGACAAGATACAGATAAAATCTAAAGATAAAGGATTATTTGGTCTTGCCGCAAAAAAAACAAAAGTTGCATTGGTAGGAAATAGTTTAGCAGTACGCATACCTAAGGAAATTGCTGAATTTGTCGGATTAAGAAAAGAAGGAGAAATACGCGTTGTTCCTAAAAACAAACATGAGATTGCTTTAGAGATTGCTTAGATTATCTTAGAAGACAATTTTAAGCTACATAAGGAATGAGGAATTTACGAAAAGACGGTTTTTCTCCAGCAGCATCTAATAGTTTTTTGTCCATTTCTTTTTTAAGCTTTCTATAGTGAGAACGATTATTTTCTCCATCATAAAATTGTTTTTCCATTTGATTAATTAAAATTGATTGAACATCATTATAACGTCCGGTTATAACTTTGAATTCAGCAAGCACTCTATCAAAGCTTTTATCATCAATTTCGTAACAAGCACTCACTAATAGCAGATCAGGAGAACCACAACAAGGATTACATTCGATTTTTCTTTCCAAATCACCATCATCTCTCAAGGAAATCCTTTCTGTGATTACTTTTTCACCAGATTTAAAAATATCATCTGTTTCAACTACTTTAGAGTTATGTAACATCCTCAAATAGAATTCACTTTTGGCAAAATTAGTTGTAGCCCAATTTTCATCATACAAAACTTTGTTATTCTTATCGCAAGGAGTAAAAGTGCCTGTTGCTTCCCATAAATGTTCTATAGGGATATGATTAAAAATATATCTTACAAGAGAACTAGTGTGCTTACAAAAGAAATTATCATAGTTAAACCCTAATATAGGTCCGGTTTCTCTAGCCAGTGTTTCTGGAGTTGGATGAGTTTTATAAATTCTAACCATTTTGAATAACTATAAAACACCACTTTTACACACCAAAAAAATATTAAAAAAATAAATTAAAATAAAGAAGAATCAAAAATTTATTCTAACTTCTTCTTTACAATGTCAATACACATACCTGCAGCTACTGTAACTCCAGAGTCCCTAACTGCAAACTTTGACATTTGTGGGATTTCAGAGTTTTTCTCAATAACTATAGGTTGCATTGGTTTTAACTGAACTACTGCAGCATCTCCGTTACGTAGGATTTCTTTGTCTGTAGTAATTTCTTCACCGCTGGCAGGATTCAATTTCTTGATGATATTAGTTAATTGACAAGCTACTTGAGCAGTGTGGATATGGAATACGGGAGTATATCCAACAGTTACAACAGTAGGATGGTTTAAGATAACAATCTGAGCTGTAAACTCACTAGCTACAGTTGGTACATTATCGGCGTGACCTAAGACGTCTCCCCGAGCAATATCTTTCTTACCAATGCCTCTAACGTTGAAACCAATGTTATCACCAGGCTCTGCTTGAGGAACTTGTTCGTGGTGCATTTCAATACTCTTAACTTCACCAGGAACTCCTTTTCCTTCTCTACCTGGAACTACCATGACTTTGTCACCTACTTTCATAATTCCAGTTTCTACTCTACCTACTGGAACTACTCCAATACCAGTGATGTTATATACATCCTGTAAAGGCAGGCGTAAAGGTAAATTTGTTGGTTTTAATGGTACTTCAAATTTGTTGATTGCTTCTAATAAACAATCGCCTTTCCACCAAGGCATGTTAGCTGATTTCTTAGCAATATTCTCTCCTGGGAAAGAAGCAATAGGGATAAAGCGTACTTTATCTGTTTTCCAACCAGCTTGTACTGCATGTTTCTTTACTTCTTCTATAACTTGGTTGAAACGTTCTTCTGAGAACTTAGCCATATCCATTTTGTTAACAGCTACAACTAATTGTCCTACACCGAAGATTTTTGATAATTTTAAGTGTTCGATAGTTTGTGCTTGTACACCGTCACCTGGGTTTCCAGAAACAACTAATACAGCGCAATCTGCTTGAGAAGCACCAGTAATCATATTTTTAATAAAGTCTTTGTGTCCTGGTGCATCAATAATAGTAAAATAATACTTTTCAGAATCAAAGCGTTTGTGAGATAAATCAATAGTAACTCCCCTCTCTTGCTCTTCTTTCAAGTTATCCATAACGAAAGCGAATTCAAAACCAGCTTTACCTAGTTGCTGTGCTTTCTCTTTTAATTTACGCATTTCCTGCTCGTCGATATTACCTGTATCGTAAAGCAATCTACCAACGGTAGTTGATTTTCCGTGGTCAACGTGACCGATAAAGACTAAGTTAATGTGTTCTTTTCCTTTTGCCATCTTATATTTCCTCCATGATTAACTGTTAATTACAGTATGATTATCACACGGTAAAGAGGTTTATTTATAAAGATTTCGTAAATGTTTTAGAATAATGGGGTTGAGAAGAGATTTAATGTCGTTAGTTCTTTATAATTAGTTAATCATTGAAAAGTCCTATATTCTTTAAAACAAAAAGAAATATAAAATACACACTTTAATAAGAAGATAAGAATGGTTTCAGTCCAACAAATGTTAAATATGGGAAAGTCTTATTTGTCTTCTCAGTTTGGTCCTCTACCACTATGGACGCACTTGTGGATTACTGATAAGTGTGATTTAAATTGTGAATATTGTGAAGTTGTAGATAATGAGAAGAAAAAACCCTCAAAAGAAGAGATAGAGAGAAGAATAGAGCATGCTGCTTATCTAGGAAGTTCTGTTATTGCTTTTATGGGTGGGGAACCAACATTAAGAAAAGATTTTCCAGACTTAGTGCGTATTGCCACAGAAAGAAATTTGTTTACTTATGTTACCTCACACGGACAAAAAAATTCTTTGTCTGAAGAAAAACTAAAGCAGTTGGGAGAAGCAGGCTTAAGTGTTTTAGAAGTTTCTTTAGATGGCTATGATACTGTTAAAAGTTCTGAAAAGACTTTAAACGGAGATGAAAGTTTGATAGAGAGGCTAGAACAAGCACAACTAAAATATGGGTTAAAATATAAAGCACATCAAGTTTTAGCACCTACTAATTTAGATGAAACCATAAAATTGGTAGAATTGTCTGAAAGAAGGAAATTGCCCATTAGTTTTGGTTTGGTAACAGAATTTAGCGCTTTTAATTCAGGAAAAAAACTGTTTATGATGATCCTGCCATCAATGAAAAGATAAAGCAAACTTTAAGACTTCTTCAAGAAAAGAAAAGAATAGGAGCTCCAATAATCAATGCAGAAGCTTATTTCCATGATGCTTTAAAATTTATTGATGAACCATTGCGCTGGCATTGCGATATTGGTACATATATGATATAGGTAGCTACTAATGGAGAAATATTCAAATGTTCAAAATATATGAAACAAACTAATGGGATTAAATTTTTGGATATTGATAAGAGTTATTTTATAGATGGTGAACATAATTATAAAGAATTGTTAGATAGTTGCAATGATAAATGTTTTTCAGCCTGCGCTTATAACACTTCTTATTTTAGAAGAAACCCATTGATGTTTTTAGAGATGATGAGGAAGATGTTTTAATTTACTCTTTGCATGATTCTATTCACCTTAACTTTCTAACAACATAATCCAATCCTGAAATTATTTTTTTGTCGACAACTGAACGGATGTTTTCTTCAGTCGGACAGGAATCGCCAGAATAATTCATTCTCACTAAAGCTTTTCTGCCGATGAAGTCTTCTGTACCAAAATTTAGAGGGGAAATTTTGAAACCGAGCTCTATTAAGGATTTAGCAACGTCGTTAACAGAAGCAATATAATAGTTTGATACTCCCATAGTTGCCGTACCTATAGTAGTTATTAAAGCACTCTTGTCTTGCAAATCATTCTTAGGGAATAATTCAATTACATAAACTGAGATATTATTTTTAATAGGGGTGTCTTGTCTCATTTTTTTTCTTTCTCTAAATTATTTTTATCAAATCTTTTTCTAAAAGACAATTCAGTTTAAAAAATATATGGAGAAGAAATAGATAATCATAATAGCATCATTTCTTAAAAAATCTAATATTCTTTACGATAATAACCTTTTTTATGTATTGTAGAATAAGACTGCCAACCTTGCTCTTCTAAAAACCTCTTAGCTTCGTTAAGAACTATTTGGCTTGGTTTTTCTCCCCTGGGCAGCTTATCTTTTAAACGCTCAACTAATGGACTAACATAAGACCTGATATGTTCTGTCTTAAAACCTCCTTCGGGATAATCTTGCAAAAGAATCCCTAAATGAACAGACAAGTCTTCACGACTAACATATCTTCTTGAGGCTCTATTTTTTGCTATTTCGTCTACCATATTTTTATGATAATTGATTTAAATGATTATTTTAAAAAAAAGGAAAAAAATAAAATAAAAAATGTTTAAGCTCCCAATTCTCCAGAAGTTAAACCTTTTCTTTGGATAATATTAGTTCTAATTTTATCCTGCAACTCAAAAGGCAGACGCTCAAACATCTGATCAACTAAGTTTGAACTACCACGGCCTTCTGTTGCAGATCTTAAGTCGTTACTCCAACCAATTAACTCACCTACTGGAAGTTTAGCTTTTATAATGCCTTGCTCGCCTTCTTGGTTTAAGTCTAAAAGCTGGCCCCTCTTGGAAGAGACTAAACGTGAAATTTCTCCCACATATTCATTAGGCGCTTCAATTCTCATAACTTGCAATGGTTCAAAAAGCATGGGACCAGCTTGCATCATAGCTCCTCTAATACCTTCTCTTACAGCAGGATAGGTTTGCGCAGGACCACGGTGGATTGCATCTTCGTGCAATTTACAGTCAGTTAAACTTACTCTGACACCAACACAAGGTTCTTTAGCTAATGGGCCTGCTTTCATGACATCTTCAAACATGTCTAAGACCATTTCTAAGATTTCGTTAATGTAAACAATACCACGAGTTTCATCCATGAACATGTTGCCGTTACAAACTGCTTTTACCATACCGGCAGTTTTAGCGTCCCAGCCGCATTCTTCTCTTAGGAAAGCAACCATTTGATCATCACGCTTTTTAAAGCGACCAGCAGGAATTACTCCACTCTTAATCCCTTCACTAATCTTAGGATCAAGTGGTTCGACTTTAAAGTAAAGCTTGTTATGTTTGTTAGGTGATTTTCCTTCAACTTCTGGACTTTGTTTAGTGATTGTTTCACGGTATACAACTATCGGAGGTGAGGTTTTAACTTCTACGCCTTTTTCTGTAATAATTCTATTTTCGATAATTTCTAAGTGCAGTTCTCCCATACCATGCATTAAGTTCTGGCCAGTTTCTTCATTGATTTCAATCTTAACAGATGGATCTTCACGACTGACTTTACGAAGAACTTCAACTAACTTTGGCAGATCTCCTGGTTTTTTAGGTTCGATAGCTTTAGTAATAACAGGTTCAAAGATGTGTTTTAATTCTTCAAAAGGATGTTCAGCTTCTAAAGTTACAGTTTCACCTGCAAAGCCAACAACACCAGAGATTGCTAAAACATTTCCGGCAGGAACAGATTCGATAATCTCTGGACGAATACCGTTATAGATGTAAACATTTTGTATTCTTTGTTTTTTCTTAGCATCATTTAACCAGACTTCCATGCCGCTGCTTATTCTTCCGCTGAAGATACGTCCAGCAGAAATATCTTTTCCAGATTTTGGATCAACAACAATTCTAGTGATAACAAAAGCTAATTTCCCATTTGGATCAGCAGTCAATAGACCTTTACCAAATTCTGATTCTAAATCGCCGTGCCACATTTTTGGAATACGATAGGCTTGAGCTTGAGATGGATCTGGCAAGTGTTTAATGACCATATCCAAAATAACTTCGTTTAATGGAGCATTATCCCAAACCCATTTTTTACGTTCTTCTTCTTCCATTTCATAGATTTTTAATATATCAGCAAATTTTATACTTTTCTTCTGCATATAAGGAAAAGATAAAGCCCAGTTCTCACGTGCAGAACCAAAAGCTACACTTCCTTCAGGAACGCTTACTTTCCAAATCTGTTTGTACTGAGGTTCGGCAATATTTTCAATTAGATTGTTGAATTGTTGTACCAAAGACATAATTTTTTGAGAAATTTGTTCAGGTGACAATTTTAATTCTTTAACTAAACGATCAACTTTGTTGATGAATAATACTGGTTTAACACGTTCACGAACTGCTTGACGTACAACTGTTTCAGTTTGCGGCATAACTCCTTCAACTGCACAGATTAAAACTACTGTTCCATCAATAGCTCTCATAGCCCTAGTTACATTGCCACCAAAGTCAACGTGACCAGGAGTGTCAATAAGATTGATTAAGAATTCATTACCAAAAAAATTGTGAACCATAGAAACATTAGCGGCATCAACTGTCATTAAACGCTCTTGCTCATCAGCATGCTGCCAAGTAGTCATTCCAGCTTCCAAGTCTCCTGCTGCTTTTTCCGACATCATACCGGCTGCGGCAAGAAGGTTATCAGTAAAAGCGGTTTTGCCGTGGTGAATATGCGCGCTAGTACAAATATTTCTAATAAATTTAGGATTCTGAGTAATTCTCAGTACTTTATCAACGATTTTTTCTGAAGCTGCCATTTTTCTTCCTCACCTTAATTAAATTCTTAATCGAATTTTATTTGTTTTTATGTTATTTTCTTTGTTTTGTTTATTTAATTTATTTGTTTTGGTTATTATTAACTCGTTTACTATTTACTTAGTTTACTCCTGGTTTATTTGACATATTACTTAGTTAACTTTTAGTTTAATTAAAAAAAATCAAAAAGTGTGTGCTTCGTGAACACTTTTGTAAGTGTGCAATTCATGAGCTTTAAACCAGAGAGCAATTTCTTTTTCAGCTTCTTGAACATTTCCAGAAGCATGAATTAAATTTTCAATAGCTTTGTCTTGCTGATCTGCGTCGGCATAACTAATGTGAGCAAAATCTCCGCGAATGGTCCCAGGTTGTGCACCTTTTGGTTCTGTTGCACCGACCATTTTACGAATATTTTCAACTGCATTAATGCCTTCTAAGCAAAGTGCTAAAACAGGTCCGCTAGTGATAAATTTTAAAATTACTTGTAAAACTTTCTCTCCTCTGCGCTCAGCTAAATCAAAGTAATGTTGGCGGGCTAGATTTTCATCGACCCAAACCATTTTTACGCCAACTACTTTAAATCCAGCATCTTCAAATCGCTGAATAATTCTACCGCTAAGCCCACGCTTTACAGCATCAGGCTTTAGTAGAACTAAACTGCGTTCGATCATGCTTTTTCCTCTTTAAGATTAACTTTGGCATTATCTTTGACGCCTTTCTTGTGCTCTTGACGGTAAGACTCTGTCCAGCGGATTTCTAAAGGTTTACGACCTAGCTTGAACATGTTTTTTTCACATTTACGGGAACAAAAATTTACAATCTTCCCGCTAACGTAAACAAACATCATACCCGTTCCTTTTTCAACGGAGTTTCCACAAAAATCGCATTTTGGCATTTAAATCACCTTCTTCCGCCGCCCAGGCGTTGTGCTTCAATCTCAGTTTCCATAAGCATTAAGATGTCTCCTACTCTGACGGGCCCTTTAACATTTCTACGAATAGATTTGTCTTTATCACGGCCATCCATAACTAGGCACATTACTTGTGTTAATTCTCCTCTAGTACCTACGCGAGCCACGATCTCTTTAACTTCGGCAGGAATTCCTTGAGAAAAGTGAATCTCTCCTTCTTGCTTAGGAGCATCTTCCTGAGCACGACGAGATTGTTTTTCCGGTCTATCGGGTCTGTTGTCTTGTTGTTCTTTAGCCATTTTATTTACCTACAACATTTATTTAGAACGAGCCAAGGCTTCTAAAGCATGCTTAGCTTCTCCTTCTTTAATTACAGCAACAGCTGCGGTAGATAGTGCAAGACCTGCGGCAGCGCCTAAGTCTTCTTTCTTTGCAACTTCAAAGCAAGGTACTTTCTTTTCTTGACATAGTAATGGCAAGTGCATAATGATTTCTTTAGGTGTAACATCAGCTGCGTAAACTACTAATTTAGCATTTCCTTTCTCGATAGCTTTGGTAGCTTCATTAGCGCCTTTTTTGATTTTCCCAGTAGTACGGGCTACTTCTACAACTTCTAATACTTTTGCGTCATCGGACATTTTATTAACCTCCTCGCGTAACAATAACAGAATTGTTACCTCGTTGTTCAGCTATGAACTTCACAGCTAAATATAAAAGAGTGGCACATTGGTGCTATCTTTTAATATTACCCAACTCACAGGTAAGATATCATAAGAAATTTGTCGCTTATTTATAAATATTGCTGAAATTTGAGTAGTTTTGTGAAGAGTTTTGTATAGAATTAAAAGAATACATTGAGCGATAAGTTTTTATAATATTAAAAGATATTTGTAGATATGCAATTAAAATACTTGATAGATAAGCTTACGTTGTATCCAGAAGTTCAGATGATTTATCTTTTTGGTTCGCAAGCAACAGGTAAAGCTCGGCCATATTCTGATGTCGATATTTGTATCAAGATTAAACCAAATACTTCTCAAAAAAAAAATAGGAGAAATTTTAAGCCATAGTTCAGAAAAAGTGCAATTATCTTTGTTTGATTCGCTCCCTTTATATATCCAATATAGAGTATTTAAAGAAGGAAAAGTTTTGTTTGTAAGAAATAAGTTAGATGTTCATCGGCTTACAATCAGAACTGTCTTAAATTATCTTGATTTTAAAAATGTTTTAGAACGGCATGTGAGGAAGGTGTTAGCGTGAAACCAGAGATAATTATAATAAGTATGGTTAAAAAGTAAGTGTTTCTAAATTAGTGATTGATAGTTAATTATTTTCAACAATGTCAAAAAGGAAAGCGGCACCACCGGTCAAAGACCGGTGGCATGCTCGCTTCGCTCGGCCGCTTTCCTTTGGACTCCCAGAATTTTCCCCGTGACTGGTGGCATTTTTCGCCACCGGTCCGAGACCGGTGGAAAATTCTGTGGATTTTACTCGAATTTAATCCAGAATTATTGATAACACCCTCATAAATGATCATTGAAAGTGGCACAAATTCTGCGGGCAATACGACTTTTTCGAGACTTTCTACTAAGCCAAGGTCACCGAAAGATTATAATAGTTAAAAGAAACAAGATCGATAATGAAGTTAAAAAAAAGTTATTTAATACTACTAGTTTTATCAGTCTTTTTATTTATCTCTATTAGTGGGTGTATTCAACGAGAAACTGTCAAATATTCTGAGCAAGCTGTTCAAGAATCAAACGCAAAAATTCAAGAACCTGTCCAAATTGAAGATAATTCTAATCCCTATTTATCATCTCAAAGCCTGGGAAAATTCTGTTCTGGAGAAGAATGCATTTCTTTCTGCAATAACTATCGTGGAGAATGTAGAAATTACTGCAATAATGATCCTGAAAATGAGCTTTGCAAAAGCCTTTTTAAGTTTGAAGAGTCGCCCGATGTGGATGAAATAAATGAAAATAAAGATAAAAGAAAAATTATAAATGAAGATACACCGCTGATACTTAAAAATCTAGTTGTAAATATGGAACCTTGGGATAGAGAAACAAATCTTGCAGGAGATTTTATTTTTACAAAAAAAATTCTATTTAATGATGGAGTTATTAATAATGATAAGGTGTTTTTTGGATTTGGAGAATTTGAGAATAATATAAATAACCCAGACCGGTCAGTTGAATATTGGTGGTTCCTTAGCCCTGGAACAAAAGTACACGCAGCTGCTGATGGTGTAGTGAGTATTAGTTTTATAGAACACAGCAAAGATTGGGGAGTTAATATCGCTCAAGGTTGGACTAGTTACAAGGCGCCAACAGGATCTAAATGGATCGTAGGACAGGAACATTTGGTAAATTTAGTGGTTAAAGATGGAGATATTGTAAAAGCGGGTGATATCCTAGGAGAAGCAGCACCACGTACGTTTAACGATCAAGAATTTGGTTTCACAGAACTATCAGTATGGACTGGCGGAACTACTATAATAAAATATTGTCCATTCGAATTTTTGGATGAACCGTTAAAGCCAATTTATGAAGAAAAAATAAATCAATTAACAAAGAATTGGGAAGAGTTTATTGAAAAAGACATTTACAAACAAGAAGATTGGATTGCTCCTGGATGTTTACTACATAATATTACAGAAAGATAAATCTATCAGAAATTATGGTTAAAGAATAAGTATTTTTATATTAGTGATTAATGGTTTGTGTTTTTAACAATTTTTGCTTGAGTTTAACTCCCACCAATCACCAAAAGAAAAAGCCAAATAGTTCTGTTTTTTTAGGAAACGTTTATAAATAAAGATTAATTTACCACCCAGCAGTTACTAAGAATTACCAAATATGGTCAACGCACAAGCTTTACAACGAGGTCTTCAAAGAAGAAGACAGAAAGAGCAAGATGAATTAGCTGCTGCTATCGCTCAAGAAGGCTTAGAGTTAGTTAGAGAATTAGGTGAAGGTGGAGAAGGAAAAACTTATCTTTTAGAAAAAGATGGAAAACACTATGCTGGAAAGTTTCTAACACCAGAAGATGCTGATGCTAAAAGTATTGAAAAATTACTGCATGAAGCAGAAGTTCTACAGCACTTAGATCATCCACGAATTCCAAAATACGACGGTTTAGTAGAATTGCCAGAATTAGGAGGCATATTAACTAGACGAGAATTTATAGATGATAATAACGGCAGAACTTCTTTACGTGATTTGTTGAAAGAAAATAAAGGCTTGCCAGAAGAACAAGTTGCTAAAGTAATGGATTCCGTATTAGAAATTTTAGAATACTTACATGATCCAGCACAGCATCCTGCTGTTAGAGTTCCTATTGTACATAGAGATATAAAACCAGAAAATGTTTTTGTAAATGCTGAAAATGAAGCTTATGTAATTGATTTTGGCGTGGCTAAAGCAAATAATAATACTTTTACTCAAGTAACAGCTAAAGGCACACGACAATACATGCCACCAGAGCAATTAGTTGGAGATGGTTATCCGCAAAGCGATTTATATGCTTTAGGGGTTACAGCTTTAGAGATGTTATTAAGTCAAGTTCCAGAGCAATTTACTAAAGGGTATACTTCAGTTAAAAATTATGAAGTTCCTGCTGTCGCTAATTTAAATCCGGCTTTGAAAGAAATTCTTGAATTAATGGTTAGGTCAGAGTATAGTGAAAGACCAAAATCAGCGGGTAAAGTTCGACAGATGTTAAGAGAAAAAGGATTGTTGAGAGGAGAAAGAATAGATAATACCATTACAAATCTGGAAGAAAGTGTTGATTTGGCAACGGCAGGGGATTATGATGTTAGTCCAAAGGTAGCAGAAAAAATGATGGAGTTGTCAAGAAGAAAAGTAGAACTAAGAAGAGAAATCGCTAGAAGAGATTCACCAGATATTTTAATGGAAGGAGCCATTTTAGTATCTGCACTTCAGAAAAAGATAACAGAATTATCTTCAGTTAATAAAGAATTTTATGCTTTGATGAACAAATTAGGATATAGTTCCATTATGGAAAACGATGGTAATGTGCCTGCTTTATTTAATATAAATGGGACGGTCTCGGTGAGCTACTTTCATCGCCCCATTACCGGAACCAACAGAGAACAAATACTTATCGAAACTGCTGGCCAAAATAGATGGTTCAAGAACAAACCGTTTACTGGGTGTACTTATGCTGAAACTTTGGAAGGGGAGAAAGCAGAAGATGTAGTAAGGAAGATAATGAATAATAGTTATGGAGATGCAGAAGATAGGTCGGTTAATGAGCATGATCCTGAAGGCTTTGCTGTTGTTGCACCAAATATTATCGGTAGCTTTTTTTTATTAATGGCATCTCCCAATAATGATCTGGCAGGTCATGCCGCCGGAGGATTAGTTTTTGTAGTAGATGCAGCAATTGGATTAGGTTTAATATATCATCATAAACATAAATATTTAGAAAGACATAACGTTGTTCGTGGTCAAGATTCACAGGGTAATTATCTGGCTATCCAAGCTGCACTAACAGAACCATATTGTGAATATGATGATTAAGAAAATATTAAAGAGAAATCATAAAATAAAAATTAAAGAAGAAATATAAAAAATGTCAACCGCTGAAGATTTATCAAGACATAAAAGAACAGAAGAAAGAACCGAGGAGATAGATAATGCTTTAGCAAAAGATGAAGCTCCCATAGCATTAGAAGAAACACTAACAGAAACTATTGTAGATACAACATCTCAACCTACCGCCAGTGTTCTAAGCAGTTTAGCTAGAGGTCTTAAAGCAGAAGATTTTGTATTTGGAGAAGTAGTTGGCGAGGGCACGCAAGCTCAAGTTTCTTTAGCAGAATATAGAGGTACAGCAATCCCTAATCCAGAAGTAATTATCAAAACATATCTTAGAACCGGTCAAAAAGGCAGTAAGCGTTCTAAAGAATTAGCCGCCAGAGTTTATGATGAATTACGAGAACTAAAAGATATTGGACATCCTGCTCTTCCAGAGGTCTACGGTCTATTTGAAACAACTGATGCTAAACACCATATTCAACAAAACTTAGTGATGGAATCTATTCACGGCGAGCCATTTACCAATAAAATTAATCCCGAAATAGAACCAGCTACAAGCATTTATTGGGTAGAACAATTATTAAATTTTGTCCAGCATATGCAAAGCTTAGGAAAAGCCCATCGTGATTTGAAATTAGAGAATATTATAATTGAGAATGATGCGGGTAGATTAAGAGTTTTAGATGCAGGCGGAGTGACTAGTGACATTAGAGCAACATTAGGCAGCACTTTAATGGAGAAAGGTAGTGTCTTTGGAAGTTTAAAATATATGGCCACAGAACAAGTTAATGGCAATACTAAACCAAATTCTGATATTTATTCGGTAGGATTGATGTTATATGAATTATTAGCAGGAGAAGAAGTTGAGGGAGCTGTTTGTGCCACGCATAATAATTTAGACTTTACAAAATTAGAGAAAAAATTAATTGAGAGAACGGGAAGTGCTAGATTTGCTTCTTCGATAACTAAAATAGTAGATAGCATGACTAAAGGAGATTATACTGAAAGAGCAAAAACTGCGGTTGAATTGAGAGAAAAATTGGCAGAAGTAGATAGGTACTTGTGCTATGGGCCGAAAGTTAAGAAAGAAGAAGTTTCAGAAATTAGTGTCATCGCCAAAGATAGCCTAGAAGAAAAAACTGCTGGAACTGATCAAAGAAAAGGAAATTTTTCTAGATTTTACTCGACGTCACAAGAATTATCAAAGATATTAAGTGACCATTTTCGTGACCCAGAAAAACTTGAAAAAATGAGAGAATACCTCTCCAAGAATAGTCTTAATGATGACCAAAGAAGATTAGTAGAACATGTAATCACCATCTTTGAAGAAGGAGCAAATTCAGCGATGATTAAAGCGAATATAGATTTAATCATTCGAGATTATACGGTTTTTGGATACAATCAAACAGAAATACAGAATATGTATGAACATATGACTGGCAAGAGTATTGGTTTAAACTTTGACGGTAATTTTGTGAGAAAGGAATTAATTGCTGAAAGATTAGATCCATTTGTCGAAGATTGTCATGAATTATTAGCTTATGCTCAAGAACATCAAATCCCAGCTGAAGAATTAGCTCAGACTTTTGAGATATTGAGAACAAAAAGCAAAGCCACTTTTACTGGGTTTGATAGAGAGAAATATAAAGCAAATTTAAAGAAAGCAAAGAAAGGAGAATTTAATGATTTAGAAGAAAAAATAACAGCAAATACTTGCAGCCTAGATAAAAGAAGTTTAGCTCTAGCCGCTACTTTAGAAGAAGAGGGCTTTAAATTTGATTATAGACATACAGAAGAGAATGATTATGTAATCTATAAAGGGAGGATATCTGTAGATAATAAAGCAGCAGATGAAAGAGATTTTGGAGCTTCTAAAATGAATTTAGTAACTGGTATTCTGGGATTTGTAGCAGGAAGTTTAGGAGGAAGTATGCCTTCGGTAGATTTTAGTGATGTAATTGTAAGCTTATTAATTTCCCCAATAGGATATGGTATAATGAAATTAGGGCATCGTAACGATTACCACGGCAAAATCGAAAGGCATTATGCTCCTAAAAATATAGCAAATGCTCTATTAGAAACATATCAAGCTGTAGGTACAGATATTAAAGGCACATTGGAAGAAGTTGCTGATGTTAGTTTAAGCCCATATCAGATTTTGGAGAAAGTAAGGATCAGCTTAAAAACTAAACGAACAGAAGAAATAAGAAAAGGATTTGCTTACATGGATAGGATAATTGAAATAGGAGATCTACGCAGTGAAGTTATAAATGCACCACCAAGAAGTACAAATATAGATGAAGATGAGTTGTTAGGACTCAGTAGCATACTAAAGAATGACAATTTAGAACAAATATCAAGCAGAGATAGAGAAAGAAGAGATTCAATAATTACTCCAGGAGATGATACAGTAAATAGTCTTGAATATATCAGCAGAGAATTAGAACAAAGAAGTAAACAATACATGACTTATCTTAAAGATTATAAGATAATTAATAAGCTAGATGGTTCTTACTTGAGTCTAAAAAATCTCAAAAAACATAAATAATCCTGATTTAAATAATAACAAACATTACCAAAGAAACTAATAACAATATCAATCCCAAACCAACGGCAGGATACGCTATCTGCTCGCCTAAACTTAGATTTTTATAATTCTTTAGTTTATCAGCGATGAAATTAAAGAAATTGTTGAGATTCTGATTGAGTTCAGCGAAACTTTGTTTTAAGTCCATAATATAAGAAATAAAAGAAAAGAAGTATAAAAACTTGTTGTTTTTAGAAAAACAAGTAAAAATACAAAGAGCTCCGAAATATTTAAATATAACTTAATATAATCAGATATAATATGAATGAAACAGAATGTATTGCCAGAAAGTGGGGTAATTCTTTAGGGATAGTTATACCTACAGAAATTGTCCAAGAAGAGGGAATTGCTGAAAATGAAACTGTCACAGTAATATTTCATAGAAGACATAAAGTTAAAGAGTTCTTCGGACTTCTTTCAGACTGGAAAAGACCGACTGAAGAGATTAAGAAAGATATGAAGAAAGGTTGGGAATGAGCGAATACTTTTTTGATAGTTATGCACTTATAGAAATAATAAAAGGCAATCCCAAGTATTTTAAGTATAGTGAAAAAGCAGTAATTATTACTTGGCTAAACTTGGTTGAGGTAGCCTATTCTACTTTTTTGGACCATGGTGAAGAAAAAGCAAAAAATGTATATGATATCTTTAAAGATTGTGTTGAAAACTTTGATTGGACAATTACTTTAAATGCATTGAAATTGAAACAAAAGTACAAAAAAAGAAATCTCTCTTATGCTGATTGTTTGGGATATGCTTTTGCCAAAGAGCGTGGATTGATCTTTTTGACGGGAGATAGTGGTTTTGAAGATCTTGAGAATGTAGAGTTTGTAAAGTCATAAAAAATATTAAAAAAAATACAAATATAGAACACTAAACATTTATTGTGCAGCTGCTGCTTTTTCTTCAGCCGGTGCTTCAGCAGGGCCTAAAGTTTCTGCGCCTTCTTTTAAGACTTTTAAGTTTACTTGGTGAATTATTTTAGTTATCATTTCACCACAAACTGTTCGTCTTTGTAATAAACCCTTCTGTTTATAACCAACACGATTTAATCCGTTGAAGCCAACTCCTTGACCTACAAGAACTTTTTTTCTAGGTTGTTGAATGCCTTTACGCATAGGAAAGCCGCATTTGTCGCTTCCGCCAGTAATTAAGAATTCATATCCAGAAAAACCTAATTCATTTCCAGAGATTGTTTCTCCAAGTCTCTTTTTCAATAAATTGTCTGCTTCAGGACTCTTTAATTCTTTTTGGTAGCTCTTTCCATCTTTAGTTGAGAGCACTGCTTTAAATTCTGTCATTTTTTCCTCCGGTTCCGAGATTAAGGAGTTTGTAAACCCCGGCACAAATCAATTATAATTTGGGCTATCTCAGCAAGATACTGCTTTACAGCATGTATTTTCATGAAGATATGGTCTTTATTTAAAAAGTTAAGTAAAGAAAAATGTAAAAGAGGAAAATACGTAAGTAATATTAATCAAACTTCGTCTACAATATCCCTGCCATTCTGCGGGATAGGCCCAATCTGGATTTTCCAAAAAAGTTAATTGTTGTATATTTGTGCCGTCTTTATTCATTTTAAAGAGATTTCTTCCACCTGCGCGATCTGAAAGAAAAAGAATATCTTGGCCGTCAGGACTGATAGCAGGTGAACCTTCGCTGCCTTCGGCAGTTAGTCTATTTAACTGTCTTTGAGCCATATCAAACCTATAAAGATTATGAGATAAGGAAGTAGGTCCGTCATCCAGCATCAAATAAGAACCATCTGGCGCCCATTGCAAATTTTTCCCGTTTAAGTTGGCTTGAAGTTCAGCTCTTCCACCTTCAGAGGAGATAGTATACAAATTTGTTTCTCCAAATTCTCCGCCTAAAAAAGCTAGTTTGGTTCCATCGGGAGACCAGGCTAGTTTATTTACATAGGGTTGCATTGTGCTGAGCTCTTGTTGATGCTCATCTTGATATAAATAAACTCGACTGCCTGGCCGTATAACATCACTAGTACTGGCAACATAAGCCAAACGTCCTTCTAATGACCAAGCAGGTGAATAATTTTGATTTGAATCATGAGTTATGCGTCGCATTTCTGTTCCCTGTAAAACAAAGAGTTCAGACGGTTGAAGTTCTCCTTCTTGCATTTCACTACCAAGAAAAGTAATTTCTCCTGTTGGTGACCAGCTAGGGTTATGTAAATTCCAACCTTCTGCTTTAAAGAGAGAAGTTAAATCACCAGTAGAGATATCAAGAAGATAAAGTCCTTGGTCATCTATTTCTGCGGGATAAAGTAAGATTTTAGTCCCATCAGGAGACCAACAAGGAGCGCGATGCAGTGGTGCCTGCCAAGGAAGACTATAAACTTTAGTTTCTATCCCCGATTCATTGGCTAGGACTAATTGATCTTCAGTTCCGTCAGAAGTGAAATAAGCTATTTGCTTAGGAGGAGGAGAATTATTTTCTTCATCTGAGATTGGTGATGGATTGGGATTTAGAGGAAGCGGTTCTCCGCAGGTAGTAAATAGTGCAGCTGCTAGAATAGTACTATTTAGAAAGTATTGAGCAGATCTACGAATATCAGATAAATAATAATTAAGCATCTTAATTACTTATTATGTGTAATAATCTATAAATATTATGGTAAAAAACTAATTTGGATATCGTTGGTTTATCTGAAAGCTAGTTGGATGCTTTAGGTGAGGAAGCGCAAAATTACGATGATGAAGCTTTAGTAATGGCTTATCCGAATCGATAAAGAAAAAAGAGAAATTTTTTGTAGAATATCATCGCTGACGATACTGAAATCATTAGCTAGATGTCGAACCAAAAGTAGGGTAGACCTTTGTGATTCACCTACAGTACCCTTCCCATTCTGCGGGACTAACCCAAAAAGGCTCTACTTGGGATGTCAACGGCTGCACTTCTGTTCCATCCCAACGCATTTTGAAAAGGTTTGGATCTCCTGTACGATTAGAGCGGAACACTATATATTCTGAATCACGACGAACAGCAGGAGAGCCATTTCCTTCCGCCGCTAGGCGAACGAGCTGCTTCTCGGTGACATCCCAACGGTACAGCGAGTGAGTAAGCGAGGTTACGCCAGTATCAAAGACTATATATCTTCCATTAGGTGCCCATTGAAGGTTTCTTCCATTGATAGGTGCCAATACTTCTGCTGCTCCGCCAGTTGCTGGAACCTGATATAAGCTGGTTTCACCAAAAGCACCACCTAAGATTGCCAAGAGTGACCCATCTGGAGATGGAGCAATGTTATAGACATATGGCACGCCTGTCGGTACTTCCGTATGGCGTTCACCATCATAACTATACACCATACTGCGATGCGCACTACTGGACACATATAACAAACTTCCTTCCGGGGTCCAGGCAGGAGAATAGTCCTGAACAAGATTATGAGTAACCCTTTCCACTGTTGTACCACGAACTACAACAATTTCTGCTGGTCCTAAATCCTCACTTCGAACCTGAGAAACTTGAACAGCAATACTACTATTCAAAGCTACTTTTGGAAAACTATAATATACATCTGCAGATTGAACTAATGCGTCTACCCTTCCAGATGATATATCTAGTGTAAATATCCCCCCATTTGCCGAATCTGATGGAGAAACAATAATCTTTTTCCCATCTGGTGTCCAACATGGAGCTGCATAAGCGTTGACTACCCAGGGAAAACTAAAGCTTCGTACTTCGGAACCATCTTCATCCGCAATCACCAATTCTGCAGAAGTACTATCCGACAAAAAGTAAGCAATACTATTAGAAAGAGAATTGTCTGAGGCAGTATCACTATCTTCAACAGTATCACTTGAATCTAAGCGTTGAGGATCAGCACAACCAAGTGTGCCTCCCATAAGCAAAGTACTCCCTAACAATGCATACTGAGCAAGACGACAGAGACTCTTTTGAATACTGCTGGATCCAGAGACTATTTTTTCCAAGACCATATTACTACTTGAAAATGACATCTCTATTTAAATCTTTCCTAGTAAAGCAAAGAAAATGACAGTTAAGCAAAAGTATCATGAAGGAGCATACAATCTACACATCGGTTCCTCAGCATTTAAGCTGTTCCCGTCAGGCAGTAATTTGCTTAACTGAATGACAAGAGTAAGCCCTTGACAATGCCCATCAACTGATAATTCAAAAGATTTCTGGGCCTCATAATAATTATCACCATCTCGTGGCATAGAAGGACAATCGGAGTAAACATAGTGGGGGCTGGCCATGTAGCCATTACAATACTGTTTAGAGCAGGTAAAATAAAAATTATCTATCATGTCTTGAGTTACACCAGGACCTGTAGACAAATCAGCCAAATCTAAACAAAAATCATCCCAAACAGAAAAAGTTGAAATACCAAGGCTTGCTGCTGTCTCCTTTCTACCAACAATTATACTCAGTATATAGCTAATTACATTTTCTCCATAATCGTTAGTTGTAATATAACTATCAGGTATCGTAAACTCCCTCTGACCAGCAACTGGAATTGTTTCTAAATTTGTACTAGTACATAAAAAATTTTCTCTAGCCTCAGTATTCCACTGACCCATTGGAGCTAGCATCATCCCAACTACTTCATTAGATCCAGTCAAGTCATTAATTACTTTTAACTTAACAGTCGGTGGAACAGGTACTGGGGTTGTTCCTACGCCACCTGAAGTCCAGGTGATAGGAGGATTTTCCAAAGTTATAGCTCCCGGTGAAATACTATTGATAATGAGATCATTAATAGAATTGCCAAGATTGTATACACAAAGTCCAGCGGTTCCACCCGAAGTAGGAATCATATCCGGATTTACTGTGGGTGTTCCTACATTCGGCACGTAATATAAAGAAGCACCACCAGCCGTACCCAAGCCTATCTCTGCTGGAGGTAAATTTGGACGTACCAAAAAAGAGAATAAAAGAGGCTTACTTTTTTGCGCGGAAGGTATAACTTTTAAAGCATATTGATTACTCTTAAATTTACTACGATCGATAGACTGGAATATTGTATATAATCCAGGATTGCACGAAGTACCTTTGTTCACCGCTTTTCCAGAACAAAGAGAAACAGTTGTTACTACTTTATTATTTTTATCGACAATTTGCGCCGATTTTAGGATACTAGCTGCTGCTGAAGGAACTATTATTTCTATTTTTAATTTATCACCTAAGTCTACTGTTTTTGCAATTGTAACCCGTAACTTCGCTCCTCCAGCCTGTCCTGCTAGAGCTTCCTGAAAATCATTAGCCTTAATCATCCATAAAAAGAGCCCTAGAATAACAAATCCTAAGAATACTCCAATAACCCATAAGAGTTTATTCTTCTTCACCGCTTTCTTTTTCATTAACAAAATAAAAGAATTAAACTATATAAATATTTTGGTTGCCATAAAAGTGCGGGAAATTGTCTTACCGTACTATAATGGTAAGGCTTAAACATAGAGGATTTCTTAACCACACACTTTGTAAAAAAAAGTAGATATTATACAAAGGCTGATATTGAGAAATTAAATAAAAACTAATTACTAGCTTTCTAATCCTTTTAGTTCACTAGTTACAGCTGAGAATTCTAGTTTAAGCTTTTCTAATTCTTTTTTCTTGAACTCATTAATCTGATTTCTACCTAAGTCCCATTCTAAAGGGTGTATTCTTCGCTCTAGTAAAAACAATTTATCCTTAAGTTCAGAGGTTTTGGATAAGAGAGCTGTATCTAGTGTCATTTTATCAACCTATATTCTCCAGATTATATAAACATTTAGGTATAAATATATAAATTGAGAAAAAAGCATATATATGAATAATTAATGAAAGAAACAAGTTTGTTTAAGTTATCATTGCTTTGTACCATATTAGGTTTAGTTGCACTTTATTTTTTTGCTGAGGAGATAGAACTTCCAGCCCTAAGTAGTTTAGAGGGCGAACCTATTGGCGGCACGAGTAAAATCCAAGGACGAGTCAGCCAGCTGCGACAAAGCGGGAATACTTTATATTTAGAAGTAGAAGGATTGCAGACTATCAAAACTGATGTAATATTTTTTACAGCTGAGAAACCATATTTGCAGACAGGTGATTATGTTGACATTGAAGGACAGGTAGAAGAATATAAAGGAAAAACAGAGTTGTTGGCGCAGAAAGTGACGTTAAGAGGAGGGTGAGAAAGCTGTTTCACCTATTACAATCGGCAATATACCAAAAAATCAACGATTATAATCGTTAATTTTAGATTTGATAAATTTAAGTACCCACTATAAATTAACTATCAGTTGTAGATTCATCAAAAACAAGCAAAACATTTTTAAATAAGATGGAACTTACTAATAAGATAAAACTTATTGGAGGTTAAACAATGCCAGAAATTATTGAAATGGGTACTGTAAGTTCTAGAGGTCAGATATGTATTCCAAATGATATTAGGGAAGAGATGGGACTGAAAGAAGGAAATAAAGTTATTTTTGTACTGCAAGATGAATCTCTATTTGTAAAGAAAGTGACTATTGAAACCTTTGCCAAAATAACTAGACCACTGAAAGTAGAAGCTAAAAGAGCAGGAATGAAAGAATCTGAAGTTGCTGATTTGGTTCAGAAATTTAGAAAATCTAAAGGAAAGTTTATATAATACAATAGATTACATGAGTAATACCATGGAAACAGTAACATTTAAGCTTCAAGAAAATATCTTAAAAAGAATAGATGAGATGCTAGAATCGCTGAATTTTAACAATAGGACTGAGTTTATTAGAGAAGCCGTACGTGAGAAACTAAATAAGATAGAAAATGAAAAATTTATGACCAAGTTAGCTCAGTTTAAAGGAGCAGCAAAAATTAAAGTTAGTGATGAAAGATTACACGAGATTAGAGAGGAAGTAGCTAATGAATATGCTAAGAAGTTTGGTATTGATTTAAATTAAATCCTCTGGCTTATAAGATTTAATAATGTCTTGTATTTCTTCAAAATGTATATCTCTTGTAATCATAATTGCTTCATTGTCTCTGGCAATAATAGCATGAAGACAATCTCCGAATGGAAGATTTCTTTCTTTTTTCAATTTAGTGGCTTCCTGAAACTGTTGTTTATTCAGTTCTATTTTTTGAAGAAGTCCCGCTTCTGAAATTATTTTGAATATTTCTCCTATTTGTTTGTGATTAAAGTCTTTTGATAGTTCATCAATCGTAAGATTTGAATAAAGAACAATGAATTTATTTTCTTTGATCATTCTAAGAAATCTAAACGCCCACTCACCCAGGGGCCTGAAATTGTCTTCCCTATTCTCGTGAAAATCCCTCCAGATACAAGCATCTATATAATATTTTTGAATCATTTAACTAGGAAGATTAATTTATTTTATATTCTTTGCTAACCAAATTAAAAAATCATCTCCTTCTCCTCCACAATTCCCATCCTACACCTGCAAATAATAAAACTATCACAATTATTCCTACCAACCAAATCCATTTTAAGTTGCTAGTTTTCTTTTCTTCCGCGGTTAATTCAATTGCGCAAGCCATGGTTTCTTTAGGTTGTAAGTAATTAGTACCGCAGTTATTTACGTCTGTACATAAACGTACTTGTTGATTATTAATACAAATATCCCATTCGCTGCAAATCCATTTTTCAAAACAACGATTATCTGGAGTTGCAGTATTATCTTCAGCCACATTATTAGTTGTTTCTTCTGTTGAAGCAGTATCTTCTACAGTAAATTGTTCTTCAGAAAAAGAACTGCCTTCTTCTTGCGGATAAATAGTAATCAATTCATACGCTCCATGAAATAATTCTTCATCATTTTCAGCGTAAGCATAAACATCATTTAAAGAGAAGTCAAAACTATCTGGCAATTCTACACCAGGAATTATTTTCAAGACCAGAAATCGGCCAGTTTTTGAACTGAAACTGGTTGCTATACCAAAAGACATCTTGCCGTCAGTACAACTGTTTTCCTGATATTCCCAGGGCAGATCTGATTGTAAAATGACCGTGCAAGGGTCAAAACCATTTGAATTGAATGTAAAAGAAAAACCCTGAACTTTATTTTGAATATCAGCCCAAATTTCAATAACTCCGACATTTAGTTTAACATCTAAAGTATTGACGCCTGACTCAATTGCTGCTCCTTCTGCACTAAAGTGCGGATAGATATTGATTATAAAAGAAAGAATAGTCAATAGGCCTATTCCTAACATGAAGACAAAAGCTAATTTAAGATGTTCGCGACCTTCTTTTTTTGAGTGTTTCATTTTAGTTTTAGTTGAATCAGTTTTAATTTTAGTTGAAACAATTTGAGGTATTCTATTTTACCAGACCTATCTAAACCATTTATTTCTCTTCTAATAATTTACTGAAGCGTTCACCTAAAGCAGCAATAGATTTTACTTTTAATCTCATCTTTTCAGATGAGGTTAAATCTTTACGTTCTTTCAATGACTGTAATTCTTCTAATATTGGTTTGATGGATTTTAGATAGGTATCAACTTCAGAAGCACAGCCTAAAGTTACAGTTGAACAAGCTAAGGCTTCTAATTTACAGTCAGCAGAACAACCGTCATCATTCAATTGATTTTGATCGTCACATTCTTCGTCTCCTAAGACCACACCATCGCCGCAACGAGGCTGACAAAGTCTATCTTGACAACTCCAACCTGCTTCTGAAATACAAGCAGAAGAACAACCGTCAGCATTCTGACCGTTATGATCATCACAATTTTCACCTAGTTGCACTTGACCGTCACCACAACGACCGGTTACAGCCGTACAAATAGAAGAACAATAATCACCGTCAATACGATTGCCATCATCACATTTTTCCATACCTTCGATAATGCCATTGCCACAGAGGGGATTAAAAGATGCACCTTGTTCATTTAAGTATAATAACCAAACGGCTCCACTATCTTGAGCCACATCATCATCTGCAGGAGCAGAAACAAATAAATCAATAGTTTTGTCTTTATTGAGATCGCCAGCATAAGCTAAGGCGGAGCCCCATCGATCACTACTTTTCCACAACCCGCCTAGAGAGGAAGTAGTGGATGAGAGAAGTTGTTTTTCTTTCAGTGTAGCATCTTTATTGAGGTAAAAAATCCAAACTTTTTCCGTTTCAGAAACTGCTAAATCTAAATAAAAATCATGATTTACATCACCCAAGGGAGCTAGAGAAAGACCTAAATGATAAAAACTACTTTGGCCAGTGAGACTATCACCTAAACGAGTGTAAGATTTTACTTCACCTTTTTGAGTTAATAAGATAACATAAATAGCACCCGATTCCAAACCTTGTAAATCGTCACTCGGCGCACCAACGATTAAATCAGGAATTCTATCTCCATCTAAGTCTCCCGTTCCGGCTAATGAAGAACCAAAGGCATCATACTCAGCCAAATTAGCTTTGAAATTAGCCGAGTTAGTGGTTATTTTACTGTATTTTTTAATACTGGCATCAGTGTTTAGAAATAAGATATAGACTGCTCCGGCTTGTGCAGCAGAAGTACTGTGGCCAATTGCTCCAACCGCTAGTTCTGGAATATTATCTTTATCCAAATCTCCGATGTTAGATATAGAGTAGCCAAATTGTTCATTATCAGCTAATTCTGGAAGAGTTAATTTTTTCTGTCGCAATACTTCTCCGTATTGTCCAAGATAAATTATCCAAACAGCGCCGTTGTTGAGGTGGTTATTTTCATCGGTTAAAGGCGCGCCAACGGCTAAATCGTTAATACCATTACCATCTAAATCGCCTAAATTAGTAATAGACGCACCAAAATTATCTTGAGAATTTAAATCAGGAGAGATGATTATATTAGAATTAACAGTTCCAACTTTATTCAAGAATAAGAGAAATACAGCACCATGGTTTTGATAATACTCCGCGCCAACGGCTAAATCAAAAATATTATCTCCGTTTAAATCTTGCATATTTGCTAAAGCAGAGCCAAAATTATCTCCAGCATTAAGTTGAGCGCCAAAATTTCCTGCTAAAGAAGAAATCTTTTGATAGCCGCGAATGGGTTTGGTTGAGGTGATGGCTTCACCGAATAAGTTTACTTCACTTAGACAAGAGGTTAGAAATATGGAAATGACTAATAGAGTAAGGATAGCTGTTTTCATGAGTACACCGCTTTTTGAGGATTAGTTATTTATATCTTTAATAGACTGTCGATTTCCTCTTTAGTCCATTTGGTTTTTTGCTGTAATATTTCTTGGATGTCGGCATCAGATGTACCAGCTTGTCTTTCTTGCAAGACCCAGAGCTTTAGTTCATCAATATTGTAAGCTGTTTTTTTATGGATGAAAAATTTGTTGATAACTAAAGCCAAGATTATTATTACTAAAAATATACCTGCAATCAGGAAGTAGATATAGTAATTAGGGGCTTTAGTTACAATTGGCTGAGCGGTAATAGGCGGCTGTTCTACTTTTACAGGTAATGGTTTTTCTGTTATAGGTAATTGTGCTGCCGGTTTGGAACTGGTTGAGGTACAAGATTTAGTAGTTTCTGGCATTTCTGGGCCTAAAAGTGTGACGGGATAAGTTCTACCACCAACTGTTTTTTCTTTCTGACAATTGTTTTTATCAGTACAAGTTCTAGTTTGTTGATTATTTTGACACTCAGACCAGTCATTACAAGTCCAGTCTCTTTTACAAGAGAGAGAACTACCGCCACCGCCGCTAGATGAAGGTGCTGAAGCTGGTTGGGCTGCAGGTGCTGCAGGTTGGACAGTAATATAGTCGAAGAAATAATCTGTTTCAGTTGGGAATAAATCTTGAGTTCCAGTCCATAAGTCCACTGTTGATAATTTTAGTCTAAATGATTCTGGAAAAGCAGTTGTGGGAGTGATAGTTAAAACATCATTGAGTTGAGCCGAAGTTAATCTAGTAGGATCACCGGGAGAAAAACCATAACGTAGAACATTGTTTACACATTCTTGATAGATAAAATCCCAGCCTTGAGTGTTAGTTATTGTTAAATCAGTGTTTGTTGTACAAAGACGGAAATTTTCAGGAGTTACAGCAGACAACTCAAAATAAATTCCGGTTAGAGACCTAGTTGTATCAGTAGAATTGAATCCTAAATGTAAATTTCCGTTAACTAATTGTAAATCTACTGTTCCACCACTACCAGTAAAGATGGCTTTACCCAAGAAAGGGGAAGCGATGATAAATAATATTATAAGGATAGCAAAAGTGATGATACTAACGAGGTATATTTTCTTAAATTTCTTTTGATGAACCTTCTTCTTTTGCGGAGGATGTTTACGGTGGTGTTTATTTTTCATTTTAATTACCTCCTCCGGCAAAATAATCGCCTAGGGCTTTAGTAAAGACGGAAAGGAATTGAACTTTAGCACGTGAAGTGTTGGGGTCAATAGTTAGTTGCGATAATAATTTACAAAAAGGATCTGTAGTTTTACAACTATCTACATCATCACAGTCTGATTGACCATCGCAGTCGTTGTCAAGTTTGTCGAGACAGAGTTCGGGAGTTGGTGTTATACCAGTGCATGTATCCCAACCACTAGCAGTACAAGTTTGTTGACCAGTAGTACAAGTACCTTGATTAATACCACAATCTCGAGTAGCGCCTACAATACAAGAGCAAGCATCAGAATTATCAATGCTTCCATCACAGTTGTTGTCTATACCGTCGCAGATTTCTTCTTCACCGGGATTTATATCAGTATTCGCATCGCAAGTAGATGATTCAGCTGGAGAATTGGAACACTCATATAATGTGGGGTTGGGATTGGGACGACCATAACCATCCTGATCTTTATCTGTACAAGTATCGCAAGCATCGCCGATTAAATCGTTTGGACTATCTGAATTTTCTTGATCCGTATTGGGAATTGATGGACAGTTATCTACATCAGTACATGAAGAGTCCGGTTGTCCTGGATCACAGAAACCATCGTCGTCGTCATCATAATCTACTAGGATGGTTAAAGTAAAACTTTGTTCAACTCCATTACAACTCACAGTTACACCATTACCAGAATCATAATAATTCTCTTCTAAATTAGTGAGGATTAAGTTACCACTGTCATCATTACTAAAATCTAGTTCATAGTTTGAAATAGACGTAACTCCAAAATTAAGAGAACTGTCTACGTCGGTACATAAATTTTTCAATTCGGCATAGACAGTTGTTCCAGTAGGAGAGTCTTCATCGATAGTTTTAGATTCTAAAGTTTGCCAAATTGCTGCGTCACCTATAGAAGTTACATATATGCTTACAGTAGCTGTAGCAGTATTTTCATCCCCATCAATTATAGTGTACTGGAAACTATCAAGTGTATCATCGGCACTATTAAAATTTAGAGGAGGTATATAGGTTAATATATTATTGTTTATTGTAATTATTCCATCATTATTACTGCGGGAAATACCATTAGCATCTACAACACCATAACTTTGAACATTTAGATTATCTACACCCTCATCATCCACATCATTAGATAAAACATCAATGATTAGTAAAGTATCTTCATTAGTAGTAAGTGTACCTTCGGTAGGATCATTGTTGGCAATAGGAACATCAGTTTGTTCAGTTACTGTTATTGTTACAGTAGCAGTATCTGTTGCACCGGAAGTATCACTGATAGTATAAGTAAATGAAGTAGTCCCGTGCCAATTTGATGGAGGATTATAAACTAATAAATTATTATTGATATTATCTCTAGTGACAGTACCTGAGGTAGGATTAGTAAAACTAGAAACACTTAAAGTTGCCTTATCGCCAACATCGATATCATCGTCGTTGTCTAATACAGGTATAGTTATCGGATTATCTTCTAAACTATTTAAATTGTCATTTACTGCCTCCGGATCATCATTAACAGGATTAACGTTTATTGTTGCAATATAGGTTGCAGAATCTTCAGTACCATCATTTACTTTAAAGTTGAAAAAAGTATTACCATCATAATTTGGTGTTGGAGCAAATTTAATTGAATTTAAATCTGTGATTTGAGCGTTTTCAGCCACAGGGTTATTGTCAGTGTAAAGCAATGTTCCAGATGCTGGTAGACTAACTATGGTAATGTGATTTCTAATATCGTTATCTATGTCATTAAACGTAAAACTTGTTGAAGCAAATGGAATTATTGAAACATCTTCATTAGTTGTTACACTAAAACTAGCTGAAGTTGGTGCATCATTTACTGCATAAACAGTTATAGTTGCCGTCTTGACATCACTTAAACCACCCTGCCCATCACTTAATCGATAAGTAAATGTATCTACTCCGTTTAAGTTTTGAGTTGGAGTGTAAGTAAATGAGCCGTCGGGATTTAGATTAAATATTCCAAGATGAGTCAATGTATCAGTGACTAGTTCAGTGGTTAATGAATCACCATCAATATCAGTAGTACTTAATCCAAGAGAACTACTTAAAGTTGTATCTTCATCAAGAGAATATGATTTATCGGTGGCAATAGGTAAATCATTTTGTGGAGTGACGGTAATACTTACTGTTGCTTCTGCACTGTCTGCAGTTCCGTCATTCACTTTGAATTTGAAACTGTCTGGACCATTATAATTTTCAGAGGGAGTGTAGATTATATTAGCACCAGTTCCACTTAAAATACCTTGAGTTGGATAAACTGTTACCACATAATTTAAAGTGGCAGGATTTTCTACATCGCTACCAGTTAAAGTTATTTCTTTAGCAATGTCTTCATTAGTTGACACAATTTGAGCATTTGCGGTAGGTTCATCGTTAACTGGTGTTATAGTAATACTAACTATAGCTGAGCTGGTGTCAGTCCCATCACTAACGGTGAAAGTAAAGCTGTCCTGACCATTATAATTAGCATTAGGTGTATAAGTTACTACTCCAGTCGCACTATTAAATCCACTTAAACTACCTTGAGTTGGATTAACTGTTACTGCATAATTTAAAGTAGCAGGATTTTCTACATCACTGCCAGTTAAAGTTATTTCTTTAGCAATGTCTTCATTAGTGGACACAATTTGACCATTTGCGGTAGGTAGATCGTTTACAGAATCTACATTAATAGTTACTGTAGCTTCATCAGTAGTTGCATCATCAGTAGTTGCATCATCTTTAATTGTACAAATAAATATGTCTTGACCATTAAAGTTAGATGAGGGAGTATAGACAACAGATGTAACTAAAGAAGTAGTTGAATCAATTGTAGGTAAAATACTTCCAGTAGTACTTTCATCTGTAGATGTAGTAGTATCATCTTCTTGAGGGTTACAACTTAAAACACCCAAAATATCACCATCACCATCCGCGTCATTTGTTAATAATTCAGCAGCAGTAATAGTTAAAGAAGTATCTTCGTCAGTACTAAAAGTATCTGCTGTAGCTATTGGCAAATCACTTTCAGAAGTTACGGTAATTGTTACTGTTGCAACATCTGTTCCACCATGACCATCACTAATAGTATAAGTAAAAGTATCTGTTCCAACATAATTCATTAAAGGAGTATAAGTAACACTATTAATTGTGAAAGTCACTGTACCGATAGTCCCTTGAGAAACGTCAACACTAGTAATAGTTAAAACATCCCCCGCATCAACATCATTATCATTTGATAAAACATCAATATTTATGAAATTATCCTCATTAGTAATCCTGCTGTCATCAACAGCAACTGGTGCATCGTTAACAGGAGTTACACTAATTAAAATTCCATTTTGAGCTGTTAGTGTTCCATCAGATACTTGCAAAGTACAACTGGTCTCACCATTAAAATTATTAACGGAGGTCATAGTTAAAGAAGTTCCACTAATTTCACAATCTACTTCAGCAATATTTTCTGAACTAATAGTATAAGTTAAAGTATCTCCAACGTCAACATCAGTAGCTGTTTCGTCTAAGTCATAAATATGTGAACCGGAATCCTCAGAATATTCTTGTGTTTCAAGTGTTTCAACTGTTCCCCAGATAGGAGCATCGTTAGTATTTGCTACATTAATAGTAAAACTTTGAGTTGCCATGCCTCCATTATTATCTGAAACTGTTAAAGTAACATCGTGAGCACCAACATTAGCATTTGTAGGCGTGCCACTCAATACGTGAGTAGTTGGATTAAATGATAACCAACCAGGTATTGTCGTAGCAGAATAAGTTAATGTATCGTCAATATCTGCATCAGTGGCAGTTGCTGTATAAGTATAAGCAATATCTTGAGTTGCTGTGGTTACTGGTGTTAACGTAAAAATAGGAGCATCATTTGTTGGACCTATTGTAATACTTACTGTTGCTGTTGCACTATTAACATTTCCATCATAAACAGTGAAAGTAAAGCTGTCAGTTCCAGTAAAATCAGCTGTGGGTGTATAGAATAAGTTAGGTGCAGCATCACTTAATGTTTCACCATTAATTGTAGTTGCAAGAATGTTGAAAAATAAAGTAGTTCCCGCATCCACATCACTGCCAGTTAAAGTAATTGGATTATTATTGCTATCTTCTTCTACATATATACTTTGAGCGATAGCGATAGGTCGATCGTTTATTGCATTAACAGTTATAGTTACAGTGGCTGAATTAGATTGAAGAGGAGTAGGAGAAGTAAAATCTTTTACGGTGTAAGTGAAAGTGTCTGTTCCATAAAAATCAAGTGAGGGAGTATAAGTTACTACACCAGTTACCATATTAATAGATGTAGTGCCATGAGCCGGCCCGGTTATTATTGAAACACTAGCTGGATTAATATCAGTGGTACCATCAACATCATTATCATTACTTAAAACAGGAATATTTACTGAAGTCTCTTCATCAGTTAAAACATCATCATCATTTGCTGTAGGAGCATCAGTGGCTTCATTTACTGTTATTGTCACCGTTGCCTCATCTCTTATTTGTCCGTCGCTAACAATATAAGTAAAAATAAAATCACCATTATAATCCAAAGCAGGAGTATAAGTAAAAGTATTACCACTTAAACTAAGAGTTCCTGAAGATTCTGGTAGATTGAGATTACTAAAAGAAACAACATATAACACCTCATCGTTACTAATATCTAAGTCATTATTATTATGAATCCTATCAATATCTACATCATTGCCTAAAACATCGAAGTTTAAAGGTGCATCTTCAGAAGTAGATAATGAATCGTCAAAGGCAATCGGATCATCATTTACATTAATCACCCTAAGAGTAAATTGATTATTGGTACAAGAAGTAGCAGTTCTAGAATCATCACATACCATTATATTTACATTATTATTGACATCATCCCGAGTAACATCATCATTAGTTGGTGTAAAAGTTAAACGACCAGAAATATCAATAATTCCAATTGAAGTGGTGTATGTAAAAGAAGAACTATCTACATCAGAAGCTACAATTTGATAGTCAAAATTGTCTTTTTCGTAAACTTGCTGAGGATTTGTTAAAGTAAATGTAGGCACATCATTAACTGGATTAACAGTAATAGAAACAGTTGCAGGGTCGCTGTCTTGACCACCGTCGTTAACTCTGAATTTGAATGAGTCTGGACCATTATAATTTTCAGATGGAGTGTAGGTTATTTGATTTCCAATAATATTAGTAGGAACGGTTGTAATCACAACACCAGAATTAGTAGTTAAAGTACCCTGTAGAGGTAATAGAGTGATTATATAAGTTAAGGATTCAGTAGAGGTTTCTTCATCATCACCAACTAGAGTGATGATTTTTGCTGTATCTTCCTCAGTTGTTACGCTTTGAACATTAGCAAAAGGAGCATCATTTATAGGAGTTATAGTGATAGAAACTGTTGCAGTAGCAGTTTCACCGGTATCATCAGGTCTATCGTTAACAATAAAAGTAAAGCTGTCTGATCCAAAGTAATGAGTATTGGGTGAATAAGTCGCTTGTCCAGTATTCTGATTTATGGATAGGGTCCCATGAGCAGGATCTGTTTTTGTATAAATTAAGCTATCCCCATCTACATCAGTGCTACCTAAAATAAAATCTATAGAATTATCCTCCGGAGTAGTCACAGTTTGAGTTTCTGCAACTGGTGCGTCATTAACTGGATTAATGGTAATAGAAACAGTTGCAGTGTTGCTGTCTTGACCACCGTCGTTACATTTGTAAGTGAAAGAATCAGGACCGTTGTAGTCAAGAGAAGGAGTGTAGGTGAAAGAATTTTGTGTTAAAGTGTAAGTAATAGGGGTGTCAGTAGCAATACTTAGAGTACCATGAGAAGGGCTAATGACAGAGTAAGTTAAATCCTGACCTTCTGAATCAAAACAACCAATAGTTATAGTTGCTGATGTATCTTCGTTAGTAATTATAGTTGCTGGAGGATTAGCTACAGGAGGGTTGCTGGGAAGGACGGTGAATCTGAGATCATATGGGTCTACTGTCACTAAATCTGTTGTTGATGCTCTTTCTTTTACTTCAGCAGAATTAAATGAAAAAACTTTTTCACCGTAAGAGGTAGCAACTGCCCTAAATGTACCAAGAGTATAAGTAGCAGGCGTAAAAACACCACTAAGACGAGAATATGAGAAATAAAAAGGATTTGTACTGATTTGACCACTAATTGGAGCAGGATATGATGCACCACTAAATTGGCTCCCTACACTAAAATCATTAAAAGTTATACCATTTGGTCTAAGCATATCTAAGTTAATTATTCTTACACCAGAAACACCAGTTGGCACATTTACTTCCATAAGAAGATTAATGTCAAAAGGTTGGTTAAGAATAATGGGCTGAGCACCAAAATCTAAATATATTCTTGGCTCAACTGCAATTACTTCTACAGAAAACAATAATACTATTAAAAGCCACCACATCTCTTTTTTCATTTTATTTTCCTCTAACAAATATTTTCTTCTATATAAGCTCTACCATCTAAACAAACATAAAATCCGGATTCAAATTCACAAGTAAGATGCTCTGTTCCATCGTTTGATTCACCGCAATGAGCATCGCCAAAGTCCCTCATTCGATCGTCTGACCTTATTGCTTGGAGTACGGCTTGCAAAGCAAATACATCATAGGAATTAATACTTTCAAGACCATAATCAATTAAATCTCCTTTAGTACAAGTACTAGTACACTCTTGAGGAGAAGTGTAAGCATCACCATTAAGGCAAACATAAAATCCGGATTCAAATTCACAAGTAGCAAATCCTGGTTCACCACAATAAGCATTACCAAAATCTCTCATTCGATCGTCAGACCTTATTGCTTGGAGTACGGCTTGGAGTGCAAATACATCATAAGAGTTTATGCTTTCACGACCATAATTTATCAAATCCCCGCTCGGCACACAATCTGGTGCGTCACAAACATCCCCCACTCCATCTCCGTCTGTATCTTCTTGACCAGGATTTGCGATTAAAGGACAGTTATCATTTCCATCTATGATTCCGTCGCCGTCACTGTCGTCGCAAGCATTACCTATGCCGTCGTTATCAGTATCTTCTTGTAATGGATTAACTGTTAAACGACAATTGTCATCACCAGTATTGCCGCAGATAGTATCGGCACCACAATCTAATACTAGATCGTTATCATCATCAGTATCACAAGCGTCACCTTGGGTATCACTATCGGTATCTATTTGATTGCATAATGCACTTTCAGTAGTACTTAAAGTTGCATCATTATTTGGATCGCAAGTTGCTACATCAAGAGCGCCGTTCTTAACAAATAAGCAGTTATCATCACAATCAGTTAAAATATTATTACAAAAACGATCTCCTACGGTTTCTCTTAAATCACCGTTGTCTAAAACTAAATCGTTGTCGTCATCGGAATCGCAGACGTCACCGCAATTTTGTGTTCCATCAAAAGAAACCCCTAGACAATCAGAATCAGTATCTAACTGTTGGATTCCTGAAGCAGCAGAATCACTATCAGCATTAGCCACAGCAGGACAATTATCTACATTACCACAAACACCATCAGCATCCGCATCGTTAGCAGAATCTAAAGGACAAGTGTCACACAAATCTCCCATTCCATCACTGTCTGTGTCACTTTGATCTAAACTATTAATTAACGGACAAGTGTCACACAAATCTCCAATACCATCGCCATCAGTGTCAATCTGATCTTCATTAGAAACTAGTAGACAATTATCACAAACATTGCCGTAGGAATCATCATCAAAGATAAAGTATTGCACACGATTATTAGCACTATCTGTCACATAAACTCTATTAGAGTTAAGCACTATATCTTCTGGAACATTAAATTGTCCAATACTAGTACCAACAGAACCCCACTTTCGAATAAACTGACCATCAGCAGTAAATTTCTGCACACGATGATTATAACTATCAGCAACATAAAGATTATTATTGGCATCAACCGCTACACCACTAAATGAATATACCCATCCTCCAGTCTCTAAATTAAACTGACCATCAGCTGAGCCCACAAAAGTACCAAGACTGGAAATAAAGTTACCATTAGAGTCGGATTTAGTTACAAAATTTTCTCCATTAGCTACGTAAGCATTATTCTCAGAGTCAATCACAATCCCATGTAAGAAATTATTATTTGTCCATTTAGAGACAAAAGCCCCATTGGAATCAAATACTTGCACACGATAATTATCACTATCTGTAACATAAATTTTATTTGTAGAATCAATTGCTATTCCTTGTGGTCGATTAAATTGGCCATCTCCAGTACCAACTGAACCCCATTTAGTAATAAACACGCCATCAGCAGTAAACTTCTGCACACGATAATTACCACTATCAGTAACATAAACATTGTTGGAAGAATCAACTGCAATTCCAATAGGATTACTAAACTGACCATCTCCAGTGCCAGATACACCCCATTTAGTAATAAACTGACCATCAGCAGTAAACTTTTGTACACGCCGATTAGTACTGTCTATAACGTAAACATTACCTAAAGAATCTAGAGCAATTCCTCGAGGATATCTAAACTGTCCATTTGCAGTACCTATAGAACCAAAGGCGTAGGTTAAAAAATACTCTTGATTAGGGTTATTGATTGCCGGACAATTATCCACATTACCACAAACGCCGTCAGTATCTGCATCATTTAATGGATCTAAAGGACAAGCGTCGCAGGCATCACCAAAAGAATCTCCGTCGGCGTTAGATTGACCATTATTATAGGTAGTTGGACAGTTGTCTGTAGCATCACAAAAATTGTCAGTATCAATATCTGTACAAGTATCGCAAGCATTACCTATACCATCGGTATCTGTATCTTCTTGTAATGGATTAGCAATAAATTGACAGTTGTCATCACAATTTGTCGTTGGACTACTGGTACATTTATTATCACCAATTATAATTCCTGCATCTGCACCATCATCTAAAACACCGTCATTATCATCATCTGGATCACAAATATTTCCTAAATCATCAAGATCGTTGTTGGCTTGATTACAAGCAAGACCAGTTGCGTCGGCGCAAGTTACACCAGGAGCGCCGTTCGCGTCGTCTTCACAGTTGTCTGCTGGACTAGTACAAGTCAATTGTTCAGACATTAATCCTCTTGTGATTAAATTATCAATAAAACCGATATAATCTTTAGTAGTATCATCAGTGAAAACAAAATAAGGAGAGGTTGAATCGCAATATCCGTCGCCATCATTATCTTTGTCGCATTTATCGCCTAGACCATCACCATCTGTATCCAATTGAGGAGGATTAGGCATGTATTGACAGTTGTCATCGCAAGTAATATCCTCAAAAGGACAAGGTCTTGTTGTAGATCTACAAGTAATCCCATTAACACATAAATCAGTTATTCCATCACCATCATCTTCGGGGATTCCATCGTTGTCGTCGTCAGGATCGCAGAGGTCTCCCATTAAAGAAATATCAGAAGGTTGGATAGTCTTGAGAGGAGAATCAGTATCACCAACTCCATAATCATAATCTACAGTAGGATTAAATTCAGTATTGATATATTCTTCGTTATCTAGTTGATCAGGGTTAGGAGTGGTTGGACAATTGTCATCACAGGTAACGTCCGCAAGAGAACAGGAAGTAGTGCCATCAGCACAAGTAATTCCTCTGATACAATAATCAATGACAGTATCAAGATCGTCTTCGGGAACACCGTCGTTATCATCATCAGGGTCGCAGGCGTCGCCTTGTATAGTAAGTCCACTGGCAGTTTCATCAGCGAGATCGTTGTTGACCTGGTCAGCATTGACCAACGAAGGACAGTTATCAACATTGCCACAAAACCCATCGCCGTCGGCATCATTTTGTGCATCTAAAGGACAAGTATCAACATTATCACAAATACCATCTGTATCGGCGTCTGCACAAGCTTCACAAGCATCGCCTATACCGTCGCTGTAGGCGTCTAGTTGATCTGCGTTAGGAGTTGTTCGGCAGTTGTCGTCGCAGTTAGTTGTGGCACCACTAGCACATTTATTATCACCAATTATAAGTCCTGCATCTGCACCGTCATCTAAAATACCGTCGTTGTCGTCATCGGTGTCACAGGCATCACCTGGCAATATAAATCCGGAATCATATAAACGTGAAGCATATGGTATGATCTCTAAATCTCTATCTGAGTTGATCTGATTACAATCGTCAGGAATTAGATCACCATTATTATCAGCACAGGTTGAAAGTTCAGAACCGTTATTCTTTACAATTTTACAATTATCATATTTATCACCCTCTATGCTTGTAGCAGAATTATCCCGCAGTTTACAATCAGATTCTAAATAAGGATAAGGGATACAAGGAGGCAATGTTAAAGACCAAGAGATCATACTACAAGTACACTGGCCACGATTATTAACACAATTACTACAAATTCCATCAGCATCGGCATCTCTATCACATACATCACCCAACCTAGGATCACCCAACAAATCTTCAGTATTAATATCAGTATTTTTTTGATCATAGTTGTAAGCAAAAGGACAATTATCTACTCCATCAGATATAGTATCATTATCACTATCTAAAACTTCACAAATGTCACCAACACCATCTCCATCTGTATCTAATTGATTAAGATTAGAAAGAGAAAGACAATTATCGCAACGATCACCGATTCTATCGCCATCTTGGTCTAATTGGTCTGAATTATAATTATCTTGGCAATTGTCACAAACATTACCTACACCATCACGATCGCTATCTTGTTGATCAGCATTAACTCTATTAGGACAATTATCACAAGCATCCCCTAATAGATCAGAATCAGAGTTAATTTGAGTAGGATTACTAATAGTTAGACAATTATCATCGCAGTTAGTTAGCAAAGAACTGCTACAAAGATTATCTCCTAAAACAAAATTTCCATCTCCACTATCTTTAATACCATCTGTATCTGTATCTTGCCAAACACAGGAATTAGTACAAGCATCAGCATTGTTATAATTACTATCATCACATTCTTCTTCATTAGCATCTCCTGTTCCAGATACCTCATCATTACCATGATATAAATCACCATCTCCACAATAACCCACTATTTTACAACCAGAAGAACAATAGTAACCTAAATTAGAAATTGCAAAATCACAGTCTTCTCCAACTGCTGAATCTATATCCCCATTACCACACATTGAAGTCTCAGAGATACAAACTAATGGACTGCCGCTACAAGACCAGCCAGCTTCAATTTGACAAGTTCTAGCTGAACAACCATCATCATTACGAGGAAGACATAATTGATCTACTGTTTGTGTTGAACATTCAGAGTCTTGAGTACAAGAGGTAATTCCATCCGCGCATTGTTTGCTATCATCACACTCTTCTCGAAAATCTAAAGCACCATTGCCGCAAACATTTACAGCAGCTTCCGCATAGATTCCCATAATCTCACCAGCATCTAATGCATAATCATATAATTTAACTTCATCGATACTGCCTTCAAAAAAAAGATAAACATTATTATCAAAACTATCAGCACCAAAATTAACTTGCCAGTTATCGTACGGAATTTCTAGAACTTTTTCTCCTGAAGCAACTTCCAGTGCGTCAGAATATAGTTTCATGGTACTGCCATCATAAGTAGCAGCTAAATGATGCCATTTTCCATTACGAAGATCATTACCAGAGGAAGGACCGATTACTTTGTTCTCACCGGCACTAGTTTGAAAATCTCCTAGCCTGAATCTGGGAAGACCAGAACCATCAAGATAGACAGAGTAACCTTTACTTCGTGGTATATCTCCTAAACCGATTAGATATTGATCAGCTGGTGGCAAGGGGATAGTATTTGTCTTAAAGAAAAGAGACCAAGTTAATTGGGGTTGTTGTAATATCCAATGAGGCGGTAATTTAAAATAATTGTAATAAGAATTAGATCCTTCTGTAGTAATCGGCAAATTTAAAGCAGAACCAAACACACCATTAGGATTATAAGAAACAGAAGAAATAAGATTACCAGAACCATATTCAATAGTAGTTAGTCTTTTGTAAACTTCACCCCAATCATTAGGGCCTTCAGTATCCTGCAGACCAAAACCATCAAATTCCCACCAGGAAACTAAATCATGTTCTAAGGCGCAATAAGAATAACACCCATCTCCGTTAGCAATATTACCATCATCACATTCTTCCAGATTAGTATAAAGTATTCCATCACCACAAACAGCATTTTGACAAGAGTTGGTGCAAGCATCATTGTTGTTATTGTTTAGATCATCGCATTGTTCGTCTGAACTTTGTATAATTCCATCACCACAATAACCACTACAAGTAGAATAACAATAATTAGGTTGACCATTATTTAAACCGTCATCACAAGCTTCATAACCTAACTCCCCAGATGAAAGATTAGTTCTTCGATATCCATCACCGCAAACATTTAGTTTACAATAAGGAATACGGGAAAACCTACCGACACTTACTATAGTAATACAAGCATCCCCGCTGTTTAAATTTGCATCATCGCATTGTTCCATTAGCCCCATTGCGTTTGGAATTTGAATTAAATTATCTCCACAGTATGTTGCTGTACAAGTATTTGAACAAAGGTCATTACTATCAGAATTACCATCATCACAAGTTTCCATATCTCCGTCATTATTTGGACTTTGTACTAAACTATCACCACAGTAGGTTAAAGTACAAGTGTTTGTACATTTATCATTATTAACGCCATTACCATCATCACACTCTTCTGTATTACCATACCCATTTGATGATTGTTTAATACCATCCCCACAGTATGTTAAAGTACAAGTGTTTGTACATCTATTATAATTACTTGTATCGCCGTCGTCACAGGCTTCGTCGTTTTCTACAAAAGCACCACTTTGATTAATACCATCTCCACATCTTGCAAAGAGACAGCTTTCTGTACAACCACTAGGATCATTATTACAGGGTTGACTACCCGTACAATCAGTCCCCCAATCACATTGCTCTAATCCGTTTACTGCACTATCCCCGCAACTGCCGTCAAGTGAATGGCAAGCATCATATCCATTACAATCATTATTACAAACTTGAACTCCTTGATGACCATTAGCAAGAGTACAGTCTCTAACACTAGAATCACAAACTTCACTAGAATCTATACGACTATTAGGACATTGAACTACTGAGTCACAAATATCGCCGAAATCATCGCCATCAGCATTTTCTTGGTAAGGATTTACTATATCAGGACAATTATCACAAACATCACCAACATCATCAGAACCACCAACAGATAGTTTAAGCATTTTATTTTCATGAACAGAACTAGAAGGTAATATTTCAACATAAAGATTATCTAAAGAATCAACAGCAATACCTGTAGGAGAGTTAATACCCCTATTAGTTGAACCTTGCATGTAAGTATCCCAACGAACAAGAGAAATACCCTCAGGAGAAAACTGTACTACTCCTCCTTTGTTCGTAACATAGATAAAGCCTTCATTATCAACAGCAACAGCAACTGGTTCAGATAATTTATTCTCTCCCTCATTCCCAAGTAAAGCCACAAAATCTCCACTAGTGGTCAAAACTTCAAGCGAAGGAGGGAAATTTAAATTTTCGGGAACTCCTTTATTAATAACATAAAGAAAATTGTTATATATAGCAATAGCAGTCGGATTATAGAACATGCCAAGACGCGGGCCGGGAATAGATGTACCAAAAGTAGCTAAAAGATTACCGTCGCTTCCAAATTTTTTAACTTGATGATTTCCAGTATCAACTACATAAAAGTTTCCATCTGTATCTTTGACTATGCCGGAAGGGTCGATAAATGTGCTTGAACGATACATGTCTGGCAATTGCAGTGTTAAAGGATCAGTATTAGTACTTCTTCTTGATGATGATGTTGGAGGCGCAGGATCTCCTGCTTGGAATCCATTAATTACTGATTCAGTTAGACGATGATATCTGGTAACTAAATCACTCCCATGATCAGTCACATAAATATAATCTGCATCTGCTAAAATTCCAATTGGTTGTGTTTCACCTTGAGTTAAAGGAAATGTTGATTCTTCACGTAAATTAGAATATACTTTAATAGCATTAGTAGTAGTAGTAGTTTGATCCAAAAGATAAATTTTATTCTCGAACTCAGCAATGAAGCGATAAGGTTCAACATCTCCTGTAAAGAATCCCTCCCAACTACTTATGTAAGTTATATCTCCCCCGCCTCTGGAAAAGTCTGCTTGATCAGGATTGTGGGTAGTAGGGCAGTTGTCAATAAGGTTGACAATACCATCTAAATCAGTATCCAACTGACAGGAAGCAGTACACCCATCAAGTTCATCCGTATTCCCATCATCACATTCTTCCCCATCATCAGGATCTCCATCACCACACTCTATTTCATCACATATATTACCAACCCTATCAAAATCATCATCTTCCTGCAAAGGATTATATTGATCTGGGCAATTATCACAAGCATCTCCTACACCATCATGTGCTGTAAATTCAAATTTATTGAATGTAGACTTATGAAATATAATGTGACTAGATGGATCGGTAATTTGTTCGGTGGATACGAAATAGAACTGGTCTTCGTTTACCGAAATCCTAACATCTACATCCTCAGGAATAAACTGATTTGCATCATAAAGACCACCCGGAGCCTCTAAGAAAAAAAGGGTGCTCAGATCCATTTGTTCCCAGCGCTCATCTTGTGGAGTTTCAGGAGAATCATACAACGTGCTTTTAAAAATAGTAATAGAGCTAGACCCCCCACTTAAAAAAACATAATCTGAACTACCTCCCTGAACTTCAATTTTATTATACCATGGAGCTGCGAAAAAGCCTTGTAAATTACCATTTTGATCATATTTGTAAACAGAATGGTCTGATAAAATATAAACCATTCCGCTAGGCGTGATATCGATATCACGAGCATATGGTACAGTTACAAAGTCTTCAATCTCACCCCTCGGAGGACCTTTTTTGATTTCACCGTTTGAGGAAAGTACAAATAATCTAGAATAGTCGACAGGCGAACCATACTCCATTTCAGAGTATTCATAAAAATCAAGAGCAATAGGGTTTTCAATTGACCACTCATATTCCTCTACTCCATTATAAAGCCTTATTTGTTTAACTTTATCGAGGCCATAATCTGCAAGATAGATACGCCCAGTAGAGGATCTATAAGCAATATCTCTAAGATCTGTCCTTTCTTGCCCATTCCAGATCTTGGTCATAGGATTTCCATTGTTACTATCATAAGAATAAATAAAATTATTTGCACCATCATCTTCATTTACCGCTAACAATATTGTCCTGCTATGTTCGGCAATAGCAGATATCTTTGGACTAAACTCCCTACCACTAATAACAGTATCAGGCACCATTATATCTACTGAAAAAAGATGTTTATATTTTGGACCGATGGTATCTGAATCTTGTTGATCCGGATTGGAGATTAACTCACAATTATCCAGAGTATCGCGGATTAAATCACCATCATTATCCATATCCTCAGGAACACTATCGCTACTACTGCACCTTCCAGAAATACACACTTGATCTGAAGGACATTCTGAATTAGATACGCAAGCACTATCTGCCACTACTTTCCCCGCCACTGCCTCTCCTCCCATCCTCTCCGTCCACCAATTTACAATCTTACAAAAGAAGCCGCAGTCTGAAGAAGTATCTGCAAGAGTATCATCAACCGCTAAAGTTAAGGAAGTTAAAACTAATAAAAACACCATCAACACCAGTATCAGCTTCTGTTTCATGCTCGATTTAATATCTTTTAAATTAACCTTTGTATTTCCTGCTCCAATTCCTCTTTAGTTGGAAGATAAAGTTGATATTTAGAGACAAATAATTTATTTGATAATCCACCTAATGCGTATTTAACTAAGAAGTTATCCCTATCTGCAGCCAGTATAATTCCCACAGGTTCATGATCTTCTTTAGTCATTTCTTCTTCTTTAAAATAATTTAAGTACATATTCATCTGCCCAATATCCTCATGAACGACTTTACCTATCTTTAAATCAATTAAAACAAAACATTTTAATATTCTGTGATAAAACACAAGATCAATATAATAATGCTTGTTGTCTAATGTAATTCGATATTGCCTACTTACAAAAGTAAAACCTTTTCCTAATTCTAGTAAAAACATTTGCAAATTATCAATTATTTTTTGTTCCAATTCTCTCTCACTGTAACTACCTGTTTCGGGTATGTTTAAAAATTCTAAAACATAAGGCTCTTTAATTAATGCTTTTTCATCAGTAATTATCTGTCCATGTTTAGAAAGAGCCAATACTTCTTTTTTATCTTTGCTAAGACTTAATCTTTCAAACAGAAGACTGTCGATTTGACGACGCAGCTCCCTGATGCTCCATTTTTCGTTAAGACACTCTTTTTCATAAAATCTTCGAGCTAAATCTTCTGAAACTCCAAGAAGTTCAGTATAATGCGACCAACTCAATTTTCCAGACAGTGTCTGGAATTTTGGATATTTTAAGTAGAACAAACGCATAAGATAAACATTACTCTTACTAAATCCTTTACCATAATTAAGCTTCAAATCATGAGATAAGCTACTTAATAGTTGGCTACCATAATCTGCTTTTTCTTTACCATTCTGTTCATACTCAAGAACAAGTTTACCAATTTCCCAGTAAGTTTTAACTAAAATTAGATTTACTTCCACAAAAGCTTTTTTTCTCGCCTCAATAAGCAATAGACCTATAGAATCCAAAAGTTTCCCATAACGGCTAATTAATGAATTTTTCATTTTTGATTAAACAAATATTTTAGTTTTTTTATTCAACTCAATTTTCCAGACAGTGTCTGACTTATTTGGTATTTTAGGCATAATAAAGACACTGAATAATTTACTTGTTTCATTCTACCACCGCCGCCGCTTCTCCACCCATCCTCTCCGTCCACCATTGTCCTATTTTACAAAAGAAGCCACAGTCTGAAGAAGTATCAAGAGAAGCGTCTACAAAAGGATTATCTGCTGAAGAATCATCTGCAAGAGTATCATCGACTGCTAAAGTTAATGAAGTTAAAACTAATAAAAACATCACTAATACTAAAATAAATCTCTTTTTCATTTTATTTGCACTTCCGCAACACTCTACGCCTGATAAACTGTCAACCCAAAAATACTTGTTTTTTCGGACATTTTATAGGACATTTTTTATCTTTTTCGGACATCATTATTTCACTTGAAAATATGATCCTTTTGTTGCTCCTACTTTTTTAATGAAATCTCTTTTGATAAGCTCTTGAAGATCTCTTCTAGCTGTTTTCTCGTTAATCATAAACTGTTTGGAGTAATCATTAATGGTTATTTTTTTCTTTTCATTAATCATTGCTTTCAAAATATCAATCTGTCGTGTGTTTAGTCCAATCTTTAAAAGGTCTATTTTTCCTTTTTCTGGAAGCAATTGTAAAATATCCTTTGGAGCATAAAAAATAACTTCAAAGCTCTCGCCTATTTCTTTAAAATCTGGCTCTTTCAAACCATGCTCGAGACACCATTCTACTATTTTATTGGTTCCCCTACCCCATTGCTCAATATTTTTAATTAAAAAGAAATTATTCGCGATTAGCTGATTTTTAGGGATAGAGTCATGCTTTTTCTTTAGAATAGATGGAGTTAATGAACTTGGCAGCTTACCTGGACTAGAAACTTCAATCCTATCATCAAAAATAGATATTTTTATGTTTCCTGTAAGAGCATAATCACGATGACAAACAGCATTGACTATTGCTTCTCTCAAAGCATTTGGAGGGTATTCCCATACTTCTTCCCGTTTAAACATAACTATTTTAGCCGCTTTCTTGATATGAGAAAGAACAAAATTTTCAGCTTCATCTACTTGTTCAATGATGTTCCCTTCAATTATTCTCAGATCAATAAAATCCACAGCAGTATTTCCTTTAAACCTTGCGCATCTTATCTTTGCCTGTAATATGAATTTTTGCGGCTCTTTCCCAAATAATAATATACCCGCATTAATTAATCTTCCATCGTATAACACTTTTAATCTTTCTAATGCTTCTTTAATGGGAGTTTCTGGTCCTACATCAAAATTTCTTTCTTCTTTGGCTTTCTTCAAAAAAGATTTTACTTTCTCTTCATCAATATCTTTTAACGTCGCTTCCTTGCAGACTAGTTCAGTATAATTATAATCTACGCTGTCCTTAGTTAGTATTCTAATCTCCTGACTACTTAGCTTTCTGTTGGTCTTGCCTACCCTCATAAACACTATATTTTTAGAAAATACTGGCTTGCTTTCATTTTCTTTAACTTTTATCGATAATATTTCTTTTCCTTCCATCTTTACAAACTCAACAGATGGAAATACCACGGGGTCAGTATTCTGCTTGATTTCATTTGTTAAATTTTCTATCTCTTTTCCTTTGATAATAACGCCAACTACTTCTTTAATTGAACCATCTTTATTCTCTTCAATGCCAACAAGAATTTTTCCGCCTTTGCTATTGGAAAAAGCAGAAATAGTTTCTAGAATTTCTTCTATTTCAGCTAATGATTTCTTGAACTCTAAAGTTTGGCTTTCTTTCATTTTCTTTCTAACACCATCTTCCAATAAAATTCGTATCCAGATAAAATGATTCCTGTATCACGAACTTCGGTGCCGATATTAACTTTATTTTCAGCTAACATTTCTCTAAATTCTGTCCTATTCGCAACTATAACTTGTATCTCCTTACTGTATTTTAAGCTTAAGTGATAGGCAAATGATTTGAATTCTTTATGGCTGTCAGTAACGCAAAAAAGATCTATATCGCTCTTTTCATTGGCAGTCCCTTTAACTTGACTGCCATAAATGGCTAAACAATCCAAATAATTAAATTTTAAGAGCATTTCTCCAATTATTTTTTTAATAATTAGATGATTAGACAAGTAAGCCTCTGCCTCTAATAAAGAAACATAACCAGCTAATAAGCAAGTAGTGGAATTATTTTGCAAGGAACAATAATTCACTCCGCTTTTGCGCTCTATCTCTAGAACCCCTGATTTTTCTAATCTCAAAGCAAATTTGTAACAGCTATTATAACTTAATTTAGCACCAAGAGCTATCTGCCGTAAAGAAACTTTTTTCCTACGCAAAAGATAAGATATAATCTGAAGAAACGCGGAAGAGATTATCTCGTTATGGGATAACATTATCTTATTTTGAGATAGTTTCATTTTAATCTGAAAAAGCACTGATTAATTGTTCCATACGATTGATGAATAAACCGGCTTCTTCTAAAACAACTAAAGCTTCTTTTTCCTCCATAGATTTAGTGATGTCATATTGAACGTGCTGGCGCGCATCTTTTCCTTCACGCAGTTTTTTAACATCTTTCTCTTCAATTAGACCTTGATTTTTGCGGAGCAATTCGATAAATTCTTTTTCTAGTTTGTTTTTAAAAACAAAAAAATACTCTAGAGCAAAAGGCGTAGCAGTATGGTTCTCACACTTTATTCCAATGGAGGCCAAAGCTGCCTGAGCAGCCATATACATAGCATAATAGGAAGCATTAGTTACCCAATCAAAAGCTTTGAAACCAGAATCAAAACCTAGCTCTTGAAGCACTTTGACAGAGTTAGTTCCTTCTTTGATAAATTTAGCTAGAAGAAGATTATGACGTGATTTTTCTAGATAATTAATAACTAATTTCTTTTTGGAATTATCTTCTAGGATAACCTCTAATTCAAAATATTTTTTAACTTTTAGACTGACAATGGAAGTATAATCTAGCGTTTCACCTACCTTAGACTTATAACTATCACTTCTTTTTCTCAGTACCATCTTTTATGAAGAATTATTACTTTTGTCTTTATATAGTTATCGATTGCTTAACGACTATAAAATGGGGTTTGTGTAAAGAAGGGTTTACTAGTTAGAATGAAATTTGAGATTTATCTCTAAAATGCCCTATTTAGCAAAATCATCTTTTATTTTACCCCTGCCGAAATTAGAAAAGTTTTCAGATTGGCAGGGTTGGGATTTAGGCATTAGACAAGTTCCAGAGATTAATAAAACATAGATAGTTAAAAGTTAACTACTGAGTTATATATAACCCAAAATAATCAAAACTACAGAATATGCATAGAACAGAAATGTTTAAATATGAGTTACTGTTATATATGTTTAAAGATAATGAAAATAGAATTCCACATTAAAAAGTATGAAAGTTTTTTGAGAACGGCTAAGAAACTAGACTATTCTGAAGATTACGAAACATTAATTGAAGATTTTCTGCTGGCTGCAGCTCATCTTGTCAATGCGGCTCTGCATAAATCAGGAGTACTTAGAGAAGATAATGATATTAAACATAATCGGCTGTATGGTTCTTTAAAAGAAGAGCATAAGTTAGGGGAAAAAACAGAAGAGGTTGCTGCTTTAATTCTTAGTTTAGAACAGCTTCGACCATCTCATGTTTATGGACGGGGCGAGAACGGACAAACTGCTAAAAAAGCTGAAGAGGCTTTAAATCAAATTAAAAAAATATGCGAGGAAATTATTTATGGAAGACAATCTTAAATTAGCTGTCAAATTCACTGAAAAAGTTAAAACTTTTAATGAGATTTTGCAAGTGATTTTATTTGGTTCTGTTTCCCGAGGAGAAGATACACCAGCTTCTGATATAGACCTTGCCATAGTCCATAATTCTCCAGATTCATCTTCATTGTTAAAAAAAATAAGTGTTATCAAACCGGAAAAAGTTCAGGTTACTCTAGTGAAACTTGATGATTTTCCAAAAGAAACAGAGTTGGTTGGAGCCTTATCCGGAGAGGGGCTGCTTTTATACGGAAAGCCAATCCAGTTCAGCATAGACAAAACAAAGCTGCAATCTTATCTGCTCATTTCTTATTCTCTATCCAAATTAAGCCAGACCGAAAAGATGAAAGTCAAACGGGCTCTTTATGGTTCAATTTCTCGTTTTGCATCCGGGAAAAAAGTTTATATCAGCGAGGCTAAAGGCTTAATCAAAGAACCAGGAATCAGCAAGATCAACAAAGGAGTTTTATTGATTGAAAGAAAAAAAGCAACAAAAGTGATTAACTTGCTGAAAAGCATGAAAGTTGCTTACAAAGAATATCCTTTCTGGGGTTATTAAGATGGAAAGATTATCTGCAAAATTAATAGAAAGAGTCCTCAAAAGAGAAAGGGCAATCAAAATAAGCAAGGAAGCAAAAGAAGAATTCGAGAAACTTATTATAGAGAGAATAAGAGAGATTGCAGTTTTAGCAGTGAGAAATGCTTCCCTCTTTGGAAGGAAGACAGTCAAGAAGGAAGATGTGATTGCGGCTCAGAAAAGGATGTCATGAGAATAGGCAGGGTTGGTTTAAATCATTAAAGATGAAGAAAAATTAACTTTTAGTTTCAGTCAATACCTGCTTTATCTCTTCAGAAGTCCACTGGGTATTCTTTAGATTTTTACGAATATCGTCTTCACTGGCACCGGCTTTCTTTGACTTAATAATCCAATCTTTCAGCTCGTTAATATTGGTTTTAACCTTTTTCTTTCTGTGCCAAAAAAGTAATAATACTAGTAGTGCTAACAAAATAATAATTACCAATGGAATTATAATTTTATACCAAAGTGGCAGGCTTTTCCAGAGTGAAAGTGGTTTGGCTTCAAGAGGAGGAAGAGTTGCTTTTTGTACAGGAGGCAATATTGGAGCAGCTGGTTTCTGTTGCGTTGCTAGAGTACTAGTAATACCACCTTTGCAAGATTGCTCAGTCTCTGGCATTCCTTGTCGGTCAATAATAAAAACCGGATAATCTCTGTTGCGGATTGTAATAGTATCATTGCAGGCACGGATATCTGTACAAGTTCTAGTCTGTTGTGCGTCGATACATTGTCCCCAAGGGCCGCATTCCCATTTTCTAACACAGGCAAATCCACCGCCTCCACCGCCGCTGTTTCTTCTTTGCTCTTGTACTTGAGGTTGAGCTGGAGCAGTAACTACTTGTGTTTGTACGTCTGCGTCGTCGTCATCGTCGGCAACATCTTCATCATCTTCAGCAGTATCTACTTCTGTTCTGCATTGAGTATCACAGCCGTCGCCTGGAACAATATTACCATCGTCGCATTGTTCATGTGAGTAAGCAAGATTATTATCAGGGTCTGAATAAGCAAGAATATTATTACCACAAACTTCCAAACGACATTGAGTATCACATCCATCACGAGCAGCAACATTTCCATCATCACAAGCTTTCTCCGATATTAACCTCCCAAACAGACCAAGTAGAAGTAAGTTCATTAAATTTAGGGACATAATTTTTATCAATAGTACTATCACCGCAATAACCTGCAGGGATGCAGTCGCTGTAACCTTTACAATCTTCACAAGATTTTCTTCCTTCTTTACCATCTTCAGTAAAACAAAGAAGTTGATTGAAAGGAGAATAACCATATCGTGATGTACCAGAATCACATTCTTCTTTACCAACTAAATTGTTACCGTCACAAACTATCGTTCCGTTAAATTTTCCATTTTCTTCACTAAAGAAAACTACTTGTCCATCTGGCTCAGGAAGCTGCCAGAGTCCGCCTAAACCTTCAGCTAATGTTAATGGTGTGAGAACTAATAAAAATATTACAAATAATAAATAAATTTTATTTCTCATCTGTTCTGCAAGTATTTTTTTATAGAATCTTGTGAAGCAGCAATTGTCTGTGATTTAGCTTGCGCAGTTTTTTGCGCTGCTGGAAGTGATTCGTATGCTTCAAATGATTCTTTTAATTTATCTTCAAAATGTTGTTTATTCCAAGAACAGCCTTTGTCACCGCATTCCCAACCCGGCTCTATAGTGCAGGTAGAAGAACAACCGTCATCACTACGAGGAAGACAAGACTTGTCATCCCCTGATTGCGATGCACACTCTTCATTATTAGTACAAGAAGTTATTTTATCCGCGCACTGTTTGCCGTTATCGCAACTATTTTCAACAGTGGCTATAGATAATCCATCCCCACAGTCAGCATCATTTTCCGTAGCGCCTTGTTCAGCTCCGCGTCCAAATAAATTCTGCTGACGAGCAGAAACAAAAACTAATAAAATTATAAGAATTGCTGCAACTACACTGCCTACTATGGTCACCTTTTTTTTCTGTTTGTCCATCAAGCCTCTTAAGAGATAGAATCGTCTTAGTATTTAAATAGTTATCGCTGAAATTCAAATTCAAAAAAAAGCAAGGTTTATATAGTATTGCTTATTCTGTGTAGTTAGTGCTTAAAAATGGAACTAAATACACAATATAGGGGAACACTGACTAAAAGAGAATCGCTCATCCTTTCAGATCTAGCTAGAAAAAATAAGCGCATTTTTACTATTGCAGAACTTAAAAAATATGAACCCAATGCTAAAAAAATATCCTATTCTTTAATGAAGAAAAAATGGATAGCGCAATTAAAAAGGGGCTTATTTGCAATAGTTCCTTTGGATATAGGGGTACAAGGAGCAGCTGCTTTTGCAGTTTCCAACCTGATAGTACCCCCATACTTAGTCAAAAAATACTATATAAGTTATGGAAGCGCTTTACAATATTATGGCTTTAGCGAGCAGTTGCTAAGGGAAGTATTGGTAGCTACAGATAAAGCTAAAAAAGCAGTAAGACTGGTAGACTCAAAAGTTGTTTTTATTCATCTTAGAAAAAAGAAATTTTTTGGCATACAGAAAATTAGCCTGGATGGAAAAGAAGTAATGATTGCAGATAAAGAAAAAGCAATAATTGATAGTTTAGAAAAGCCACAGTTTTGCGGAGGAATAGAAGAGGCAGCCAAAGCAATTTATTTTAATTTAAATGAATTAGACATTGCTAAGTTAGTAACCTATGGGAAAAAGATGAATAATTCTTGTATACTTAAGAGATTGGGATATTTGTTGGATAAACTATATGGGAAAAAAATTAAAGTGCGATTATCTAAGAATTATTGTTTATTAGATCCACAAGAAAAGAAAAAAGGGAATTATAATAATAAATGGAAAATAATTGTCAACAAACAATTAGATCCAAACCAATGGATGCACTAAAATGATTGACCGCCGAGAATTAATGGAGAAAGCCAGAAAGTTCAATTTGCCTTTAGGTATTGTAGAGAAAGATTATGTGCTGGGTTGGATGCTTTATGGAATAAGAGAATACCTCCCAGAATTAGTCTTCAAAGGAGGCACGGCGTTGTCTAAAATATACTTTCCTGAAGTATGGAGATTATCTGAAGATTTAGATTTTAATGCCGCCGAGAAAGATAATTTTAATCAGATGATAGATATATTTGAACAAAAAATTTTGCATTTTTTAGAGCAAAAGTCGGGAATAAGATTTCAGCTCAATAGTAAATTTTCCAACTCTCAATACCTACAAATTAAAGTACAATACTTGGGAGTACTAGAATTTAGAAATTTTGTAAAAATAGATATTTCCAAGCATGAGAATATCGAAGAACCGATTATCAGAAAATTAAAAGCAGTATATTCTGATTATCCACAATTTATGGTAAAAGTGAAAACTTTAAATGAAATATTCGCAGCCAAAGTTAGAACTATATTGGAGAGGACTAAATGCCGAGATTATTTTGACCTGTGGAAATTATTGGATTACGTTAAAGTTGATGAAATACAAAAATTAATTTTGTTGAAGTGTGGAAAAAAGGAAATTGATTTTGGAAAGCTATTTGAAAAGACTGAGGAATTAGACCAATATTGGAAGCGAGAAATGCCTCGATTAGTTTCACCAGTTCCTGAGTTAGATAAAGTGTTGGCGGATTTGAAAAATAAATTAGCTGCTAACCATCGTAGAGTATCTTAACCAACAGCTTAACCTTCCTGCTCTATCACTATTTTATTTCCAATCTTAACTATAGAAATTTCCGTGCTTTCGTTTAATCTCATCTGCAGTTCAATATCGCTAGGTATACATTGATTGTTCCTTTGTAAATTCTAGAGAAAAGCTTATATATTACATTTATTTACAATTGTAAATGTTAGTATCTAACACTTCCACACTGGTGCTTTTAGCTAAAGTCAAATGTTTAGAGATATTTGTGCAAATAGCACCATCGATAGAAATACCTGAGCAAGTAAAGCAAGAATCTATCTTCAAATATAATTCCTATGACGCTTGGTTGATTCAAAAATTAATAACGGAAGAAAAAATCAAAGTAAGTAAAGTTGATAAAAACAAAGTTACCGGCATAATAAGTCAGTTTCGATTGGATGAGGGAGAAGCCGCGGCTTATGTACTCTTTAATCACCAAAAACATAAAGCCATACTTACTGATGATGGTGAACTAATTAAGCTATGCAAATTACAGGAAATTCCTTTCCTTTGTGCAATGGCTATAATCATTCGACTATATGAATTGAAAAAAATATCCAAAGAAGAAACATTGAATAAATTAAAAGAATTGCATACTATCGGAAGATATTCAAAACAAATTTATGAACACTTCATCAAGGAGGTAAAATAAACATGGAAACAGTATCCTCACGACTAAATGTAGAAAACTTGGATCTTTTTGGACAAGTTCTACAAGAAAACCGCTCAGAAACTGTGCGAGAATTGGTAGAGTCAGGAAAAAAACACAAAGCAGTTGAACTATATGGGCTTAAAAAAGTAAGTTTGGGATTAGGAGCGAGATTAGCAGGTGTACCTTTAAGTGAATTTATTGATTTACTGCATGAACATAATGTGAATTTAAATCTTGAACAAGAAGATGTCCAAGCCGCATTAGGGACTGCTAGAAAAATATTCTAGTCAAACTTTTGACTAATTGATATAGAGAGGTTTGAATAACTATTTAAATTTGTTAAAACTACTTATAGAATATCTTAACAACAACCTAGCTTTCCTGCTCTATCACTATTTTATTTCCAATTTTAACTATAGAAATTTCCGTGCTTTCGTTTAATCTCATCTGCCGTTCAATATCGCTAGGCACTCTGAAAATAAGCCCGCCGCCACTCTTAGACAAATGCCGGTAAAGTTTTAATGGCTCTGGCCATACCCCTAACTTTCGAGAAACATTAATAACTCTCTCTGTTTCTTCTTCATAAGGTAATTCTTCTTGACAATTAGTACATCTTTCTCCTTTTACTACAAACACATATCCGCTAATCTCCAAAGTAATATCTTCTACTTTCTGAAGTTCTCCTTTTTCACAAATTAAGCATTTTCTCATTGTCCTTCGGCTCCAGTTATGATAAAAACTTCTTTATATATTTCATCTTTAATCAAAATCAACTTTCTACTTTTCCCTTTTGCTCTAAAATAAATTTCATATTTATTTTTACCAACTTTATCTACTTTGTAAGCATTTTCTATGACCTGCCTTAACATAATAATGTCGTAATCCCACTTTCTCATCCATCCTAACACAAAATGTCGGCTGGGTCTAACATTATAGCCATCAATATCCATTCTTTTTTCACTATCTTTTGTGATTATAATTTAGTATATAAATCTTTTGGGGATTTAATAATATTATACCAAGAAAAAAAACAAAAAAAAAATAACTAATAGAAAACCTAATTACATCTACATGTCTTTATAGTCTTTGTAATACTTCCCAACTTTGAAGACCATATATTTGGCATAGATAAATCTGGCAGCTAATTCTAATAAGATAGACCAGATAACAGACAAAAGAAGTGAACCACCAAATAATCCACCTAAAATACCGCCGCCAACACCGCCCAAACTTGCTCCAATAATAACCATGGCTCCACCAGTTAATAACCCTAATAAAAGACCGATTATCGAGCCTATCACTACAGGCACAAATAGTAGTTTAAAGAATGTATTACTAAAAGGCAGGAGAAATTTAAATTGATTGGAGACGAAACCCATCAATTGATCATAAAATTTCGCTAAGATAAAGCCGCTGACGGCGCCGCCTAACAGTGCGAAAATTAGCGCGTAGATCACTCCAGAGAGTCTTTCTCCTCCGACTAAGAAATCTCCAAAGAAAATTATCATTTGAGCTATTACCAAAGCAGTTATACTGGCAATCATAGTTTCTTTAGTTTTGGCATCAAATGTAAATAAAGTCTGCTCTGGTGGTGCTGCTGCCTGAGAAACCGTTACAGCAGGATCAGGTATATTCATCTGTCCGCGTTTATTTAGTAATTTTTTTTTGTTTTTCTTGACCATCTATTTCACCCCTACATTTTAACATTTAATGAAACTTATTTTTAAAAGAGGTTATAATCTTTTCTATTTCTTGGAAACTACTTTCTTCGAGATTACACTTTTCACTTCTTCTTTTTTCCAATTTGTTCTCTCTGAGAGGTGTTTTAATATTTCATCTTCGGATGTGCCATTCTTCTTTTCTTTATCAACCCAAGTCTTTAGTTCAGGATAGTTATAGACTACTGCTTTTTTACGGAAAGCGTGGAATATTAGTATTACAGCTAAAGCCAATAGTAGTAGTCCTAAAAATCCTAACCAGAGATAAATTCCATTGATTGACCATATACTTGGAGTTGAAGTTGCTTGTGGTTGTGTTAATATTGGTTCAGGAGTAGTTCTTTCTATCGGAGTATTTTGTAATGATGAGGGCGATTGTTCTACAGCTGTTTTTACAACTGTTTTAGTTGTTGTAATTCCGCCTTTACAAGTTTGTTCCGTTGCAGGTTTTACTGGACCAACTACAGTTACAGGAAAAGTAATACCGCCGACAGTTTTCTCAGTTTGACATTTATTTAAGTCTTCACAAGTTCGAGTTTGTTTGCCGTTCGTACAAGCAGTCCAACCAGAGCAGGACCATTTTCTGCCACAAGATAAAGAAGAGCCTCCACCGCCGCTACCACCGCTACCACCGCCACCCCCTCCGCCACCTGAAGCTGGGGCACTAACTGTAGGTTGAGCAACTCCACGTACAAAGTTATATTCTATCTCTTGACCGTATAAATTATTTCCACTTGCTGTTTCGTAGGCATTTACTCTTAGAAGTAATGACAATGGGTCAGGAATAGTTTGTGGTAATTGAAAATTTAAACTAATAGAACTAGATTGGAATAAACTAGGAGTAATAGCTGCATCTCCATAATTTAAGACATTGCCTGGAAGACATTCTGTTTGAGCAAAACCATCGTTAAAGATAGTATCTAATTGTTGAATATTAGCAGGAGTGCATACTTGAAAATTAGGTGTATTAGATGTTAACTGGAAACTAAAACCGTTAGTTTGTCCAGGAAAATTAGCAGTAAGGGTGAAGGTATTATCTGCAGCTAAAGTGAAAGATAAAGTAGGAGCGTCTGGTATAGGAGCGTCTGCTTCAACTGCTTTTCCTGCTAATGGGCCGGAAGTGAAAAGAAATATTGCAGCAATGATGATTAAAACTAGGCTGATAGCGGCGATTACGAAAGTCTTGCTAACTTCTCCATGATGTGTCAAAGCTATCTTTTGTGGTGGATGTTTTTGATGTTTATGTTTCATTGGAACACCTTCGATACAAACCGGCCTATAGCTGAGATAAATTTAATTCTCTCATCGAGAGGGGGAAGTGTATTTGGATAAGTTTCTTCTAGAGTTTGAACACTTTGACCGATGTTATCAATTAAGCAGTCGATAGTGTTAGAGCATGAATTATCTTCACAGTCGGTTAATTGGTTACAATCGTTGTCAAGATTATCGGTGCAAGATAATTCTGTTAGTTCATACGTATCGGGATAAGAACAGACTGACCACTCATCGTTTAGACAAGTTTGCATAGCTCCTGCGCATTCACCTTCTTGGTTAGTACACAGCTTGGTTGCTTCATCACTACAAACAGTCGCGCAATTTTCGTCAATTATATCATTGCAGTTGTCATCTATGTTGTTGTTGCAGATTTCAGATACACCTGGATAAATATCAGCGCCATTATCAGAGGGATCATCATTACAATCTCCCCTCATAGTTGAATAACCATCATAATCTAGATCAGGACAACCATCATTAGTATCGACATTAACTAAACCCTGCGTGTTCAAACATTGGTCAGAAGTATCTAAAACACCGTCGTTATCATCGTCTGTGTCGCAAACATCACCGATACCGTCGCCATCAGTATCATACTGGTCATTGGGATTAAAACAAATGGTTGGATCAAGTTCATTAGTTTCACAAAAAATAGGCGGACATGTGTCTAAAATATCAAAAATTCCATCACCGTCAGCATCAATATTGGAAGCACAGACGCTATTGATACAAAGTTGTAGTACCTCAACATTATTAGAGTCATAACATCTGGCACTACCACCCATACAATCTTCAGAATCTAATACGCCGTCGTTGTCATCGTCAAGATCGCAGAGATCGCCTTGAAATAATCCAGTATCAACTTCAGATGCAAGATCAGAATTAAGTTGGTCAGGATTGCTAGTATCTGGACAATTATCCATATCACCACAAACTGTGTCTTGATCTTCATCATTTAATGCATCTTGAGGACAGACATCCATATCACATAACAAATCTCCGTCCAGATCTTCTCCCCCTATTTCATAAGGACAAAGATCATCAGAGTTAGGATTACCATCACCATCAAGATCTAAAGCGTCGTATAAGTCGGCGTGAATTATTTTGTTCTGATTATCACTCCAAGCCACCATGACTTTTTCTTGGTTGGAAATTGCTGCAGAAATAGTAGCAGTATTATGGACAGTAGTTTGATCACTAACTATAAACTCTGGTTCGAGTGGAATGCCTTCATTATTAAACAATCGACCTTTAACTTTCCAAGTTCCACTCTCATAAGACTTCCAAAAGAGAAAAAAACCGCCATTAACTAATGGAAGAAAAGCATTTTGTGGAGGGATAGCAAAAGCATTTTGTGGAGGGATAGCTACGGTCTGTTGTTGCTGTTGATTGCCAGTTCCAGAAACTAAAGCAAAACTATCTTTAATAACAACTCCTGAAACATCGTAAATCTTACCGATGATATCGTAATTTCCATCTTGGTTGCTTTGCCAAGTTATTAAAAATTGGTCGTTATCTAGAATCGAAATTTGAGGCAAGGCTTGAGTGCCATCATTTGCATTTACACTTATATCAGCTAACCCAGATAAAGGATCACCATTTTCATCAAAAATTCCAGCATGAATATCTCCATTATTTTCCCAAGCGATTACTATTAGATTATCGGATAAGAATTTAACGGAAGGATTGATATTTGTTCCAGATAGAGTAATAACATCTATATTTGACTGAAGTATATTACAAGTAGTGCCTGAAGATGGTAAAGTATAAACAGCCATCGTAATTTTAGCACTATTCGGAGACCAAACTGCTGCTATTTTTGAAGACGATGAGATATCAATTGAAGGGTAATCATTATTCCCCACATGGGTGGTTGATGAAAAAATACTCAGCGGCGGAGAACAGATAACATCACAATTAGATGATCGATAGATATGTCCATAAATTATTCTGGTATGGGAGGGGCCATCAGTCTCATACTCATCTGAAATAGCAGCGACGTATTCTGAATTTGAAGCAGTTTTAAATAGTTTAGATATAAAAGGGTTACCTGAATCACCTTGATATACCCCAGGAACTCCTGAGGCTCTTGTACAAAGCTTCACTGAGCTAGTACTGTCATCTGGATTTGTTATGGTAGTATAAATCCTAGAACCATCTGTACCATCGTAGAAATAAGCATGGAAACCACCATCTTTTGATGAATATGGAGAAATAACTCCACTAGTACCATAGCTTAGAAAAAAATTGTTAGAAGCACTTAAATAAAAGTTAGTTAACTGAAAATCATTACCACTGCTTTCTAATAAATAATCATTTTTTTGATCAATTGCTACCGCTTTCCCAGCCAGTGTCTTTCCAGATTGACAAGATACTAAAAATAGATTGATTATCAATATTGTAATAATAATTAAAATTAGTTTATTATCTTTCATCTTGAACCTCGTCTGTTTGAGGATTTTGTTGGGGGAATAAATTATGAATAGCTGTTTTTAAAGAATTTAGAAAAATATCTCTATCACTTCCAGTTTTATAATTATCTACAGCTTGCGTAGCTTCCTCAATAAAAATTAGATATGGAGAAGTATCTGGTTGTTGAGCCTGACAGGAGTTATCTATAGAACAAGAGTCTACATCTTCACAATCTATAAGTATATCACAATCATTATCCACTCCATCATCACAAATTTCTATTGTAGCAATATCTTCTTGTGTATCTAAAGCAATATCTTCTTGTGTATCTAAAGCACCACCATCATCACTATTAGTGATATAGGGGTTTGAAACCAATGGACAATTGTCTAAACTATCAATTACACCATCTCCATCAGTGTCAACGTTATTGTGTGCTTTGAGTGTTGCAGCGATTAGAAGCACTTCGACTAGTTTATTCACTTCGATTAATGTATACTCATTTTCATTTGTATTTAAAAAATCGTTATCCCTAAGCAAAGTAATGATATTTGAGTACTCTATGTTGAATTTGTCTGAATTCATAAGCATGGCTGCAGGGTTAACACGCAATGTCGTTGCAACGAGCTTAGTAGTTTCATCCCATTCTAGGTCTGTGATATCAATTTTACCGTCGCTGTTGCAGTTAGTGATTATCGTACCGTCTGGCAGTGTTGCTGCAATGAAAACATCATTAGTAATAACCTTTGTAATCTCTAAATCAAAAATCACAGAAGGACTATCAGAATTTATCATCCCGCCATTATTAAAGAAAGTATTTACAGCAAGGAAATAGTAGAGGTTATGCGCCAGCTTGTTTGCCGAGCATGCGCTACCTGCAAGAATCTCGAGTTCACTGTCAGCAATATTATCAAGTTTGACCGTCAAATCTTTAGCTTCAAAAAAATTAGGAGTTTGATATACTGCAGGCGGTAATGTGAATTTAACGCCATCTATCCATACTTCAAGATTGCGCGGGTCAAGATTGCGCGGGACATCACCAGCACCACTCGCTTGCCCAACCACTCCTTTCTTTAATCCGCCGGATAAAAAGAAGAATAAAGAAATAGCAACTACCAGAATAATAATGATAAACCAAATCTTATGAGGATCTTTTTGAGATTCATCTGAACTATAAGTATCTTTACTTTTGACCAAAATATACCCCTTTATGAATTACTATTTTTTAATCTGCGTAGTTCCGATATCGACAAACATGCCATCTACTTCAGCTTTCTTCCAGCCAGTGTTTTGTGATAATATCTGCTTGATATCATCATCGGAAGTGCCCATTTTTTTTTCTTGAGCAATCCAAGTTTTTAATTCATCATAGTTATAGGCTACTTTTTTGTGCTGGAAATGGTGCAGGAAAAGAATAAGTACTACTATAAAAAGGATTAAACTTACTGGTCCCAAAATAAAAAGACTTTTGTAATTAGTCCAAACTTGTGCTAAACTTAATTTTTCAGTTCTAGGTTGTGCTGTTTGTACGGGTTTATTTTGAGTTTGTACTGGAGCATATTGTTGTTGAACTGAAGTTTGAGCAGGAGTTGAGGCAGGCATATTCACAACCGGACTTACGCAAGCTTGCGTAGTATTAGGCATGCCTTTTCTATCAACTACAACCTGCGGATAAGATCTGCCTCTCACAGTTACAGAAGTGGTACAATTCTTTTTGTCATAACAGGATCTAGTTTGCTGATTGTTAAGACAGGCAGACCAATCATCACAAGCCCATTGTTTAACACAAGTAAAACCACCGCCACCACCGCCATTATTGTTGTTATTAGCAGGAGCTGAAGGTGCAGTTTGAGGAGTAGAAACAGTTTGTTGAACAACAACTACTTGCGGCCTAGTTACAGATATTGTACTTGAAACAGCCGTAGCAAAGAGATTTGTTTCGTCAACTGCATCTGGATCAACGACATCTACTGCATCAGCATCATAGACTGCAACGTTGCTGAGAGCAATGTTTAGAGGACTTTCTAATTCTTCATCAAAAGTTAAAGTTAAGACATCTATTGGATCATCATCTCTAAAATTCTCAGGCGTTACGGAAGCTGCGCCGAAGAAGAAAACTAAATTGCCATCTTCGTTTTCAAAACAACCACTTTCTTCAAATTGATCCCAGTCGTCAGTTGTTCCGTGAAGTTGATTAGAAATTAGTGCCGTAGGAACTAATAAAGTAGGATCATCTTCATCTAGTCCACACAAAGCATCATTAGCTAATTCAAAATATAATGCGTTAATTACTTTAGATTCTGGATTATTAACACTTACAAATAAGTTTAGACCATCATCAGACATCGTTATATCTAATGAAGGAGCATCGGCACTTGTACTTGCAGGAAATACTGCTTTACCAGCTAAATTACTTTGAAAGAAAAGAAATATGCCTAAAAGTATAATAGCGAGAATACTAACTGCACCGATGATAAATGTTTTATTGACCTCACCATGATGAGTGATGGCGATTTTTTGTGGGGGAAGTTTGTGGTGTTTCATTTTAAATCTCTTTTATATTATTGTGCTTCTTGTGGATCCTCTGAATTTTCAGCAGGAGACTCTTCGTCGGCAGTAGTTTCTTCATCAGTGCTATCTGCTAGTTGAAGGTCATTAATAATAATTATTTGAGAATCTTCTTCATTTAACTTAGCATTTTCTCTCTTAATCACTCTTCCAATTTCAGCCAGATGTTTTATTTTATTTAGAACTTTAGTTCCAGGGGAAAGCAGAGTTTCAGATGAAAGTTGAAGGTTAGTAATTAATAAGTTTATTTTATTTAATAAAGCTGTCAAACTAGTTTGTACTTCACACACACTAATCCCCCTTGCATCAAAGTTGCAATTCCAACCTATTTCTTCTTTACAGGTTGAGGAACAGCCGTCGTAATTATCGGTTTTGCCATCGTCACATTCTTCGTCGGTTTCTTTGATAGAGTTGCCGCAAATGGTAGAGAGGATATCTGAAACACAAACGCCAGATTGGCAAGTTCCGGTGTCACATACAGTCCCACAAGCCCCACAGTTATTATTATCAGCTTGAAGTGTTGCTAAGGTTACGTCTTCTTCACAAGTAGTACATGTTTCACCGGAGTCCATAAGACCATTACCACAAGCGATAGGTGGGATATCCGAAACACAAGCATCGCCTACACCGTCATCGTCAGTGTCTGTAATCGGAAATTTATCAAAATAAGATTGGAATATACTCTCAGGTGAAAAGTCTGCTGGGTCTTCGGAAAAAATAATCTTAATTCTTTTAAGATCACTAATCCAACTGTATTCATTGTTACTAGGAGTATAATCTAAGGTATAGATTATTTCATCGATAGTTACCTCTCTACTGTCTGTTAGAGGATCCAAAACACTACTGTAAGAACAACTTGACATTAAAGTACAATCTGAAAACTGCAACACTTCAACAGAAGTATATTTTGTTGGTGACTCAGGGGCAGATGTAGAATCAGCATAGCGCGCAGTATATGCTTCATTACCACACACACCAACCCCATAAGAAGAAGTATCCCAAATGAAAGAATTAATATCAGATTCTATTAAATTACTTTGGGTTGCGGTAAGTTTATCACTAGCTAGGCAACCAGTAGCATCGATAACCCCACTATAACGCGGGCAGGTATCACAAGCATCGCCCATACCATCGCCATCAGTATCTTCTTGTAATGGATTAACTGTTAAACGACAATTGTCATCACCAGTATTGCCGCAGATAGTATCGGCACCACAATCTAATACTAGATCGTTATCATCGTCAGTATCACAAGCATCACCTTGGGTATCACTATCAGTATCTATTTGATTACATAATACAGTTTCAGTAGTACTTAAAGTAGCATCATTATTTGGATCGCAAGTTGTTACATCAAGAGCGCCGTTCTTAACAAATAAGCAGTTATCATAACAATCAGTTAAAATATTATTACAAAAACGATCTCCTACGGTTTCGCTTAAATCACCGTCGTCTAAAACGCCATCATTATCATCATCAGAGTCGCATTGATCACCATCCCCATCATTATCAAAATCTGCCTGATCAATCACACCTGAAACATTAAGCTTGGCAATGTTAGCTGGACGTCCAAATGTGTTATAAAGTAAATAGATATTTCCTGAATCGTAAGTAAAATCAGTAGCGCTGCTAATGGATTGAGGCTTATTAGCGTTGATGGCAGGGCCATTCACAAAATCTGATAAATCAAATTCTACAAGGTAACTGCTTCCACCCATAGTATTTGCTCCCGTGACATAGACAAACCGATCCGTTACCTGAATTTCTGACAGGAAACTTGTTAAAAACGGCTGTTGACCATAACCCAAATATTTTTGTAACTCCATTCCACTTGGATCAAGTTTAAGCAAGTACATAGTACTATAACCATTGTACTGCTCACCGTTAAATAACAGTACATACATATTTCCAAGCGCATCAACTGCAACATCATAAATCTCAAATGTAGTAGATGGCTTTTTATAGCGAGCTAAACTAATTTTTTTCATCAAGTTTCCATCATCTAGGACTAAAATGTTTTCACCAGAAACAACATAGAGATTACCACTTTTATCAATCCCTAAACCATTAACATCGGTGAACGGAATTGAAGCCCCATTTTCTATATACGAGAGCATGGGTTCAACTAGTTCAGGCGTAATTTTAACAATGCTTTTGGCATTGGCATTAGAAACATAGAGATTTCCTTCAAACATTTCAGTATCCCGAATATCTTTATAATCATAAAATGCCTCCCCACCCATCTGGAGTTCTAATTCTGACTTATACCATATTCGTGCCCCCGAACTGTCCAAATAATATAACCCATTAGTACCAAAAGTATAAAAATTTCCTTGTGCATCAACAGTCAATCCTCGAAGGGCTTCAGTTTGTCGAATGGAGAACACTTGGTTAAAAGTAATACCATCTCGCGAGGAAGCTGTATTGACGAACGGACAATTATCTACTCCATCCTTGATCCCATCGTTATCATCATCAATATCATTCACATCTGCAATCCCATCACTATCTGTATCTAATTCACAAAAATTATTTACACAAATCCCACCAGTATAAGTACAATCTTCATTTGCATTACAACTTTCTCCAGCCGTCGCCTTCCCCGCCACAGTTTTTCCTTTATTCATTATAAACAGTCCAACCAATAATGCTACAAGAATTATACCTATGACTACTAATAGAATTACTTTAGAGCCAATCTTCTGCTCTTTAGATTTAACTTTCTCTTTTTTCTTCATCTATACCTCTAATTAAAGAGAACTATTTTGGGATTTATAAAGATGTCGGTGGTGCGAAAAATTAATTATTAAATTTTTACTCTCTGAGGCAGCTGAAATAAAAACAAAGCGAGAGGAATCTTTCTAGCTTTTTCATCATACTCATTTTTAGTCAAAAAGATAGGCTGAAAAGTAGCTAAACGAGAAAAAGCAGCATTCTGATATTTTACTTCTATGGGAATGATTGTTTTCTTTGTTCCTTTACGAACATAAACCAGGAAATCAATCTCTTCCTGAGTCTTGCTTCTCCAATAAAACAAAGTGTTGGTAATATCGTACCCGGAAGAAACTATATGGCATAATAGATTTGAGAAAACAATATTCTCCATAATTTTAGAGAGATAGGTTTCATCTTTTATTTTCTCTGCAAAATAGGCAGCGTAATCATTAATTTTATAGACCGACTTCTCCAGGACCGAAAAAAGGAAGTGGTCGAAAAAATAAATTTTCTTGTTTTTTGCCGTGTATACACGTAGATCACTGCCAATTAAAGGCACTACTTTAACAATAAATAAGCTGTCAAATAAGTCCACATATTCAGCAATAGTGGTGTGGCTGCCGATACTGGAATGCTGGGCGATAGATTCCCAGTTAAGCTGAGAAGAAAAACTTCCCAAGATTCGACTAAATATTTGGTAAGAAAAATTTACAGAGCGTTTGGCTTTGCTAATCTCTCCTTCAATCCAATCGTGGTAGATGTCATAAGCAGCATCATCAAGATGCCCGACAGCAGCTCTATTAATTATAAGGGGAAAACCAGAAGAACGTACATAATCCAGAAGTAAGCTCTGCAGGCGGGATAAAAACAGTTCTGGTTTTTCAGCTATTTTTCCAGCTTCTTTCTCTACGAGAAATACAAACTCACGAAAAGTAAGAGGAAAATAATAATGAATTTTTCCTGTGCCTTTGCGGCCAGGTAAACGCTCCGCAGATTTCTTGAGGTTGAGAGAAGATGAACCAGAATTTAGCAAAGTGGTTTTCTCCAATAATCCTTTATTAAACAATTCTAATTCAACAGATTCCCACCCTTCTACCAAAGAAACTTCATCTAGAAAAATGAAATTCCTCTCAGAATGAGAAATAGTTGTTAAATAGAATAGAAGAACTTCCCGTAGCTGTTCCTTACTGTTATTTTCACAACTGTAATAAAAAAGTGTCCGTGGTTTATGGCTCTTAAGCAACTCCCGAATCAGAAGCTTGAGGTAAGTGGTTTTTCCGATCTGGCGCGGACCAATAAGAGTATGAATGCTTGACTTTTTTAATTGTTCTAAAGGTATTATAGAAGGCATAAAGCAGTACTTCTGTTCAGCTAGCTTGCGCAGATGAAAATCGTCTTTTCCTTGCCACCAAGGGTTTTGAAGTTCAAGCAATGAGAGGTCCATAAGATACCAAAAAACGGCTTAGTTTATAAACATTTCCCTTAACGCCAGCCATAATGGCGATATCGTTACCATAACGCCAGTGATGAACGCAATAGAGAAACAATATGTTGTTCTAAAATAGATGGCTTTAAAGCGTAGTAACGAACACAAATTTCGTTTCAATTAATAATCGTTACTATGCACAAAATGAGGAAACTACCTCATTTGTGCACCAGTGAAGTCGTTGCTTCACTATGTGTATAAAAAACATAACAATTTAGATTATTAATTATGTTTTTTAGTACGCTTTCTCTATATCTTTTAAATCGAAAGCATAAAAGAATTTTTCGTTTTCTTTTTTCATAGGAGGTTTGCGCTCAAAAGATTTTGCTAGCACGAGATAATGCTTTTTAGAGTATTTCTCCAGCCCTTCAACGAATTGAGATTTTTCTTCTAATTCACGAAAAATTTCCTCAACTTTAACTTTTTCTTTCCATTTGCATTCGACAAAGATAACTTCTTTTTCTGTACGGTTGATGCCTATGATGTCTATCTCTTTATCTTTACACCACCATTTTCCTAGCTCCAATCCAACTGTTGTCATCTTTAGTGGAAGCAGTTTGAGTATTTTTTGTGAAAAATCTTCAAAAATCAGCCCCATATAAGTAGAAAAACTTTGTTCAATGATTTTCATAACCAAAGCCGGATCTTCTTCTAATTCACTTTGATAAGGATAAATATAACGCAGCCAAAACCTAAAATAATTATCTTCAATCTGATAAAGATAACGTTTTTCTTTGACTGGAGCATTAAGCGGTTTTATTTTTTTAATAAGGGCTAAACCTTGAAGAATGGCTAAATATTTATGGATATTGCTTACTTCTACCCGTGATTTAGCAGCAATTTCCGAGATAGTTGTTGCTCCTTCAGTTATCGCACGCAGAATATTAAAATAAACATTAATTTCACGCAGTTCTTCCCGCAAGAGAAATTCTGCTTCTTTGTTAAGAATATTTGATTTGTTAAGGAAAGTGTTGCGGACATTTTCAAAAAAGGAAAGCCCATCATCTACTTCTTTAAGATAAAAAGGAACTCCGCCCAGAGAACCATAAACTTTAACTATCTCTTCAAGATTATATTTAGGAACAAAATATTTTAGTGTGTTTACTGGTAAAGGCTCTATTTTCAGCTGGCCAGTTCGTCTTCCATAAAGTGGACTTTTAACCCCAAGAACCTTCTCTTCCATTAAACTAAGGTAAGAACCGCAAAGGATTAGAAAAATTGAACTGTTCTGCAAAAGCTCATCCCAAAGATGCTGAAACTCCGAGAGAATGTTTTCATCTTCAGCTACCCAATATGGAAACTCGTCGATAATAATTATCAGTTTTTCTGTTTTAGGAATTTTCTCCAAAATATTTTTAAAAGTAGCTTCAAAACCATTCACAGCTGGAAGATAAATATTAAACCTTTCAGCAAATCGCCTGCTTAGCTCTTCTTTTTCGAGAGTTAGACTTTGCCTCCTGGCCAGATGATAAAAATGTGGTTTATCTTTAGCAAATTCTTTGATTAACTCTGTTTTTCCAATCCTTCTTCGGCCATAAATAATAAAGAATTCTGCCCGGGAAGAGCGGTAAGCTTTATTTAGGGCTTCCAGTTCAGTTTTACGGTTTATAAAGCTTCGTAACATGTTACTAAGTATTATAATACTAATATATAAAGTTTTGGGTGTTTTAGGACTTAACTTTTTTCATCTTTTCTAGAATTAGTTTCTTTACTTCATTAAAACTGGGTACTAGCGCTATTAATGAGGTCAATTCTGTTTCCCAGATCTCTTTCTTTAGATTAAGATGTTTTTGAAATACGGTTAAAGAGTACTTCAATTGATAGAATTTAAGCTTCTCATTGATTAAAGCTAAATTTATAGGAAGATTATCTTGCAATAGAAACCATAAATCATAAACATCCCGTGCTTTAGTTCGAGTCATGATGGCTCTTACTTTTTCAGCGAGAATTTCTTCTTTAGACATAACTACTACTTCAAATGCAGGTAATTCTTTGAGCAGTCGACCAAGAGTTATAATACTAGGAGATAAAATTACTTTTTCACGCAAACTGAAGTCCAGCTCTAATTTACAGAGACTATGACGCACGCCATTGTAGAGCGGTCCTTTGATGCGCAGAGTATGACTAAAACTAGAGGTAAACTTTTTTTCTTCAATCTCTGCTTCTAAATAAAATTTTTTTAGTCCTTCTTGAAGCACTTCAACTATTTTTTCTTCATGAGATAAAGTAAAGTCTAAATCTTCAGAGAAACGTCCTAGACCATAAGCTTTACTTAAAGCAGTTCCGCCTTTAAAGATTAGCTCTTTACCAAAATGACTGTAAAGAATAAACAAAACAATATGTTGGAAATAGTCTTTCTCAGCTTGTCCTAGATTAAGTTGCTTAAGTTTAGCATATTCTTCTAATTCTGTTCTGGAAATTACCATTTAATCCTCCATTTAGAATTTATTTTTTTACTTTTTTTATTGAATGGATTTAGAGAGATATAATTTTTATCTTTGATATTTAATTTTGAAGAAAGGTCTATCTTCTTATGCTCCTCTAAAAGAAAACCGGCTCTTTTCTGCAAGGAGTTATTTTTTGTAGATTTGAGATAAGATACTAATTTTTCCAGGTCAAAAGAGGCATTTTGAACTATTTTAATGATTTCATCAAAATTGCCCATCTCTTTCGGATGAAGTAAAGCGTCGATGAGAAGTTTCTCTGGTTCGGCGACAAAAAGAGCTCCTTCGGTGGTCTGAATTTTATCGTACCCAAAAAAATAGCGTTTAGGCAAAACTATAAATTTTAGTTTGTAGTTGTCAACTTTGAGCTCTTTTCTTCTGCTCGTTACGGCTATATGCAAAGTATTTAAAATTTGTTCTGTATATCCCAAATATTGTGACGCGCTCCAAAGTGATAAATACGAAGGAGGATATAATTGAGTGGCTAGTAGAGGGATATTGGTTATTGAAGTGTATCTATTCTTTGTTACTTTTTTTAGAATACCTCTTTTTTGCAGTCTAGCAAGAACTAAAGAAGCGTATTTATTATTGCAGCCAAGAATCTTTTTGATATAAGCAATATCAATTAGTGGTTTTAAAGCAAGCTCTTTAGAGGTAATCATTTTCTGAAGAAAGGTGAAGAGCTATTTAAATCTTACTATTTAACATTGAAACAATCAGTTTTGATGGTTTTGTTGTAAGAAAATAGGAAAATAAGGAGAAGTGTTCTAGAAAAAAATGGAGATTTAGTCCGCTTTCTGACTAATTTTACGTCTTTTTGGTCAATTAGTAGACTAGTTTTGAGAAATTAGTGTATATTCTTCAAAGCATTCTCTATTTCTTTCTAGGTTGATTATCTGCTTTTTTGGAGTTGAATTTCTAATCTAAACTTTTCTCTAATTTCTTTTATCTTATTCTCTGTCAGTTTAATTTGTATAGACTTGCATTTTACTAAAAAATTTGGAGCTGATTGGATCATCCGTTGATATTGGTCATCTGGAACGCTGCGATCTATATAATATTGAGAGTCTACTCTGCTCTTCAATGATTTGCCCATAAAATCCATTTCTTCTGGGTTAAAAAATTCATTCAAAAATTGCTTGGCAAATTCCAGAGTACACGAATGAATTTCACACTTGATGCCCATCTTCATAAGTAAAGAGTATAGAGAAAAATAAATGCAATAATAAGCAGTAGAAATCTTCCAGTCTTTTATGATGTTTATATTCATTGATTCCAAAGCTTCTTCAGCTTTCTTAAGATAAGCAGCCGCGAGATTGGAATTTGGTTCTATCAGCTTAAGACCATCTTTTTTTCGAACACACCAATTAATTTTATCCATTTTTGAATACCGATTTGATCAATAATTCAACATTTAGAAATACTAAGTGGTTTTTTAATATTTCGATAAGCAAGTAATCATGATTTAGTTTGTCTTCAAATGTCTTTAGGGGATAAGATTTAATACTTATATCTAAGCCATAAACTTTAGCAATATTTTGAACTTGTTTTTCTTGATATGTTCCTACTACAAAAATATCCAAATCAGATTTTTTTTCAGCGTTGCCTTTAGCGTAACTACCGAAAATAACCCCAATTCCTTGAATAAATGGGGTGATTTTTTCAATGATTTCTTTGATTAATAGATTTGCTTCCAAGAAAACTATCGATTTATACTGCTCAGCTAATATCAAATAAGATTGACAAGTGTAGCTCTTAGTTAAAACATAAGTTTTTATTTTACCAATGGTTTTTGATTCCAATATGCCTTTTTTTTCTAAATCTTGAAGAATAAGCTGTGAGGTTCTAGGGCTTAGTTTTAAGTTTTTAGAAACCTCACGGATGTAATACTCTTTATTAAATCCATTAGTAAATAGAGATAATATTCGAAGATGGTTTTCAGTGATGTTTAGTTTTTTATACATATGTATGGTTAAAAATACAGGAGATATATAAACTTAACGGCTTCAATTTTCATCGATGCCCATAATTTCTTCAATTTCTGGCAACCTTCTCGGATTGAGACTTATTTGCAGTCCATACGATGTTGGTTTAGGGATGATTAAACCTTCTCGAATTTATTCTGCTGCTGCTTTTCGAGCCTCGCCCAGCAGATGAGGAGGAACGGCAGAAGTGACATACTCGATAGCTGTATGCTTGCCACCAATGACACGGCGACTGTACAACTTTCGTAGAATATGTCAGCTGATAAGACCGGAAATGCCTATAGAAGAAGCGATAATAGCTTAAGAACTCTAATAATATACACTTCTTTCTCGGATTAAGGTAATTTTTTATTAATACTCTCAGTGTAAACTCTTCAACGCTTTCTCTATCTCTTTCTTTGTCCACTGCGAACCTTCTAAAGCGTCTTTGATGCGCTGCTCAGATAGTCCTTTGGAATTTAGTAGCTTGACCCACTCAACTAAATCTTTGAAGTTTAAGACAACCTCACGTTTTTTGATAAAAAGTAATAATATTATAGTGATTAAAACTGCGACGATTCCTGCTGGCAGCGCGATAAAGTACAATTTCTTTTCTTCCCAGATGCTTTTTGAGGGCAGTGGTTGTTGGATTGGTGGTTCTGGAGTTTTAGGTGGTTGGTAAATTGGTGCTGTTGTTAGAGGTAAAGATTCACAAGAGGCTTGCAGCGTAGGTCTGTATAATAATGTTCCACATTGATGTTCGTCAGTACAAGTTCTTCTTTGACGATTGTTTTCGCAGCCGCTCCATTCACTGCAAGTCCATGATTCTTGACAAAGATCGCATTTTTTGACTTCAATCTTATTGGGTTTACATTTTTTGAGATCATTACAAGTTCGACTTTGCTGCAATGTGGAATTACATAAACTCCAAGGCCGGCAATCCCAATTAGCTGGACAGATTACACCGCCGCCACCACCGCTAGAGGAACTACTACTGCTTCCCGTATTTGAAGAATCGTCGCCATCTAAATCTGGAGGCGTACTGTCACTAAAAGTAAAAGTGAAGTAGTCTTTTTCAACGGTTCCTTCTGATGTGTCTGCCACAAATAAATCAGTTCCACCAGTAACTTCATAAACGTCTAAAAAGTCTAATAGGAATTTAACTTCACCAGAAGGCAATGGTTTAGAGATAGAAATGCTGAGGTTGAAACGTTCTCTGATTAAATTATTTAGATCTCCAGTACCAAAGATGTATTGCCCGGTGGAAGTGCATTCGAAGAATGAATGTTCCCAGGGGCTTTGCACCGTTACGGGATAGATAGGATTTTCACATAATCTAAATCCAACAGGTAGGGTGACGGACAAATTAAAATAGAGTGAGTTGACAGTATTATCTCCAGGGTCAATTGTTAAATTTAATATTTGATTTGTTAATTGACTCAGGTTAGCAGAGATATTGTAAGGAGCAGTACTTGGAGCAGTAATAGCTTGTCCCGTTGCAGTTAAGTAATATAATAGAAGTACACCTGTGAAGAGGAGAAGGATTGAGAAGAGTAAAATTATTTTATGTTGTGTTGTTGGTGAAAAAGACTTTCTTCTAGGTGGAGTTGGAAATTTACCGTACTTTTTTAGTTTATGTGATTTCATGAAATTAAACTCCCTAATAGACCGATTAGTTTGGCTTTGTTTTTGATAGTGGGATTATTTAAGAGAGTACAGATTTCTTGACCGTGATTATTACAAAGTTGAGCAAAGTCAGGATTTGTAGTTAGATAAGTAGTACAAAAATTTTCTTCTGCAACGATTGTTTTAGTAAACAAATAAGATACAGCCATTTGAACTTCATCCCCATTACACTCATCTAAGAGAGCTAAGAAAGCTTCTTTAGGATTACTATAACATTGAGATGGTTCTCTAAAACAATCAAAACCTTGTTCTATCTGACAGTATTGACTACAGCCGTCTTTCTCACTTTCTTCTATAATTGTATTGCCATTAGTATCGACACCATCTACCACATTCCCATCATCACACTGTTCGTTTTCATTTAGGATGTTATCTCCACAATTTGGAACATTTAAACATTTGTTATTAATACAAGCACCGACACCACAAAGTTCATTAGTATTACATTGTTGATATGCTTTATCTGGCACGCAGATTCCATTTGCATCTGTATCGATAGCTTTTACACACTGTGATGTTCCAGGATTGAACCACGTTTTTTCATTTTCAGTGTAACTAAAAGCTGAGCCTGGACAGTCGGCGGCAATCGTACAAGTATCAGGAGTTATACACATACCGGAAGAACATACTTCACCAGGATTACAATAATAGTTTGATGTTTTAATGATACAAGTATCTCCGCCATCACACCAATAAGGAATTACTCCTGAAGAGAAAGATTCACGAGTTAAAGATATAGCGTAATCCGATAAACAACTCTCAGAAGTAGTCCCATCACAAGAACATTCTCCTTTCTGTATTTCCGTTGATCCTTTTGGATAACATAAATTAGGTTTAGTTAAATCCAGACCAACATTTATTGCTCGACATTGACAAGCACTTGGATCCTTACTGGGATTAAAAGTTGTGCGACATTCGTCGCAAGCATCCCCCAAGCCATCAGCATCAGAGTCTACTTGATCTATATTTGGATCTTGTTGACAATTATCTTTTCTATCGAAGAATCCGTCGTTATCATCATCTGGATCACAAGCATCACCCATAGAATCACCTGTTACAGAATCAATAGTTAGATCGGTATTTTTTTGATTATCATTAGAAATGGTTGGACAGTTGTCTCCATCGTTCAAAATACCATCCCCATCAGTATCTTGGTCAGAACAAATAGAAGGTTGAGAGGTGTCACAAGACCATCGGGGGCTTTCGATTTCACATTTTTCAGAACAACCATCTTCATTATTTTTATTTTTATCATCGCATTGTTCGTCTAAGTCTAATTTTCCGTTCCCACATAAATTAGATTTACCATCATCATAAATATCTTTAATTTTATTTTGATCTAAAGCAGTATCATAGATTCTTACGTCATCAATTAAACCATTCCACATCCCTTCAGTTTGAGAATCTGCACGGTGGCCAATACGTAAAGGTATGAGGGAATAAGATATTTGGTAAATATTAGTAGTAGTTAGAAGTTGAACTAAAACACCATTAAGATATAGGTTTATCTCAGTGCCAGAATAAACTCCCGTCACCAATACCCATTTGTTAAGATAAGTATTAAAAAAATCAGTTGATTGAGCAGATTGACAATTATTACTTGTTCCACAAATATTCAATTGAATAACATTTCCATTATCATCATTTCTTCCTAAAGTCCAACCACTACTTACACCACTAAGTGTATTCCCAGTTGAAACAATAACACTGCCATCAGCACCATTTGAAGTAGGATAAACCCACGCGCTTACGGTAATTTCTTTAGTAAGATGTAATTTTTCAGGCATATCGTTGTTCAATTCTTTTACTTCGACATAATCACCGGCAATACCTTCAAAGGACAAAGCTTTTCGTCCAGAAGTAGCATTAATGACTCTTTTTATTTTTCCATTATTACCACTAACAATTTTCCCATCTAATTGATTGCCGGAAGTATCTTTAACTGTAAGACCGTCATTCTCTTCAAAATCCCAGTGAGCGATTAAACCTATTTTGTAATTTTCATCGCAAGCGTCTCCGATTTCATTACGTGGATTATCGTCTTTCTGCTGACAAGTTGCCGCGTCTTTGCATAAACTTAAGATTTGACCATTCATAACTGTTGGACAATTGTCGTTTATGTCGAGAAAACCATCGTTGTCGTCGTCAGTATCGCAGGCGTCACCGTTGAGATCGGTGTCATGATTGGCTTGGTTGCAACTAAGTTTAAGTAAAGAGGTATCTGCACATTTACCGTCTGAATCGCCGTTAGCGATTAAAGGACAGTTGTCATCACAACCAGAAGTGATACCATTAGCACATAAATCAGTTTTTCCATCACCATCATCTTCGAGTATTCCATCGCCATCATCATCGAGATCACAAATATCTCCAAAAGCATCACCATCAATATTTTTAGTTTGGTCTGGATTCCAGTATGTTTGACAATTGTCGCAGGCATCACCGAAACCGTCGCGGTCGGAGTCTTTTTGGTTGCAGGTTAATCCAGTTGAATCTGCACAATTAGTTCCTGTAGCGCCGTTCTTAACAGATTCACAATTATCGACACAGTTTAGATATCCATCTCTATCAATATCACCTGTATCTGTTTCACTATCACAAGCAACGCGATATTTCTCTCTTACACATTGCGGATCGATGGTTTTACAGTCATCATCATTACAGTCTGTTTGGCCATCGCAATTATCGTCTTTATTGTTACCACAATTTTCTGATAGAGCAGGATAAACTGCACCAATACACTCGCCCCATTCTCCTGCTAAATTACATGTTTCTATTCCAAATGAACATTCACCTAATTCATTAGGCGGACCACAACTTTGAGTTTTTCCTGGAGGAGTACAAGTACAGCCCTCATCAATAGTGCCATCGCAATTGTTGTCCACACCATCGCAAAGTTCAGATGCACCATGAAAAATGAATTTATCAAGTGGTTTGCAATCTTGACTATCTATGTCACCGTCGTCATCGTCATCATCATCACAAGCGTCGCCAGGTAATATGAGCAAACTTGGAATTGTAGCTGCCTGCTCGTGTTCAATCTCGCCATCAGTGTTTATTTGATTACAATCATCAAAAATACCACCTATGTTATTATCAAAGCATGTTGCAACGTCAACTGCACCATTTTTAATTAGAGGACAATTATCATACTTATCTACTGGTAACGAGTTACTATCGGTTGTTCTAAATATACAATTCGGAGGACTACCAGAACCACTTGGAGAAGGTGTACATTCAGTAATTGTTCCAAATGAAATCCAGGAATTACATTTACAAACATCACCTGTTGTAAAACAATTTCCACAAATGTCATCATCATCAGCATCTAAATCACAAACATTACCAATGCCATCTTGGTCAGCATCAGCTTGCTCAGAATTAGACACTAGCGGACAGTTGTCTATGCTTCCACAAAAACCATCGTTATCAACATCATTAAGAGCATCAGATGGACAGGAATCACAAAGATCGCTGGTTCCATCACTGTCAGTATCAGTACCACTAAAACAATAATTGTTTACATCGCAAGCATCGCCTAAATCATCTCTACCAGCATTAATTGTATCGGCACAACAGCGGACGAAAGCAGTAGAAGTAATTGAAGTGCATGGTTCATCAGAGTTAGTCAGAGTGCCATCTGTTGCTGTTGTGGCTCCGTTCCTAGTGGCTCCTTTTCTAGTTAAATATCCAGTCGAACAAGTGCTTCTAGTCCAAACATTCAGATTATCATATGAACAACCGGTTTTTATAGTTTCATCGTTTCTTAACTCTTCTACAGTACATAACCTAGCGCCTTCTGATTCACAGAATAATTTAGCTTCTAAATAGGTTTTATAACTAGAGCAACCCCCTAAGATAAATGATGCTCCACAAACAGTATTTAAATCGTTATTTGTAAAAGAGTTATCTGTTTCCCAACCCAATGTATCACAAGTATTCTTGCTCAAATAATCGGAATCTGCTTGGTCGGGATTCCGAGTGTCTATACAATTATCCACCCCATCCGCAACACCATCATCATCCACATCCCCGGTCGCCTTCCCGACCAGCGCGCTATCCCCACCAAACCACCCTTTTACAGTACACCACCAGTTACAGTCAGAAGTATCGCCTACAGCGAGAGCAAAGCTAGATAGAACTAGTAGAACTACAATTAACACCGATACCGTCTTTTTCATTGTTTTTATAGTGTTATTATTCAGGGGTTTTTAAGAGTTTTCTTAAATGAAGCTCCAAATCTTCCTTTTTTGGAAGATAAAGCTTGTATTCGGAAGCAAATATGTGCTTATTTCCTTCAGGTAGAGTATATTTCACAATGGCTTCTTTCTTATCAGCGCAAAGCAGTATACCAATCGTAGAATTTTCATCAGTGTGCTTAAAAGTTCTATCATAATAGTTGACATACATCTGCAGCTGTCCTAAATCTTGATGTGTTAGCTTTCCTATCTTCAACTCGATAAGTACGAAACAACGCAAAATACGATTATAAAAAACTAAATCAATATAAAAATGCTCCCCCTCTAAACTAATCTTTTGTTGACGGGCAACAAACATAAATCCTTTTCCCAGCTCTAATAAAAATTGCTTCAGGTGAAAAATAATCTTATTCTCCAGCTCTGTTTCAGTATATTTCTCGGAAGGTTCTAAACCTAAAAATTCTAAGAAATAAGGGTCTTTAACAAGATCACGAGAGGTTTCAATTACCTGCCCATTTTGAGCCAAAGCCAAAATACTTTTTGTATCTTTGCTTGCAGCAACTCTCTCAAACAAAAGTGAATTTATCTGTCTACCTAATTCACGAACTCCCCAGTCTTCTTTTTCAGTTTCTATGAGATAAAAATTCCTGGCAGTCTCATTGGCAACACGTAATAATAAGCAATAATGACTCCATGATAATTTCCGCGACAGTGTTGCGGAATTTGGAAACATAATGTAAATTTTTCTCATCCGTTCTAAATTATCACGAGAAAAACCACTTCCATAACTAGAAGTTAGGTCTTTGGATAGTGTATCTAGTAAATGTCCGCCATACTCGGCTCTATTTTTACCGCCTTGTTCATATTCTACTAAGTGTCTGCCCATCTCCCAATATGTAATCAACAAAACTTTATTAACTTCTGAGACTGCTTGTTTTCTGGCTTGATGAAGAAGTTCACCAAAAGTAAAAATTAATTTCTGATAGTCTTTAGTTGGATAAATAGGTCTCTTATTCATCTTTAACAACATCTCCAAACCATCCTTTTACCCTACACCACCAGTTACATTCAGAAGTATCGTCGACAGCAAGAGCTAAACTAGATAGAACTATTAGAACTATAATTATAGAGAAAGCGAGAATGATATGTTCGATTATTTCTTGCTTTCTAATATAGTTCGTACAAATATTTGTTCTAATATTTATTGCACTCACTATAACACCGACACCGTCTTTTTCATTGTTTTTAGATTAGTACGAAATCTTTATATATAAGGTTTTCCTCTATACGAAGATGAAGCAGAAAAAAGTAAAAAAGGATATTTGGGAACAGATTAAGGAAAGCCAGAAAGATCCTGAATTTATTCGAGCAGCATATGAATTTATTCGTTATCACACTAGTCACCGTCGAAATGCTGTAAAAGGGAGTCTTTAAATTCTTGATAAGAAATAAAATTAGGTTCTTTTAACTACATTTCTTTATGAACTAAAGAATAGGCCGTTAATGAGTAATCTGAAAGCATAGTAGCATGATCATTGCTTACTACTAAATCCATTCCTTTTAAAGCTGCACAAGCTACAATAAGATAATCAGCCATCAACTCTTCTTCGGGATAATTGCCACCAATTTTTCTATAAGCCATATAATAAGCTTCAGCAATCTTTCTTAATTCCATTTCTTCTACGGTTAAAGTTTTATCCCGCACGAATTCATCATACAAAGAAAGAAGAGCAACCAGGAGATTCATCCCATTGTAAAGTTTTGTTTTAGAAGTAGCGCGAAGTTCCTTGCGTATTAATGAGAAGCCATAGACTATAAAATCTTTCTTTTTTTGATAATTTTCTCTTAAGTTAGGGAGATTTTTATCAACAACCATCTCACCATAGATACAAGTATCAAGCAATAATCGTTTCATTATTCACCTATCTATCTCAATTTGGGCGACACCGTCTCCCATTTTGGGATTCTACTTTCTTCTTTCATTTTAAAAAAGTAAACGCATGTTTACAAATAGTAAACAGTACGATTTTTTATTAATTATTATTTAGTTTTCTTTATAGAGGTAAGGGTACTGTCTAAACAGCGAATGATAACCTGCCGTTCGCTTAGTGCTTTTATGGATGTGTTTTAAAATTGAAAATTCTTTTATTCTCGATAAAAAGCACCAATCAATCAATCTTACGAATCGTTGTTCTTCGCTCACTTCTTGGCTAGGTTATCATTCACTAAAATGACAGTACCAGAGGTAAGAAATCTTTATATATAATGTTTTCCTCTGTATAAAGATGAAGCGGAAAAGAGTAAAGAAAGATTTTTGTGAACAAATCAAAGAGTGGCAAAATAATCCTGAATTTATTAGAGCTGCAAGGGAGTTCATCCGCTTGACTACTTCTTAAATTCAAGAAGGATTGCAGTATTTATTCTTTATGTCTTCTTCCTGAGAACCAGGAGAACATATCTTTTCGGAGCTTAGCCATTCTTCCGTCTGGATGTGTGAATACTATCCCCTCAACAAATCCCTCATATTTACCTGTCTTTATTCCATCTAAAGCAGTTACTTCATGTCCAGAACCAATCATCAAAGAATAAAGAGGCATTAATTCTTTAAACCATTCAGAAATTGTTTCAAAATCTTTGGGATATTTTCCCCATGATTTATAGCGCAGGTGTTTTTGACAAAAGGTTTCAAAGGGAATCCACAAGTGTTCAGATAATTTATAGGGATTACCATTTACTTTCGGCCCAAGAAGCTCGCCAAAATGCTGGCCGTCTGATAAAAATTCCATATAACCTTTCTCGTGGGAATTAAGTAGACCTTCAATGATGTATTTTTTTCCTTTGTTAAAGAAAAGTACCCTTTCTGTCCTGTTCCAACAACTGGTTATTATTCCATCCTGAATTAGTATGGAAACATTGGTGCCATGGAGCTTCTCGATGGCCATTACTTTATCATCTGTGAAGACCCATTCGAATCCTGGAGTTATTTCTGGTGTAACTATATATTCTCCATCAATTTCCTTGCGGATGAATGGCGATTCTAATTTATCCATATCTTTAATGATCATTTTACATAACCCCTATTAAGAAAAGTAAGCTTTGTTGTCTATTTAAATTAATATGATAAAAAAGTGTGGACGGCAGGATTCGATTACTCTTTACGAATTTTAACATACGTATCAAATATTTCACATAAAGCGTTTTCCAATTCTTTTATTAGAGAGGAATCTAAAAAATGAGAGAAATGTTCTGTAAGAAAATAGGAATGTTTATTATTGTACCGCAAAAGAATGACTCCATGATGATTCTTAAGTTGATATGATGCAAAATCTTTGTCTAATGTGATTATCACTCTTTTTTCTTCTCTGGAGATTACCATTACCCTGCTGTCTTTAATTCCCGTTAGTCTTTCTTCCTTTAGGTCTTTTACATAGTGTCCTTTTGCTCTATTACTTTAACTAAAGACACAGGAATATTTTCATCAGTTAGAAACCGCATTTTTCACGACCTGCACGGGAGAGGAGAAAGAGACGACTTCTTCGTGTTCTAATGATTTTTTTGCGTATTTTATTGCTTCTAAAATCTTTTTTTTAGTTAAATGAGGATACTCTTTTATAATCTCATCTATAGACATCCCGGAAGATAATAAATCTAAAACTAATTCTACTGAAATTCTTGTACCGGCGATAATAGGCTTGCCTTTTAATAGGTCTGCATTTATGATAATTGCCATAGTAAGTAATAATCCACTCAATTTTATAAATTTATCTTAAAAAGAAAAATATGTGGGCGGCAGGACTTTCAAGCCTCAATCTAATTTTCGCGGTGGGTTACAAGTAACCCGCCCAACTCGCCTAGATTGCTGGCATTCGAACCTGCGAAGGGACTAACCCAATAGGTGTCTTTTAATCAGACCACTATCTGCCAGATTAGCCTAAGCTTGGACCAATCCTAGGATTGTCTATCCCATTTGACCGCTCTGGCACGCCCACAAATTGACAATTCAGCTTATTAACGTTGCGAATGGGTAAAAGGTTTAAAAACTTATCTCTTTCTTTTTTAGTAATCTTAAGACCATAGTATGATTTATTATATTTTTTATTTATCCAAGATTCGGTATAATGAGATATTTGTAAGTTAGTAAGAATTATGCTAATATCCATAATTAAGTCTTTACTGGCAGAGGTAAATCCAATAGAAGAACCTCGAATACCTCCATCTGTGTCAAACAATCCTGCAAGATATTGTTTTTGTAATTCTACTGAACTAAAAATTAATTTGGGAATGGTTACAGTATAACATTTTTTTCCAGCTGGAATTGCTAAATCACTTGTAAGAAAGTAATACAGACTTTTATTCCGGATTTGAAAATAATAAGATTGCCGTTTGCCTCTGCGTTCTTTAGATTGTTTAATAGTACTTATAGTTGGAACAATCTGCTTGATTAAATCGATAATAATAAGTAAGTATTCTTTGTCAACTGTTTCAATTGCAATATTGTAATCCAATGCATTCTTTGACTTTTTTGAATTAGAAATATGGCCATCACCAATTATAACACCCGCCAAATATGCAGTGGTCTTATTTAATGGAATTTTATTAATTTTAACAAAATTCATAGATTTACAGAATTAAGCCACTATTTATACTTTTCTGAAAAAAGTAATACTTCACTATTCTGAAGTTCAGCAAAGTCGTCGTGGCCATGAGTTTTACCGAAATTTTGCTTGTCTATCACCGTATAAACTAAATGCACGATTACAATATTTAGGTAATGTCCCAGCATAAAGCAACATAAAACTCATCTGTTGGCCCTGACGACGAAGTGCTTCACTTAGCTGAGGTATTACTGAAAAAAAAACTTTCAAGCACCAGAGCTAAGTTCTTTTAAAACTGTTTCATAGCCAAAGGTTAAACTATCCCAATCAAATGCTTTTTGCGCTTTTTCAAATTCGAGGCGATCAGTAAAGTATTTTTCATCACCATAAAAAGAAGCTAAAAAACGACGTCTAAATAGTTGGTGCAGATAACCACTACCATCCCATACGTCTGTCCACGAGTCTCCGATACTTTTGTTAGTTAGCAAAGATTCTATTTTATCTTCTATAGTGCTAGCTTGAGGCATATCCTTACCAATTAAACCATGCAATCTTTGATATTTTATGTAAGATTGTTCAACACAGGAACGAAAATAAGGCGCATCTTTAGCATGAGCATAAATAAATTCTAAGTTGCCTTTAGAACCTAAAAGAAAATAATTGATTCCAGAATACAAAGCAAATAAATTGGTTAAAGTGGCAGTATATTGTCCTTTTTCAGAAATGTTTTTGCCAGAGAGGGAAAGTAAAGTTTCTCCAGATTTTACTATCGCCCCCATATTCATGGCGTCAGAAACTACTATTCCCTTAAAGCCTAATTTTTTAGTCAAACCTCTGATTATAGTTGGAGAGAGTGTAGCCGGACGTTTTTTTTTCCATAGATCATACGCAGAATTAGAAAATCCCAAGTATCCAATTTCTGCTTGAATTAAGCGGTCGTATTCTGAATGAGATACAGAAAGATTATCTTCCAGTTTAGGATAAGATGCATGGCAGACCATAAGCGCTTCAGCTAAAGGCAAAACTCTTTGAAATGGTTGAAGATGTTTTTCAAAGGCAGCGCAATCATCTTGTACAAAGACTTGGTTTTTCTCAGTAGTCTCTATAATGGCTGGACCACCGGGAAAGTGTTTAGCAACAAGAACTTTTCCATTAATTTCTCGACGACCTAAAAAGTTGGACAACGCAACTAAAGAACGTTCTAAAGAGGAGACATCTTCAATGACTGGCTGCGATAAAGTTTGTGCTTCTTTTTTTTCTGTTTCTAAATCATACAAACTACTGCGACCTATATCAACACGAAACATGGTTTGTAATTCACGAACATTATTCCAAGAACCAGAAAGATTAAAATGAGTATAATCACAATGCGGAGCAAATATTAAGTTTTCTGATACCAAAGCAGTTTGCTCTTTACACCAATTTCTTACAGCTTGACTAGCTAGACGAAGAGCATACAAAGTATTATCTTCTGCACTTTCAGTGAAACTAGGATATAATCCGCCAAACAAAGCCATAGCAGCTGTGCCTATTCTAAGAAAATCACGACGAGTTTGTTTTTTAATAAGGTCTGTGTGATCAGATTTTTGGGCCATATAAGTTCAACAGAAAACCATATTAATGCCAAGTTTTTAAATGTTTCCACTAAATAGTAAGAAAACTAGGCGCTGCCGATATGATGCAAATATCTGCTTTTAAGCGCCAGTTCATATAACTCATCTAAATCTTCCCAATCTGTTTCTTGGTGATACTTCCAGAATTTATTTATATCAGTAGTAATAGTCTGATCATTATGTAAGTGTGCTAGATAGTAACTTCTAAAATAACGATGAATTACTCCACTTCTATCCCAAGCATCTTGAGCGCTATCAAATGGAAAGGTTTTATTACGCACCAGGATAGCTGCTTGCTCAGCAACACTGGCTGCTTGAGGAATAGATTTGCCAGTCAGACTATGTAATTCTTGATATTTTGCAAAAGCCTGCTCCACACACCTGGCAAAAAATGGCTTTCTCTCGGCGTAATTTTGAATAAAACGAACATCTCCTGTAGCATGAAGTAAAAAGAAATCAATTCCCGCATAAATTGCTAAAATATTGGAAAAAGTACTTGTAGCAGTATAAGAGATTTTAGCTTCTTTGAGTTTTTCTTTGTCTAAACAAGTCTCGAAACGCTGAACAGCAAACAAAAAAGAACCCATGTTCATAGCATCGGTGAAAACTGAGCCTTTAAATTTCAGCTGTTGGAAGAGTAATCCACGAATAATAGCTGGTGAAAGAGTTGCAGGACGACTGAGAATCCATTGACTATAATCTTCCTGGCTCAGACCATATTCTTGTAATTCGCTATAAATTAAAGAATCAACTCTTTCTATTATTGATTTATATTCTTCTTCTAATTCCGGATAATTTACATGGCAAACCATCACCGCTTTAGTTTCTGGCATAAAACAAAGATATTCAAATGGTTTTAGATAATAAAAGACTTCATCTTTATCTTTAATAGTAACTTCTTTACCTTCAGTTAATTCAATTTCAGGAGTGCCGCCTGGAAAATGTTTAGGCACAAAAACTTTGCCTGCAACACGCGATCTTCCAACTAAATTTGCTGCGGTAACTAAAGAACGTTCAGTAATAGAAACTTCTTTATCCGTCGGTTGTTTGGCAGCAGTAGCTTGCGCTCTTTGTTTTTTAAACAAACTAGATTCATGCGCCCCCCAATCTTCAGAGACGGTTTCTGCTTCTGCCAATATTGCACCATGAGTCCATTTTCCGACCCGATTGAAGTGAGTGTAGTCAGCATGCGGAGTGTAAATTACTGGCTGACTGAGCTTGCGGGTCATTTTCTCACAGAATAATTCTATTTGTTCGCAGGCGTGAATAATAGCTTTTAGCTGGCGGTTTTCATCTTCATCTAGATTGCCAAAGAGAGAATTTGCTAAAGCTTTCTGAGGTATACCGGCAGCAACGGCAGCAGCGCCAATTGCTGCACCTTTAAGAAAACGTCTTCGACTTAGATCTACAATAGGTTGAGAAGGTTGAGCTTCTACTTGAATGAATATTTTTAATCGAGAAGAGAAATTTTTGATGGATTTCAAAATTACTTCTGTACTTTGCATCCATTTAAGTATTTCTTCAGTATCGTCTTGAGTTTTAACAATAAGAGTGTTTAATCTTGCATCTAAGTAGGCTTTTTTTGCAGGAGAAGAGAGGTATTTTTCCAGTAAGTTTTCATAAAGCTTTATTTCTTCTAATTCTTGTTTGAGCTTGCCGCGGAAAGTAGAAATTAAACGTACTAAGGAAGATTCTGCCACAGAGAGCTGCTTGGCTAAATTTTCTTCAGTTGTTTTTAACTCTCTGGAAATTAGAGGTTTAATCTTTTCAAATTCAACAAGTATTTTCTTTTCGGAACGATCTATCTTTCTTTCAGCTCGGCCTACCCAACGCAAAAATTGTAGAGCAGATTTTGCTTCTTTGCCAGCTTTAGATGGTTCTTTCTCTTTTTCAATAAAATTGAGCGCATCTTTTAATTCCAGAGCGAATTTATAACCTCCAGCTACCCTGGCGATTAGTAGATTTGTTTCTTTTTCAATTATTTTAGCACGGCGTAAGAAGCTGACCATTTAATAAACAATGAATAAATTAATGTTTAATAAATTATCGGTAGGATAGTAGATAAAAGTAGCAAATAGTAAGAGTAGCAAATAGCAAATACTAAGAATGTCAAACATCTAACCTTCTGAAAATACCTAACTGAAAATAAGCAATTGACTTCCATAAAGATTAAAAATAGGCTAAGATCTGAAGATATTATGATTAAATTATCAAATATACCAATTATAAGCGTTTTGGCTCTTTTAGCCGTAGTTTTATTCGTGAGCTCATGTAGTTTAACGGGTAATGTAGTTGCAAATGACCAATGCTCAACTTTATTAGATACAGCTAAAGATAACTGTTATAGTGAAAATGGCAAATGCAGCAAAGTTGAAAATCAAGCATTTAGAGATAACTGCGTTGCTGGTTTAGCTAAAATTAAGAATGATGAAAAAGTATGTAGTTTAATAGTCTCAGATAAGACTAAAGGCTATTGCCTAGCTCAATTGGCAGAGATAAATGATAATAGAGAGTTGTGCAGCAAAATAGAAGATACTTATTGGAAAGATAATTGTAATTATGAATTAGGCATTAAAGATAATAAAGCTAATTATTGCGCGTTAGTTAGCAATTCTATTCAAAGAGATGAATGTTATGGCCGAGTGGCTATCGCTACAAACGATAAAGTAGTTTGTGAATATTTTACTGACAGCAAGCGGGATTTCTGCCTGTTGCAGATTGCTCTCAATTTAGAAGATGTACAAACCTGCCAAGAATTAAGCAAACCAATGACCAGAGATGTCTGTCGTAAGAGAGTAGCTATAGAAACAAAAGATAGATCTCTTTGTAACTTGATTGGATTTACACCAGTTAGAGAAGAATGTTTTAGATTTGTTTAGATTTTAGGTTTGTCTTTTCTAGTTATAATTTTTTAAGTTAAATTTTAGTTAGTTTGTTTTAGTTTATTTTAGTTTTAAATTTAGTTTTATTTAGTTAGAATTGTTTAGAATTATTACATTATCAAAATTATTAAAAAAAAGACTTAATTAAAAAAAGTAAAAAATTAATGTTTTCTAGTTGCAGAATTGGAATATTTAGTTTTAACTTTACCACGATATTTGTAACTTCTTGTTTGAGCGATAGCACCATAACCGCAAGAAGCGCAACGCTTTTTTCTCTTATGATATGAATTTTTTCCACAACGGCGGCAGCGAATATGAGTTTTCTTTCCGCTTTTTCGTCCATGACTAGCTGTTCCTTTCATTTTGTTATACCTTAATTAATTTGTTTGATATTGTTTGATGTTGTTAATATTTATTAAAATAAAAAAAATATCCGGCAATTTATGCAGGATTGATTATAGTTATGGTATCACCACGGATAAATACTGTGCCAAGTCGGCGTTTAACTTCTCCGTTGTAATATTCATCAGCATCTTCTAATACGATATTGATGTGTATGTCAAAAGCTTTTATCTTCCCAACATAACGGTAACCATTCTTCAGATCAACCATGACGGTTTTGTTTCTGGAATAATTTAAAGTATCTAACGGTCTTGCTCCTTCGTCCATTTTAATTGCACCCCCAATGTAAAAATTTTAAATAACTATCCAGAATGGGCGCGCTATATAAATGTTTTGCTTTTTAGTAGCGAACATTAATTTGTCTTGAACGACTATTCGCTACTAAACACAAAATGAGAAATTTCTCATTTGTGCACCAGTGAAGTTGTCGCTTCACTTTGTGTATAATGGACATTACTATTTAGATTAATATTTAGGTCCATTAGTTTTCTCGGGGAGAATTATATTTTTTACCATCTTAACAATAGCTAATGAAGAAGTCAAACCAGGAGAACAAATACCTACCAGATTAATCATTCTGGCATGTTTATTATCTGGAGAAATATGAAAATCTAAACCATTAGATAATACTGCTTGAATCCCTACTTGATGATATTTTAGATCTTCTAACTGCAGAGCTGGAAAATAGGGTTTAACTTTTTCTAAGAATACAGAGTGAGGCGCGAGGTCCGAAGCAAAGTCATTAAGTTTTAACACAGAACCACTTTTTCTGTTTAAAGGACCTACAGATATTTCTTGAAGATGTGATGCAAATGAAATATCTGATGAAATTGTTGGCGTTAAATGAACTCCCAAAGTTAGATGTGAAGAACCATCTGATTTTTTTATTGTTGTAGGAACAGGATAAACATTTCTAGAGACTATAAGCTCCGGCCTATTTTGGGTAAATTTAAGTGCTTCTCCACGCACGGGAAATATTGATAATGGAAAATCAGGATTGAGCATTTTTGCAATTTTATCACTATACAAACCAGCAGCATTGATGAGATATTTGGTAGAGATTTCGTATTTTGGATTTCCAGGAGAAGAAGCAGTGATAATTATTTCATTTTTATGCTCTCTTAAAGCTAACACTTCTGTTCCTTTGAAAAAATACTGTTCCAATCCCGAGAAGTCTTTAAGTTTCTGAACTAGAGAAAGAGGATCAATTATTCCTGATGTTGGAAGATATAATGCAGAGTAGGCAGAAACATTAGGTTCTAGTCTTTCTACTTCCCGAGAAGTTATTTTTCTTACTCCCGGAACGTTATTTTCGTGTGCTCTGGCTAATAAAACATCAAGAGTGTTATCTTCATCAGAATTTGTGGCAACGATTAATTTTCCAGTTTGCTTGGAGGCTATATTGTTAGTTTCACAAAAACGATATAATAACTCATTCCCCAAAACACACAAAGAAGCTTTGAGTGGACTGTGCTTTTGATCGTAGTAAATTCCAGCATGAATTACGCCAGAATTCCTAGAGCTTTGATTATCAGAAGGAAAAGTTTTTTCTTTTTCTAAGAGACAAAAATCTCCCGGATTTAGAAATTGAGAAAGTTCATAAGCTATGGTCATACCCGTAACACCAGCTCCAATGATTGTAGCGTAGACATCAGCCATAGATTAAAAAGAGAAAGCAGGAGTTATAATCATTGTGAATATAAGACCACTATCACAGTTTCTACGAAAATATTATAAAGCAACAGCTAGTTTATACTAGTATGATTAATTTTGTTAAAATTCAAAAGGAAATTCATGAGTATGATGCTCATCGAGAAGAACTAATCAAGAAAAGCAGAGATGTGTTAAAGTTAAGCAAATTAGTAATATATGCTCTGCATAGAGATGAAACTGATAATGCGAAAGATTTGATGCAGCAGATGAACAAGGAAAAGCAAGCTTTAGACAAAATTGCAGCGCATAGCGAACAAATGATTGATGAAGGCAGTTATCGCATTGCTGTGCAAGAATATGTCGAAGCAGTTCTCTATTACGATTTTATAAAAACGGGAAAATTGAAGGATTTAGACGTTCCAGCTGATTTATTCGTTCTTGGCCTAGGAGATCTTCCTGGAGAACTTAATAGAAAAGCAGTTTATCTGGCAGGCAAAGGAGAGGTAGAAAAAGTTGTTCTTATACGTAATGAAATTGAACAAATTTACGGTGAGCTATTAAAATGCGATTTTAGAGATAATGAAATTAGACGTAAAGTCGATGCTGTTAAGTATGAATTACGTAAAGTTGAAGATTTAGTTCTTGATTTGAAGTTGAAAGGAAGATAAAAAATATTTCTAGGAATAATTAGTATCAGTTTTATTAGATTTGATGTTTGTTTATTTTACAATAGAAAAATAGTTAAATAACCAATATTATGGGTTGTATAAACCAATAAACAGGTTTTAAAGAGATCGAATTAATTTAGTTTAATTGATTAGAGATGATTAACATGATCACTAAAAAACAGCTTAAAATATTTGAAGTATTGGTAAAAAGACCTTTTGCAGAATATTCTAGAACACAAATTAAAACAGAGGCAAAAGAAAAATCAAATAATGCTCTAGCAAGAGCTATCAACATTTTTAAAGCGGAAGAAGTATTAATTGAGAAAAAAGTGGGTAAATCTGGGCTTTTAACTCTTAATCTTAACAATAATCTCACGTTTAATTATATCGCTTTGTGTAATGAACTAAGACTACCACATTTAGCCAAACAAGCAATTAAAATTTTAAAAGGATGTATCGAAGAAAATACTCATTTTTATTCCCTGGTTGTTTTCGGATCATATGCTTTTAATGAACAAAAAAAAAACTCAGATTTAGATATAGCCATATTTATTGAGAATGAAGAACAAAGGAAAAAAATAGAAGCAGCAGCAAATAGCGCAAAATTAAAGATTTTAGTTGATGCAGATATTCAAGTTATTGTAAAAGAAGAGATGATAGAAATGCTAACAAATAAAGAAGAAAACTTAGGCAAACAAATTGCCAGGAAACATCTAGCAGTTTACAATCATCAGATTTTTTATGGACTTATTAAAGAGGGGATGGAACGTGGATTTCGAGCATAAGATATACTTGACGAGAGCAGAGAATGAACTTAATCTCTCTTTAATTATTATGAAAATTAGCGATGATAAAGATATGCAAGTTTCAACGCTAGGTATGAGAGAAGATACGTATTACAGTGCAACTATTTCGCATGCTTATTATTGTATTTTTTATGCTGCAAAAGCTTATCTTCTACTAAAAGGGATAAAAACAGAAGCACCTGAAGAGCATAGAAAAACATTAGAACAATTTTCAAAACTAGTCGATAATGGGACCATAGATGTCGAACTACTAAAGATTTATCAAAACTTGTTTTTGAAAGCCGATACTTTATTGCACATATTTGAGTTAGAAAAAGGAAAAAGAGGCAAGTTTACTTACAAAAGATTGGCTCAAGCAAATAAAGAGCCAGCACAAGAAAGCATAAAGAATGCACAATTTTTCTTTAAGCAGATATATGAGTTATGCGAAAAAATTAACTCATTATAAAAATTAGAACAGAGTAAAAATAAGAAATTAAGTGACCGTAGTTGATATATTTCTTTAATAGATGAGCCAAATCCGACATTTTAAGTTCAATTTCGCAGAGCCAGTATTAGTTCACTAAAATCACCACTTGCCAATTACAATCGCAAAAGATTTATAAATAAAGCCCTCATTGAACTTAAGATGACTACAGAGAATAAAACCCTAGAAGAATTGACCGCTTTGTTACTAAAAGCCCAAGAAATTAAAACAGAAGGGCAAACAGATAATAAGTTGGCAAAAGCTCTAAGAATGGCCGCCAATAATCATTTTGGTTCACAATCTCGCACATCAGAATTTATCCAAGCACTTGATTTAGCCCGTGAAATAGAACCAAAAGTAGAAAAGATTTGGAGCAAAGATTATTCGATAATTGCTGAAGGTAAATTGCCAATACAAGAAAATATTGGATTTAAATTAGAAACTTATCTTGCTGGAAAATCAGAACTCTCTTTAGATTGCGAGGTTAAACGCAGATTGTATGGTCTTGGATTATCTACTGGAGTTGACTTAAGATTTGGCAACACTTATTTTGAATATGATCCAAATACCGGAAATAAGCATGTAAAAAAGAAAATGGCTGAAGAACTAGGCAACACTTTACGTAGAAAAATTAAGTCAGACTTACCAAAAGACAAAAGTAACAATTTTTTCCTGCTAATAGGAGAACCATATAGTTGTCAGGAAACTACTGTTTCATTTGGCAATAGAGATGAAGAACCAGGAATATTTGAAATTGATTTCACAACTAAAGAACTATTAGAGCATAGCTTAAAGGAACATATAACGAAATTAAGCCAGCATTTAAGTAGGTTATATACTAACGGACATTATTAATAGTGTAAAGTAGTTATGTCCGTTATATATATACAAAGGACACAACTAAATAATCAAATATTTGTGTCCTTTGATATATAATGATGTGCGTAGAGCTCTTTAATGGATGATATTAGTAAGTATAAAAAATGATTAGTAAGTATAAAAGATTATTAGTAAAAGAAAAAATGATGAGTAAAATATATCAATTCTATCACACAATAAAAATAGGATAAAGATAAAATGAAAATACTTGCTTTAAGCGATATACACGGTGACAAGAGCCTTATTAGAAGAATGGCTCAAAGAGGAGCAGAAGAGAAAGTAGACTTAGTTATTCTAGCAGGAGATATTGTGGACCATAATAAAAATCCACTTGGCATGATCGGGCCATTTAAAGAAAAAGGATTAGAAGTAGCACTTATGCCAGGAAATCACGAAGGCATGGCCGAAATTAATTTCTTAATAGATAAATACGGAGCGAGAAATCTTCATGGATATGTTATTAGAAAAGGTGATGTTGGCATTTTTGGTTGCGGTTATGGAGATATAGGGCCGCATAAACTATCAGAGGAAGATTTTTTTAATACTTTAAGAGATACACATGAATCAATTAAAGATTGCAAGAAAAAAATTATGGTCACACACGTACAGCCTAGCCATAGTATCTTAGGTTTAGGAATATTTCCAGGCAGTGTCAGCGTAAGAAGAGCTTTAGATGAGTTTAAGCCAGATATTCACCTTTGTGGGCATATTCATGAAACTGCCGGAATTGAAGAAATGATTGGCAAGACTAGAGTGATTAATGTGGGTAAGAAAGGAAAGATTATTGAGTTGTAGTACCAACAACCATTAACAACCACCACTAACTCACTACTACCACCTACTACCACCAACCCACCCATCCACCAAGAAGTTTCTACTTATAAGTGATTATTTCGGAAAAGTTTATAAATAAAGTTCTTTTAAAATAGGTTATGGATGAAAATACACGATTTTCAGAACTAGTTGATAAACAATGCAGCACTCTAGTAGGATATATCAATGAAACCAGCGGCCTTTCTTCTCTAGAAGAATCAATAGACTTAGGAAATAGTGCTTTAAAATTAGAAGAGAACTATTTTGATGCTCATTTTTTATTAGGTCAAGCTTTAGCTGCAAGATACCAGAGAAATGGAAATTTAGATGATTTAAATAAAGCAAGAAGACATTACGAAGTTGCTAAAAGATTAGTTTATCAAAGAGATGATATTGATGAACAACGAGTAAGATGCAGAATTGATGAATTAATTTTGGCTGTTAATGATTGTTTTGTTGGCACAAAACCACTTGAGTTTACAATTAAAAGTGATTTAGAAGCATTACATAGAGTAAACCCCACTGCTTATTTTTATGATACCTCAACTAATGCGCCTATGGCTAATGATTTTGATTATGTTATAGATGCTAGAGAGTTCTCCCCATTTAATTCTTATGGCAATATTCCAGTTGTAGGAAATGCGCAATTGACCTCTGATTCAGTAGAAGGTGTCTGGCAAGGGTTAAAAATAATTAAAGGAAAAACTGATTTTTCTTTTTTTAACGGAAGTGGAAGAAAAAGAATAGGCAAAGTAGAAGGGCATCTATTTAATGGGAAAGTGATAGGTTATGTTGAAGCTAGAAAAAAAATATATACTCCGACATATGAGTATATGATAGAGAATCATATTGAAGAAGAAACACTAGAAAAAATTATGGAAAGGTCAAAAAGAGGAAAATCACAATATTTCTTTGATGTTGATGTAATTAGTGATATACACGATACTTCTGGACCATTAGCACATTCTTCAATATTAGTAGACTTTATCAATAAAAAATTAGGCCGCAACTGATCTACGTTTAACATTTATGATAGCATCAGAAGGTATTTCTGCCAGATGTGACTTACTAGGACCTAAAATAAATTCATTATTCTTTTTTTGTAAACGAAGCTGCACTGTCCAAAATTGTTTTGCCTCTCTTTTAAGTATACTTTCAATTTCTTCAGGAGTGTACAAATGACCATTTAATTTAGTAATGTCAATAATAATAGGTATCCCAAATTTTTTAGCAGCATTTATATCGCTAGTTAAAGAAATAAATGGAGTTTCTAAATTGCCAGAGTTTAAAATATGCTCAGTTAAACCTAACTTTGATCGAGGAAAAGGTGCTAAGAGTGGTTTATTACTTAAAATAGATTCATAATCATTCTGACTGATACCTCTAAACAAAAAACCTTTATTTTTAGCTTCAGCAGGAGTAAAATTGAGTATTCTTTTAAGATTAAAAGTAGAGACTATAGGTTCTATTTTGACTTGAATTAGCTGTTCTAATTCTATGATTTTATTAAGAATACTTAGAATATTTCCTGGAACATAGTTTTCAAATAAAATTTTAGACCTGGCCTGCTGAGCTAGTTTTTTTATTTGACTACATTCTTTAATTAATATAGCTGGAGCTTTGTATTTTTCTAAATAATACTGTTCTTCCAGATCTAATCTTTCTAATAATTCTAGTAACGATAAGATTTCTTTTTGGTTTTGGTGAAGATTGTCCTCGCTTAGTTTTGTTTTAATTTTTTGTGCTAGGTGGACAATCTCTTTAATTTTTTCAGCAAGCATAATTTAATAATAAATTAAGATTATTTAAATTTAACGACAAAAAATAAAGAATTTTATTCCAAAACAATTAAAACTACACTCCAAATAATGATTAATTAATCTAATGAACTCAAAAATAAATAGAAACAAAATAGAACTCCTTGCCCCTGCAGGCGATAGAAGTATGCTAGTTGCAGCTATCAAAGCTGGAGCTGATGTAGTTTATTTCGGCATTAAAGGGTTAAATATGCGTGTAGCAGCAGGAAATTTTGCCTTAGAAGAGATAGAAGAAGTAGTAAAGTATTGCCACAAACATAAAGTTAAAGCCTATTGTACGATTAATATAATTATCTTTGAGAAAGAACTACCTCTGCTTGAACAGACTTTACAGCAGCTCAAAAGCGCTAAAATTGATGCCATTATCTGCTGGGATTTGGCTGTGGTTAAGATGTGTAAAAAGATGGGCTTAGAGATTCATCTGAGCACACAAGCTAGCGTAGCTAATTCTGAGGCTGCAATATACTGGAAAGAGTTAGGTGTAAAGCGGATTGTTCTAGCTCGTGAATGTTCTTTAGAAGATATTAAGGAGATTAAAGAAAAAGCTAATATTGAGGTTGAGTGCTTCATCCATGGAGCCAGATGTATTTCTTTATCCGGTCGATGTTTTATGAGCCAGGAATTATTTAAAAAATCAGCTAATAGAGGAGAATGCTTACAGCCTTGCCGTAGGGAGTATAAAGTAATTGATGAAGAAGGCAAGGAGATGATTTTAGAAAATAATTTTGTGATGAGCGCTAAGGATTTGTGCACCCTACCTCTGCTGCCTAGATTAATTGAAGCAGGGATTGATTCATTTAAGATTGAAGGGCGCAATAGAGGAGCGGAATACGTCTTTAAAGTGACTTGCGCCTATAGAAAAGCATTAGATGTTTTAACTAAGAATAAGTTGATTAAAAATAATCCAATTAAACATGCTTTGATAAAGAGACAATTTACACCTAAATTAATCGAAAAATTGTTAGCTCAATTAAAAGAGGTCTATAACAAAGGTTTCTCTACTGGATTTTACGTTGAATATCCTTATCACGAATTAAGTAATGTTTACGGCAGTAAAGCAACTACTGAAAAAGTATTGTTAGGGAAAGTAAGTAATTTCTATAAAAAGAATAGTATTGCCGAGTTTAAAATAGAGAGCCTGGGACTTTCTGCTGCAGATAAAATAGCATTTACTGGCAGCACTACTGGTTATGTAGAAATGGAAGTCAAAGAGATGTATAACGAAACTGGAAAGATAAAAAAAGCAGCTAAAGGAGAAGTAATTACAATTAAAACAACAGAGTTAGTTAGAGAGAACGATAAAGTATATTTGGTTAAAGAGAGAGAGAGAAAAAAGTAGTAAATAAGATTAAATTTCTATTAGTAAATCATATAAAAACGGCTTCATTTTGATTGTTTTATGACATTTAAATTAAACTCATCATTTCAACCTGCCGGAGGACAGCCCAAAACTATAGAGCAGCTTACAAAAGGCTATCTTAAATTTTCTAGGCAAACTTTACTAGGTATCACAGGAAGTGGAAAAACGTTTGTGGTGGCAAATCTAATTAATAATATCCAAAAGCCAACGTTAATATTAGCCCATAATAAAACACTAGCCGCGCAGTTATATCAAGAATTAAAAGAACTATTTCCGTCAAATAGAGTAGAGTATTTTATTTCCTATTATGATTACTATCAGCCAGAAAGTTATATTCCTACAACCGATACTTATATTGAAAAAGAAGCACAAGTTAATGAACAGATAGAGCGAATGCGTTTACGAGCGCTAACTGCACTAAGTTCACGGTCTGATGTTATAATAGTGGCTTCTATTTCTTGTATTTATGCCGCTGGAAATCCACGTGATTTTTCTGCTTTGGCCATTACTATCACTAAGGGAAAGTCAGAAAGAACAAAAATAATTGCAGCACTAATCGGTATGCAATACCAGCGTAATGACTTTTTGCTTGAACCGGGAAATTTTCGTGTGAAAGGAGAAACATTAGATATATTTCTACCTTATGATGAGCGAATAATCCGTCTGGAATTTTTTGGTGATGATATCGAGAATATTAAAGAGCTAGACAATATCACATTAGAGCCAGTTAGTACTTTAGATAATATTAAGATATTTCCAGCAAAACAATTTGTTGTTCCTGAAGAAAAAACAAACCCGCAAATACCTGCCATCATTGCTGAAATGAAAGAGCGTATAGAGTTTCTTGCTCCTCTAGAAGCGCAAAGATTGCAAAAAAAAGTTTTGTATGATATGGAAATGATTAAAGAACTGGGATATTGCAATGGCATAGAGAATTATTCACGTTATTTTGATGGAAGAAAAGAAGGGCAGCCACCCTTTTGCCTGCTGGATTATTTTCCAGAGGAGTTTTTATTAGTTATAGATGAAAGCCACCAAACTATCCCCCAGTCCCAGGCTATGTATAAAGGAGATTATTCACGTAAGAAAAATTTAATTGACTATGGATTTAGACTTCCTAGCGCTTTTGATAATAGACCATTAAAATTTGTTGAATTCGAAAAATACTTTAAACATACACTGTTTGTATCAGCAACACCAAGTAAATATGAGATAGACAGTTCCGGACAAGTGGTAGAGTTAATAATTCGTCCCACTGGACTTGTTGATCCAAGTATTGAAGTCTATCCAATCAAAGGACACATTCAGCATTTAATTAAAGAAATTAAAAAAACAGTTGCAAAAAAACAAAGAGTGCTTGTAACAACACTAACTAAACGTATGGCCCAGGATTTAACAGATTATTTAGCCAAAGAAAATATTAAAGTACGTTATTTACACTCGGAGATTGAAAGTTTAGATCGCATTGAAATAATTCGCGACTTACGTGCAGGAGAGTTTGATGTTTTAGTTGGAATTAACTTGCTGCGAGAAGGACTTGATCTTCCTGAAGTTTCTCTAGTTGCCATTTTAGATGCTGATAAAGAAAGCTTTTTACGTGATGAACGCAGTTTAATCCAAACAATTGGAAGGGCGGCAAGAAATTCTCAAGGCCGCGTAATTATGTATGCCGATGTGATAACTAAGTCGATGAAGAAAGCAATTGAAATTACAACTACACGGCGCGAGAAGCAGATTCTATTTAATAAAAAGCATGGAATTACTCCTACTACTGTTATTAAGAGTGTTGCTGCTAAACAACGGGAAATTTCTTCGATAAAACATTTGAGTAGTACTGATGTGCATAAGAAGATAGTAGAGACAGAAGCTCAGATGAAAAGAGCAGCAGAAAAGCTTGATTTTGAAAAAGCTATTGCTTTGAGAGATCTGTTGAAAGATTTAGAAAGGATGAATGAAAGCGAAAAAAATTTAATATGATTATTATTAAGTTAAATTGAGCACATCAGAATGTTAAATGATTTAGCTATCTTTTCTTTTTTAGCTAGAACTTCCTGTTTGTTGATCAGAGTGCTTTCTATCATAATAGTGAATATAAGTGAGAATTTAAAAATTTTGGGGTGATTTTAGTCTTAACATTTTGCATCTTTGAAAAGGTAATATTTTTAATGTTATAACATATTCTAAGCTTAAAAATGACCTCCTACTCCCATTCCAAACTTGGCACCTATCTGCAATGCAAACAGAAGTATAAATTTCAGTATGTTGATAAAATAAAAGCAGAATATGAAAGTGTCGAAGCATTCATGGGAAAGTTAGTTCATGCTACGTTAGAAAAGCTCTATAAAGACCTCAAATTTCAAAAGAAAAATTCTAAAGAAGACTTATTAACGCATTTTATGTCCAGTTGGAATAACCAGTGGCATGATAAAATTATGATTGTTAAAGAATATACTCCTGAAAATTACCAAGATATGGGTAAAAAATTCATTGCTGATTATTATGATCATTATACACCATTCAATAGCGTTACAACGTTAGGATTAGAAACACAAGACCTAATGCCATTAGCCAACGGCAATCAATATCATGTCAGAATTGACCGACTGGCGTGCGATAAAGAAAGGAATTATTATGTCTGCGATTACAAAACCAATAGTTCTCTCAAACCGCAAGAAGAACTAGATGAAGATAAGCAACTGGCAATGTATTCTTTATGGGTCCGACAGAAGTATCCAGATGCCAAAGCGGTAAAGTTAGTTTGGTACTTCCTAGCTTTTGATAAAGAGATGGTTTCAGAGAGAAATGAGGGGCAGTTACTGCAGCTCAAGAAGCAGACCGAGGAGATTATCGCGGATATCGAAGCGTGCCAGGATTTCCCAACCACCGTAAGCGCTTTATGTAATTACTGTGCGTATAAAACCATCTGTCCCGCGTGGAAACATGAGATTGAATTAGAGCAGAAAACACCAGAACAGTTCAAAGATGACGATGGAGTGAAAATGGTGGATGAGTTGACTCAGCTTGAGGGACAAGAGAAATTAAATGAGGAAAAGATAGAGGAACTTCGCAAAAGAATCATTACCTTTGCGCAGCAGAAAGGACTTGAAGTAGTCTGGGGAACAGAGAAGAAGGCATCTGTTAAGCCATTTGATAAGATTGAATATCCAAAAACCGAAGAGTTCTTTGAATTATTACAAAAAGGTGGGTATGATGTGTTTACGATTAACTATTCTAAGTTATTGTCAAAGATTATAAAAAGGCAGGTAGATGTTGAGGTATTAGATCAAGTTAAGACCGAGCAGGGATGGATGGTAAGGATGAGTAAGAGGAAGGGGGAATAAGATGTTTGAACAAATTTTCAAAAAAGTCGATGACGTTCTTTGGAAAGACGCAGGTTGTGGCAGTGAATTAGATTATGTTGAGCAAACCTCTTGGATTCTTTTCTTAAAGTATCTTGATGATCTTGAAAAAGAAAAGCAGACTTCTGCTCAATTAGCAGGAAAAACTTATGTTAGTATAATTAGCTCAGAGTTTCAATGGAGTGTGTGGGCCGTACCTAAATGTAAAGATGGCAAGTTAGACCATCACAAGGCCCTTACTGGAGATGATTTGACAGATTTTGTTAATCAAAAGCTATTTCCCTATCTCAAAAAGTTTAAAGCTAGTGCGGAAAATGCCGACACAATCCAATATAAAATAGGAGAAATTTTTAGTGAATTGAAAAACAGGATTCAAAGTGGTTATACCCTACGGGAAGTAATTAATCTAATTGATGAGTTACGTTTTGGTTCTAATGCTGAAAAACACGAAATGTCTCACTTATATGAAGCAAAAATTCAAAATATGGGTAATGCTGGCAGAAATGGAGGAGAATATTACACTCCACGCCCACTCATTAAAACGATTGTAAAAGTTGTTTCACCTACAATTGGAGATAAAATATATGATGGTGCAGTTGGTTCAGCAGGGTTCTTATGTGAAGCGTTTGAATATCTTAAAAACAGTAAAAATTTGACTACTAAAGATGTGGAGACACTCCAAAAACATACATTTTACGGCAAAGAGAAAAAGTCACTGGCGTATATTATTGGTATTATGAACATGATTTTTCATGGTATTGGGTCGCCAAACATCGTTCATACAAATACTCTTACTGAAAATATAACTGACATACAGGAGAAGGATAGATATGATATTATTGTAACAAATCCGCCATTTGGTGGAAAAGAAAGAGAAGAAGTTCAGCAAAACTTTCCTATTAAAACCGGAGAAACGGCATTTTTGTTTTTACAACATTTTATTAAAATATTGAAAGCTAACGGTAAAGCAGGCATAGTTATCAAAAATACATTCTTGTCAAATACCGATAATGCGTCGGTATCTTTACGAAAGCATTTGCTGGAAAGTTGTAATCTGCATACGGTCTTAGATATGCCTGGTGGTACCTTCTTGGGTGCGGGCGTAAAAACAGTGGTGTTGTTTTTTGAGAAAGGCGTTCCAACACGAAAAGTGTGGTATTATCAATTGAATCTTTCACGAAACTTGGGAAAAACTAATCCATTAAATGAAAATGATCTAGCTGAATTTGTTAAACTACAAAAGACTAAAGGGGATTCAGATAATTCTTGGACTGTGGGCATAAAAGATGTGAATGTAGAGACTTATGATTTGTCTGTAAAAAATCAGAATAAGAAAGAGGAAGCTGCTCTTCGTGAACCAACAGAAATACTTAAAGAGATTAAAGCACTTGATGAAGAGAGTGCAGAGATTTTGAAAGAGATTAAGGGGTTATTGTAAGATGATGAATAATATGTTAATTAGTGCACTATTAAAAAAAGATGATCCTCTCATTAGTGAAAACTTGAAAAGCATAATCGATAAAGAAGAAAGATATGCCTCATTTTTGTATGCGATTGAAGAAAGTGTTACTTATGAATATCTTCAAAATAATAAAATAAAAGATAAGGAAATTATTGGTCATTTAAAATTTTTATTGAAAAACATTAATTCCAGTATTGATTTATTTAATTCAGATTTTGAAAAACATCTTTATAACAATATTATAGAAGCATTAAACGAAAAAAGCGTTACTTTGCATGAACTTAAACTATGTATTAATTATATTTTGTGGAGCATTGACAATAGAAAATGGCTCAATGATTCACAAGCATATGTTAAATGGCTTGCTCATTCTATCGGGCTTATGGAACCAAATGAAAGCAAAGCATACGAAACAAAAGTAACCCTGTTATGCAAAAGACAAGGAATTCCACAAAAGCAGATAGATGCAATGCTAAAAAATGATTTTAGCGATATAGAAATTCCTGATAAAGATAATGTAGATATTGAAAGCGTGTATTATGCCTTAGATGATGATAAAAAATTAGATTTTGTAGTAGAACACTTTCAAAAAGCCCCATTTTTAGGAGAATATTATTTTGAAGAACTGCTTGAGAATAAAGATTACGATGCCGCTGAAAAACTGTGTAAAAGCATTCTTGAAATGATGCCTGATTTTCCACCTATAGAAAGCTTGCTGGGTATTGTGTATAAAGAGAAAGGGAATAAAGTTTTGGCAAAGTTACAATTTGAAAAAACGTTACGGCTATTGGGAGAAATTCCACCTCACATTCTTCCAGAAAAAGAAGTACTCATCAAAGAAACAAAAAAATTACTTAAAGAAGTGAGTGGATGAAAATAAGGAAGGGGTTGCTTTAAGATGGCTTGGGAAGTGAAGAAGTTGGGGGATGTTTGTGAGGTTAAACCGCCTAAGAAAGAAGCTAGAGATAAATTAAAAGAAAATGATCCGGTTTCATTTGTACCCATGGAAGATTTAGGAATAAACCAAAAAGTATTAATTCCAATAAAAGAAAGAAAATTAAAAGAAGTCGAGGGAAGTTATACTTACTTTGCTAATGGAGATGTTCTTTTAGCAAAAATAACCCCCTGTTTTGAAAATGGAAAATTAGGAATCGCTAAAAGTTTAAAGAATGGTGTTGGTTTTGGTTCTAGCGAATATATTGTTTTTAGAACAAATAGAAACTTATTCTCTGAATATCTATACTATTTTTTGCTACGTCCGCAATTTCGAGAAGAAGGTGCAAAAAGAATGACTGGAGCAGTAGGACATAAAAGAGTTTCAAAAGAATTTATTGAGAATATAGAAATCCCACTTCCCCCTCTCCCCATCCAAAAACGCATCGTCGCCATCTTGGATAAAGCCTTTGAAAGCATTACTAAAGCCAAAGAAAACGCTGAAAAGAACTTAAATAATGCAAATGAAGTGTTTGATTCCTATTTGGAGAGTGTTTTTGAGAATAAAGGCGAAGGATGGGAAGAGAAGACGTTGGGGGAGATTGCAGAAATCAATCCTAAAAAGTCAGAAATTAAAAATATGCCCATAGATAAAGTTGTTTCATTTTTGCCTATGGAAGATTTGGGTATTTTACAAAAACAAACAATTCCTGTGAAAACCAGAAAATTATCAGAAGTTGTCGGAAGCTATACTTATTTTGCAGAGAATGATATTTTATTGGCAAAAGTTACGCCATGTTTTGAAAATGGAAAACTCGGCATTGCTAGAAATTTAAAAAATGGAATAGGTTTTGGTTCTAGTGAATATATAGTTTTTAGGTCACAGAGTAACCTTTGTTTTGAGTATCTATTCTACTTATTATCTTCAAATAAGTTCAGAAATAATGGGAAAAAACTAATGTTTGGAGCGTGTGGATTAAAAAGACTTTCAAAAGATTATGTTCAAAATACTTCAATCTTCCTTCCCCCATTAAATGAACAACAATCTATCATTAAAAAACTAGACAATTTATCACAAAAAACTAAGCATCTAGAATTAATCTACCAAAAGAAACTCTCCTCCCTCGAAGAACTCCAGAAATCAATCCTCCAAAAAGCTTTTAATGGTGAGCTCACACCATGAACACCATGCTTCAAAAGAAGATTCGCGCACTCATCAAGCAGGGAGAAGGGATTAGTATCGAGTTCAAAGAATGTAAAACTCAGATCACCAAAGAAGTATATGAAACAGTCTGCGCATTTCTAAACAGAACCGGAGGAGAACTACTCTTAGGAGTAACTGACAAAGGAAAAATCATCGGTGTTGAAAACATCGAACAAGTAAAAAAAGATTTTGTAACGGCAATAAACAATCCACAAAAAATAACACCCGCAGTATATCTTTCTATAGAACCGGTTCAAATAGAAAACAAACCTATTCTCTACATCTATGTTCCTGAAAGCTCACAAGTACATAAATGCAGCGGCAAAATATATGACCGAAACGAAGATGGAGACTTCGATATCACTAATAATAACACTTTGGTCACCTCATTATATCTCAATAAACAAACAATCTACACCGAAAATAAAGTCTTTCCTTATTGTAAACTTAAAGACCTAAGAAGCGATCTGATAAACAAAGCTAGAACTTTAGCAGTTAATCAAAACAGCAATCATCCTTGGAAGAATATGAGTAATATTGAGCTATTAAAAAGTGCTAAACTCTATTCCAAAGATTATACCACCAACAAAGAAGGTTTCACCCTAGCGTGCATTTTACTTTTTGGAAAAGATGAAACCATTCTTTCAGTAGTGCCACATCATAAAACCGACTTAATATTAAGAAAAGTAAATCTAGATCGATATGATGATCGAGATGTTGTTAAAACAAATTTAATAGAAAGCTATGAAAGAATCTTAGCATTTGGTCAAAAACATTTATCTGACCCTTTCTATCTTGAAGGAACTCAAAGAATTAGTATCAGAGACAAAATAATTCGCGAAATCGCATCCAATACACTTATTCACCGAGAATATTTCAATCCATTCCCTGCTAAAATAATCATTGAAAAAGATAAAATTTATTCCGAAAATAGCAACAAACCTCATACTCATGGACTAATTAATCTAAATAAATTCACCCCCTTCCCAAAAAACCCAGTAATCGCAGGCGTCTTCAAAGAAATTGGCAACGCCGATGACTTGGGTTCAGGAGTGAGAAATCTAGTGAAATATACTAAATTATATTCAAATAGCATACCTGAAATAAGAGATGAAGATATTTTCACAATAAGCATCCCCACACCCGCCCAAGCTACCCCGCAAGCTACCCCGCAAGCTACCCCGCAAGATGAAAGAACAAATATCATTCTTGGTTTTTGCACAGAACCTAAATCTAGAGAAGAAATCCAAACTTTTTTAAATATAAAAGATAGAGAACACTTTAGATTAGAAATACTAAAACCTTTGCTTGAAAAAGGATTATTGTTTCCTACAAT
>Ga0209541_10000193_pt1 | contig 115350 bp, 104 predicted proteins | sample RifCSPlowO2_01_FD_184027 | JGI IMG/M metagenome (GOLD analysis project Ga0209541, IMG submission 184027) | Groundwater microbial communities from Rifle, Colorado - Rifle CSP2_plank lowO2_0.1 (SPAdes) (version 2) | ecosystem: Environmental > Aquatic > Deep subsurface > Groundwater | place... | reverse complement strand
GTTAACTTTTGGAGGGTCATCATTTACTAAAAAACGGATAATTAAATTTGTATCAAGAAGATTTATGGTTTATCTGTTTTTATAGAACCTTTTAAAGATAAAAATATGACTAATGTAACACGCCCTGCCTGTATTTGCTTTTCTGTCCAATATTAATCTAAACTGACTTACTATGATTATCCTGGGGATTGATCCCGGAATTGGTAAAGTAGGATGGGGGGCAGTCAAAGATGAGATAGGTAGACAGAAGGCTATAGATTATGGTTGCTTTGAGACTTCATCAAAGATTGACCTGGAAGAGCGACTGACCAGGATTTATGATTTTATTACGAGTCTTATTTTGAAATTCACTCCGGAGGTTTTAGCTATTGAACAGTTATATTTTTCTGCTAATTCCAAAACAGCCTTAATAGTTGGACAGGCCAGAGGGGTAATACTTTTGTCAGCTTCCAAATCCAATCTCCCTACCGCCTCATATACTCCCCTTCAGGTAAAACAGGCCCTGACCGGTTATGGAAAGGCTGATAAAAATCAGATCCAAAGTATGGTAGGATCAATCCTGCATCTGTCTAAAAAGATAGCCCAGGATGATGCGGCAGATGCTTTAGCTATTGCCATAACTCACGCTTTTTCGTATAAAATACGTAAAGTATCCTGTTATAAATTAAAATGATTGGTTTTCTTTCTGGCACTATACATTCAAAAATTGCAGGACAGATTATTCTACTGACAAATGGGGTAGGCTATCTGATAACAATTCCTCAAAGTTATTTAAATCTGCTTAAATTACCGGGTCAGGCTGAGCTATTTATCTATACCCATGTCAGGGAAGATACTCTTGATTTATATGGATTTCTATCTCCTGATGAACTGGAACTTTTTAAACTGGTGTTAACTGTTTCCGGTATTGGCCCTAAAACTGCACTTTTGGTAATTGATAAAGGAACCGGGAAAGTTGAGCAGGCAATTAAAGACGCGGATACTGACTTTTTTACAACTGTCCCAAGATTAGGCCATAAAAATGCCCAAAAGATTATCATTGAGCTTAAAAACAAGCTGGGAGGGTCAAAGGAACTGGATCTGACTTCCGAAAATGAAGAAAGTTCTCAGGCCGTTGAAGCCTTACGTAATCTGGGATATAGCAGGCAGGAAGCTTTACAGGCAATTGAGGCTGTACCAAACTCTGAAAAAACCCTTGAACAAAAGATCAGCTATGCGCTACGTGCTTTGGGCAAAAAACTATGACCAAAACTGATCTAAAAATACCAGAGGTAGAGACTGTCGAAGAAGAGAAGCTTTTTACGTCTCTTCGGGCCAGTGACTGGGAAGAATTTATCGGCCAGGAGAAGATTAAGGAGTCATTAAGTATTGCCATCACTGCTGCCAAAAAAAGAGCTGAGGCAATGGAACATACTCTGCTTTATAGCCCGCCCGGTTTGGGTAAGACAACTCTTACACATTTAATAGCCAAGGGAATGGGCAGTAATATCAGAGTCACCTCCGGTCCGGCTATTGAAAGAGCCGGAGATCTAGCTGCTATTTTAACCAGCCTGGAACCTCATGATATATTATTTATTGATGAAATCCACAGATTAAGTAAGGTAGTAGAAGAAACCCTCTATCCGGCTATGGAGGATTTTGCTCTGGATATGGTGATTGGTAAAGGCCCGTCTGCCCGGACCTTAAGACTGGAACTACCACAGATTACGATCATTGGAGCAACTACCAGAATTGGTATGATCTCCTCTCCCTTAAGAGACCGTTTTGGAGTAATTCATAGATTATCTTTTTATACCCCGGAGCAGTTATCTAAAATTATCAAACGGGCAGCCAGAAAGATTAAAATTCACATTGACCCGGAAGAAATTAACCAGCTGGCCAAAAGAGCCCGCGGTACACCCAGGATTGCCTTAAAACTTTTAAAAAGAGTAAGGGACGTGACTGAAGTTCATGGACAGGGAAAAGTTACCAAAGAGCTGTTAAGCCAAACCCTGGACCTGCTTGAGGTTGATCCGCTGGGGCTGGATGATTCAGACAGAAGATTACTTCTAACTATTATTGATAAATTTAATGGCGGGCCGGTTGGGATAGAAACTCTGGCTGCCACTATTTCTGAGGATATTGGTACCATTGAAGAAGTCATAGAGCCATATCTTATGCAAGTGGGTTTTTTAAAACGTACCCCCAGAGGAAGAGTAACTACTAAGTCAGCTTATATACATCTGGGTAAAGTGTTTCCTTTTTAATTGGAGAGGTATTTGGCATTTACTTGATCTAAATGGAGTTAAAGAAACCTTAGAAGATCATATTTCAGTACCGCGTACGGGAGTCGAACCCGTGATTTCTGGGATGAAAACCCAACGTCCTAGGCCACTAGACGAACGCGGCAAACTTTTAAAATTATAAAGGAAATTACTCTGTTTTACCAGTCAGGAGAGCTAATTCTTTAAGAAAATCTCTGGAATTTGTCAATACCTTAATATATCTGGTATACTCCTTTCTGTGAATTCATCCAACTCCGGTCTCTTAGTCCCCATAAATTTAGGAATAATAGGTTATGGATTTGTCGGACAAGCTGTAGCAAATGGTTTTAATGTAGCCTCCGCCGGTAAAGACACAATCCGCTTTTTTGACAAATATAAGGATACTTTGCCTTTGGAAGAAGTAGTTAGAAAATCCGAATTTATTTTTGTGGGTCTTCCAACTCCTATGAAAGAGGATGAATCAGGAATAGATTTATCAATCATTGAGGAAGTTGTTACGGAAATTGCAAAGTATACCAATGACACAGATAAAATTGTTATTTTAAAATCCACCATCACTCCCGGCACAACTGCTTCCTTAGAAAAAGCTCATCCAAAAACCCAATTCTGCTTTAATCCGGAATTTTTAACAGAGGCAAATTTTTTGGAGGATTTTTTAAACGCAGACAGGACTGTAATTGGCGCCGGCAATGATTTGGTCTCCAGAAGAGTAGCAGTAATTTACAGACAAAGATTTCCTAAAACCAAGATTTACCAAACTGACCCCACAACTGCAGAAACAGTTAAATATTTTGCCAATTCTTTTTTATCTTTAAAAGTTACCTTTGCTAATTATTTTTATGATTATTGCCAAAAAATTGGAATTAAATATGAAGAGGTCAAAAGAATGGCAGCCAAAGATCCCAGGATTGTGGATTCTCATTTAGATGTGACAACTATGAGAGGATTTGGCGGGAAATGCTTTCCCAAAGATTTAGTGGCTTTGATGGGAGAGTTTAAAAAAGCAGGTGTTGAAATAGATCTTTTAGAAACTATGTGGAAATATAATAAAAAGATTAGAAAAATACATGACTGGGAAGAAATCCCCTTTGTTGTTGTCTCAAAACCTAAGAAATAAAGCTATACCCGAGTAGCGCTTTTACCTGTTAAATCCCGCAGATAATATAATTTTGATCTTCTAACACCTGAGGTTTTTTTCTTAACTTCAATTTTAACAATACTTCTTGAAGGATATGGCCAGGTTCTTTCCACCCCTACTCCTGCTGCTCCAATTTTTCTGACAGTAAAAGTTTTATTCTCTCCCCTGCCTCTTAGTCTTATTAAAATCCCCTCAAAAACCTGAACACGGGTCTTTGTTCCCTCTATAACTTTTGTGTGAACCCTGATGGTATCACCAATATGTATTTCAATATCTTCAACTTTTGCTGAAATCATGCATGAATTTTAACATAAGTTATACTATTTTAAAAGCATCTGCGCCCAACAGTTTACTGATCTGATCTTCCAAATCTTTTCCGGGATTGATAGAAAAAGGCAAATTTAACCGCCGTATCTGGGTCCCGCCATTTGGTAAAAGCAAAGACACCGGTATATCTCCGGGGAATGTGCGAAGAGTCTTATTAATACTTTGTAAAATCCCTACTCCTGTTCCCTTAGGGATATATATCTCTACCAGTTTACTTGCCTTGCCCTGTAAAAATTCTGTTGGGATATTTTGCGGATCAAATTTGGTTAATTTATCTATCACCAGAGAAATTTCTTCCTCTCTTTTATCTATCCTGCCAAAAGCCAGGACAACCTCATCCCTGAGCAAAAAATACTTGCTGCTTTCAAAAGTAGCAGGAAAAACAACAGCCTCAATATCAGACACCCCGTCAGAAATAGTAATAAATGCCATTTCTCTGGCGCTTTTTTTAGTTAAAACTTTTTTAACCTTGGTGACCACTCCTCCTAAAACCAGGTTCTTATTGATATGATCTTCCGAAATCTCAGAAATTTTAAAAGATACAAACCGGGCTATTTTTTTCAGCAAATCTAGATATGGCGGTTCATGTAAGTAAAAACCTAATAAGTCTTTTTCAAACATTAATAATTGTTCTAAAGTAAGTTCCTCAACATCAGGTAACTTTATAGCAAAGCTGCCTGAATCTTCTTCACTATCAAATAAACTCCCCTGTCCGGACAATTTATTTTTGTTTAATTTATGGCTTTGTTCCAAAACCTGGTCCAATATTAAAAGCTGTGAGGCTCTGTTTCCTAAGCGGTCCAATGCCCCGGCTTTTATTAAACTTTCCAGGGCTTTTCTGTTCACAAGCCTGGTATCTACTCTTTGGCAAAGGTCAAAAAGAGAAACAAAAGAACCATCGCTGCCGCCCTTTAAGACTGATTCAATTGCCCCTTCCCCCACATTTTTAATAGCAGAAAGTCCAAACCTGATTCCCTGCTTAACCTTTATACGCACTTCACCGCTCAAACTTCTTTCCAAATCCTCAGAAGATAAATCCTGTAAAGCTTCTAAAGTAAAACCTACTGCGGATTTATTAATGTCCGGCGGTAAGACCACAATTCCTAATCTTTTACACTCCTCAATGGCCACCGCAATTTTATCTATATTGCCTGATTCAGCAGACATAACAGCTGCCATAAATTCCACCGGGAAATTAGCCTTCATATAAGCTGTCTGATAAGCCACCATAGCATAAGAAGCAGCGTGGGCCTTGTTAAAACCATAAGCTGCAAAGGGGGCTATCAGACCAAACAACTCCTCTGCTTTTGCTTTTCTGATGCCGTTTTTTACACACCCTTCCACAAACTTACCTTTTTGTTTGACCATTTCTGTGGGATTTTTCTTACCCATGGCTTTTCTAAATTTATCCGCTTCCTCCCAGGAATAACCTGCCAGATTAATGACTGTTAACAAAACATCATCCTGATAAACTAAAAGTCCCAGGGATTGTTTTGTGTAATCCTTCATTCTGGGATCAAAATATTGGATCTTTTTCGGGTCATGCTTCCTGGCTACATAATCTAAAATTACATTCATTGGTCCGGGCCTGTATAAAGCTACCATTGCCTGAATATCAAAAATATTAGTAGGCTTAAGCGCGACCAGGTTTCTGGTCATGCCTGAGGATTCCATCTGAAATACACCCATCGTGTCTCCCCTGGCCAGAAGTTCAAAAGCTTTTTTATCATTTAAGGGAATTTTGCCTAAGTTTACCTGGGTTTTCTGATTTTCCGAAACAAACTCAACTGCTTTACCTAAAATAGACAAATTCCTAATACCCAAAAGGTCCATCTTTACCAAACCTGCATCCTCCACAGCAAACATGTCATATTGAGAAACCAACTTTTCCCCGCTTGATTCCCTCTGCAAAGGGGTAAAATTGGTAATATCATCCGGGGCAATCACTATTCCCGCAGCATGTACAGAGGCATGCCTGACTGTTCCTTCTATCCTGGTTGCCAAATCCAGTAACTTTTTAACCTGGGGATCAGATCTATACATATTGGCCAGATCCGCAACTTCTTTGATTGCCTGAGACAGCAGCTTATGAAAACCCTGATGAGGAGGAGGAATTAACTTGGCAATCCGGTCAACCTCACCATAAGCCATTCCCAACACCCTTCCCACATCCCGGATAGCTGCCCTGCCCATCATTGTGCCAAAAGTAACAATATGGGCAACACGGTCTGCCCCGTATTTATCCATCACATACCTGATCACCTCATCCCTTCTGTCATCAGCAATATCCGCATCTATATCAGGCAAAGTGGGCCTGTATATAGTTAAAAATCTTTCAAAGGGCAGCAAATAATCAAGCGGGTTTAAATTAGTGACTCCCAGACAATATAAAACCATAGAGCCTGCTGCCGAACCTCTGGTATTGGTAATTATTCCTCTTTGATGCGCCCAATCCATAAAATCCCAAACTACCAAAAAATAATCAGCATATTTGGTCTTCTCAATAACTCCCAGTTCATACTCCAGCCTTTGTTTTATTTCATCAGTTAACTCAAATTTTTCTACTGCTTTTTCATAGGTTAGTTTTCTTAAATATTCCATAGTTGTAGTAGCCTGCGGTGTTTGAAAGACAGGAAACTTGGCCACACCTATTGGAATCTCAATACTTACCTGATCGGCAATGTAAGCAGTATTTTCTAGAGCCTGGGGTAAATCCTCAAAGTTTTCTAACATTTCATCAGGACTTTTTACAAAATAATCAGGAGTATCTATCATCCGTAGTCTCTGTGTTTCAGACAAAAATTTGCCTGTTTGAATACAAAGCAGTACATCCTGAGCTTGGGCATCATCTTTTTTAATATAGTGAAAATCATTAGCGGCCACAATTTTTAAACCTATTTTTTGGGACAATTCCTTAACCTTTTCTCTTGTCATATTTTGGATCTCCAAAAGCCTTTGCATATCTTTTTTTAATACTTCGTCAGAAGCCAGGTCCAAAGACTTTTGATAAGGATGGCTTTGAAGTTCCAGATAAAAATTTTCTTCACCAAATATATCTATATAGCTTTGCAGCACTTCCTCTGCCTTTTTTGTATTACCTGTTTCCAAAGAGCGGATGAATTCACCGGAGGGACAACCTGATAAGGCAATCAATCCCTCGCAGTACTCCTTAAGTAATTTTTTGTCTACTCTGGGGCGGTAATAATATCCTTCAATATGGGCAATGGTGGTTAATTTCATTAAATTTAAATAGCCCTGATAATTTTTAGCCAGAACTGTTAAATGGAATGGTTCACTGTCCAGTTTTCCTTCTTTGTCAGCGTGGGATCTTTTGGCAACATACATTTCTACCCCTATAATTGGTTTAATGCCCTCTGCAAGACAAGTTTTATAAAATTCAATTGCCCCATACATTACCCCATGATCTGTAATGGCAACAGCATCCATACCTAAATCCTTAACTGTTTTGACAAGTTGTGGGATTTTGGATAAACCATCTAAAAGAGAATATTCGCTGTGGCCGTGAAGATGAACAAACTTAGGCATAATTTAGCAATTTTTCCAGTATCTCTTTTGCTTTTTGGGCATCTGCCTTACCTGCTGTTTTTTTCATCACAGCTCCAATCAAAGCCATAATCACTGTAGTTTTTCCTTTTTTGTAAGTTTCTACAAACTTAGGATTTTCTGTTAATACTTCTTTTGCCCATATTTCTAAAACATCTGCATCAGTAACTACACCTTTAATTCTGGACATGATATTATTTATGACTTCTGCTATATCCATCGAGCTCTCTCGTCTATTGATAAGATAATTTGCAATCTGTAAAGAAGTAACATCATATTCTTTACCATATTCAACAGCTGCTTCAAAAAATTGGCCAAGTTCTTTACTCTCTGCCAAAATCTGAGCATCAGATTTTTTTAATCCTAACTTCTCAAACCTTTCAACCATATCCCATGGCAGCTCTGGTAGAGAATCTTTCAGCTGTTGGACTTTTTTTGTCCCCTGGAATAATTCTGGTAAATCCGGTTCGGGAAAATAGCGGTAATCATGAGCGTCCTCTTTACTTCTTTGAACATATGTACACTTTTTATCCTCATTCCATCCTCTTGTTTCCTGAAAAAGTTTTTCTCCTTTTTCCAATGCTTCAATTTGCCTTTTTATTTCATATTCAATTGCCGCCACCATAAACCTAAAACTATTAATATTTTTTAATTCCACTCTGTGATTTGGTAATTCCACTTGCCCCTTTGGTCTAACTGAGATATTTGCCTCAAGTCTCATATCCCCCCGCTCCATATCAGCATTTGAGACTCCTAAGTACCTGAATATTTGTTGCAGCTTTTTAGCATAATCTTTGACTTGTGAAGAATTAGTGAAATCAGGTTCTGTCACAATCTCAACCAAAGGTACACCAGACCGGTTAAAATCAATTAAAGTTTCACTACCTTGGTGTGTTAATTTACCAGTATCTTCCTCCATGTGAGCTCTATTGATTCTTATTACTTGTCCATCTTCTAATGTCAAATGTCCAATGACACATAAAGGCCATCTATACTGGGAAATTTGATAGCCTTTGGGTAAATCCGGATAAAAATAATTTTTTCTTTCAAAAAGCGATTTTTCTGAAATTTGGCAATTTAGTGCCAGGCCAATTTTTATACAATCATCTATAGCTTGTTCATTTATATAAGGTAAGGCTCCTGGTAAACCTAAACAAACAGGACAGGTATGAGTATTAGGCTGCTTGCCAAAATAATCAGCGCTGCATCTACAGAACATTTTAGACTTGGTATTTAATTCAACATGGACCTCCAGTCCAATCACAGGTTCGTATTTCAAAGCTTTGGTTTCTCCTTTTTCCAATCAGTTGCTTGTTCGAAGGCTATCCCCACTTTTAATATAGTTTCCTCATCAAATTGTTTTCCTAAAATTTGTAAACCTACTGGTAAACTATCCACAAATCCACAAGGAACTGATAATCCCGGAATTCCTGCTAAATTAGCAGAGATTGTATAAATATCCTGAAGATACATTGTCAGAGGGTCGTCTATTTTCTCTCCCAAATTCCAGGCTGTGGTAGGGGAAACAGGACCTACAATTACATCCACACTAGTAAAGGCTTTTTCAAAATCCTGCTTTACTAAAGTCCTAACCTTAGCAGCTTTAGCAAAATAATCATCATAATAACCGCTTGAAAGGGCAAAAGTTCCTAACATTATCCTTCTTTTAACCTCTTCTCCGAAATCTTGCCTGTCAGAACCAAATCTGATCCCATCATACCTTCCCATATTAGAAGAAATTTCAGAAGGATTCAGAATATAATAGGCTGCCAAGGCATACTGGCTGTGAGGCAAGCTTACTTCAACAATTTCAGCTCCTAACTGCTCCAATTTTTTAATAGCATCTTCAATAACTTTTTTAACCGAAGCTTCTAAACCCTCACCAAAATATTCTTTAGGTATTCCTACCTTTAACCCTTTAATTCCAGCTTCCAACCCCCGGGGTCTAAAGGTAAACTTTTCGTTTTTACAATTAGAATCAAAATTATCAGACCCGGAAATCCAATCCAAAACTAAAGCTGCATCATCTACTGATTTTGTAATAGGCCCTATTGTGTCAAAAGATGAAACTGCAGCGATAAGCCCATATCTTGATACCCTGCTATAGCTTGGTTTTAATCCCACTACCCCGCAAAGAGAAGCCGGCTGTCTGATTGAACCTCCGGTATCAGATCCTAAAGCAAAAACACATGAGTCAGATGCTACTGCTACAGCTGAGCCACTTGAAGTACCTCCGGGAACTTTTGTCAAATCCCAGGGATTCTTTGTTGGTCCAAAAGCTGAATTTTCTCCTGATGAACCCATGGCAAATTCATCACAATTTGTCTTTCCCAAAATAGAAATGTCTTGTTCCAATAACTTTTCAACAACAGTAGCATTATATGGAGGAATAAAATTACTCAATATCTTTGATCCGGCAGTAGTTTTGATATTTTTAGTAACAATCACATCTTTAATTGCCGCAGGTATCCCGCGAGTATTTTTTTTCTTTTCCAAAAAAATATTCAGTTTTGGGTCTAAACTGTTTATTCTGTCCAAATAAGCCTTATTTAACTCCTCCTCAGAAAATTGTTTATCTTGTAAAGCCTTAATTGTTTGGACCAGGGTTAAAGAAGTAAGATCACTCATTGTTAAATACCCCTTTTGTTTTAAAAAATCCTTCTTTCCAATCCAAACACTCTCCTATTTTATCCTCTGAGATGACATTTTCCTGCCCTGAAACATTAAAAGTGGGTTCCACATCTGAGGTATCCACTTGATTGAGTTGTTCTATGTATTTTAGAATCTTAGACAGCTGCTCAGAATACTTCTCTTCTTCGTGGTGAGTAAGTGGCAAATTAGCCAGCTTTGCCACATGTTTAATATTCACTAAACTTTGCCTTCCATTTCTTTTAAGGCTTTAATTCTTACCTCTATAGTTGGATGGGTGTTAAATAGATTGGCCATAAAACCCATTATATCCTTACCTTTTAAAGGATTTATAATATAAAGATGGGCTGTACCTCTGTTCGCTGCTTCCAAAGGCTCTTTGTCCGCAGAGATTTTCAGTAATGCATTTTCTAAACCCTGAGGGTAGCGGGTTAATAATACCCCTGATGCATCAGCTAAAAGTTCCCTTCTTCGGGAAACTGCCAGCTGAATTAAGGTTGCAACCAGGGGAGACAATATTGCTGCCACCAGAGCTATCACCATAAAAATTGCTCCATTTTTATTCTCTTCATTATTCCTGCCTCTATACCACATACTTCTTAAATACCAATCAGATAGAAGGGCAATTACTCCTACCAATACTGACACCACGCTCATCAGCAAGGTATCTCTATTACCTACATGAGATAATTCATGGGCAGTCACTCCTTCCAGTTCAGTTTTATTTAATTTATCCAAAATTCCGCTGGTAAAACAAATAGCAGCATGTTTGGGATCCCTGCCTGTGGCAAAGGCGTTAGTAGCAGTGTCTTCTATTACATATATTTTAGGAGTTGGTAGGCCTGCAGCAATACAAAGATTTTCTACTAATCTATAAAGATCTTTGTTGCTCTTTTCATCAATTGGTTTGGCGCCGGATATTCCCAGTACTATCTTATCTGACCACCAATATGACACAAAATTCATTACACCTGCCACAACCAAAGACACTCCTGCAATAGATAAGGCATCAATATTAGGACCAAGCCATGCTCTGGAAATAACGTAAATTACCCCAAAAGCAAAAACAGAAAATAAAAACATTATTAACCAGGTTTTGAAGATATTGGAAGAAACCTGATCCCAAGCTGTTTTAACAGTTGCCATCAGAATTTAACGGAGATATCTGCTTTTTCTTCATTAGTTGCTTTGAAAAATTCTTCTTTTGTAAAACCAAATGTGTTACCCACTATGCTTGAAGGGAAAGTTTCCAAAGAATTATTTAGATCCAATACATTAGTGTTGTAAAACTGCCTGGATGCAGCAACTTTTGTTTCCGTATCAGACAATTCTTCTTGTAACTGCTTGAAATTTTCAGAGGCCTTTAGATCAGGATAAGCCTCAGCCACTGCAAAAAGGGATTTTAAAGCCCCAGTTAATTGGTCATTAGCTTTTGCTTTATCAGATAAAGAAGAAGCGCCCAACAAAGCTGATCTGGCTTTGGTCACATTCTCAAAAACAGACTTTTCATGTTTGGCATACCCTTTGACAGTTTCAACTAAATTGGGGATTAGAGATGATCTTCTTTTAAGCTGCACATCGATCTCAGACCAAGCTTCTCTAACTCTATTCCTAAGAGTAACTAAACCATTATAGGTTGCCAGTAACCATAAAACTACTAAAACAATTATTCCCAAAACTATGTACATTATCATAGTCTTATATTAAACCATTTGGCAAAAGCTGTCCAGTCCCAGGTATTAATCACATCTTTGGCAGTTACCCAGCCGCGTCTTGCTACAGAAACTCCAAACCCCATATTATCCATCTGCGAAATTTCATGAGCATCTGTGTTAATAACAAACCTGACCCCATAACCCTGCGCCAGCCTGACTAAATCATCCCTTAAATCCAGCCTATTGGGAAAGGAGTTAATTTCCAGTAATTTATTGTTTTTGGCAGCAATTTTGAAAACCTTTGGCCAGTCAGCTTCGGAAGATTCTCTTTCATTTAAAAGCCGGTTTGTCGGATGAGAGATAATATCCACCAATGGACTGCTTAAAGCTGCCAGCAGTCTTTTTGTGATAACCTCTTTGGAAGCTCTATGACCGGAGTGAATTCCTGCTATGCAATAGTCCAATGTCTGCAAAGCTTCATCAGGTACACTCAGACTACCATCTCCTAAAATATCTATTTCGAGACCATTTAGTACCCGAATACTTTTTGTCCTCGATTGCTGATCTTGAATAAATTTTGTCCTCTTTTTTACCCAGTCAATTTTCTCTTGTTTGCTGGTAGTACTAAGACCTAACGGGTGATCAGAAATCCCGACAAATTTATATTCTAAATCCAAAGCTTTCTTAACAATCTCTTCAATTGAATTAACCCCGGGTCCGTGGGATGGATTTTTAATTGGAAAATTTGAATGCAAATGTAAATCACCCTTAATATCTGTGGCTTCTATTAATTTTGGCAATTCATGCCTGAGGGCAGCCTCAATTTCCCCAGTATCTTCTCTAATTTCCGGCGGAGGAGTATCCATTCCCAAAAGTTTATAAAATTCCTCCTCTGTTTTTGTTTCTATTAGCTTGTTGTCTTTTTCCAAAGCATAAGTCCGAAGATGAATATTATGGTTCTTGCCTCCTGTAAAATGCTGCAATAGAGCTCCGTAAGACTCAGGCTTACCTACCAGCAGATCAACTTGTATACCGTTCTTTAAAACCACTGTAGCCTTGTTCTCACCCTGATCCAAAATTCTGGCTACACCGGGCATTTTACAAAAATAATCTACCATTTTCTCAGGCTTCTCTGAGGCTATAGAAAAATCCAGATCCCCGATAGTGGCTACCATCCTCCTTAAAGAACCAAGGGGATGTGCTTGCAAAACATCTGCATTGTTCTTCAGATAATTTAAAATATTATCAGCCTGTTTTGCAGCGTAAGGAAGTAACATCCTACCTGATCTGCTACTTACCTCTCTTAAGCCTTCCAGGATATTTTGCCCCAATTTTTCGGAAAAACCTTTCTCTGCTAATTTACCGCTCTTGAGCTGATTTTCTAAATCTGCTAAATTTTTAACCCCCAGCTCAGCTATTTTTTGGGCAGTTTTAGGGCCTACCCCCGGGATATCCAGTAAATCAAATACCACCTCAGGTATACCTTTTTGAATCTGTTGAAAATGCTCTACACTGCCTTTTTTAAATAACTCATCTAAATAACCCTGTATTGATTTACCTAAGGCCGGGACCAAGTCCAGTTTGCCTTCTTCCCAAAGATCATAAATCTCTACTGTGGAGTGTTCAATTGAATCAGCAGCATTTTCATAAGCCCTAATTTGAAAAATATTACCTGTGTTTTTAATTACATAGGCTGCAGCTACATTTCTAAGAAGTTTGGCCAGACGTTGATTAGAAAGCTCCATAATGCTAATATAGCATAACTTAAGGGGCCGTAGCTCAGTTGGTTAGAGCGTCTGATTGTCAATCAGAAGGTCGCGGGTTCAAGTCCCGTCGGTCCCGCAGTACATTTACCCCTTGACAACTACTTAGCTTTAGATTAAAAAGAACTTAGCAAGTTTCTCCTGCCTCCATAAAATGGCTCAAAGAGGAAGATTCAAAAAAATATCTGAAAAAGCAGCTTCACCTGAAACTTATTTAGAAAAAGTCAGCAAGGAGGTTTCCTCAAATCAATCCAAACTAAGTATGATACTGGGTGCTTTGATTATTTTGGTAATCGGAATACTGGTTTTCAATTACTTTAATAGAAATAAGCCTTCCTTAGGTCCTTCCCAGCAAACTGAACAAACTCAGCAGGAAGATATCTCAGCAGACAAATTACCAGATAAATATACAGTCCAAGAAGGAGATGCTTTATTTACAATTGCAGAAAAATATTACCAGGATGGCTCTAAATTTGATATGATTGCCAAAACCAATAATTTATCAGATGCAAATTCAATTACAGCAGGCCAGGTTTTAGAAATCCCTAAATTAGAAGAAGTTTCGCCCTCCCCTACTCCAAATGATGTAAACGCACTTGGCACAGGCGGTGGCAATGCAACTATGTGGGGGCCAAAAATTGATGGTACCAAATACACTGTACAAGAAGGGGACTGGTTGTCTACTATCTCTGCCCGCGCTTATGAAGATATTTTTGCTTATAAAAAAATTGCCGAGGCCAATAATATCCCAAACCCGGATTATATTACTCCGGGAATGGTCTTAACTATCCCCAGATAATCCTGTATAATCATTAGAGTATATGCGCATCCTGTTACTACTCTTGTTTCTCGTCCTAATTACTTATACTAATTCTTTAAATAATGCCTTTTTATCAGATGACCTTGCAGAGATAGTCAACAATCCAAACATAGGCAACCTCATGCTAACCATCACTGCTCATCCTTTTGGTTTTCTCCGTCCTGCTTTATACTCAATAATCTTTAACAGCGCTGGTTTAAATCAGGTTTTGTTCAGATTATCTAATATTTTCTTTCATATTGGATCAGTTTTTTTAATATATGCCATATTTAACAGCTTGTACTCCAAAAGACTGGCCTTGATAGTTGCAGCTATCTTTGCTGTTCATCCGGCTATTTCTGAAGCAGTTGTGTGGATTTCCGGAGGTGGCTACCCTCAATATACCTTCTTTTTTCTGATATCCTTTTTATTATATATTTTGGCTGCAAAGAGAAAATTATTCTACCTTCTATCTTCTATCTTCTATCTTCTATCTTTCATGTCGCATCCTCAGATGCCTTTGGCTTTGTTTTTAATCTTTCCATTGTATGAATTTTCTTTTGGCAGTTTTCAAAAAAACTGGAAAAAATCCATTCCTTTTTTTCTGATTACAATAGCTTTTATACTGCTAACTGTGTCTGCTTTACCAGAACGGGAAACTACCCTACAATCTGTTCATTACCAGGAGAAGGGAATTGATAACCCTTTTGTGCTAATTCCCACTGCTTTCTCTTCTTACTTAGAACTAATCTTTTTTCCAAAAAACCTGACTCTATATCACTCAGAGCTTAATTTTGGACCTGTTAATTTTGCTGTGAGAGCCTTAATCACTGTAATATTTTTTGCAGCAATAGGATTAAGTTTTAAGAAAAATAAGTTTGTCTTTTTTTGGCTGTCATTTTTTGTGATAGCTTTAGCCCCTACTCTAACTCCTTTGAGGTTAAACTGGATAGTTGCAGAACGCTATATTTATCTTCCCAGCATCGGAATTATAGCCTCAGTAGCCTATTTCTTAGATTTCTTTGCTAAAAAGAAAAAATATCATTATATTGTCTTGACTGTCTTATTTTTGATAATTATTATATTATCAGCCAGGACTATTATCAGAAATGTTGACTGGAAAAATGAAGATAGCCTTTGGATAGCCACAGGCAAAACCTCCCCTTCTAGTCCCAATACTCATAATAATTTGGGTGATGTATATGGCCGCAATGGAGATAAACAGGCAGCTTTAAGAGAATTTCAAACCGCAATTAATATAAAACCAAACTATGCTGATGCTTATCATAATTTAGCCAATACTTATATGGAATTAAAACAGCCTGATAAAGCCCTGGAGAATTACCAAAAAGCCCTGGAATTTAATCCCAATCTTTGGCAATCCTATCAAAATATTGCAGCTATTTACTATGCTAATAAAAAATACGACCAAGCTTTGGAAAATGTTCAGAAAGCTATCGCTATTAATCCTAAAAATATCAATTTAAGAAATAATCTCGGTATTGTTTATTTATCAATGGGAGAAAAAGCGAAAGCCAAAGAAATTTTTAACTTAATACTCTCTTCAGATCCTCAAAATCAACTGGCCAGAGCAGGATTAACAGAAGCCAGTAAGTGAGCCGGTGGACGGGATCGAACCGTCGCTCCTCACTTTACGAAAGTGATGCTTTACCACTAAGCTACACCGGCATAGGCATATTCTATAAGCCAAATTTTTGGTGACTTTCTAGGGCCACTGTCTCCTCAGGAGCGGGAGACGGGACTTGCACCCGCGACATTCTCCTTGGGAAGGAGACATTCTACTGCTGAATTACTCCCGCAATGCAAACAGATGATATTTTATCAGATTAATGGTATCTTATTTGTACTTATGTCATACAGGTATAACTCCCGGAGGCAAACAAGAAAATTTGCAAAAAAAAGCAGAAGAAATTTTATTATTACTATCTTTTTAATCCTTTTGTTTAGCTATCTGTCTTTAACCTGGATCTTACCCTTTTTAATAAATGGAGTAGGTTTTGTTAAAGGAAATATTAACCCTCCAAAGAAAGTAGCAACTGATGATCAAACCCCCACTTTGGCCCCTCCTGTCTTAAATATTCTATATGAAGCCACCAATAGCTCCCAAATTGATATCAAAGGTTATGGCACACCCAGCTCTAAAGTAGTTATTTTTTTAGACGACGAAAAAAAAGATACTGTAGATGTTTCGGAAGACGGAACTCTTGAGTTTAAAAATGTTCAGCTTGTACTCGGGACAAATAATATTTATGGAAAAAGCATCAATGATAAAAATCAGGAAAGCCTGCCCTCAAAAACTTTTAAAATTATTTATGATAACGAGAAACCATCCCTTAATATTTCCGAGCCACTTGATGGCAAAGAAATACAGGGCGGTGATAAAAAAATAAAAATTTCCGGTAATACAGAAAAGGGCGCACATATCTTTATCAATGGCAGCCAGATAATAGTTGATAAAGATGGCAATTTCTCCCAAGACCAAACTTTAAATGAAGGGGATAATGATTTTAATATTAAGGCGATTGATTTAGCTTCCAATACTAATGAGGTATCAAGAAGAGTAATCTACCAGCCTTAACTTACCCAATAACCCGTAACAAATAATATACTAAATATTGTAATATGAGAATATAATTTCATAAGTAAAATGATTTGGAGCTTGATAATAACATTAGCCACAGTGACGGGTCAATTAATCAGAATTCCCGTAAGTAGCGGTGGCATTACTTTGCTTGACACAGTTGTATTTATTTTTTGCTTCTTGGGCCTTATCAAATTAAAATTTCAACTTAAAAAACCTCCCTTATTTTTAATAGCAGCTTTTATCTTTATCTTGGTGGCAATAATGTCACTTATTGTTACCCCCCTGCATTTACAATTTAGTGAGTATGTAACCAGTTTTCTCTATATAATCAGGTTGTCTTTATATATACTTTTCGCACAGCTTATATATTCCGGAAGTTTTAATAATTTTAATGAACAAATGAGAACTACATTAATATACTCCGGAGTTGGACTGGCTATCCTGGGACTTTTCCAATTTATATTTTTACCGGACCTTAGTTTTTTAACTAAATGGGGTTGGGATCCGCACTATTTCAGGACAGTCTCCACTTTTTTAGATCCCAATTTTGCCGGAGCATATTTTGTATTAACTCTACTATTGCTGCTTCAAAAACCCCATCTTATATTTTTTGCTTTAGTATTTGTGGCTTTACTGACAACTTTCTCCAGATCATCTTACTTAATGTTCTTAATAAGTAGTCTAACATTAGCATTTTTAGAAAAATCTAAAAGGATAGCAACCTTAGTAATTTTACTTTTTATAACTCTACTTTCAGGATTTCAGATCTATACTATACTTGTTTCCCAACCCAGACATATTAGTAGAGAAAAATCTGCATCTTTTAGATTTGGTACATGGCAACAGGGCATAAAAATTTTTCAAAAATACCCAATCCTAGGAATAGGGTTTAACAGCTATAGATATGGCTTAAGAGAATTAAATTTAGCGGACACTCAATTTTTAAATACTCATGGAGCTTCTTCAAATGATTCTTCACTGCTTTTTGTAGCAGCAACCACAGGAATAATAGGCTTTTTAAGTTATTTATTTTTCTTAGGTTCTCTGATTTGGAAAACTAAAAATCATTTAGTAATAGCAGCTATCTTAGGGTTAATAATTCACAGCTTATTTGCCAATAGTTTGTTTTTCCCACCAATACTTTTGTGGATCTTACTCATTTCAGTAAACCCCAAAAAGTAATTTCCTTTCTAACTAAAAAGCTTTCTATATATTCATCACTTACTTTTTTGTTTGATTGAATTTTACTTCTTTCCAAAAGTAGCGCGGGTAAATGAAGCAGTAACCAGAGATCAGTTAGAAAAGGGGGCCAAAAAAAGCCGTTTTTTATCTGATAAAAAATGGTGTTCAAATGTACAAGAATTATTTTTAACCATCTGAAATCCCCCAGTAAAATTGAGATAGGGAAATCCTTGATAAGGGTTTGAGTCATATTCCTAAACTGCCAATATTCAAGATGCTGAGGAAATTTTTTGGCTGTGGCTTTATGTTTGTGATATACAATCGCTTTCGGACAATAAATAGATTTATATCCTAAAAACTGGGCCCTAAAAGCAAAGTCCACTTCTTCACTATACATAAAATAATTTTCGTCAAACAAACCAACTTTAATAAACTCTTCTCTTCTAAATAAAGATGCTCCCCCAGTTGCTCCAAAAATATACTGTTCTTTATCATATTGACCTCTGTCTTCCTCCCCAAAACCAATTGATCTGGCTTGTCCTACTTCATTTGTTAAAATTCCCATCCCGTCAATTATTTTTTTATGATAAAAATTTAACAATTTTGAATTAACAGAAATGACTTCAGGATGGTTATCTGCACAATCAACTAAACTCTTTAACCAATCCTTACCAACCTGAGTATCATTATTTAGAAATACCGCATATTTTGTCTTTATAATTTTTATACCTGTGTTAATGGCTTTAGCAAAACCATAGTTTTTGTTTAATCTTATTATTTTTACTTTGGGAAATTTTTTCTCCACATATTCTATTGAGTTGTCAGTAGAAGCATTATCCACCAAAATTATTTCTAAATCCTTAAATGATTGGAGTTTTAATGATCCCAAACAATCATTTAATAAATATTTTCCGTCAAAATTTGGAATAATCACTGATACTGTAATCATTTAGAAGCAATTGTTATAAAATGATAATATGAAAGGTTTTTATACTTTTCCGCTAATTTCTTATAGATAATTTTTTTAAATAATAAATTAACAACAGGTATTTTATTTATACTTTCTTCAAAAGGCAATCTGGTCAAAGTGCCTATAATTTGTTTGACCCTCCAGCCGCATTTAGCAAGCAGTTTAGGCAAAGTATCAACAGTATAAAAATGAAGGTGTGTTGTATCCAGCAAGCCACTTTCCTGATATTCAAAATCTCCTTTAAAAAATAACTGTTTTCTCATTACCCAGTTGGCAACATTAGGCAATGAAATAATTAATTTAGTTTTTGATGAGGAAATTTTTTTTAAGTCCTTTAAAGTATTTTCAGGATCAATTAAGTGCTCCAATACATCAGCCAAAATAATAAAATCATAATCTCCGAAAAGTAATGATAGGATTTTTACATCTTCTATCGAAAGATTAATCATCTTTCTGATCCCTTTTGGCAATTTGGGAAATACCTTTTTATCTTTTTCAACAATATCCAGGATGCAGCCATTTTCCAAAAAAAGCTTGGTCATATAACCTGTAGAAGGACCGATTTCCAGAACTACCTTTTCTTTCCCAACAATATTTAATATTTCCTGCTGGGTTTTAGATAGACCATACGTTTGGTAAATATGATCATAAATCATCATTTTACATCCAGTATTTTTTGCTTTATAAACATATAAAATACTACAAAAGATAACGCGTCAGATAATACAGTAATCCAGGAAGCAGCCCAAACACCAAATTTTGGAATAAAGATAAAGTTTAATAAAATATTAAATCCTAATGTAAAGATAGACAAAAATAAAATTTGTTTTAAGTATTTATCAGTGGAGAACAACATTTGTACACCTGGAGCAGCCATAAACATTAGAGGAATAGATAAAGAAAGGACTTTGATCACATCAACTGCTTGCAAAAAATTTGGCATAAAAAGTTTAATCCCTTCTGTAACAAAAAGGATAAATATTACCGTTACTAAAAACCCGCTAAATCCCATTACCTTAACACTTTTTATATACAGACTTTTCATCTCTACTGAGGAATTAGAATTATGCAATTTTGAAAGTATAGGAAAAATAGCAGCGGAAAAAGCAGAAGGTATAAAAGTGCTGACTTCCAAAAACCTATAACTTACTCCATAAATACCTGTTTCAAAATTTCCCTTCAAGTAAGAAAGCAGGATTGCATCAATTCTAAAATATAAAAGTCCTAAAATTCCCAAAAGTCCATAAGGCAAGGATCCTGCTAAAGCTTTTTTAATGACAGCCAGTTTTATATCATGTAATTTGACTCCTATATGAAATCTTACTAAAATCAAAAAAGATACAGCAAAAATAAGTTGTCCCAGAATCAAAGCATTAACAGCCCCAAATATGGCAAATCCTTTATTTACTAAAAATAAACCTATCAATACTGTTGAAATACTGGATACAACAGCTGCTAAAGCTGAAAACTGAAGTTTTCTTAAAGCTATAAAAACTCCATCAAAGGTTATAGCTACTGTTTGGGGTAAAATTGCCAGAGAGGAGAGTAAAATTATACTGACCCGCATTTTATCCTGATCGAAAATATATAGAAAAACTGAGAAAATACCAAAGAAAAGACAAGCTATGGTTAGCCGAAGCATTAATAAATTACAAATTATTTCCCACTTTTCCCCTTTTTCTTTGGAAATTTCCCGGATTAAATATCTATTAAACCCAAAATCAGAAATAGCAGAAATAATGGAAGAATAAGCTAACCCTACAGAAAATAATCCAAAATCCGAAACTCCCAAATTTCTTGCCAAAAAAATTGTATAAAAGAATCCAATAACCTTTGTTAAAACTTGTGCTAGTACCAACCAGGAAGTTTGTTTAAGTATGGCTTTCACTATTAAATTGTACCAAATTTAAAGAGTTGTTATTAGTCTTGATAAGCTATGTGGATCCGAGAAGACTTGAACTTCTGACCTCTTCGATGTGAACGAAGCGCTCTAACCAACTGAGCTACGAATCCATTCCTCCCAATTCTACCACCCCCTCCTCTTGCATCTCAACCACAACTATGAAAACTAGTTGTGGTCAAGCTTAGATTCTGCAATAATAAGGAACGTGGATCCGAATATTTATGACCCCTCCCCCCATAAGGGATTTTTTGAAAGTTTAGGTTCCCATATTATTGATTTTATCCAAACCTTTGTAGTGTTTGGGGCAGTCTTTGCCCTAATCTATCTTTTTGTAGCTCAATTTCACAAAGTCTCCGGTAATTCAATGGTCCCTACCTTTCATAACGGAGACTATTTGATAACTGAAAAAGTCAGTTATAGATTAAGAACTCCAAAAAGAGGAGAAATTATTGTTTTAAAAAACCCAAAAGATGAATCTCAGGATTTTATAAAGCGGATTATTGCCCTGCCTGGTGATACTATCAAAGTCCAAAATAATTCAGTTTTCATAAACGGAGCACAAATTAATGAAACCTATCTACCTTCTGCTACCCCTACTCACTCAGGTGCATTTTTAACAGAAGGTTCAGAGATAAGAGCAGGCCCTAATCAATATTTTGCTTTGGGAGATAACCGCAACCATTCTTCAGATTCTAGGGAATGGGGCAACATCACAAAAGAAGAAATTGTGGGAAGAGCTCTCTTCCGCTATTGGCCCCCACAAGTAGTCGGTCTTCTGACAAATAAGTGAATTTTCTAACTGAGGTTAAAATAACCAACAATTGCCTGACGGAGATCTTCTAGAATAAGGGTAGTCTTACTGGGATCACCCTCAATTAACATTTCCAATTTTACTCTTTTGCCTGTTTGTGTACACTTAACCTGGGTTTTATCTGCTCTTTTAGAAAGAGCAGCCAGCAAATCACTTTGAACCTTATCTATCTCATCCGAGACTATGTGCATAGATATAACATCAGAACCTTTTTTAGGCCCGATCCCCTGTTTTACCCGAAGCCTCCGCACCAGTTCCTCTGTACCTCTTACTGATAAATTTCTTTTTAATACCTCTTTATAAGTATCAATAATTAAACGCGGATCTTCCAAAGCAGCCAAAGCTCTGGCATGCCCTTCACTGGTGGCGCCGGACATTAAGGCATCTTTCAAAGCATCAGGCAAGGTCAAAAGTCTGATTGTATTAGAAATATAGGAGGGGCTTTTTGATACTCTTTCGGCAATTTCGGCATTAGTTAAGCCAAACTCTTCCATCAGCCTGGTGTAAGCCTGAGCTCTCTCCAGAGGATTTAAATCAATTCTTTGGACATTCTCCACAATTGCCATCTCGAGCATCCCTTGGGGGCTGGTTTCACGGATAATTACCGGAACCTTAGGAAGACCAACCACCTTTGAAGCTCTCCAACGTCTTTCCCCGGCAATAATCTGATACCCTGCCGGAGTTTTAGCCACCACCAGAGGCTCTAAAACTCCATGAATTCTAACTGATTCAGCTAACTCTGACAATGATTCAGGACTAATAAGTCCCCGGGGCTGCAAAGGGTTTGGTTGAAGCAGGTCAATTTCTAATTCGTAAATTTGTTCTTCCATCTATTAAACTATATTAACAGTTGTTTTACCAACTCTTTTTTTAAATTCAACTTTTCCAGAAACTACTGCAAAAAGAGTGTAATCATTTCCCTGTTTAATTCCTATCCCCGGGTGAAATTTATTTCCTTTTTGCCTGACAATAATATTTCCCGCAGCTACTTTTCCTCCACCAAAAATTTTGACGCCCAAACGTTTTGAAATAGAATCTTTATTTTTTCTGGTACTTCCTCCACCTGCTTTATGTGCCATAATATATAAGTAGTAAGATACACTTCGTGAAAAAGATTGTCAAGCTTTTTTCACAGACAACATTAAACGTGTTTTTTTAGACCTGTGTCCTACAACTTTTCTATAATTTGCTTTAGCATGAAATTTGGCAACACGGATCTTATCTGCTTTTACTACGTCCAGATATTTTAAAATCACTTTTTCTTTTAAATATGGTTTGCCAATATTAATCTTGCCATTTTCTGACAAAAGCAAAACAGCAGCTTCCACGTCCTTTTCAGTATCTAAAAAATCAACTTCCAAAGCTTTGTTTGGGATAACTTTATATTGTTTACCTGAAATCTCACAAATTGCAAAGTCTAACATGTGCTAAATTCTACCCTCAATCACCTTCCGTGTCAATTCTTTTTTTGCTCTTTGCAACCGATGCTACTATTCCCAGACAAATCAGAGTAACAATCAGCGAGCTTCCTCCGTAAGAAATAAGCGGTAGAGTAATACCGGTTATTGGCAATAGTCCTATATTCATACCAATATTGACAAATATTTGAAAGAGCAACATCGAAAAAACTCCCAGCACCAGTAAATAATTAAATTTATCCTCTGCTTGGTTTACCACTTTTAAGCAATATAAGAGTAAATATAAATAAATGGAAAGTATAATCAGGGAACCTAAAAATCCCATTTCCTCGGTGATTGAGGCAAAAATAAAATCAGTTCTAAATTCAGGCAAAAACTGCAGCCGGGACTGGGTACCTCTGCCTAAACCCCTGCCAAAGAGTTGTCCGGAACCAACAGCAATGGTTGATTGTATTAAATTATAACCCTGGCCTAAGGGATCAGACTGGGGTGCTAAAAATCCAATAATCCTTTGTCTTTGATAATCCCGTAAAAAACCCCAGCTTAAAGGAATTATCAAAAATGCAATTAATATTAAAATAAGTATTTTTCTTAGAGAAACCTGTGACCCAAAAAGCATCCCAACCCAAATAGCAATCAAAGTTATGGATGTTCCTAAATCAGGTTGTTTAAATATCAAAAAAAGAAAGGGAGAAAACCAAATTAAACTTTTAAAAATATTCATCCAGGAGGATATTTTCCTGGTCCAAAAAGAAGCAAGTAACAAAATTATCACAGGTTTTGCAAATTCTGAAGGCTGGATGTTAAAAAATCCTAGCGGTATCCACCTAATAGATCCTCTGGTTTCAATGCCCAATATCAGTACTGTTATTAACAGAGAAATAGTAAAAAAGTACAATGGATTAATAAGTTTTCTTAAAGAGTGTAAGTCAAGTTTTGATATAAATAAAAATAATCCCAGTCCTGAAATTGTATAAATTAACTGTTGAAAAGCCAGTTCTCTGGAAGAAGAAAAAATAATTAAAATGCCAATAGAAATTAGCAGCAAACTGGATAATAAAACATGCCAATTAATTTCACTGACTAGCTTCATGCAACTTTTTCTACCTTTAGCTGGTCTCCCTTTGCAATAGAAATAGAGGCAGTACTTTTTAAAATAAGGTCCTCAAAGTTTTTTGGCCAATCAGAAACAAAAATTTTAGTTTTGTCAGCCAAAGTCAAATTATGTTCTTTTCGCAGTTGCTGGATTTGTCTGATTAAATCCCGGGCCTCACCTTCTTCTTTCAGCGAAGGAGTAATTTTTGTGTCCAAAATAACATCCGGAATAACTGATGAAGACTTTTTATATTCAACATGTTTAACATTTAATTCCTCAACCAAGATCTGTTCTAAATCTTTATCCAATTTAATGTTCAATTTATATGTAAGGGAACTAAGCGGCTGGCGTAATTTTATTTGAGCTTCTTTTCTTTTGGCATGCCCTAATTCTGCAATTTTTCTAGCAATTATCATATTTTTAATTAGATTATCATCTAATAACTTTTTATCTCCTAAAGGATAGTCTTGAAGATGTACTGACTCTTCTCCGGTTAAATTTTTATAAATCTCCTCTGAGATAAAAGGCATAAAAGGAGCCACTGTTTTAGATAGAGTTACTAAAACTCCATACATTACAGAAAGTGTAGTATTTCTTTCCTGCTCATTTACTTGCGGCCCCACTCTATTTCTTGACCTTCTGATATACCAGGTTGAGAAATCATTAACTATAAAGTCTTCAATTGCTCTTGCAGAAGTTGCTGCATCGAATTTATCTAATTCCTTATTAACAAGTAATACTACCTGAGTCACTCTTGCTAAGATCCACTTATCTAAAATAGTTAAATCAACTACTTTAGTATCACAACTCCACTTTGCTAAAATTGCATAATCAATAAAGAATTTATATGTATTCCAAAAGATTAAATAAAATCTCCGTCTAACTTCCCCTGCGTTGTTATATCCAAATTGTAGATCATTCTCTGGATTTTGTAGCGCGCACATCCATCTGATAATATCTGCCCCGGCATTATCTGCACTCTCTACAAACTCTATGGCATTCCCTTTTGACTTATGAAATGACTCACCTTTCTCATCAACCATGGTTGCAAAACCTAATAAATTTTTAAAAGAAGGTTGATTTTTCAATGCAGTCGACATAGCAATTAAGGAATAGAACCAGTTTTTAAATTGACCAGGAAAACTTTCGGTAATAAAATCTGCCGGAAACCAACTTTCTGGCATAGTGGAAAATGGCACAATGCCTGCATCCAACCATGGATTACCCACATCAGCAATTCGAGAGATTACCTCTTCGCATTTTGGACATTTAATCTTAACCTGGTCCACCCAGGGCCTGTGGGGCGAATGCCCTTCAAACTCTTTCCAGCCTTCTACCATCTTTTCCGAAAGTTCCCCAGCCCCCCCAATTACTTCAAAGTTATTGCAGCTTTCACATTCCCAAATCGGTAAAGCCAACCCCCAGTATCTTTTTTTAGAAATTAACCAGTCATGCATATTTTTTAGCCAATCCATTTCCCGGTCTAATCCCCACTTGGGCATCCAGTTAATTTTTTTAGCCACTTCTATCATCTGCTCTCTGTAAGTTTTACCGCTATCATCGTCTTTATCCATGGCAATGTACCATTCATCAACCACCCTCCAAACCAACTCTGTTTTGCACCTCCAGCAGGTTGGATATCTATGTTTTATTTTTTCTGTTTTAAATAAAAATCTTCCCTGATCCTTCGATAGAAAATCAATTATTAACTGGGGCTGGTTTTTAGCATTCTGGGCGCTGAACTGCTCCATTTTATCCAAATAAATTCCTGCCTCATCAATAACCTCGATTACCGGTAAATTAAGCTTTATTCCTAATTTAAAATCTTCTGCCCCGGCACCTGTTGCTATATGTACAAGTCCAGTCCCTTCCTCCTCACTGATTGGCAAAATTAGCTCATCATTTTCCACAACTCTGTGTTCATACTCGCCTAAGGAATCTGCCACCCTTGGCAGATGATCAAAAGGAGCATCATATGTTAAACCAACCAGGTCCTTACCCAAAATGGTTTCACCCTTCTCAAAACCCAAAGCCTTTGCCCTATTTTTTTGAAGATAAATGTATTCCCTGCCATTTTTGACTTTTACATACTCCTTTTTAGGATCAACTGCCACAGCAACGTTGGCAGGAATAGTCCAGGGAGTTGTGGTCCAAACCACTAAATATTCATTTTTTCTATTCTTAATTGGTAATTTAAAATAGACTGATTCATGTTCAACTACCTTGTATTCTTCAGTTAAAATTTCATGTTGGGAAATGGCAGTCCCGCAGCGGGGGCACCATGGTACGCTATCTCTACCCTTATAGAGCCAACCTTTTTCAAAAACTTTTTTTAAATAATTCCAGATAGCATAATTATTTTCATCTGATGAGGTATGATATGAATTATCCCAATCCATAAAATAACCAAGTCTTTTTGATTGATCTGTTTGAATAGCGGAGAATTTTTTAACTCTATCTTTACAAAGATTTATGAATTTCTCCAGACTTTTGAATTTATCACCGGCAACTAAGTTTTCAATATCTTTTTTGCTTTTTAAACCTAACTGCTTTTCTACTTCTACCTCCACCCACAGTCCCTGCTCATCAAAACCATTCTGAAACCTTTCCTGATAACCTTTCATATTAAAAAATCTCTGCCACAAATCCTTATATGTCCTGCCCCACCCGTGATGCACACCCATAGGATTATTTGCAGTTATTGGTCCATCCAAGAATGAAAATTTTTTATCTGAGGATTTGTTTTTACTAAGATATTTTTCAACAATTCCATTTTTGTACCAAAAGTCAAGCAACTCCCTTTCCAAAGCCGGAAAATCTACTTGTGACGAAACCGGTTTAAATCTTTGCATGGGATAAATTTTAACAGAATTAGTTAACGATTGGAACGTAGGAATGCGGGGATTTCTAAATCTTCATCCTCTTCCTCTTTAGGTCTTTCTATTTCTTCCTCTGATTGCGAAACTGTCTGAACAGAGGGAGTCTCTTCCGGCTCTCTGGTCCAGGGAGCGCTCTGTCCTTGTTGCAAAGAAGCAGAACCAATCCCAGTTCCAATATATTCTCTCAGTCTTCTTCTTGACTCATCAAAACCAGTGGCAATAACTGAGATTTTTATCTGATCCAGCTGGTCTTCTTTAATGGTGGCGCCAAAAATAATATTAGCATCAGGATCTGCAGCCTGGGCAATAATCTGCGCTGCCTCATTAACTTCTGTCATAGACAAGTCAGAACCACCCACAATATTAAAAAGTACCCCCTTTGCTCCTTCAATCGAAACTTCCAAAAGCGGTGAGGCAATAGCCATTCTAGCCGCCGCGGCGGCTCTATTCTCTCCCCCTGCCACTCCAATTCCCATTAAAGCAGAACCTGCATTTGACATGATAGTTTTAACATCCGCAAAATCAACATTAATAAGTCCCGGCATGGTAATTAAATCAGAAATCCCCTGGACTCCCTGACCGAGTACCGAATCAGCCAACTTAAATGCCTCCTGTAAAGTCATATTTTTCTCAACTGTTTCCAAGAGTCTTTGATTTGGGATAATAATTAGGGCGTCTACCTTATCTTTTAGTTTCTCAACCCCTTCTTCTGCCACCACCATTCTTCTGGTACCCTCAAAAGCAAAAGGCTTGGTCACAACAGCCACAGTCAGAGCTCCCATATTTTTGGCAATTTGGGCAACAATCGGAATAGCGCCTGTTCCTGTTCCTCCACCCATTCCGGCTGTCAGAAATACCATATCCGCATCCTGCAAAACATCTTCCAATTTTTGAGTTGACTCTTCTGCTGATTGTCTTCCAACTTCCGGGTCACCCCCGGATCCCAGTCCCCGGGTGATTGTTTCTCCAATTTGGACTTTGGTGGGAGATTGATTACTCATCAAGGCTTGAGCATCAGTATTAACAGCCACAAATTCTACACCCTGGATTTGTTGCAGGGAAATCATGGAGTTCAATGAATTAGAACCGCCACCACCAAGTCCCACAACTTTTATCTTGGCAAATCTTTGTACGTCAGGTTTGATCAACATATTCTTCAGGCAGAATATATCAGATTATTATTACTAATATCAAGTCCAAAAAAAATTACGGCAGAAAAGACTTAACCAAAGCAATACCTCTTTGTATCATACCTTTAATCGGCAGATTTCCCGAAAGAACAGGAATCCGTATTTCCCCAACCTTTTTTTGCAGCGACCCATATAAAATTAGTCCGGCTGCGCAGGCAAATGAAGGAGAATCTATTTCCTCAATTAAGCCTGCAAAACCTTCAATACTACCTGGTCTGGCTGGAAAACCTAACACATATTTGGCTTGCTCCAAAGCTCCAACAGTTTGAGCCCCACCCCCGCAAAGCACCAAACCGGAAGGCACTTGCGTACCAAATCCGCTTTTTTTGATTTCTTTACCAGCAAATTTAAATATTTCCTGTAATCTTGGTTTTATAATTCCATCTGTTACTGATCTTTTGGAAATTTTTTGAATATCTTCTTCAAGGTTTAAGGACTTAATGTCCAAAAACTCATCTTCCTTCTTTTTTCCTGGCTGGGCAGTTTTTATTTCACCGTCTTCAATTTCTTCTGCCATAGCCGGCGGTTTTGAAACTTTACCTAAAGACAGTTTTATTTTCTCTGCGGATTCCAAAGAAACTCTAAGTCCCACAGCCATATCAGAAGTAATATGACGGGCGCCTATTGGCACAACTGAAGAATAAGCCACAGAACCATCAATAAAAATCACCACATCTGTTGTCTCCCCGCCAATGTCTACCAACACCACACCCAGTTCTTTTTCCGTATCAGTCAAAACAGCAATAGATGCAGCAATTCCGGAGAAAACCAGTTCTGTCACATCAATACCCACCTCAGATACACACTTAAATAAGTTCTTCATAGAGGTGGAGGAGCCGGTGATAATATGGGTCTCTGTTTCCAGTCTTACCCCTGTCATACCAATTGGGTCCCTAATTCCTTCCTGCCCGTCAACAGTAAAAGTTCTGGGAATTACATGCAGAATTTCCCGGGAAGTTGAGAGAGGTATAGCTCTGGCTGCCTCATTAACTCTTTGAATATCGCTCTCTTTGATTTCACCTTCCGGCTCTGAAACTGCAACCACCGCATGCTGATTAATACTCTCTATTTGAGGACCGCCTAAAGCAATGTAGGCAGAAGATATGGAATAACCGGCCATTCTTTCAGCAGATTCTACAGATTCCGTAATAGCGTTAACTGCCTCTTCAATATCTACCACCTGATTTTTCCTGACCCCTTTTGAAATTGTTGATGAAACACCAATTAAGTTAATTTTTCCCGTATCATCCAAAGATGCAATCAAAGTTGCAATTTTTGATGAGCCAGCATCTATACCGCAAATAATTTTATCTTTAGCCATCTTTTTTTGGGGCAATTTTAACTACGGGTTTGTCAAACCGTAAATCGATAAACTCAATCTTGACATCATCTATTTTAGCCTTCTGCAGGATCAGTTGTAAAGATGCAAGTTGAATATCAATATTACTGCTTAATTTAAAAATCATTCTCGGTAAGCCGTTAACTAAAAAAATATTTTCAGAATCTATTCTGGCCTCTCGCACATCAATATCAAAAGTTTTGGCTTTTTCTAAGATTTTTAGAGCATTTTGAATAAAGATTGATGTCAACTGCTCTCCTATAGTCAAATTTGTTCCGCTAATATAAATTTTGGGAGTATTTATCTGGTCTGTGTTGGCAGAATATATTACTCCTTCATTATCAACCACAAAATTTCCGCTAATTGCGCCCTCTTCGAGCATGGCTGAACTGGATGCTTGAGCACTAAAGCTGGCAGACTTTGTAGCTTCCCCGTATTTTATTGTCATCAAAATAGCAGCAGGTTCTCTGCCGGAAACTATCAGTCTAACTTTATTCGGAAAATATTTTGAAATTGCTACAGACTTTATGCAGACAAATTTTTTCTTTATATTTTTTTCTGTTTTTGAAGAGTTTAAAAAAAGAAAATTCTGCCCACCAATATTTGCGAAATCTCTAATCTGATTAACATTAGCACAACTTATTTTTTCAATCTGCACCTCAACAGAGTTAATAATAAATATATTGGAACGGATAATAAAAAAAACAGAAAAGATGAGTAATATTATAAGGGTTAATACAAACAACCTGGTCTTTTTGTTACTTGCGCTTCTTCTATCTCTTCTCCATCTCATATCCTAATAATAATAACATGGTTTCCAGGACCAGTCTCTGGGCCCCGTCACCGGTTAAAACTTTTCTGGCATTTTTTGCTTTTTGTTTTAGCTTATGCAAATTTTTTAGTAATAATTTAATATTCTCAACCAAACTGCTGCCTGATAATTTTGATTGAGGAAGAATTTTAACCAACCCAACATTTTCAAAATATTTGGCATTTTTATTTTGTTCATCCCCATAAAGATAGGGGAATGGTATTACCAATACCGGCTTTCCAATATAGGCCAACTCTGTCAAAGTATTTATTCCTGCTCTGGAAATCACAAAATCTACTTTTTTTAAAATGGTGCCATATTCCTGGCCAATCCATTTTCTGACCAGATACCTTTCCCCTTCTTTGCCCTTTAATCTCTCAAAATCTTTAAATTTATTCTCTCCTGTTACATGAATAACACAGGCGATTTTTGTTAACTTATTCAAACATTCTTCCACTGTTTTATTAATAATACGAGAACCCTGATTACCTCCGGTAATAAGTATAACCGGCAATTTTTCTTTCCCTGCTAATCTGAAAATCTCCCCATATCCTCCTAACTTACTTTCATTCCCTTTTACTATACTCCTTAAAGGATTACCGGTTATGATTTGTTTCCCGTTTATCTGATTGCTTTTAAAAGAAAGAGCCACCTTGTCTGCAAAAACTGCAGATATTCTATTAGCCAATCCGGATACTAAAGTCTGCTCATGTATTAGAATAGGAATTGAAAAAAGCCAGGAAGCTATTACAATAGGTACTGCCACATATCCCCCAAAAGATAAAGTTACATCAGGTTTTTCAGTTAAGATAATATATAAAGCCTGGATTAATCCTACAGGAACCTTGAAAAGTGAGGGTATGGTGTAAATACTAAGAGATCTTTGTAACCTGCCTGTGATAATAGGAATAAATTTAACTCCCAATTTCGGAATAATCTGTGACTCAGGTGACTTAGAAGAATCTCCCTCCTGAGTATTTTTTCTGCCTACATAAACAATCTTAACATCAGGATATTTTTTAAACTGTTCAATAACAGCCACTGCCGGCGTAAAATGTGAGCCGGTTATTAATATTTTTTTATCCATAGGAAGTTTGTTTGGAAATATTTAAAAGAATTCCAACAGCAGTTAAATTAGCAACTAAGGCTGAACCGCCATAGGAAATAAAAGGCAGCGGTACACCTGTCAAAGGTAAAAGGGCTATCATAGATGAAATGTTGATGACAACCTGAATACCCAACCAGGAAGTAAGCCCTAAAGCCAGTATTTGTCCAAAATTATCCTGACAATTCTGGGCAATCTTAAATCCTCTGATTATCACAGTTGCAAATAGTATTATTAACAAACTGCTGCCTAAAAACCCTAATTCCTCTCCCACAATTCCAAAAATTGAATCAGTACTTACCTGCGGAATATATTCAAACTTTTGTCTTGAATGGCCCAATCCTAAACCAAGCAGTCCTCCTGACCCCAAAGCTATCAGGACCTGCGAAATATGATAGCTGAATCCCTGCACATCAGAAAAAGGATCCAAAAAAGCAAAAACTCTTTTACTTCTATAGTTTGAGGTAAAAATCAGGATAAAAAGGGCAATTGCCCCTAAAGGTAAACTAACCAGAAAATGCCACCATGGTGATTTAGCGGCAAAATATAAAATTGTGGCCGTTAGTACAAAAACAAAAGTAGAGCCTAGATCCTTTTGCAAAATTGCAGTCACAATAGTCACCCCCCCAATAAGAATTAAAAAAGGTAATAATCTTGCCTTTTTCTCAAAAACAGCTGCCAAAAAAATAACACCTGTCAATTTGATAATCTCTGCAGGTTGAATAGTAATTAGTCCCAGCCTCAACCACCTGTGAGCGCCTCCTCCGGATACCCCAAATCCCGGAATGAAAACTGCAATCAACAGCAAAAAAGACAATGACAACAAGAATAAAGCATATGGTTTGAATTTTTTGTAATCAAACTGGGCAAAAAAAATCATTGAAAGCACCCCCAGCACCACCCAGATTAATTGTTGTCTGATGTAATAATAACTATCCTTAAAATCTTTTAATCCTTGTATGACTGATGCATCGTATACCATAATTAATCCAAAAATTACCAAAATTAAAATACATATTAGGAGAGGTAGGTCTGCCCTTTTCTTTTGCAATTGCAAGAAAGCTTTTAAATTTCTCATCTTGAAAGAAATGCTATCCAAAGACCAAGGATTGCAAATAAACCCTGAGCCAACCAAAATCTGGTGACAATTTTCGGCTCTTCCCAACCAATATATTTAAAATACATATGGATAGGGGAGACCGGAAATACTTTCTTTTTGAATACTTTTTTAGAAATAATTTGTAAAAAGGAAGATGCCACAATTATTACAAACATACCTCCGATAATTGCTAAGGCTAAAATTTTACCTGTTAAAAGTCCTACCACTGCCAGAGTTGCCCCAAAAGCAAATGCCCCCCCGTCTCCTAAAAAAATTCTGGCCGGCCAAATATTAAAATAAAGAAAAGAAAATAAGCTGCCGATCCAAATTCCAATAAAAGAGGCCAGCGTTAAATCCAAAGGATTTGAGTTTAATGCCAGAAAGGCAAATAAACAAATCAGCAAAAGTCCTGTGGAAAGACCGTCCAGTCCATCAGATATATTATATGCATTTGCAAAAGAGATTATTATTAGGGCAGAGAGCGGAATATACCAACTATTTATAATAAAATTGCCCAGGCCTGATATGTAAATATTATTAAAGCCCCCCCAAAAATAAAGCATCGAAGCCACGGATATAGATAGCAACAACTGGATCAAAAAAATTCTTCTTCCTGAAAGCCCCAAAAATTTTCCAACTCTTTTTGTTAGTATTAATTTAATATCATCAATAAGTCCCAACAGTCCAAAAGAGATTAGTGTAAAGAGCAGGATAGATAGACTCACCATATCCACTGGTGAGCGGAACAGACCATATCCAATGCTTAAAAATACTAAAATAACAATAATCAAAATTCCTCCTCCGGAAGGGATTCCTATATCAGCCTTCATTAACCGGTCATGTATCGGGGTATCGGATTTTTTTGTTTTTTCCTGCGATTTTTCAAATCTGTGTTTTAGATAAAATAAAAAATCAATAAAGGGAACCATACAAACAGAGGTTGCAACAAAAGATAATAAAACTAAACCTAAAAGTTGTGTCATAATATTAGTTATTCCCTTTTTTGGCGATTCTTTTGACTACCTCATCTAATCTTAGCGCAGGAGCGCCTTTAATTAAAACCACATCCCCTTTTCCTAGGGTCTTTAATAACTTACCAACGATTTGTGAACTGCTCAAGTTACCCTCTACCCTCTCCTCCCAAAATCCTAAACTTTTCAATTCGTCAGCAATAATTAGGACATCTCCTTGTCCTAAAAAACATAAATCTATTTTATCTTTAATTATTTTTTGCGCTATCTCACGGTGTAATTTTTCGCAGTGCTCTCCTAAATTCCTCATCTCTCCTAAAACTAAAATTCTTCTTCTGGCGCTAATTTGAAGCAAGGTATCTATTGCTCCCGCAAGCGTTGCAGGAGAACATTCTAAAGTATCGTCTAAAACAATAGAATTATTAGGACCCGAAAGTACTTGCATCTGATGTTCCACTGGCTTTATAGATTCTAAACTTAATTTTATCCGGGTTAAAGGAATATTGTTTATAACCCCTAAAGTTGCCGTAGCTAAAGCCGGATAAATTTGGTGTAAACCCAAAATAGGAAAATTCACTTTCACTCTTTCCACCCCTAGATTTAACTCAAAGGTGGTTTTATAATCCTCTATTTTTATATTATCTGCCCAAACAGTACAATTTTGCGGATTTGTCCCAAAGTAAATAACTGATCCCGGGCAATTCTCTGCTAATTTCCGGCTTAATGGGTCATCAAAATTAAGTATAACAATCCCTTTATCGTCTAATTGGTTAATTAGCTTAGCTATTTCCTCAATTTTCTCCTCTAAATTTAAATATTCACAATTTGAGTAAGAAAGTTTAGTCACAATATATGTCTCTGGTTTAACAAAAGACAGATAAAAATCTGCCTGTGATGGATAATCGATCCCCATCTCTAAAATAACTTTCTTAATTTTGGGAGTTAATTTTAATATGGTATTTGGGATATTTTTCCTTGGTTCCAAATTAGGTACGGTGGCTAAGGTTTTAAATTTGGAAGATAAAACTGAAAAGCAGGCCTGAATACAAGTAGTCTTGCCAATTGAGCCTGTAACTCCTATAAATAAATCTTTAGGAAAAATTTTAACATACTGTCTGGCCAAATAGCCCCTCATACTTCGACTCTCTCAATTTCAGCGCCAATTCCTCTAAGTTTTCCCACCACATTCTCATAACCTCTCTCAATTAATTCTGCCTGGTTAATGATACTTTTACCCCTGGCTACCAGACCTGCCAAAACTAAAGCCATCCCAGCTCTAATATCAGGTGTTTCTAAATTCCTACCCCGCAGTTTAGTCGGACCATATATAAAAACTCTATGTGGATCAGCCAAAGTTATATTTGCGCCCATTGAAATAAGTTTATCCACAAAAAACATCCTTGACTCATACATCCAGTCATGGCACAAAATTACACCCTTGGATTGGGTTGCCAAAACCATCATCACGCTCATTAAATCTGTCGGAAAACCCGGCCAAATATTAGTTGTTAACTTTCCGGGTGATTTTAATTTTTCAGCCCAAGCAACAATACTCTGGTCCTCAAGATCAACCTTGATACCAAATTCTTTAAGAGCAGATATGATTGAATTCATATCAGTTTCATCAATTCCTTCTATTTTAATCTTACCCCCGGTGATAGCAGCTGCTACCATATATGTGCCTGCTTCAATAAAGTCCATCCCTATCCTAAACTTTGTACCGGACAATTTGTCAACACCGGAAATTTTTAAAGTATCTGTTCCTATACCCTCAATCTTTGCTCCCATTTGAGAAAGTAATTTGCATAAGTCAACAATATGAGGCTCTTTTGCACAATTTCTGAGAGTGACTTCTTTTTTTCCTAAAACAGAGGTTAAAATTAAATTTTCCGTAGCTGTCACAGAAGCTTCTTTTAGAAAAAAATCGACAATTTCTCTTTTCTCTTTTTTTTCTAAAGTTAGAAAATAATTTAGATTATTTTTTTTAACACTGGCCCCTAATGCTTTGAAACCTTTCAGATGGGCATCAATGCTTCTTCTGCCAATAATATCTCCTCCCGGATGCCAAAACTTTACCTTACCAACTCTACCAAGGATGCTGCCAACCAAAACTATTGATCCACGCAATTTTGTCATTAATTTTTCAGGCAAAGTAAAATGACGGATATTTGAAGCTTTAATTGTTAGGGTTGATCCGGACTTTTCAACGTAAACTCCTAATTTTTTAAGTATTTGGATAAGTACTTCCGTATCTTTTAAGTCTGAGATATTTTCTAAAATTACTTCTTCACCTGTTAATAGTGCTGCTGATACACAAGGAAAAACCGAATTTTTGTTTCCGGAGACACTCACTTTCCCATTCAACTGATGTCCCCCCAAAATTTCGTATTTCATAATATATCTACATTAATCCTCTGTTTAATCTTAAACACTGCTGATAAAATTACATCCTCCCTTAGCTTTAAACTATTAACCGGAATTTCCTCTATTTCAGAGGCAAGGTCTAATACTTTAATACTTTTGACTGATAATTGCAAAAATCTATTTAAAAAAAGATTGCCTCCAATACTTCCGATTATATCTTTAAACTGACTGCTTTCCAGCTTTTGACTATCCAAATACTGCCAAAATTTATTAATGCTGACACCTGAGTCAACTTCTATCAGTGCCTCTTCAACTCCTATGCCCCATTTAGTCACCTTACCCTTAACAGAAATTGTTTTAATATTTTTGGTCCGGTTTTTAATAACCAATCCTTCGATACCCAAATCTGAAATCATAATCTTGGAACCTGTCCCGAAAAGGAAAAAGGACAATTTTAACTGCCTGCACATTTTCACAATCTTAATCACTTCCTGGGTGGTAAAAGCAATAAAAAATAGTTGCGCTGCTCCTCCCAGATGAAGGTATGTGTAATCCCTTAAAGGCTCATTAAATTTAAACCTGTCACGCCCAAAAGAATCAATAATTAATTTAAACCTATTATCCATTTAAAGCTTCTTTTACAGCTGTAAAATCTGACCAGGGTTTTTCTACCCCATGATAATTCATAGATCTCTCATGACCTTTTCCGAAAATCCCAACAGTATCTCCCTTTTTAGCCAAAGAAATAGCCAGCTTGATAGCTTTTTGTCTGTCAGCTTCTTTAAACAAACTGATCCCATTTTTTGCTCCCATTTTATATGCGCCCTCAGCAATCTCTTCGATAATTTTATTCCTATTTTCAAATCTAGGATCTTCATCACAAATTATAGTGACATCAGCCAGTTTTGCTGAAATTTTTCCCATCATTGGTCTTTTTTGAATGTCTCTCTCCGAAGCAGAACCAAAAACAGCAATCATCCTCCCAGGCCTGGCCTGGGTGCGTAAAGTTTTCAGAGCCTGTTCCAAAGCATTAGGAGTTGAAGCAAAATCAACAATAATTTTAATACCCAGTTTATTTTTAACTTCTTCCATCCTGCCTGCAACTCCGCTAAAGCTTTCCAAAACTTTTTGAGCTATTTTTTTATCAATATTTAAAACACAAGCAACTGCTAGTGCAGCCAAAGCATTTTCAATATTATAATCTCCAATTATTTTGAGTTTTAACTTTATATCCCTTTGATTAAAATCTCCTTTACACAATCCAAATGTAATTATTTTTCCCCCGGATTTCCCAAGGTTTTCATTAACAACTGAAAATTTTGACATTTTGATTAGTTTAAGCTTAGTTTTATGGTAATTCCCGGAAGTTTTATGATAGTCCAAATGGTCATGCGTGATATTTGTAATCACCCCTACTTCAAAATTAATCCCCCAAAATCTGTATTGGTCAAGGGCATGGGAAGTTACCTCCAAAACTAAATATTGATCTTTGTTACTGACTGCTTCTTTTGCAAACTTTTGCACTGTTAAAGGATCAGGTGAGGAAACATGAAATCCGGTATCATACTCTTTACCTCCCATTATAGCATTAATGGAAGAAACCATTGAAACTTTTTTACCTGCCCCTCTTAAAATCTGATAAATCATATTGGTGGTGGTGGTTTTACCATCAGTCCCGGTTACACCAATAACGATTAGTCTTCTCGTGGGAAATCCATATAAAATATTTGCCAAAATTGTCTTTGGCAAATGCAAAAAATTATTGACTCTTTCTTGAGAAATAAGCCTTTTAATTAGTTTCTTCATTTTGGCATATTATACCAATTAACTACTCAGTTGGAGCAATTTTGTAGTAATTAAATAATTGTTTGGCAATTTCAAAAAAAGTTGGTGCGGCTGTTTCTGAGCCGTAAATTGAAGAAGTAGGCTGGTCAAAACGCACGAGTATAACAAATTTTGGATCATCTGCCGGAGCAAATCCCACAAATGAAGCAATGGTTTTATTTGAGTCATAATGTCCGGCCACCGGAATTTGAGCAGTACCTGTCTTACCGGCAATCTTAAATCCTTTGGGCCTAAAAATCCTGGCCTCACCCTGCTCCACTGCTGCAACCATCATTTCCTTTACCATCTGGGCAGTTGAACCCTTAATTACCTGCCTGATTATTTTAGGCTTTATCTCGAAGGTGTTCTTCTCATCTTTAATTTGTCTCACCACCTGTGGCTCCATTAAATTACCCCCGTTGGCAACTGCGGACACAGCCCTGACCATTTGGATCGGTGTCACGGCTATCCCCTGCCCAAAAGATGCTGTTGTTAGATCAATCTCTCTCCAGTCTTTTTTAGGTCTTAAATCAGGAGAAAATTCATCTTGTAAATCTATGTCTGTAGGTTGGCCAAATCCAAAATTCTCCAAATATGAATAGAGCTTATCAATACCTAATTTCTGTCCCACAAATACCATTCCAGTATTATCAGAATGTATTATCACATCTTTGAGAGTGGTATCCGGATAATACTTATTATTCCAGGTTCTGATTGAAAACCCGCCAATAGAAATTGGCCCGCTACATATATCACACTTTGTATCAGGTTTTATAAGGTCCTCATTTAAAGCAGCAGCCATTACCAGAACTTTAAAAGTTGACCCGGGTTCATATTGATCGGCAACTATTGGATTCTTATAAAATTCTTTGGGAAAATTAGAATATTTGTGCGGGTCATAATTTGGGTAAGCTGCTAATGCTATAATAGCCCCGGTCTTCGGATCCATCACTACTGCCGATGCTGCTTTTGCGCCATATTTTTCTAAATTATTCCTGATACTTTGCTCAACAATAAATTGTACACTCCGGTCCACATTCAAGACTAAATCCTCACCGTTTCTGGGATTGGATGTTAAAAAATTGCCAATCATAATTGGCAAACCTAAAGCGTCTTTTTCATGCCGAAGCAGTCCGGACACCCCTTTTAACTCTCCATCATAAAATCCTTCCACTCCAAAATAACCTTTATTACCTCCTTTAGAATCAAAGCCAACAAACCCTAGCAAATGTGCAGATGATGATCCCTCAGGGTAAAAACGGCTATTCCCCCCTTCAAATCCAATACCCTCTAAGTTCAAACTCTCGATCTCTTTCTTTTTACCCGGAGAAATTCCTTTTTTTAAAGGCACCCAATATAGGTCTTGGGATATCTTATTTATAAAATCCTTGGCCAGTATATCTACTTTCTCTTCTTCTTCAGACAACACTTTAGCCAGCATATAACCAATCTCAACTCTCTTGTCATTACTAATCAGTTTTGGCTGGCCAAAGACAGTAAAGCTGGGGTTTATTGAAGCCAAAATTGCGCCGTCACTAAATTGTATATTACCTCTTAAAGCCCCAACAGTGGTATCTGTAAAATGCTGTCCCTCAGCCTGAGCTTGTAAATAATCTGCCCGGACCACCTGCCAATAAAATAACCTTGTTAAAATACAAGCAAAAGATATGAGGAAAAAAGATTTTATCCAAAATATCCGCATAATTTATAGCTTAGCGGATATATTGTATACTTTGACTTATGGAAAATCCAAGTTCTGCAGATTTTGATGCAATATCAGTTAAAGAGGAATTTTTTGCTATTTCATTTTCTAGAATTTGGTTTTCCATCTTTAAATTCCTTTCTAAAACAGCTAGCTTTTCATACTTTTCACCGTAAGCACTGACAGTATTACTGGCCCAAATTTCAATTATAGTAAGGATAAACAGTCCCATTACAGTTAGCACAACATACTTTCTTGGGAATTTCTTTTTACTCTCCTGCTGATCTAACTTATGAATATATGTCATAAAATTTTAAAAACCCTCATTTTGGCTGATCTGGACCTTGGGTTTTGATTTACTTCTTCACTTTTGGAGATTACAGGTTTACGGGTTTCAACCTTACCCAATCCCCTGTCTTCCCACTGTCTAAAAGTAAATTTAGCGATCCGATCCTCAAGTGAGTGAAAACTAATGACAATAATGTGACCATTTTTTTCTACCAAGTCTTTTACCAGGTCCAGTCCCTCCTTTAGAGCGCCCAGTTCATCATTCACAGCAATCCTGAGTGCCTGAAACACTTTTGTTGCAGGGTGGATCTTCCCCCGAACACCCCTTACTACCTTTGTCACCAACTCAGCCAATTCTGAGGTTGTAGTAAGAGGTCTTACTTGACGGGTGCTGACCAAAGCACCAGCCAAACTCCAAGAATATTTCTCTTCACCCAAGCTTTTAAATAATTCATATAGCTCCTTTCTTGATAAAAGATTCAAAAGATCCACAGCTTTAACTTGTAAACTTGGATCCATCCTCATATCCAATGGTCCATTTTTTGCGAAAGAAAAACCCCTTTCAGGGTTCTCAAGTTGCAAACTGGAAACCCCCAGATCAAAAATCGCCCCTGCAAATTTCTGATCCTTTAGCTCTGTCTTCTGTATTAAAATTTTCAAATCCCTAAAATTTCCTTGTATTAATTTAAATCCCCTAAATAACCCAAATCTTCCCTCTGCTCTCTTTAAAGCCTGCGGGTCTGCATCAATTCCCAATACCTTCCCTTCCTTTTTTAAAATCTCAAGCGTATGTCCCCCATCCCCCAAAGTAGCGTCCAAATACCAGCTATCCTTTTCAACCCCCAATGCTTCTATAGTTTCCAAAAGAAGAACGGACCTATGATACCCTTCCATTACCTTGTGTAATCCCTTTCTATCTTCTTTATGTGTTTCTTCCACTTTCTGCTTTCCCAAATCTCAAAGTGATCTCCCGCGCCAATGATAGCAATTTCCTCTTTAACCCTAGCAAAATCAAGCAGGGTAGACGGAATAATAACCCGGCCTTGAATGTCCAACTCCGCTGACTCGCTACCAGAAAATAAATACCTTCGTAAATACCTGGCCCGTTCTTCTGTTGCTGATATTTCCAGTTGTTTCTTCGCTTCCTCCTCAAAATCCTTTAAATCAAATCCCCAAATGCATCCCTCAAAACCACGGCTTAAAATAACTTCTTTTCCTGTAAGCTGTTCTCTAAACTTGCGAGGTAAGATTACTCTTCCTTTTCCGGAAAATTTTGTATGATATTCGCCCAGGAACATGAGGACATCCTCTTTTCTGGGCAGAAAATCATGAGGTTTTCACCTCTTTTCACCATCTATAACCATTTTCCACCATAATAAACCCTGTGTCAAGAGGCATTTCGTTAAAAGCTGCTAGGGAATCAACGGAGTTACTTTTTGTTAGTTAGTACAGCAAATATTCCGGCTCCATCTGCTTTCGCAGATAACTTACTTCCATCAATCTTTGTGTCCAAAGCCTGCCAAGCAGTCTTATTTAAGTCATACCTATAAATTTTTGCCTCAGATGAGGGATTCTGCGCCAATTCCAAACTAACGTCACCCTGGGGAACATCTTTCGCAATTGGAGCATTTAAAGCATACACTTTACCCAAAACTTCCTTTCCGTAGGGCAGCTTTGGTGCGCCTGATAAATCATTAATAATAGAAAACCCGATATTAGTTAATGTTGCCCTATCTGCATTAACTTTATATATCAAATGTCCGTCTCCTGAGGATAAACTACCCAAAGCTATCACTGGTTTTTGTAAATGCCACAAGGTTACCATTTTATATGCCTTGTCCCTTTTTCTGATGTGTAAAGTCAGTGTCCCATTCTCTACGCCTTTGTCATACTTACAAACATTTTTGGAACAAGTCCCGAATAAAATTTCCTGTTCATATTCTCCTTTTTTATCTTTAGTATCAATTTTGCCCTGTACTCCCCTGTCAATGACTCCCGAAGTTGCACCACCCTCACCATCTCCACTGGTACTCTTAATCTTAGTACCCTCCATCGCCACTTCTTCGGTTTTGGAAGTATATGCCAACTCATAAGTAATAGCATCATAACTGGCTGTTCTTTTTAAATTTAAAACCAGTGCATTACCATCCCGTCTGGGAGATAAAATTGCAAATGGCCCCTCGCCGTCAAATGCCAAATCTACTTCTTCGGCCGGAGTATTCTTTTGAGAAGTAAATTTTTGATAACCAAAATACCCTAAAATCCCTAAAACAAAAATTGCCCCAATAAGAATAATTGTAGTTTTATGGGTTGCGGGCAGCTGTTGAAGTTTCACTATGTATTTATCTTATCATCAAGATATATCTTTAAGTCAACTATCTTAACCCTATCCTGTTTTGCGCTGTCTCTATTTCTGACAGTCACCATCTGATCATCTAAACTTTGGAAATCTATGGTGATACAAAATGGTGTACCTATTTCATCTTGAGATGCATATCTCTTACCAATATTACCCCGGTCATCCCAGGCAACCGTAAAGTTTTGTTTTAACTGAAGAAAAATTTCCCTGGCCTTTTTAACTAAATCCGGTTTATTGGCAAGCAAAGGAAAAACAGCCGCCTTTATAGGTGCCAGCTTTGGATTAAGCTTTAATATTACCCGTTCGCCTTCCTCGCTATATGCATCCACCAAAACTACCAGAACTGACCTGTCCACTCCCCAGGTTGGTTCTATCACATGTGGTATAAATTCCTCACCAGTATCTGGATCTCTATATTTTATGTTATGATTTTTTAGATCAAAATCCCCTCTATATGCAAGGCCATATAATTCAGATTGACCAAAGGGGAAATCATACTCAAAATCAATAGTTCTTTTGGAATAATGCGCTCTTTCTGTGTCCGCAATTTCATGTTCATGAATCTTGCTTGTATCAACACCTAAGTCATCTTTAATCCAGGACAGAATCTCTTTTATCCAAACCTCAAAAGGTCCTTGCCAATCGCTATCATTTTGTGGAGGAGCAATAAAATACTCTATTTCCATTTGCTCAAATTCTCTGGTCCTAAAAATAAAATTTCCCGGAGTAATTTCATTTCTAAAAGCTTTACCAATTTGGGCAATCCCAAAAGGCAACCTCATCCTGGTAGTATCCAGTACATTTTTAAAATCAATGAAACTTGCCTGGGCAGTTTCTGGCCTAAAATAAACAGTATTTGCTGTCTCCTCTGATGGACCAATAAAAGTTTTAAACATTAAATTAAACATTTTCTCAGAAGTAAAAGAACCTTTTTCCCCACAACTTGGACAAATATTATCTTTAATATGATCAGCCCTAAATCTTTCGTGGCATTTTTTACATTCAACCAGTGGATCAGTAAAATTTGCTATATGTCCTGAGGCTTCCCAAACTTTGGGATTCATAATTAAGGCAGCATCCAAACCAACAATATCTTCCCGTAGGTGCACAAATCTTTTCCACCAGGCCTGTTTAATATTATTTTTCAGCTCTACGCCTAAAGGACCATAGTCCCAGGAATTAGCCAAACCCCCATAAATTTCAGAGCCGGGGAAAATAAATCCCCGTCTTTTACATAATGCTACTATCTTATCCATTAGATTTTTTTCAAAAACTGCCTGCTTTTAAGCGACCCTTCTATCACTCTCTCTAAATGATATCTTAATACTCTCTCAAGTTCCATAGCTTCTTTCTCATTAATTTTTATTTTCTCAATCTCATCCCAAGACATAAATTCTAAATCTCTTAATAAACCTTCTGGAAAGGTTATAAACCCCAAATAAGATAATACTTTGACTTCAAAGGCTCTAATTAATATCTGTCTGGGATTTTTTTCCAATTTTTTTAGAACCTTAACCAAATGTTCATATAAGACTCTATTTTCCTGGTTTTCAGCAGTTAATTTATCTATTAGCTCTATAAGATGGTAAGCATATATGGACAAAGTTAAGTCTTCCTTTATTTTTGAGAAAGTCTCTATACTTTCTGCCTCGGTAAGTATTGGCATTCCTTTGCCCTGGTAAAGATAGATAATTACTCTATTTAGAAGTTCCACATTGCCACCGCGCTTTGAAGTAATCCTCCTCACTCCTTTTGCCAGAACAGATATTTTTCCCCGAGAGAGCGTAAAAACAGTTAAAATCCTGTCCGCTTCCCCAAAATCCCTTCTTTTTAAAATTATTCCTTCAGTCTTAAAACCTCTTGTCATGAAAGGAGTCTACAATGAGTAGTTCTAGATATCAAATTTAAATTCTTTATCAGTGTCCAGCTCAAAATCAGCTTTTTGGGAACCATTAATTTTTATTTTATATTGAAAATCTTTGGCTCCCGGCTGTTTTTGGATTAATAAATTATATTGTCCTTTTGGTTGATAGGGAATTTCATATTCAACTTCAAGTTTTCTGGAATTTTGGGGTCTTACCTGTATAAATGCTTCAAATACTGTTTTATCTAAATCTTCGATCGTAGTTACCGCTACCTCTGACCCTTTGGAAGAAATTAGTTTACTGTCTTTAGGCACATAAAAGCGGACATAATCCCTGTTTATCCCGTTAAGCCAGGTATTAAAAAGTTGAGGATTTTTATAATCTATGGTAATTTTTTTAGTTATCTTGCCATTTTTAATATTTATTTCCTGCGTGACTGTTTGGTCAACATATAAATTAGATTTTCCCCCTGCAAAGTTTGAATCATTAATATGTAAATAATCCCCCTCAAAGTTTTTAATTTCCCCTGTCCAATTAAGTTTTGATAAGGCCTGCTGCTCTCTGTCACTGTGCATATAAAACATTACATGCTTATGGTTGGCAAGATCTGCTACCACCTCAATCAATTGTGGTAATTTCTCAACATCCGCTCCAACAGAGCGGGCCAAAATTTGCTGCATTAAAACCCCTAAGATAGCTTTTCTGTCTTTTTCCCCTTTTGCCGCAACCTCCGCATAGGATTCCAACTCATATATTACATTCGGACAATTACACTTTTTATCTATTTCTGATGAGTACTTGGTTCCAAAAACATCAATCGGCCCGGTTACTTTAATTAATTTTTCCACAACTTGTGTATCAATATAAATAATCCCATCATATGGCAAACCTTCCCCCAACATCTGATACATTCTCTCAAACTGCTTAGCCGAAGTTGGTAGATCGGGAGAAAGGTTAGAATCCCTCATACTCCAGGCAGTCCGGGGCTTTCCGGAAACCTCCGGTAAATATTTAACAATAGGAGACGGGGGACTCAGGGGACATATTTTTGTTAAACAAGTTTTAAGTAATTTCTCGTCTAATCTATAGATATCATCAGAAGTAGTGGAGTTTACCTGTCCATTATTTATAGTGAGTGTTGCGAAAGCAGTCATAAATCCGCCTGTTGCTCTTATCTCTTTATCATTTTGGAATAACAATAAGTAATTTTTAGCAACTGGTATACCAAAAGCTTGCGGCGCTATTGTTAGAGCCTCTTTGCCTTCTTTAACAGCCACTGAGAATCCAATAATAAAGTTTTTAATAACTTCCAGGTTCCTTTTTACATCCCTTCCTTTAAACTTTTCCGGGTATTTATTTACGTCGATATTTTTAACAGAACCTGCGGCTTTAGTTAAATCATCCTCTATGTTATTTAAATACGGCAAGGACTTATCCAAAATTTTAACAGCCTGAGTTACTCTATCCGGTCCTTTCTTTGGATGACCATCAAATCCCAACTCAAGTTTTGAGGATTCCAAATTAGAGAGCAACTTCTCAAAGGCTGTTAACTCTTTCACTCCCGAGCCTGTCAAACCTTTCGCATCAGAGTAGTATCCACCCAAAATTGGTACCAGTCTAAACCAAAAAAGAGCTGCCAGTGATAAATCAGCCTTTTGCAAACCATTCTTTGTTGCTGTAACTTCCTTTCTTAGATTATCAAAATTCTGCTCTTTATATGAGTCAACCAGAGACTTTCCGTGTGAGATAACATCTTTTAGTCCCCAAAAGATAAAAATTGAGGGAACAGCAATGGCTATAATAAGCATTGTTAAAATAACCAAAATTCTTCTCCTCATATTGCTCCTCTCCCGGATAAAACCGCCGGAATAGTTTTTAACATAATCCAAAAATCATGAAATAACGAACGTCTCTTAACATACTGCGCATCCATTTTAACCCTTTTATCAAAATTGATTTCTGACCTGCCAGATACCTGCCAAAGTCCAGTAACACCTGGTTTACCTGATAAAATAATCTTAACAAATTTTCGAGACGTTGGATATTTCTTTTGTTGCTCATCCAACTCATAAGGATAATATGCTCTGGGACCCACCAAACTCATTTCTCCTTTTAAAATATTAAAAAATTGAGGCATCTCATCAATTGAAAATCTTCTAATAAATTTTCCTACCTGAGTTATCCTTGGATCATTAAATATTTTATAACTATTTTTTTTGTACTCAGCTAAAAGCCGGGGATTATTATCCAAAAGTTCCTGGGCATTTTGGACCATGGAACGGAATTTATATATCTTAAAAAGTTTTCCGTCTTTACCTGCCCTCATTGGTGTATCTGCCAAAATTGGTCCCGCTGAGTCTAGCTTGATTGCAATAGAAACTAGAACCAGGAAAGGGAATAACAATATTAAAGCCAACTGGGACCCTAAAATATCAACTAATCTTTTAGAAAAATCGTATATCATAAACTTTAAGTGTACACCAAAGATGCAACTATCTGCTTAAAGTTATTAATAAAGTTCTCTTTGTCAAATTGTTTGGCGTTTTGTTTACACTCCAAAGGGTTGATTTTTTTTGATTCTAATTTTTCCATTGCATCTATTAAAGAATCAACTGTTTGGCTGGTAAATAATATTCCGGTTCTCCCATCAATAACTGTTTCTAAAACCCCACCCAAACCTAAAGCTATAACAGGTTTACCTAAAGCTTGTGCTTCAAGAGAGGCGATTCCAAAGTCTTCCTCTGCGGAAATTATGAGTGCTTTACATCCTGCTAGAATGTGGATAACCATTTCATCTGTTAAATTGCCTTCTATAATTTTTAATTCTACATTTAATTTTTCGCATGCTACCTTTGCTAAATCAAATCTTTTATATTGGTTTTTTCTACCAATTACAACAAAATATCCTCCGTCAAAAGTTTCAACATCTTTAAATCTGTTCAGATCTACAAAAGGGCGGACTACTCTTGCATCTACCTTATAGACTTTTTTAATTCTTCTTTTGGCATTCTCGGAGCCGGCAATAAAATAATCCGCTCTTTGAGCGGAAATTTGATCATATAATCTTAATTTGGTCATTAAAATTTCCAAAAATCCAAAATCTTTTAAACCTGAAAAACGCCATAAAAACCTGGGTGGTGTATGACAGAAACTAATATGTAAAGTTTGCGGCTTTGTAATGATGGACTTAGCAAAGCGGGTGGTATGAGAAATAACTAAATCATACTTTGTAAAATCAAATTGCTCAAAGGCTATTGGGTAAAAAGGCAGAAGGATTTTGTATAAACTAATCCAGCCGGGTATCTTTTGTAAAAAAGAAGTTATAATTTTTTTATCTGAAAATTTTTCTGTAAGATGACTATTATTAAAATCGAAAACAGAAGTATAAATTGGCGCATCCGGAAAAATTTCACAAAGGCCCAATAATACTCTTTCTGCTCCGCCCCACTGGACTAAATCATCATGCACCAAAGCTACCCGCATCTTGGTATACCTCCATTGTTTGTTTAGCTAATTTTTCCCAGCTAAATTTCTTACTTCTCATCTGACCTTTTTTTATCAAATCTTTTTCTATTCCATCATTTGTTAAAACCAACATAATCTTCTCTTTAATATCCTCTTTACTGGTTGGATCAAAATATAAGCAAGCATCCCCCCCAACTTCTTTCAGAGCACCACCCTGAGAAGATACCACAGGGCATTCGCAGACCATTGCCTCCAAAATGGGAATACCAAAACCTTCTTCAAAAGAAGGCATCACAAAACATTTTGCACTTTTATATAAAGCTACCAATTCCTTATCGGAAATTAGTCCGGTAAAAATTATACTTTTCTGTTGAAACTGATGTTTAATTTTTTGCCAAAAATAATGGTCATTTCCTGACAGGACTAAAGTTAGATATTGATACTGTTTTCTTAAACTTATAAAGGCCTTTATTAAACCTTCTACATTTTTATGTGGATGGGCATTGCCAACATAGAAAATGAAGGGAGGATTAATATTAAATTTCTGCATTACCTGGCTGATTTCTTTCTGATTTATTTTACCTGCAATCTCAGTGATCCTGTCATCTACAGCTTCATGAGTCACCACAATCTTCTCATCATTTACTTGCCAATCATCTATTAATAATTCTTTTACATAATCTGATGGAACCAGTATCTTCTGTGGTTTCGAAATCCCATTTTTGAAGACTTTTTTGTAACCAAACTGTTTGAACTTATAGAGTAAAGGGGTTAAAGTTGTAGCTCTTCTCATCTGAAAGTGCTGATGGATCAAATCATGAATAGTCACCACAAATCTCCCGGAAAATAAAAGTGGAACATTAAAATGAGGAAAATGAACCAAATCCGATTTTAGATCATTTAAAAGTTTAGGTAATTTAAATTGCTCAGAAATTCCATACCATTTAAAATCAGCCAATATTCTTTTGAAATTGTTTCCCAGGGCAGTTTTATTAATACTTTCTTTTGTCAGTAAAACTAAATATTCATTTTTTTTATCTATAATCGCCAGCTGATTTAAAAGATTTCTAATATACCTTCCAATTCCTGACTCTTGGGACATTCTCCCGTCTATAACTATCTTCATGTTATCTTTTCCCTAATTCTTCATAAATCCGGCTCAGCTTCTTTGCAATTGGATCCCAGTCATATTTATCCTCAACCATTTTTTTTGCATTTCCTGCAATCCTTTCATACAACTTTTTGTCACTTAGTAAATTCACTGCTGCCTGCGCAATCGCTTCGGGGGTATCCCTGATAATAACTTCTTTACCATCCTTTGCGCTGGTTCCCCTAATACCAATAGACGTTGTTACAACCGGTAAACCTGAGGCAAAGGCCTCAAAGTTTTTATATCTTGTTCCTCCTCCTCCGTAGAGCGGGGCAACCAAAATGCTGGCCTTCTGATAAACCTCTCTAACATCTTCAACTTCATCAACTCTGATATCTTTAGATTCGAAATTAGAAAAAAAGCTCTTAGCCTCTTTTCCTATAATCCAAAGTTTACAATTTGTTACCCTTGATTTAATTTTCGGCCAAATCTTTTTGACTAAAACCTCTACCGCCTCTCTATTTTGTAACCAGGTAAAATTTCCTAAATAAAGTATCACCGGATCTTTTGACCTGGGTTTAATTTTTTCCCCAAAAAATTGATTGTCTACTCCATTAGGGACAGTATCTACATTTAGACTAGGTAGCTGAAAAAGCATTGATGTTTTATCCTCCTCAGACATAGCAACTACCCCTTTTGCCCTCAGCCAATATTTAAGTTCCCAATGCTTCATTTTAGCTACATCAATATATAAAAGTTGTTTGAGAAAAGGCAGTTTAAATTCATCTGCAAAATGACGGTAGACTAAATATTCGATTGTTTGCTCAACCAAAAGTATCGGAATATCTGTTTCCGGAATATGAGGCATAACGTAGAAAGTTTCAGCATGAATTAAATCAAATTTTTCCTCTATTAATTTTTTTTCAATTGCATCTTTTTCCCCTTTAGCCCAGTTTCTAATTACCAAAAAAGGATAAATGCTAAAACCGGTCCTGATAATATTTCTGATAGTCCATGGCTTTTCCGGTCTATTAAATACTTTTACTGATTCACAAAATTTCTCCAGCTCTCCTACATATTTCCTTTCACTATTACTTTTAACCAAACAAAAAAGAGTAATTTTATGGCCTAAGGATGAGAGTCTTTTGATTAAGTTGTACGAGCGGGTTTGACCTCCGGTCAGTAAAGGATATGGTAAGTATGGAGTCAGCATTAAAACTTTCACGGCTCAGGATCCTTTGGACTAAGAGGAGTGACAATCTTTGTTAAATCCGATATTACAAATTTGGGATTATCTTCCAAAATCAAAAAGTGACGCAGCACCCAATTTGTTTTACTATCATGGTTTGTTGAGACAAAGTGAGTAACTCCGAAATCAGCTACAAGTTCTACTGAAGGCAGTGGCACAAAAGGAAAACCGCTCCTATTTGTTTGATACAAAAATGCGCTGTCACCATTATATGGGGCAACTATCACTGCATTTTTGGGTAAAATCTGGTCAGCTTTTTTGCCTGCCTCAATCATATTAGGATTATTAATCTTATAAAATTCTTTTACCGAAAGAAAACTAAAATAAAATGAAAGGGGTAAAAAAAGCATTGCTAAAATTATTGTCCAAAATCTTGGTAAAAAATTTGGCAATCCCTTTATCAAACTTACAAATCCCTGAGTTAAAAATACAGCTGCAACTGGTCCAAAAATATATTGGTAATAATTATGTCTGACATTCCCTGTTGCAAAGATCACAAAATATGAAAATAAAGAAACAACCCAAATATGCATAAAATAATTACTATTTCGGGGCCTCACCAAAAGTCCAATAACAAAAAGCACTAGACCTGTTGCCCCCAGTATTTCCCGGCCCAATCTTTCCGAAACAAGCCACCACCAAAATGCCGGCCGAAAGCGAATGTGGTCACCATTCATTAACCAATTTGAAGCAGGAATTCCTTGAGGCTGCTGTAAAATCCACAGTCTCCAAAGCACAAATGGTAAAAGCGCCAAAGTAAACCATCCTAAATATTTTATACTTTTTTTAAAATTACCCTCTTTTTTGAGCAGGGAATATATCAGAGGTGGCACAAAAAAAATTGCCCAGGGTTTTATCAAAAAAGCCAGAGTTGTAAATATAAATCCCCAAACGCCCCAACTTCCCTTACTCGAAGAGTCCACTGGACTCTTCTCCTCCCAAATCCGTTTATCAACAAAATACATCATCCCTAAGGTGAAAAAAAGAAATGTGGGCTCAGGCAAAGTTGTTCTTGAAAAAAAAATATTAAAAGGAAGTAAGCCGTAAACAGCCATCACCAGCATTGAAACAATAGATCCTAAATATCTTTTACAAATTAAATATAGGAAAATAATACTTCCCAGGGAAAAAATTACAGATACTAAGCGGGAATATAAATCATTTATTCCAAAAAATAAATATAGGGGATAGACTGCAATATTATATATGGGAAATTCTACAAACCTAAAACGGTTGGTATTTACAATGGGATTTTCCGAAATTCCCGACATATCATCAAATTTTGGTATTAATGGATTAAATCCTTCTTTGATAAAATTTCTGGTAACAGCAGCTGTATCTGCCTGCCTCCAGGAATGCCAATCCGCAATCGGCGAATCAATTTTATAAAGCCTTACTACAAATGATATAAGTAAAATTAAAATTAACCAAAAATATTGGCTGTTAAAAATGTTTGAGAGTTTCATTTTTAAAATTTAGGACAGCTAAATTTAATCCCAGCATCATCCAAAAAAGTGATGCAACTTTAGAAGCCTCAAACACATCAATAAATAAACCATTTAAAACAAAGGTAAGCAGCATTGATAAAATTCCCGCCGAAAAAAAACGTAAAAATTTATCATCATCTTTTAGTAAGCTCAATATCTTTTTTACTATTTCAATATAAATCAAAATAAATGCTATAGTTCCTAATAACCCTATTTCTCCTAAAGACCGCAGGAAATCATTATCAGTTGCAATATCAATCGAGGAATATCCTGTTCCTAAAAAAGGATTTTTCATAAAAGCTGTTATGGCTCTTGGCCACTCAATGTTCAATCTAATCTGAAATGATCTATATACTCCCAGTTGAGTTGTATCGATTGGTTCACCGGGTGTAATATCTGATGAAATAGTAGCAGATTTGGTAGCAAAGGTAGAGGTTAACGCGGAAGTACTGGAAGTCTTCACAGCCAAGGTAGGAATATTTAATTTACTTCTAACTTGCTGATCATTAGTCTGTCCTTCATATCTGGTTCCTTGATGAAAAACGTTAATAGTAATTGTGGAAATAAACCTATCCCGCAGTTGAGACGGATATATTAAAACAGCTAAAAGGGAGATTATTATAATTAATATATATTTCTTTTTTCTTGAAAAGATTAATGATGCAATAATACCGACAAATGCAGCTACAAATGAAAGCCTGGCTGCAGTCATAATCAAAACCACTAAAGAAATTACTCCAACTATCACAATTGCAGGTTTTAAGACTTTCCCCACAGCAAAGAAAACAGGAGTCAAAATCACAAGTACCATTGCCAAAAATACTGCTAAATCATAATGTCCCGCAAAGGTCGAGTTTACTCTGGCATCCGGGGTCAGTCTTAGAATAAGACCCTTAGAAAATTCGGAATTAGTTGTTGATATTACCGGCCAATCTAGATATTGTTGCCCAAATGCATATAAATTTACTGCTAAAACTACTAATAATAAAGTAAACAAAACTGAAATAATTCCCCTTTTATTTTTTACAGTAGTGGCCACAACCGGAAGTAGCATAATAAATTCAACTCTCCTCAAAAGGTGAAGTATGCTTAAATGCCAAACAACAGAATGTGTTAAAAAAATAGCGGAAAAAGTAGACACAGACCCTATGAAAAAAAATAGCAACATGGCTTGAGTAAGTTTATCCTTTAAAAAAACTTTTAATTTTTTTGATAAAATCAGATACACAAACCAAAGTCCTACTGTCAAACCAATAATTAAATCCTCCAGCCTAATAGCGACAAAGGTTCCTTTTACATTAATTAATGGGAATTTTGGATATAATGGAATAAATGCAAACAGCAGTAATAATAATAAAAATAACAATTTATTAAGAATAGTTAAATATCTTGACATTCTAAGTTAAAATTTTCTTCCCCAATTTAAATAGTAAATAGACTGAAATTATTATCCCTGACCAAACTAAAATTCTTACAACTGCACTTGAGGGGTAAAATCTAATTGTTGTTTTGGTATGCCAACTATGGTCGTTCATACCAAATGTTGATGAACCCCAGAATTTTGGAGTTCCATCAGAGTAGAAAGGCTCAAAACCATTAACAAACAAGGAACTTTTTAATGGATAAATCAACTCTTCAAGATATGTACTATCAGTATGCTTTTTTATAACCGTCCACGAATACTCAGGAGGGTGATTTAATCTCAAGGGAGGAAAAGGTAACCAGTTTAAACTTTGATAAATTTTTGAGTAATAGGGCACTACAAACTCTCTATAGTTTTCAGAGAAATAAGCGGCTACATTGGGAACCTGAGTGATATTATCTCCTGCCAGAGTAGATTTGTCAGAATTTGGCAGAGCTTTGAAATCTGAAATTTTACCGGGCCCCGGCCAGATCATATAAATTAAAAGTAAGATAGAAAAGATTAGAAAAAGTTTTCTGGTCATTGAAATAATCTGGCTCTACCTAATCTGTAGTGTGGATCTTTTAATTTTCTCTGCCCTATTATTTGAGCTGGCACTCCACCAACAATGGCAAATTCCGAAACATCTTTAGTTACCACTGCTCCTGCAGCTACCACCGCGCCTCTACCGATTTTTACTCCTGCTAAAATAATCGCCCTTGGGCCTATGAACACATAATCCCCTATTGTTACTGGACTAATAATCGCATGAAAATCCTCCGCCTCTACATCATGCTCACTATTGTAAATCATGACACTGGAGGCTATGTCAACATGATTACCAATAGTTAATTTATCTCTGCCATCTAAAAAGACATTATCTCCAATAATTGTTCCTTGCCCAATGACAATATTAGCGGGATAAAAAAAGCGGGCGCCTATATGAATTCTTGAACCTTTACCAATTTTCATACCTGCTGCCTTATAAATCAGTAAACGGAATAAATGAGACGGAACTAAACCAACCCAAGTTATAATCATTAGTTCAAAATCCAAAAGCCAGTTATAAAATCTATTAGCAATTTTTTGTGATGCCTCTTTGGTACTTAGGGACTTACCCATCCGGTCACGAAATACAACCATACTCAAATTATATACTTTATTACATCTTTTCAAAAGTCTTGAGGACAATTTCTGCCATTTTTTCCCAGGAAAATTTTCCGGCTTGTAATACCGCCGCCTTTGCATACTTTTGTCTGATCTTTTTATCAGATACCATAATCCTGATTGCTTGTTCTATCTGATCTATTGAGTAAGGATCCACTAATAATCCTGCTGGTCCTACCACCTCAGGTAATGAGGAAATATTTGCAACAATTACCGGAGTCCCGCAAGCCATTGCTTCCACAACCGGAATTCCAAAGCCTTCCCAAAGAGAAGGTAATATAAAAGCTTTAGCACCTGAAACGAGGGAGGGGAGATCCTCCGTAGGAATAAATCCTAAGAATCTTACTCTTTCTTCTATTCCTAATCTTTTTGGAGTAACTAATGTATCTTCATACATCCATCCCTTCTTTCCTTCTCCAGTTGTTTTGCCAATTATTACTAAAATCAAACTATCGATCCTGGATACCGCCTCAATTAACCGGATGAGGTTTTTTCTGGGTTGAATAGTTCCTATATATATAATGTAGTTATCCCCCACCTGATATTTACTTTTAATCTCGTTCAATTTGAAATTTGAAATTTGAAATTTGAAATTTTGTTTATCATATCCGGGATATGCAACTGTCACTTTATTTTTATCAACTTTATATGAAGAGATAATATCCTTTTTGGAGAAATTGGAGATGGTGATTATTTGATCAGCATTCTCTACTGAGAATTTCGTCCAATTAGTAAGTTGCCAAAGATCCTTACCTTCAAACATCTTAGGAAAATGTAAAAAGGACAAATCAAATATAGTTACTATCCTTTTAACCGGTGAGAATCTGGGAATATAATGGGTAGGAGAAAAAAATAAATCAGGCTTCTTTTTAGCGCTATATAAAATAAGTGGCAGAGCAATCCTGGTCCAAAGCCTCTTTGGTTTTATAATTTTATATTTCCATCCCTTTCTTTCTTTTGGTAAATCATCCAAAGGAGAATTTGGTAAAAGAATCGTGTAATCATTTTTCCTGTCAATTTTTTCCAAAGACTTAATTAATTCAAAAGCCACTTGAGAAGAGCCTAATCTTTGCAAAACATTGGCCTCATATCCGTCGATCCAAATTTTCATTGCAACTCCCTTTGATAAACTTGTTCTGTTGCCTGGGCACATTTATCCCAAGAGAATTTTTTTACCTGTTGGTAACCTTGCCTAACAATTTCTTCTCTTAAATCTTTATCTTCCAAAACTTTTTTTAACTTCTCTTTTATATCCTCTAAATTCAATGGATCAACATACAAAGCAGCATTTCCTCCTACTTCTGGCATTGAGGAAATATTGGAAGTAATCACAGGACAACCCACTAAAAAAGCATCTAAAATTGGTAAACCAAAACCTTCGTATAAGGAACAATAGAGCAAAGCATCTGCTGATGCATATAACAATTCTAATTCATCTATATCAAGCCAGGGAATTGTTTGACCGGTTATCACCAAATTATAGTCTTTAGCAGCTTCTTTAATTCTTTGTAAATTTCTTCTTTCCCCAACTCCCCCAATTGCCAATACAAACTTTTCCGGCAAATTATATTTTTCCTTAAATTTTCTAATTTTTTCAATTGACTGGGGTTTGAAATCTGCAGTTGGCCCTTCATAGATAACTGTTATTTTTTCTTTAGGGATACTTGATACTTCCAAAAGATCTCTTTTTGTCGATTCAGATACAGCAATAACATGATCAATTTCTTTTTCTACTAATTTAAGACGTCTTTTATGAACCTTTACTATGTTCGGGTGAGACCAACCCGGGTATTTTAAAGGTACAACATCATGGTATGTTGTAACTTTTTTAGCTTTAGTTTGCGGTTGTATCCAATCAGATGAATGAAATATGTCAATCTTGCCGATAAAATTTTCGATTGGGACATTTCTCCATCTATTAAAAAGCATTTCAAAAAGGGCCGGAGGTAGATGAAACTTCTTAACATTCTTAAGCTCTCCACAGTAAGGTTGCCTTAAAGAGGAGTAAAAATAAATCATCTCCAGTTCTTTACGTTTTGAAAGCTCTTCGGTCAACTTTTGTGTATATGTACTTACCCCACCATTATGGGCCATTTGTGATATATCAAAGCCTACACGCATATATACATTTTAGCAGATCATGATGTTTTACGACGCATGATATCTGCTGACCCTACCCTATCAATAACTTGATAATTTTGTTGAATATATTGGTCAATATCTTCTGCAAATTCTGTAAGAGGTCTATCTTCTATTACTACGGTTCTATCAGTTACTATGAGCGCAGGTTTATCCTTTTGGATACTCTCCAGTATTCTCCCCCCTGCTATTTTTAAAAACCAGGGGAATTGAAAAACAAATAAATTGCCTGCAGGTAATCTATCAGCCATTTGATAAAGATGAGGTGGAGCCCCAAAAACAAAGATCCTATCTTCTTTTTTTGTGTATTGCTTTATTTTATTTGATATTAGTTTTGTTTGTTCATCAAAAAAGAATATCTTGTTTGATATATGCCCTTTATAAAAAACTCCCAGCCACCAGACCGCAGTAATTATATAAATAAGCATTAAAACTTTAAAAAATTTATTTTTGTTAAATTGATAAACTCCTAAAGCAGTTGCCAGCACGGCAAAAGGCAGCGAGGGTTGAAAATGTATAAAATTTGCCCTATCAAAAATCCCGGCCAGTGACCCTAAAAGAAAGAGAAAAAGAATTCTAACTATCCTTCTATCTTTAATAAACCAACCAGAAACTGCTGCCAAATAAACCAGGAGCACTCTTGTTACAAACCCCTGTGAAGGCGGAATACTTGTCCCATATTTAGCATAAGTTGTCAGGTTAAATACAATTGTCCAATACCAAAAATCTTTTATTACCCCAATACTCAGAAGGTATAAAATCATCAGTATTACTGGCCCCATTAATCCTAGCAGAAACGTAAAAGTAACTTTGAGATTCCTGGTTTGCCAAAATATAAATATAAATGTCAAAAAAGTTAAAGGAATTATGGTTTGTTTAAAAACTATCCCTATCCCCAAAAGTAAACCGCAAAGAAATAACCTGCTTTTGTATAAAAAATAAAATGATGGCAAAAGTATTAATGGTAAAAATGAATCTATCCATAAAACCCATCCTTCAAAAAAGGGTTGCCAAATTAAATACAAAAAACTCACGAGTAGTGCCTTCCATTTACTTTTTAAAATTTTGGATGAAATATAAAAAAGCAAAATCTGAGTTAATACCAAAATTGTAATAGACCAAATTCTTGCAACTACCTCATTATTCATCCCTAAATTGTCAAAATTTATTGGCAAGAACATTAACCCGGGAAAATGCTGATCTAGAATCTGGCTATATGGCTTTAATCCATGGTTAGTAAGGTAAGGGTAGACAAAAAGTTCAGGATAAGGAAAATAAATTAATTTTGTAAGTATCAGGACATGAACCAGTAATGTACTTCCAAATACCAAATAAATTAAGTTTTTTTTAAATAATTTATTCTCTAACATAATGATAAACAAATCCTACTCCTGAAAAATCCTTAGTTTCAATAAGTTTATAACCCAAATTATCAAGCTTTTTCGAAACTAATCTTTGAGGATCACTTATTTCTACCAAGTAGTTTACTAAAAAAACATCTTTGCTGATATCGGATAAATCGATAAGATCGTTACTGCTTTTGGATGGAAAATTCTTCAATGCTCCCTTTGCATTAATATTTTTGGCATAATAATCAAATGGAGGAAGTGTTCCCGAACTCTCAAGCAGGACCATAGAATTTTGGTTGACTGATTTTAAATAGTTGGTCATACCCTTCCAGTCTTCCCGATGGTAGGAGCTGTTAAATAAATATATTAGTGAACAACATAGCTCAATTGCCAAGACCGCTCCCAGCATCACATACCTTGATCTGTTTTGAAAGGAAATAATACCTAAAGCAATTAAAAGTAAAAACAAAGGCAAAGTAAATATTAGTCTGAAATAACTATAAATAGGAACTACAAAAGAAATCAGACTACCTAAAACAATCGGAAAGCTTATCCACAAAATCAGCAAATTACGTTCTATTCCCCGGGTAAACTTAATTCCTCTTAGAATCAGGAATAGAAACAAAGAACAAACCGGCAAAAGCAGTAGTGTATAAAGGAATTTGTCTGCCAGACTGATCCTGCCGATGATAAACTTCACAAAGGTCAGAGGAATTGCTTTGATATCAAACCCCCCAACTAACAATTTCCAGGTAGGCAAATTGGCTGAAGCTGCAAATCCTACAGATAATTGCTTCAGAAATATCGGCAGCCACCAAATACCCAACAGTATGGCAATTAAAAATGAAGTAATCCAGATTTTAACCAGTTTTCTCTTATACATGAGCAAAAAGATCAGTTGGGCAGGGAAAATTAAATACAAGACATAATCCGATGAAAAAACCAGCAGATTGGACAAGACTAAAATAAATTTATTAACCTTTTCTTCTTTTATAAGTTTCACCCACAGATAGATGTTTATAGAAACTGCCAAAGCAGCCAGGGCATACATCCTGGCCTCCTGGCTGTAATATATATGCAAAGGATTAATTGCCAAAAGAATTGCAGAAAATAATCCCAAATTTTTTGAGTGTATTTTTTTGCCCAATAAATAAACCAGATAGATTGTTAATATTCCAAATATTACTGATGGTATTCTGACAGCGATCTCACCTATACCAAATAGCCTGGTCCAAACCCAAATAATTATAAAATACAAGGGTGGGTGAAAATCTGCTTTAGCATATTCAGTAATCATCCCAATTAACGAAAAGTTTTGAGTCGCTAATACATTAATTGCCTCATCTAACCAAAGGCTTTGGTTTAAACTGAAGCTTCTTAATAATAATCCTCCTATCAAAATCGCCCATATCATTTTTTCTGCTCCAGTTCCCAAAGTTTAATAAATACCATTAATTGATAAACAGCCATAAGGTAAGCTAACACAAACCCCCGCCACCCATCCAGGAATCCCTTTTTATAAATAAACCTCACATTGAATTCAAAAAAGGCTTTCCAAAACATTTTAAAGAGGGAAAATTTAACTTTTTCTTTAAACAAGCTTGCAGCAAGAAGGGTTGAGTAAAAATTATTTGATTTGATTATCTCGCTTACTGTTTCATGAGAATAATGAATTTTACAATTGTTCAATTTTCCAATAGCCCCATTAACTTCAACTTCTTCATGAACTTCTCCTTTCCAAATGCCTGACTTTTTTTTCCATAGCCAAATATGCTGATCCGGATTCCATCTGGAATGTTTTATTTCTTTCCCCAATATCAAATTTCTTCTGGGTATTAGGTAGCCATCATATTTATTCACCTTAACTGCTTTTTTAATTTCTTCAGCCAACTCCTTTGGTATTTCCTCGTCGGCATCAATTGAAAGTACCCAGTCTCCTTTTACCTTCGATGCTGCCCAATTCTTTTGATTTGCAAAGTTGTCAAACTCTCTGAAAAAAATCTTTGCCTTAAATTCTTTTGCCAAACTAATTGTTTTATCTGTACTACCACAGTCAACAAGTACTATCTCCTGACCTAATCCTTCTAAACTCTTCAACGCTCTTTTAATATTTTTTTCTTCATTCAAAGTTATTATGGTAGCGCTAATCATTTTTTTAACATTCCTATCATTAAACCCTCATACTGATTTGCAATCTTATCCCAAGAAAATTTTTCTGCTTGGGTTCTTGCTTTTTTCATCCAGTTTATTTTTAAAGCATCATTAATACCTTCTGAATATTCTAATAGGTTATCAACATTCACAAATAACCCTCCCTCCCCCACAATCTCTCTGCGTGAAGAATCATCTGGTGCAACAACTCCAATTCCGGATGCTAAGGCTTCAAGATAGACCAAACCAAAAGCTTCCCTATCCCAGGAAGGAAGAGTGAATAGATCTACTGACCTATAAACTTTCTGCATATCTTCATATTTAAAGCTTAATATCTTAAATCTCTGACTAAGCTTTTGCTCACCTTCTCTTTTTAGCTCCTCTTTTAAGGGACCTTCACCTACTATCAATACAGAACCCTTGCTACTACTTGAGACGGCATTTATTACTCTATCATGATGTTTATACCAAACCAAAGCCCCCACAGAAAGAATAATCGGTTTTGGTAAATCAAGCTTTATCTTTTCACCTTGAGGAGAAAATTTGTCTAAATCAATACCATTAGGAATTTTTACCACCCTGCTACCCCAAGCATAACTTTTTGCCCAATTTGCCAGAAAGTCAGTTAGGGCCACAAAGACATCTGGTCTAACAATAGAAATATTCCATATATCATCCCACCCTTTTCCGCTATGACCGGTAATTAACAATTTATATCCGCCAAATAGTCTTCCTAAAGACATCTTCAAACTTTGTAATCTACCATTTACAGGAATCGCTATGTCATATTTTCCCTGCAATACTTTTGAAATAGAATCCGCATCTTTATCTGCTAGGATATTTACCTGATGTTTTTTTGAAAGCCTTAAAGAAAGCTCTGTGACAAAATTCTCCGCTCCTCTTTCGACTTTATTCTGATACCTGCTTAAAAATACTATTCTCATCAATTTATAAATCTATACTTAAAAAGAGTCCAAACCGCGACCAAACCATCCCATATTCCTATCTTTTTTCCCTGCGCATAAGTCCTGGGGTGAGTAACAATTGGTACTTCATAAATTTTAATTCCTTTTTTGAGAATTTTAGCAGTTAGTTCTGGTTCAAAATCAAATCTGTGTGCTTTCAAAACAATATTACTAATTACCTCTTTTGTAAAAACTTTATAGCAAGTTTCCATATCTGTTAACTTTGACCCGTAAAGAATATTAGTAAGAGTTGTTAATAATCTATTAGCAATTAAATGAGTTGGTAAAACTGTTTTATTTTTACCCCAAAATTTTAAGGGATAATTTTTTAATCTGGTACCAAATACTACTTTCGCCTTTTTCTCAAGTATAGGATCTATTAACCTTTGATAATCCTGCGGATTATATTCCAAATCTGCGTCTTGAATAATAAAAATTTCTCCAGTTGCTCTTTCTAATCCTGTTCTAATAGCAGCTCCTTTGCCCATATTATTATTATGTCTTAAATATTTTATTGAAGCTTTTTGTTGCTCCAATATTTTACTAGTTAAATCAGACGAGCCGTCATCTACTACAATAATTTCTCTTTGTAATCCTTTTGGTAACTTAGCTTTTTTAATCATATATAAAATCTGGCTAATTGTTTTTTCTTCGTTATAAACTGGTATGATAATAGATAGTTTCAAATTATTCCTTTTTAGCAATTACTAAAATCGAAGTTCCTATAATTGGCTCAATCAAATTTTCTATAAATAAGAAAAATGGGGCAAGCATATTAAAAAATTGTATTTTATTTCCTTCTACGTTTCTATTTCTTAAAATTCTCCCGGCAATAAACCAACCAATTGCACCTGCAAAATTTAATTTTCTATGGGAAATGACAATATAACCAAGCTCTTGCATTTCTTTAACTAAATTTATAGGGTTATATCTACGGAAATGACCAATTGATCTATCTATCTCTCCATACAAGAAGTTATAAATTGGCACTAGAAGAATTAAATTCCCTTTCTTTCTTAGAAGTTTGTACATATTTTCTAAAGCTTTTTCATCGTTTCTAATATGCTCCAAAACATTTATACAGACAATCGAATCAAACTCTTTGTTATCAAAAAAAAATTTACCTGTTTCTATATCTCCGAAACCCGCATTAATTTCTACATTCTTTTTATCTGTAAGTTGTTTTATCAATTTTTGGTCTATATCTATTGCAGTAACATTTCCGTATTTTGATAAATCCCCGGAAAAATTTCCAATTCCACAACCTACTTCCAAAATCTCACCCTTTAAATATTGACTAAACTTTTTAAATGTCCACTTATTATAAAATCTCGCCTGGCTCATACTTTCTAAAGTAGAAGCTCCTGTATAATTACTCACTTTGTATTCTCCTTTTAATTTTTCTTAGAGGTGTCAGAAATTTGGCCTTCATTAAATCTGTGCCGGTAATTTTATTCCAGGGTGAGGACACTAGATAAGGAGGAGATAAATACAAGCTTTCCGGGAACTTAAAATCATCAGATACAGGAGTACCTAATTCATATTTAAATTTATCAGGATATCTGATAATACTGGATCTTTTCAAATGAGTTGTATGCAAATAAGGAGCGTCTAAAAAGATTATACCTTGCCTCTGCTGAATTAGCTTATTTTCCGTATCGAAATAACTTTCTTTGCCATATGGTAAGTCTACATGAAGTCCTGGAATTTTTTTATTTATAACTCTTAAACTGTAGTGACCCTTACGTCCCAGTAATTTATACTGACCGGCCCTGTGTTCCTGAATATGATATATATCTCCAACAGGAACAACCATTGGCACTACTATTCCTTCTGTTTTACTTCCGTCTTTCTGAACTTTATCTACAACTTTTTTAATAGAATTTTTCCACCAAATCTCATCTCCATCAAGTATCAAAATCCAGTCACTTTTAGATTCTTCCAGCATTTTTTGACGCAGTTTAGGAAACTCATTCTTACTAACTACGCCTACTTCTTTAAATTCAATTTTTTTGTTAGTCTTTTGAACACCTTTGATAATCTCTACTGTTCTATCAGTTGACCCCGTATCCCATATCAGAATCTTATCCACATAATCTATTACACTCATAATAGCAAACCAAATGAAATTCTCTTCATTATTAACCATAGTATTAGCCCAAATTTTCATTATTTTCTTATTTTATACAAAAACCAACCAAGAGGTAATAAAAAATTAGCCATCATACCAATTAATACAGTAAGCGCTGTTCCAATAACTCCGTAATTTGTAATCATAAAAAAACCCACTATTCCTATTATTAAAAAGTGTACGAAAGATACCCACACAAAAATATCAGATCTGCCAAAATAAAAAATTATTGTGTTATGTAAAGGCACGGAAATTAGAAATACTACCATAGCTAATAATAAAATAATAAAGGGTATTACTGCCTGAGAATAAGTCGCTCCATATAGAAAAGGTATAGCATAAAATGATATGGGGATTGCCAAAGATAAAAGAAAGCTTAAACCAAAAACCATTAACTGAAATTTTTTAAAATATATAAGCATTTCCACCTTATTTTGAAAGCTTGCAAATTTAGGAGCAGCTACGACCCCTAAAGCTCCAACGATCTGTGGGACTATTTGAGTTAATTGACTGGCAGATGCATAAATACCTACCTCTTTTACGCTTAATAGCCTCGCATTTAAAAAAATATCCAACCTTGAGGAAATTGCGGCAATAATTGTAAACAGCGCAACCCACCTATTGAATTTAAAAAATTGACCTGCAACTTCTCTTTCATTCTTCACAGAAAATATTTGTCTTGCTGGCAGAAAAAATAATGATAAAGAAAAACCTAAAAATGGCAGGGTAATATATAAAATAAGTCCATTTATTAAATTTAATTGCTGACTATAAAATAGGACACTAACTAAAACCAATCTTAAAAAGTTGGCGGAAATATTTACAAAACTCCAAAGATAATATTTTTGAAAAGATTGCAAAGCAGATGTTGTAAATGTAAAAAGCATTGCTCCACCAACCCCTGCCATAACTAATCTTAGAGGCAAAAGAAGTGCTTCTTTTTTAAACACTGAATTTGCTAAAAATGGCGCAATATAATAACCCGCTACTAAAACAATCCCCCATACTATGAACTTTATTTGAAGTCCCAATTTTAAAAATTTGAATGCTTTAATTTTATCAGAAATCAAATGCGAAGATACGAAACGGACTAATCCGGTATTTGTTCCCATATCAGCAATATCTGCAATAAGAGTAAGTGTGGTAATAGAAACAACCAATAACCCAAAATTATCAGGTCCCAAAAACCTTGCCATAAAAATATAAAAAAGAGCACCCAAAGTTCCATTTATTATTGTCCCTATAATTGTAATTTGAGATTGTTTAAAAGTAGCTGTGGAAAAAATAGACTTAAGCATAAATTTTATTATATCGCGTCACAATATAAGTTGCTATTTATTCCTAAGTTTAACTAGAAGCATTGAAAGGGCTATTACTGTTATTCCACTGATGATTAATCCTGGATAAACGTATTTTTGCGGTTCAAATTCAATAATATATTCCCCATCTTTCTCCACCTTAAAACCATTCAATAAACTATATACTGGAAAGGGAGTCTGACCGTTAGTTTTCCAAAAACCGTCATAAGTTTGGGAAAATACCAAAAGTGATGGCTTGGTTAAGCTGTTCACAATTACTCTATACTTTGTAGGGTTTATTTTCTGGTAGACAACTGCAGGATTGTTATTACTTTCCGCATACTTTTGTTCAAAATTAACAACCCTTTCCTGTAATCTTCTGGATTTATCCTGGTAAGCAACCCATTCGTCCTTGTCCAAAACAGCAATTGCATTCACCACATTAATGTCACCAAAAGATTCTATTACTATCTCACCCCCTTCTCTTACTAAATAACCAACTTCAAACCACCTAACATTAGTGTCTCCATTAATTTTTGTTGAAACTTCTCCAATCAATTGATTATCTTGATAGAACTTTAATTTCCCACTCCTTGAACTCTCCATCACTCTTGCAAGTAATATGTTCCCTTTTTGATATTTGATATTTGATATTTGATATTTCTTTTCCCCTTCCCCTACCGCCCACCCTCCCCCTAAATCAAAATCCTGGTTATCTATACCATACTTCTCCTGTAAAAAACTCCTCCACCTAATTAAATCTGCTGCTTCTCTCTTCCACCACCCAGATTCATCAGGATCAAAATTTAATTTTGTTGCTGGAAATATTAAATTTGTTGGACTGATAAAGTTTGCTGCTAAATCTAAGTCCGTTTTGTTATTTAAAATAATTTTAGCATTTGGTAATTCATCAAGTCTCGTTGAAAGTCCAGGATATTCTTCTGCAAAAATTAAGGCGTTTTTAAAAAGCTTTAATCTAGCACTTTTTGTTGCCTCATTTAATAAATTATCCGATCCAATTGCCCACCACACATTAGATGTAATAAAAAATCTATCTTGGTGTTCTCTTACTTTGAAGAGTGGGATTGGCAAGTCTTCTACTTTCTCAAGCCAAGGTCTCTTTGATAGTTGATCTAAAAAAGTATAGTAATATTTAATATTATCTGGATGCATATTATCCCTTCTTTGATCAAGGTAAGGATATACAATATACTCGATACCGGCTACATCAAATATCTCTCCCATATAAGAGGATTCTCTTAAAAAATTGAATGTTTCATAGGTACCCTTAGTTCCTACAGCAAACAGCCTTTTTTGTGTTGCCCTAGAAGCTTCTATTCTAGGATGATTTAAGTCTGAATATCCTAAAGGAGGAAAGAAAGGTATCCAAAATACTCTGCCATATGCTTTATCGTTTTCTAATATAGTTGATAATTGAGAATATTCCTTTTGAAATTGAGGAGGAGAAAAAATACCTGTCATTTGCCCAAACCAAATTGGCCGTAATAAAAATATTAAATCGGATATTAAAACTACCAAAATCACTATTCTTGCTCTTTTAAGCAATTTAAGCTTACGACTTATCTCATCTACAGCTATGCCTATTAAAACACTATAAGAAAGGGTTACTAAGAAGAAAAACTTCGTGGAATCACGGAACAAAGAAAAACCCGGTACATGATTAAATAACCATGTATAGATTTGCGGAAATGGTTCGGAAAATCCTTTTGATAGAAAAAGTGAAATAACCATCACCACCAACCAAAAACCAACATCACGATTCTTAATCCTCAAGACCGGAGCTAGTAAAACTAGTATTGGAATAAGTATAAATTCAAACCTTAAAGGAGTAATTTTACCAAAGATATTCATAAACCAATGGGGGGCTAGCATCAATAAGCTATGCCCAATATTAACTGTGCTTAAATAAGAAACTCTAGTAAAAACCTGGTAAATCTGAGATGAAAGAGGAGCTTTAAATAAAGGATATAACCAATAAAAATGGAGCCCTAGGACTATAAATGACAAAATAATTCCACTTTTTACCCACTTTAAACAAAATTCAAATAAATCTTTTTTAGATATAAACATTAGCTCATAAAGAAAACGGATTGAAGCCAAAAATATTAGAATATATATAAACCGAACATCAAAAAAACCCAAAATTGCAATTGCAATCCCTGTAAAAATTTTGAAATTCAATTTTCTGTTTATCGCTCGATCTAAACTAAGAAAACAAATAGGAAACCATGTATAAGCTAAGGCTATCGAAAGCTGTCCACCATCAATTAACAGCATCAAATAAGTATTTAATAAGTAAAGTGCAGTGGAAACTAAACAAGCAAAGTTTGAAAGATGCAAATATTTACTAAGCTTCCATATCCCCACAGTACCTATAATAAAAATTGAGGCAATAAATATATATTTCTCCAAAAAAATAAAACTCAATCCAAGATTTGCCAAAATACCTACAGTAAATGATAGTGGCCAATTCCAAAGAAAAAATGAAGAATATTCCCCAATACCTTCTGCCCCAGTTTCACTCCAAACAAAAGGTAAATTCATTGAATATTTCAGTAAAGCTTCAGAAGCACGAGGAAAATCAATCGCTACTCTTATACCAGGTAATAACCATTGAAAACAAATTATCATTAGAGCAGTAACTGCAAAAATTACTGCGAATCTACTTTTCATTTCTTATTTCAATAATATAAAAAACAGTTCCCAGAATTAGCAGAAAAAAAGAAATGACAAAAAGTTTTTGCGCAAAACCTTGATGTATTAAAAAAACAGAAAACGCGGATAATAAAATTGTTGCTATAGCACCTAAAAAGAAATATTTACTTAAAGACTTCATGGAAGCAAAGTATATAATATATATTAATACATATTCAAATATGAAACGATTATTTCTTTTCATTCTAATCTTTGCTGCTGTCATTTTACTATACTACCCTGTAATATTTACTTTTTTCTCTCAGGACGATTTTTTTCATTTTAAAGTTAGTTTAACTAATGGAAGCATTCAACAATTTATCAATTTATTTGGATTTTATCCTTTTATCGAAAGAGGTATTGCTTTCTACAGACCAATATTCAGAGAAGTTATTTTTAATCTTTTTTATTCTTTCTTTGGTCTAAATCCCTACCCATTTAGAATTTTGCAAATCTCTCTATTATTTCTAAACTCCATTCTTGTTTATTTACTAATAAGAAAACTTACTAATGTTAAATATTTACCTTTTTTTGTAGCATTTTTTTATGCTATATGTAGTGCACAAGTTGCCTCCCTTTACTACTTAGCTGGAGGCATTCAAGTTCTTGGTGCTACAACATTTTTATTATTTACATTAATTTTTACTCAAAACAACCTATATCTTGCTTTCATCACTTTCCTCCTAGCTTTAGGTTCACATGAACTCGCATCAGTGATACCTTTTCTAATGACTGCTTTGTGCTTTATTGTTTACCCTTATAAAATTGCTCTGAAAAAAATCTGGCAACTTATACCATTCTTTTTGTTCTTATTTTATATCTATACTTAGAAATAAATATAATAGGATTTTCATCCTCAGAAGTACAATATAAAATGGTTTTTAACATCAAAACCATACTTAATTCCTACATGTGGTATACCGGATGGGCTTTAGGATTGCCAGAAATGCTGGTTGACTTTATATTCCCTGGTTTTAAACTAAATCCGGATCTTATGAGATATTGGGGTAATTACTATATAATTATTTTTACTTCATTCTTTTCTAGCTTATTTCTTATATTGCTAGGTTTAGCAGTTCTTTTTATAAAGAAAAGAGATTTTTCTATAAATAAAGTATTTTTATTTTTTGTCTTTTGGTTTTTCATTAGTTTACTCCCTATCATTTTACTCCCCTTGCATAAATCAACCCAATACCTCGAAACTGGCTTACCTGCTTTTTGGTCCATTATCGGTTATATTGTTATTACAGTTTATCAGAAAATAAAATTTAAAAAAGCATATTTACTTATTTTACTTATAAGTTTATTAACGCTTTCATCAACTTCAATATTATTACAAAGGACTACTTATTGGGCAGCCCAGAGAGGTAAATTTGCTAAACAGCTTATCGAAAATGTTACTTTTACTTATCCTGTTTTACCAAAAGGTTCAATTATATATTTTAGAAATGATCCAAATCATCCTTACTTAACTAAAGAATGGGGTAATTCTTCTAAACAAGCTAGTCTTATCTTAAACGGAAGTGATGCTCTACAACTTTTGTATAAAGACCCCACGCTTAAAGTATATTATGAAGATCTTAAAAGTATAGAATTCGCAGGTAAAAACATTTACCCGGTTGTTGCGAAAATTTACTAGATTTTTTTTACGTATCCAGCTTTTATAATCTGTGGTATATAAAAAGATATAACAACTATTAATAGAGCAAAACCAAAACTACCAATAATATTAGCTATAATAATCTCACCTATCAAATAAATAAACACCATTAGCAAAAGTGCTGCTAGGGAAAGAAATAAGAAAAATTTTTTTAATTTGGGTCTTAAAACTATTGCGAACGTAAATATGGTTAAAACAAGAGAATAAATAAATTTTTCTACTCTATTCCCTTGAAAACCATATTCCAATAGATTAAAGAAAAATATTAAAAAGGGTGGAAGAACGAAATATTTAATTAATACCTTAATTGACTTCATGTTTTTGTTTAAATTTTGATCTTAAAATTAATAATATCAATATCAATAGACCTGACGCTCCTAGATAACCTCCCAACTCCACTTTCTGCTGAGGTTTAAATTCTATTGTAAAATTATACTCTCCAGTTTTGTCTATCCACCATGCATTCCCATAAAGGTTACCAAGATAGTGTTCGTTAATTTTATATGTCTCATTGTCTCTTGTTAACTCCAGCTCCCATTCAGGATGGAATGCTTCACTGAAAATCATAAATGTTGGTTGATCAATCTTTACCTTTCCTCTATATAAAACTGGACTTTCTTTATTCAACTGTAAGATCTTAGCAGCTGTTGTCGCAATCGGAGTTTGAGGCTTCGAGTATAGATATATAGAGTTATTCAGTATTCTTCCCACTTGTATATTTCTTATCATTACAACTGAAGGTTGATTACCGGTAGGCGGATTAAATGAGGTAGTTCCTAAAGGATCAACAATCAACCTAAACTTAGCTTCTCTAGTTGTCATTTTAAGAGGGGGTAATTGAATTCTATAACTTTGCCAGTTATTATTTTGTGGATTCTGATAAATTGCGGTTCTTACAGTAGGATTAGGTCTACCATTTTGTTCTGAATCAGTGTCCTGAATTACTTGAATATAGAAACCAGCACCCGATTGTATAAATGCCTCAAAACTAATTTGGTAAGACTCGTCTCCTTCTATCTGAGAAAGTGGACTTTCAACAAAAGATGGCGAAACCCCATCCGAGGAAAGCTGAAGGGTGTTTTGATCGATTATTTTAACATCACCATTTTTTGTTAATTGATCAAATTTTGGAAACTGGTTTTCAGAGATCAAGTGGTTAAAACTAATCTCATGTAAACCTTCGTTTAAGATAATATCTCCAAAAGAAATCAAATCTCCTTTGTTCATCGCTTTTAATGTAATTGCTTTATCATCAACTTGAAAATCAAGACTAGATAGTTTATTAGGATAAAGATTTCTACTTTTTGGATTAACCATTAATAGTTCATATTCTTCTTTTTTAAAAATATTAAACTGATTAATTTGTCTTTCCATAACTGTTAAATTCTCTTTGTTGACTAATGGATAAACGGGTAAAAGCTTATTACTTTTCAAATCTTGTCTGATTTTACTTACAATTGGTTCTATTATTTCTTTCTGAGACTGATCAAGATTATGTGTCATTTGTTCTAATATCAAAAGATGCAACTTATATATATCGGTAATAATATTTGGACTCACATAAAAACTTAACTTTGGTTTACGCAAATCTTGCCCTAAGAGTTTATCAATTGTTTGAGCATATCTTGTCATCAAGGCATCCAGCTGAATAGGATTGTTACTTTTCATTAATATATAAGAATTAATTAGATCTTCGTTGGCTGCAATAATTTGCGTGATTTGTCTTTCTACATCTTGTTCGTCTTCCTTATTTACAAGAATCTCAGTACCTAACAAACTATAGTATATGAGAGCTAAATTGTTAATAACAAAAGCCATTCCACTTTCAGATGCTTCTAAATAGGTGAAGGAAAGATTTGGAAAAACGATTAATTCAGAGTTTTGTTGAATAATTTTATTGGCATTATTATTAATTGGTGTAATCGTATGATTAGAAATATTCCCAATAAGATAAGGCCAAATCCTCATAGTTGCCTCATCTGGGTAAACTAAATTAATTGCATTTGTCAATATTACTTTCGGTTGGAAATATTCCGTATAGATTTCATAAATTATAAGATCCCCATATTGCATTCTTCTTTCTAAGAAAGGTTGACTATCTAAAACATGCTCTATTTCGTTTGGATCATATATATCAGAACCTTTCCATACTATATCTTTATGCAAAACAATAAATTTAACGTTAAAGGCCTGGAGCAGTTTTAAGATTTTCTCTTCTTGCAAATAATAGGGATGATTAAATATTTCCGATAAGGCGGTTAAAGAATCATCTATTCTATGGAGATTTAACCCATGTGAAATAGAGGGTAAGGCTGAAAATAATAATGCAGATGGCTCATTGCCGTGGTAACCGTAGTTCCAATTATATGTTACGATATCGCTTCTGGTTAATGGTAAGTGAAGGATTTTACCATCTGCTTGAGAATTTTGATCGGCTTTCTTATTCAGCCAATTATCTGCATCTTTATAGCTTTGGGGGATGTCATTATAGTTTGGATGACCTATTGTTCCAAAGACTGTCCCTGTATACATAGGCCAATAATAAACTCCCATAATTATAAATAGCACAATCAAAATTGAAGCTGTACTAAAATTACCTAAATATTTGTGAAATCTTTTTACAAAATCTTCAACACCTATTGTAAACAATATGCTACTTACCAATGGTAAGAGTATGCCCACTTTTTCAAATGGATTTCTTAGTAAACCTAGAACGAAAAAATTATTGAAAAGGAATATAAAAAACTGACCAAAAGGAGAAGAACTGCCTTTTGACAACATTATTATAATGACGTAAATTATGACATAAGCAGCAAGATATTTCCTTAGAAGAGCACGGATGATGCCATAAAAAATTACCATCACCCATATCCAAGGGATTAAGCGGAAAAAGAAGCTTTTATAAATTTCTCCTAATTCTGCTTGAGCAAAAATATAAAAAGAATTAATCATTTGCACAGTGTAAGGAAGTATTGCTTGTTTGCTTATAGCATTTAGTGTAGCTAAACTCTCCCCAATATTATGTTGTTGTGAAGTTACACCTGAACCAATGGCGGCAACTGGTATTAACCACCAGCTGTTGAATATTACCCACATCCCAAAACCAAATATACTTCTTTTGATGATTTTCCAAAGATGTTTTTTATTTTCCCATGGGAATAGAATTTCAGAAACACTTAGAAGATTTAAAATCAACCAAAATGGTATAACATAGGCTAACGTTCCAAACATGTAGCTTGATAGAAAACCGGCAAATAAAAAAAATAGTAATTGTAAATAGTCACCTTTTTTTATCCAATTCCTCCAAAAAATAATTAAAAACGGTAGGGAAGCTACGAAGAAAAATGAAGTATTATTAAAACGGTGCCAAATCTGAACCATCATAAAGGGATTAAACATGTAGAATAATCCTCCTATGATGGCGTATATTTTTTTATCCTGCCCTTGAATCGAAAGTATAAGTAAATACATACCAAAACCCATTAGAAACAATAGGATAAGGAATAAGATTGCTTGCATGCTTACAGTCCCTATACCAATCAGTTGAAGAAGGGATAGAAAAAGATATAGGGTAATTGATGTAATTGCATGAGGAATCAAGAATCCAGGAGCTTGCGCCTCCCACCAGATATATTTGGTGATGTCTAGAATCCTTTTAGGATTATAGGTAGGTAAACCAGTATCCCCACCACCATAGAAGAAACCATCCCTAAACCAGACTAAAATTAATATGCTTGATATGAGTAAAAAAAATAAGGCAACAAGGTATGTTTTATTGAGTCTCCTTATTTTAAAAAACATGTTGACTTAAATATAACCCTTTTTTAAGATCTTTGGCAAATAAAATAGTCCTGAAATTATTAATATTCCAAATGCTAAGCTACCAAAATAGTTTGCAATAGGAATAAAATTTAAGATGAAAAAAATAACCATTAAGATAAATAATATCAACGAAAAGATAATAAATACCTTTTTTAACCAAGGATAAAATATTAAAAGTAGCGTTAAAAGGGTGAAGATAAATGATTGAAAAAGAGATTCAAAGGAATCGAGCCTAAAGCCCGAATTAAATAATAAAAAGAACCCTAAAAGAACTACGAATAAAAGCATTGTTGCAATTGTTTTTTTCATATTTTCCTTCTAGATATTTGCTTAAAAAGACAAACTATTATAAGACTTAATAAGCTAACTGCACCGATACTTAATCCTATATAGTAATATTTTTGTGGCGCAAAACTAATTCTAAAATGATAACTACCACTCCTATCTAAAAACCAACCATTTCCATACATATTGGCAATAAAATGATTTGGAGATAAATGATTTTTACCATCTTTAGATAAAATTAATTCCCAGCCTTGATTAAAGGTCTCGTTAAAAATTAGGTTGCTAGGTTGTTCGATTATGAAACTGCCCTCATATACCAAAGGGTTCTTTTTTTTGAAGATCACATTTGTTGGGGATTGATTTACCACTACTAAATCCTTATTTCCTAAATCTTTCAAGAATAATTTATTGTCTAAAATTCTTTGCACATTAATGTTTTTGATAACGATAGTAGAGGGCTTTTGAAAATTAGCTCTCACTTCTTGTTGATCACATAGCCATGATTTTAATAAAAAAGATTTACAGTCATCCCAAGGTATAGAGATAATTTGGAATGATAAAGTAGAAGTATTTTTCCTTGGGGATATATATAGTTGATAACTATTCCAATATTTATTATAAGCATCAAGCCTTGTTGGTTCCATAAACTGAGGAGATCTCTGTTTATTCAACATATCCGCAGCTAAATAATTAATTGGGTCACTATCTTGCATAACTTTAACAGTTGGATTACTGCCTTTCTTGATCCAATATTCAAATGATAAAATATAGGTGCTGTCAGGGTCTAATTGTTCTATTTTTATTTCATATGTATTCACCACATGCTGTCCGGAAGTTAATTCCACTTCATCCTGTGAATTCTTAACTAAATTAATGGAATTTTGTTTGGTAAAACTGATCTCATGTTGGCCACCCTTTAAGAATACGTTTCCAAAAGATATCAAATTATCCTTAGCTTGAGCAGATCTTGAAAAAATATCATTATCTATCTGTAAACTTATTTGGTTCAAATTTTTTGAATAGAGAGGAATAACTTTAGAATTTTCCATCAATATTTCATATTCACCATCAGCAAGTACAGAAAATCTGAAGACTCTTCTATTATAAGTATCTAATTCCTTTTCAGTTTTCAAATTATTTATTGGTTGTATATTCATCCTTATCTCTCTATCTTTTAAAGTATTTACTGCTTGATTGACTAATGCCTTGTCTTCATCTTTTGCTTTTTGATAAATTTGTCCCAAAACTACCCTATGGCGTCCAAATATAATTTTAAGCGTATCAGACGTAATACGATCACCACTGATTAATCCATCTTTAAAGATTTTATCAACCGCTTTATCCAGGTATAGCATATATTGCTTAACTTGTGAGGATATTGATTTATTTGAGTTTTTGTCTTGTATCTTATTTATCTCTACTAACTTCTTCCCAGCTAACTCTAAATAAATATTTTCATCAGGTTTTTCATAAGATATTTTTTGGATTGCTTCCTTAAAAAATTTTAAAATGTAGAATGGTGAATCTGGCAGAATTCTTATCTGTGATAGCTCGTTTAGAGAATTTTCCTCAGATACCTGCTTTGATAAAGGTGTTTCCAAAGTAGCGATTGGGGGTAGTAGATCGCTTCTGGAGAATCCAAAACTAGGATTAGCATTATTTTGGTCTTCTGTTATTTTATTGAAGCTGGTTGTAAGATAAATTTTATCCAGGAAACTACTCTCATCGATTTCGTATATAATTAATTCCCCAATCTCTTTTTGTTTTTTTAAAAATGGCATCATGTCTAAATTTCTTCCTATTTTTTCGGGTGATTGCACTCCTGAAGACTGCCAGTTAATATCATTATGCAAAACAATAAAACGTACATTAAAAGTTCTAAGCAACTTCTTCAAATATTCTTTATCCTCTATTTGGCTAAACTTATCTATATAATCAAATGCAGAAAGTGCATTGTCCAAGCTAGGCAACCCAAATTTTACTGATAGAGAAGGGTTTGATGCAAAAAATAGAATGTTTGGATCAGGACCACTATAACCATATTGCCATCTATAAATAAACGAGTCTGAAGTAGCTATGGGTAAATGAAGAATGTTGCCTTTCTTATTTTGACTGCTTATCCACTCATTAGCTTGCTGATAATATTTCGGAACCTCTACAAAATTTCTTTTCTCTAAAGTACCTAGTAATGTTCCTGTCCAAAAAGGCCAATGATAAATCCCAAAGAAAAATCCAAAGTTTAAAATTATAAATGCTTTGCCTAATAGAAATTTTTTTTTCCAAAAAAAATTGGCCAGATTTAAAAATCCTATTGCAAATAGGATACTACCTGACAAAGGAATTAAGGGCCCAATTTTTTCAAAGGGATTTCTTAATAGCCCTAAAAAGAAAAACTTCTCAAAAAGAAAAGGATAAAAATATCCTAGTGGCGGTGCCATTCCTTTGGCTAAGAAAACAGCCAGAAGAAAGAGGCTGGCGAAAAAAAATAATTCTTTTTTTCTTGCCGCGAAAAATATACCTATAAAAATAAAAGTAACCGCTATCCAAGGAATGAATAAAAATAGTTTGTTCATGTAAGTATCACTTAGCTTGTTTTCGTAGAACAGATAAAAGGGGTTAAGGCCTGCCAGAGAATAGGGGATGATGCTTTGTTTACTAATCGCAATTAGAGTAGACAGTGTCTCGTTTACTGAATGCTGAGCAGAAGCTAAGGCTGGAAAAACAAAAAACGCAGGGAGAATCCACCAAACATTTGACAATAACCATATTACAAATCCTATAACAGAATAGCTCATAACAATGAAGACATATTTTCTATCTTTCCAGGGAACAAAAATCTCAAAAAAAGTGTAACTGAACAGCAAAATCCATAAAGTTATTACATAGGCTATTGTAGTAAACATATAAGAGAGAGTTACACTTATTAATATGAATATAAGTAAGTTAATAACTTTTTTCTCTTTTATCCATTTTTTCCAAAATAACAAAAGTAAAGGAAGAGAGGCTGTCAAAAAAAATGAGCCGTGAGCAAATCTATGCCAAATCATAACCATCATATAAGGATTGATCATATAATAAAGACCAGCCAGGACAGGTATAGACTCTTTTTCAGCCCCAAGAAAGTCTCTTGCTAAAAAATACATATTTAAGCCCATTAAAAAAAGTAAAATACCAAATACTACTGCCTGAATTCCAAAAGCAGGAAGACCAATGTATTGCAAGAGGACAAAAAAGACTTGAGCTGGCAGAGCAGCCAAACTCAAAGGTCTTGGAAAACCAGGAGCTGTTTCAGACCACCATGGTTTTGATATTATTTCCAAAACTCTTTGAGGGGTATACGTTGGCAAACCAACATCTCCTCCACCATATATTAATCCATAATGAAACCATGAATACATAACGATCAAGGTAATAGTTAAGTACAATAAAATAGCCTTTAGGTGTTTTTTCATTTTACCTTTACAAAAGATAAGAAGCTTTCTAATATAGATGTCTTTGATAACAAGCATAAAATGCTTTCTTCTCCTGCTTTATTTATATTCTTTCTTATAGTAATTCTTTTTTTAAGCAAGTTAGGAGCATTGAGAATTATCCAAAGCATAGCAGTAAATCTTGTCAAACCTAGGTTTATTTTCCCTTTTAGAAAAATCTCCCAAAGGCCAGCTCCTATATACAATAAAATGGTTATCGGTAAGGCTTTAAGTAAAAGCAAAATTGGATAATTCTTAATCATTGTGGCAATTCTATTTTTATTAAAATGCCATCTTACTTTAACCCTGACCAAAGTTGAAAGATCTGTTTTCCCTCTCTTATGATAAATAACTGCAGAAGGACAATATAAAATTTTAAAACCTTTAAGTCTAATCCTTAATGCCAAATCCATATCTTCATAACCTATCCCATAATCAGAATCAATTCCTCCCACATGATTTAAAATACTATGTTTGATAACTGAAGCAGCTCCACAAGCTGAGAGAATCTCCTTTGGTTTGTCAAAGTGAACTAAATCCTGTTCTCCGCCACCAATCGTGATAGGATTGCCATATATATCCATTGTTTCACCCACACTATCTATAATTTGATGGTCATAAAAATATAACAACTTTCCTTGTACTAAGGCCGCTTTAGGATTTTTATTAAATGTTTTTATAATCTGTTGGAAATAACCATTCTTAAATTCAATGTCATTGTTGAAAAAAGCAATGTATTCACCGGTAGCAACCTTAATCCCTAAATTAAGTCCCTGACTATACATATTAACTGGATTTTCAATGATTTTTAATCTTTTATCCTGACCAAATTTCTTCTTTATTAAAGTTGTGCTATTATCTAAGGAGGCATTATCTACCACTATAACTTCAAAATTAGGATAATCTCCCTGAAAAATAGAGTCTAAAGAAGACAGAATCAAATTTAGTTTAATACCATTAAAGTTAGATATTATCACTGATACTTTGGGCCACCTTGATCTGGAAGTCATATCTTAGTTCATCTTCTTATATGCCACAAAGATATAATCACAACTATTTTGAAAAAGATAATAGATTGGAGTAACTAAGATATTGAAGGTATAAAGAATCTTTCTTATCAAATCATTTTTAATTGAATGAGCTATTCCCTTATATCCTAATAACCAATTCCATCCATATCTTTTTATCTTGTAACCCCGTTGAATAAAATCCTCCGGCTGAAATGCTGAAACATGAAGTTGTAAAATATTTCCATCTTCAATAGGATGGTAATGTTCACCAATTGGTGTTCCTATAATCACCTGTTTTTTGGCCCATTTTTCCATATTTTCCAAGACTTTCCATGCATCTTTTTTGGGTAGATGTTCCAAAACATGGGATGCAATCACTATGTCAAAAGACTTTTCAGGAAACTTAACCTTTCTTATATCTTCAATTATGTATTGGTCATGAATGTGCTCTGCTTTAGTTTTTTCAATATACGGTTCAAATAAATCTACCCCCACAGCCTTTTCTATTTTCATCCTCAATTTGATCATTTGCATAGGCCTTCCTAACCCAGAAGCCAAATCTAAAATTGTTTTTCCTTTTGTATCAATTACCCAAGTTAGAGGGTCTGTATATGCCACTAATAAATTCTTTAAAGGAAGCAATCTCCTATCAAAATCAGAGTAGGCTTTTAAAAATGGTTTTCGAATTGGATATACCAAGCAGTAAAATACCCCCGATAAAAACCCCATTCCATAGTCTAATGCAATATCAAGTCTCCTGGCTGTCAAAATTATTACTGAATGAGTTAAAAAATATATTGGAAGCAGACCAAAAAAGAATAATAGATTATTGGGAAATGGACTATATTTCCTCATAAAAATCATCTTATTTCGTGCTACTCGATAAGCTCTTTCTTTAGAGGTAATACCAAGCCATCCTATCCAAGGGTGCAAGGAGGACTTTTTAACTCCCTGATGATAAGTTTTAGCTTTCGAGGTACAAATTATTTTATATCCAGCTTTTCTAACTCTGATAGAAAAGTCTGAGTCCTCATAAGGGATAAAGTAGTCTTTATCATATTCCCCTACTTTAGAGAAAACCTCCCTTCTAACCATCCAGACACAGCCCACCATTGGTATCTCCCGCAATCCATCATACCGTCCTTGATCTATTTCCCTAACACCCCATGCCTTGATTTTACCAGTGGTTAAATTAATATCATACCCTGCCCCAAGCAGCATATCTTTTCTCTTCTTATCATAAATTAAGGGCTGGACCACTCCCGCGCGAGGATCCTTTTCAAATGCTGCCAAAAGATAATTAATCATTAAAGTATCAGCGTAAGCATCATCATCTGTAAAAAGAATATACTCCCCTTTTGCTTGTCTTAATCCTATATTCCTACCTTCTGCTGCACCCATATTCTTTTCCGAAGTGATGATTTTTACCTGTTGATATTTTTTGGAAAACCATGTAAAAACTGGTGGTTCTGATGCATTATCAACTACAATAATTTCTACAGACTTATATGAGGATTTACGGTATGAATTTATACATTCAATCAAGTCCTTTTTTCTATCCCTGGTTACGATAACTACTGAAACTAGTTTATTTTTTTTCATAATTACCTTAGAAGATGTGAATTATTTTGAAGGTATAGTACTGTTTTTTCAATACCTTCTTTAAAACTAAAGAGTGGCTTCCAGCCAAGTTTTTTGAGTTTTGTATTATCAAGATATACAAAATTATTATCCCCTATCCAACCCTTATCTCCTCCTTTGTATTTCTTTTTAATTTTTACATTTGCAACTTTTAAAATTAAATCTACTATTTCATCAACCGTAAGTATATCATCATGTCCAATATTAAAAATGTTTTTTTGAGATGAGGAAGAGTCAATCACCTTAAAAATTGCCTCAATGCCATCTTTAACATAGACTGAAGATTTTTTAGGACTCCCGTCTGATAATAAATTCAGAACACGTGGATTCCTCTTAATATTTTTTAAAACATCAAAAATTATTCCGTGTGTGTACCTTTCACCAATAAAAGATACAAAACGAAAAATAAAAAATTGCCAGTTATAATAACTTGAGTAAGATTGAATATAATGCTCACATGCTGCTTTTGTTGCTCCGTAGAGTGAGATAGGTTCGAAAGGAAAATTCTCAGGTGTGGGATGAATATCTGCATCCCCGTACACAGATGATGTAGAAGCAAATACTATTTTTCTGACATTATTTTTATACATAGACTCCAATACATTTCTTGTACCCTCTAAGTTTTGGAGGTGATCTATATCGTGATCCTTGTAACCCAATCTAACATCTGCATGGGCTGCCATATGAAATACAAAATCCATGCCTTTCATAGCATGATTCAAATTTTTCTCATCCAAAATATCTCCCCTAAAAAGCTTAAAGTTTCTATTTTTTAATTGGTGATTTATAAATATCTCCTTACCTGTGGAAAAGTTATCATAAACTATTACTTTATGGCCTCTTTCCATTAAGTAATCTACTATATGAGACCCTATAAATCCAGCACCGCCAGTTATCAAATATTTCATATAATATTTTGCTTATAAATTTTATCAATAATACTTATAACATACATTGCGTCTTTTATTGATGAATCTGAGATATCTGATGATTTAATTTTTTTTACAAATGTCTGGATTTCCTTTTTCCAAGATACATCAATATCAGGAAAACTATATTCTTTAATTTTTGGTGGACCCATTTTTTTATTCATTTCGTAAAGTGTTAGTTTTTCTTTTCCATAACTTCTACCCAACCCATCTATTTGTATTTTTGCAGTTTTTAACATAATTTCAAAAGAAAAAATGTTCTTCCATTCAACACATGTAACAGAAAGGTCTGCCAACTGATTTTTCTCATTTTTCAATTGGAAAAAAGCAGCATCTTCTAGATTTGTTTTCCAAAAAAATGTTACTGTGTATCCCAATGAATTATCCATTGGCCCACAGAAAAAATTTACTAAATCAATTAAATGACAACCTTGATCTATTAACTCACCTCCGCCAGATAATTCTTTGTTAAACCTCCAATCTTTTTCATAGCCTAATCTACCTCCATGTCCATACCTGGCTCTTATAAAAAGAACTGATCCGTATTTTTTTGAATCAACTAAATACTTGGCTCTTTGGAGTGCAGGGTGGAATCTATGATTGTAGCCATACATTACAACAACAGGATTCTTCTTATATGCATTATAGGTACGGAGAAGTTGTTCTTTATTTATCCCACCTGGTTTTTCTATAAGTACATGTTTACCATTTTTAATTGCTTCGGTTGCTATCTTCGACAGTAAATTATTTGTTGTTGAAATAATAACTGCATCTATATTTTTATTATCAATTATTTTTTTCCAATCTGTTTCGGCTTCACACTTAAATTCTTTTGCTAAGTAATCTGCCTTCTGCTTATCAATATCACATATAATCTTCAAAAAATGCTTTGGCAATGCCAAAGCTCTCTTTCTTCCAATCAATCCCGCACCAATTATTGCTATATTCATCTTAACCTAGTATATTACTATCTAAGCACTATCTCTTCAAGCAACTTGAGGAAGGTAGTGTTAAGCATAGTGAGATTAAAAAAGTAAAATTAGACATGAAAGATCCGAATCCACGGAAAGAAGCATCTTGCCTCATCTGCAAAGGGAAAGCTTTGGAATTAGGAAGAAAATGGGGGAAGTTCAGGCAAAAAAACTATTTGCTTATTCAGTGTCAAAAGTGTAGATTCGCTTGGATCGCTAATCCAGATAGGGATTTTGAACAAATTTACAATGAAAAGTACTACCGGGGTCAGGGCGCCGATCCTCAAGTGAATTATTTTAATGAACTTGAAAACCCTGAGTCATCGATTCGCCAGTTCGAATGGCAAGGAATTCTACAGGTAGTAAAAGGTCTTCTGACAATCAGCGAGAATACATCCTGGCTTGATTACGGATGCGGAAACGGAGGCCTTGTTCGTTACGTAAAAAAAGAGGTGGGATGTCACATTATAGGATATGATACTGGCTGGATCGCCGATCGAGCTAGACAAGAAAAAATTCCTATAGCCAAATACGATGAATTATCTCACCAAAAATTTGACGTCGTGACGGCCATCGAAGTCCTCGAACATGTAGAGAATCCGCATGTCATCTTAAGTCATATTCGCTCACTTATGAAGTCCGGTGGCATTTTCTTCTACACCACTGGTAATGCTGAGCCCTTTTCGAAGGATCTCTTGAAATGGAATTATGTGATTCCTGAAATCCACATTAGCTTTTACACTCCTCAATCTTTAAAATTATTGCTATCTCAAACGGGATTCCAACCAAAAAAGATGTTTTTTAACTCAGGATATTCAAAAATCTACGCCTTTAAAGTTCTCAAGAATCTGAGGATAAATCGTCTATCCCTATGGCAAAAATATATACCTTGGTGGATCATAGAAAAAGCTTTGGAGCACAAGTTTAAGTTGAAACAGTTCCCGGTGGGCATTGCATTTTAGTATTCATTTCTCTACTCTTCTCAATGTATAGAGATCTTTCTCAGACATTTTTTTATTAAATTTTTCCCAATTATCTTTATAATGTATAAACTTTCCAGTAATCCCATTTGATTTTTCAGAAAGAAGAAATTCGAAAAATAAAAGTAAGTAATTTATATCACCCCATTTTTGGGGCTCTTTGTCATAAATCTCATCTTTCCACATATTTGTTCTGTATGCACCAGGCGCAATCACATTTATATCTAAGGAAGGAAATTCTTTCGCAATTGTTTCACTAAAACGCACAACAGCAGTTTTACTTGTTGCATATGCGCTATGTTCAGGACGAGGATAGACGCTTCCACCTCCTGCAAAATTTATAATCTTACCTTTCTTAGATTTAAGGAGAAGGGGTATCCCGAAATAGCAGGTATAGACGGTCCCTAATAGATTTATATTAATATTTTCTTTCCATTGATCAATATTATTTTTACTGAATTTTCCAACCGGATTTAAAACTGCAGCTGCATTTATAATCGCATCTACCTTAGATATTGACGCGAATAATTTCATAACTTGGTTTTGTTTCGATACATCAATACTTTTAATTTCAAGATTTTTCCCAACACTATTCTTTAATATTTTAAGTCTTCCTAAATTTCTTGCAACAGCGATAATAGAATGATTAACAGCCAATTTTATTATCAACTTTTCACAAATTCCACCTGTTGCGCCAGTTACAAGGATAACCATTAGCTCTTTTTAGTAGGGAAAGATTTCTTTCGTAACTCTTTCCAATCTTCATCAAATTGTTCTATTGTTTCAATGGTTCTTTGGCTATAAAGCATAGATTGTAAAATATCGGGTGTTATTGTAACAATATGACTACCTGCCGCAAAAGCTTCACCTACCATTGTGGCTGTTCTTATGCTTCCTACAATAATCTTTGGGTTTTCATATCCACCTTCTTTCAAAAACGAGACTGTGCTTATGACGATATTTCTGGGGTCAGTATTAACCGATGATTCTAAACCTACTTTTTTATGATCCACCATAAAGTCAAATCTTCCTCTATATTTAACTTGATCTTCCATAGAACGACCCCAAAAAAGACTAATAAAAGATGATTTTTTAGAATTTCTGGTGGCTAAAGTAGCTACTATCATCTGCTCGTATGTCATAATTGCTGTAACATTGATAGCTATGTTTGAAGAAACCAAAGCATGTATAACTTCCAAGCTTTTTGTTGTTTCAGGGATTAAAGGAACCTTTACTGTTATATTCGCAGCAAGAGAATCTAATCTTTTTCCCTCACTAATCATTTCTTTTGCTGTTGCATGACTGTCCGTTAGTTCAACAGAAACTGGTTTCTTACCCATTTCTTTGCAAATTGATTCAACAATCTTATTGAAATCTTTTAAACTAACTCCATCTTTTAACATGATAGATTGGTTTGTAGTAACCCCATCAATAATGCCTGTTGAATTCCATCTTTTTATCTCCTCTAATTTGGAGGTATCTAGAAAAATAGAACGTTTAAATGAAGTTGGCATATTTTGCTATGATCTTAGGATATTTTAATATAAAGATCAAGGTCATATAATAGCAGTGTGAAAAATGCATTATTTATAGATAGGGATGGAGTTATTAATAAAATGATATTTATTGATGGCCAATTTGATTCTCCACAAAATCCCAGACAAGTTAGCTTAGTGGAAGGAATTATAGATCTAATTACCTGGCTTAATAAAAAAGGGGTCCCTGTCGTAGAAGTAACTAATCAACCAGGTGCAGCTTTAGGGAAAATGAAGCTAGCAACATTGAAAAAAATTGAAAAAAAGATTCACAAACTATTAAATAATAAGGGGGCACATATTGACCATATTTATAGTTGCTTACATCATCTTGAAGCAAAACTTGCCAAATTTAAAATATTGTGCGCCTGCCGTAAACCTAAAGCAGGTTTGCTATTACAAGCTGGGTTAGAGCTAAATATTAATTTAAAGAAAAGCGTTATTTTAGGGGATAATGCCACTGACATGAAAGCAGGTAAAAAAGTTGGCACGAGAACAATTCTTTTCTTTCATACCAACGACACACCAGAAAAGGTAATAGCCAAACAAAATTACCCATCAGATTTTAGAGTTTATTCTCACCAAGAGACATTATTAATTCTTAAAAAATTATTCAAATGAAAGTAATAATTATTGCTGGAGGTAGAGGGGAGAGACTCAAACCATTAACCAATACCCTTCCTAAACCTATGATTAGTATAGGAGATAAACCAATTCTAGAGCATGTTATAAATCTGTTTAAAAGGAATGGAATTTCAGATTTCATTATAGCCTTATGCTATATGCCAAATCCCATTATTAATTATTTTGGAGATGGATCTAAATTTGGAATAAAAATTACTTATACATTTGAAGATCCTGATTCACCACTCGGAACTTCGGGAGGAATTTTACCTGCAAAAGAACTAATTGCTGATACATTCATCGTGACCTATGCAGACATCTTAAGAAATCTATATTTAAAAGAGATGATTAAATTACATAAAAAATCAAAGGGAATAGCTACCATTAATATATATAAGCATACAGGCAGTAATTTTAAGAGTAACTTAAAATTCAATGAAGATAATACGCTTACAAAGTTTAATGAATTAAAAAAATCTCAAAGATTAAGTAGAGGTTTTAATTGGTCTAATGGTTCGCTTTATATTTTTGAGCCAGAAATATTTAAATACATTCCAAAAAATAGCAAATCTGATTTTTCAAAAGATATTTTTCCAAAACTTTTGAAAATGAATAAAAAAATTAGTGTATATCCTTCAGATGATTATTTTATAGATCTTGGAACAAAAGAGAGCTTGGAGAAAATAAGTAAAGATTTGAAACTTACCCCTTCAATTTTGGATGATTAACCATTAGATGCCAAATAACTGCTTGAAAACTTTCAGATATAGGGGTAATAAATAAATCCTTGTCAATTGGAATAAGGATTGATTTCTTTGCTACTTTTCTGGTATATCCCCCATCTCTACTAACTATTCCAATAATTGTACTTCTAACATTTTTTGCAAATTCTAATGCTTTTACAATATTAGGACTAATATTTTTTTCTAAATTTCCCCCACCAACTGATAAAACCATCACAACGTCTTTGGACGTAAGTTTACTAGTTTCAAGCCAGCGAACAAAAACCGTGTCCCAGCCTTCATCATTAGTTCTGGCTGTTAACTCTGCTACATTATCTGTTGGAGCATAGGCTTCAATTTGGGCAATTTTCCTGAAATCATTTACTGCATGAGAACAATTCGCGGCAGATCCACCAACTCCTAGTAAGAATAGTCTTCCCCCATTTTTTTTAAGCAGAGCTAAAAGATTTATGCATGCCTTGATTTCTTTTGGGTCAACTCGACCCACCACTTTTTTAGTTACATCTAAATAGTCATTTATAAAATCTAAAGGTTTACTCATTATGTTAAATCTACTAATACTTTACTTCCTTCAAAATCAAATTTCACTCTTCGCTCTTCTAAACCTAATTTAGCCATTCTTTCTCTAAATTTAATTTTGTTTTTATTAACATAAAAAACAAACCATCCTCCCCCACCTGCTCCCATAATTTTTCCTCCTAAAGCACCTAATTTTTTAGACTCAGTATACCATCGATCTATTTGTTTATTTGAAACTTTATTTGAAAGAGTTTTTTTAATTTGCCAATGTTCATCAAAAGTTTCTCCAAAACTATCAATGTCTCCCTTCAAAAGATAAGCTTTAGCTTTTTGCCCTATTTTTTTGATCCGATCAAGCGCCCTAATTTTCTCTCTGGTAGCTTTCTCTTTTTGCTCTACCAATGTGACATGGGCATCCCGGTATATACCTGTTCTAAAAAATAAAAGGTTGGACTCCAACTCTGAAATTGTATGTAAAGATAATGGTAAATTTTGTACGTCGACCCTACCGTTCTTATCTCTTTCGAAATATTTAATACCACCAAGGGCTACAATATATTGATCTTGAGGGCCAATAAAATCTCGTTTTAATTTGACACTTTCTATATGGAAAGCATCTTTAGCCAATTTGAGTTGTGAAGCAGGTTGTTTTTTATAGCAATTAAGAGCATATAATAGGCCAACTTCCAAGGCTGCCGATCCTCCTAGGCCTGATCTTCCGGAAACTTCAGAACTAATGTTAATACTAATCCCCTTGGTTACTCCACTATGTTTTAAACATTCCATCACGTAAGGATTGGGGATTGCTTTATATGAATTTCCTTGAGTTGCCTCCTCCCCATAAGAATAACCAATAAAATTTGGATCCTCAGTCATGGTCAAAGTTACTATTAAATATCTATTAAAAGATGCACTTATCCAGGCACCTTCTTTTAAGCTACTATACCAATTAACATCAGTTCCTCCGCCAGCTAAGGTTATCCTCATTGGAGTCTGAGTTATAATAACAGCCCTTTCTCTCGATGGCCTTTGATTATTTACAAATGTTTTCATCTAACGTTATTATATGTAAAAGTTTACTAAGTGCAAGTTTTATGAAGAATTACTATCTATCTTTAATTATTCCAGCCTACAATGAGGAGAAAAAAATTGAGAAAGATATAAGAGAGGCATTTAAATATTTCAAAAAGAATAAAATAAAGGGGGAAGTTATAGTTTCAACAGATGGTGTAACAGATAATACAAATAAAATAGTTCTAAGATTAAAAGATGAATATCCAAATTTATCTCTGATTTCCAAAAAACTAAAAATAGGTAAGGGTGCGGCAATAAAAGAAGCTGTAGCAAAAGCTAATGGAAAATATATTATGTTTGCAGACGCTGGCTATTGTATCCCCTTTAAATATATTGATGTTGGTATTAAAAAGCTGGGTGAAGATTATGATTTGGCATTGGCGAATAGAGGTGATAGATATTCTGTGATAAAAAGGAGGCAGCCTTTTTATAGAAATGTGGGATCTATTATTTTTAGAATTTTAGTCAAATATTTATTGGGTGTACCACGCCATATAGAAGATACTCAGTGTGGATTTAAAATATACAAAGAACATATAGCAAAAAGGTTATTCGCGCAACTTAAAAGCAAAGGAATGATGTTCGACTTAGAGCATATTTTAAGGGCCAAGAAAAATAGATATCGAATTGGGACATTTCCGGTGGAATGGAGTAATGATCCAGATACGAAATTTAATCCCATTTTAGGAAGTCTAGAAAATATGAAGGCAATTTATGATATTAAGTTCAAGTATAAACTCTAATTGAAGAAAAATACAACTGAGGATTGCAAAAATAACCTGGGAATGATTAAATACTTAAGCTGTTAAATATCCTATGGCCTGGAAAAAAAACTTCTGGTTATTTGCTATTCTAATTACACTAGTTGTTCTTCTCCAATTTATTTTATCCCTAAAACATTTTTCGTATGGCTTTCACATTGATGATTGGGGCGTACTGGCTTGGTACAAACAAACTATTTCACATCCTATTTTAGATATTCCTAAGGCATGGAAGGTATTCACTCCTCATAATTTTGTTCATGCTTATTATTTAGGAATATTGTATGGATTATTTAAGTTTAACTATCTATACTATAATATAGTTAACACTCTTCTAAAGTCGTTTGCTGTTTTAAGTTTTTTCCCTTTAGTATATCTTCTATTTAAAAATAGATTTTTAGCATTTCTTGCCACCATACTTTTTGCTTTTAATGTGTCCCCTTTTGGCCTTCTTTATCATGCTATAGGAGGCGATGTTTTTCTAATGAATGTTTGTGTGAATTTATCCTTAACCTTTTATATTTATCTTGCTCAAAAAAAGCTTTTACACAATTTAAAACTTTTACTTATTCTGATGATATTTTTTTTAATGTCCTCTTTGATGGATATAACCAGATCTTATCCTGTGATAGTTTTATTACCTTTTCTGGAGCTTGTAAATCTTATGATTAACAAATCTAGTACCAGTCTCAAAACTATATCTATAAGACTATCTATATTTTACTCTCCCTTCATTGCTCTTCTCCTTTATTCTCATTCTTACATTAATGAACTAAATTTAAATAAGTTCATACCAATTACTAATGGAGGAAATTATCAACTGTCTTTAACTTTATTTGCTTCATATGCCAGTACTTTTGTACCAAAGGATCTATTTAGCTTTTTTGGGGGTGCTAATTATCAAAGTTTAGAACAATTTATTTATTCTACTCTTTTTAGATTTTCATTTATTTTCTTCTGGGTATTTCTTATCATGGGCTATTTAGTAAAGATAAAACCTATTAAATTTGCTCTGAGAACTTTAGCTATTGGTATCTTTCTTTCCTTGCTGGCTTTTTTTGTGGCAAATCACTCTCTATATATTGACCCTAAAGTCCGTTTAATAGATCCTATTTCATTTTTCATTCCCAGTTTAATTGGTTTGTGGATATTATCAAGTGCAATTTCTTTTTTTATAGAATGGCTGGGTAAAAGAAAAGATACACACTTGCTTACTCTATCCATAGCTCCTATTTTTTCTCTTCTTTATACATTTTTAACTTGGATCTTAGTAGATTACAATTCTATTTTCATGGGAGTTCATGCATATTTAAATGTTCCTGCTTTAGGAGCATCTCTTTATTTTGCGATTTTCCTTTATTCTGCCTGTCGGAAATTTATATCTTCTCAATCAAGATTTTTTGGAAGATTAGTGGCTTCAATAGTGTTAGTTTATTTCTTAGTTTTCTTTGTCTCTAGTGCTCATCAAATTGATGAATTCTTTTCATATAATTTAATAAATGGTATGGATGCAAGGGATCAACAAAGAATACAAAACAGTTTTTGGAAAGAAGTCAAAAAAACAAAGTACGATGGTAAAAACCTAACCCTTGTTTATTATGATGGATCAGAGGATTACAATAATGGTACTTTTTATTCCACTGCTTTTATCTGGGATATTATGTCATTTTTATCAGTCGAGAAAGGTGAGCCTTATATTTTTGGGGTAGTATGTAAATCTCAAATTTCCTCAAGTGATATTGAAAAACTAAGAATCGAATTAGTTAATGGTGAAAAAATGATAGTTCAAAATTCTTGTGGTTATGATATTTTTTACAAGATGGAAAACTTTTATGCATTTAAAATGATAAATCGCAATCTTGTTCCAATCACTTCAGAGGTTTTGGCTAAACTGGAATCAAAATAGTTATCGCCTATATCCCTTCGGTTTTCAACCTAGTTGGCGTGAACAAATCTTAATCATTTCTTTTTTATCTTTGGTATAAGAACTAATCCTGTCTGCGAAGTTGATCCAGTTGTGAAGTGTTGAACATGTGTCACTTTTCCAAAAGCTGATAGCAACCTTAACTTCTGCTCCAAGGTTCGAACGTATTTTCCTCGATCATGGTCGATAAATAACTTTCTTATAAAATCAGTTCTTGGATTAAGATCAACAATGATGATAATTTTTTTAGTAAGAAGAATTACTGATTTAAACATTTTTTTAACAGTTTCATTACTCAGATGATGGAGTGTACTAACTAAAATGATCGCGTCTTTTTTTTCTGAGAAGCGGAAATCATCAATATCTGCAGTAATAAACTTATATCGGTGATGGTAGCGTTTATCTGCATATTTTACATAATCAGAGCTCAAATCTATTCCTAAATAACTCTCTGGCTTAAATAGATTAGCAAAATCACCAGTTCCACAGCCAACATCTATTACATCCTTGCACTTATACTTGTTAAAGAACTTCAATATATACTTCCTAGTATTTTGTTGTTTACCATTTAGTAGAATCCTAGATTGGTATATAAATGGGATTGATACATATTTAAGAAGGTTGTTCATCTTTTTATTTTTTTGAGGACATAAAAATTACAATCTAATTGTACATAATATCACCTCTGTTGTTAAAACGGAATTCTAATTCCTTTAAAAGGTTTTTAGAGTAGATATTTTTCTAAATCAATGTTAAGCTTTGGAAAACAAATACTAAGAAAGTTTATCATATTCAAACATGAATAAAGTTGCACTATCCATAATTGTCCCTTTTTACAATGAAGAGAATAATTTGGAAAATCTCCATCCACAAATAATTTCTGTTTTGCGGCAAATAAACATGTTAAGTGAGGTTATATATGTAGACGATGGTTCTACCGATAAATCTTTAAATAAATTAAAGTCTGCCATTGCAAAATATAAATCAGAAAAAATTAAAATTCATCTAATTATCCTCGGAAGACATCTGGGTCAAACACCCGCAATAACTGTAGGCATTGACCAATCTAATGGTAAAAATATTGTTTTCCTAGATGCTGATTTACAAAATGATCCAAATGACATACCAAAACTTATGAAAAAGCTTAACGAAGGTTTTGACGCTGTATTTGGATGGAGAAAGGAAAGATCTGATGATTTTTTAAGAAATTTTCTTTCATTAACTGCAAATTTTATTATTCGCATATTATTTAAAATTCCTCTGCATGATCTTGGTTGTTCCATAAAAGTCGTAAAAAAGGAATTCTTACTAAACTTTAAACTTTATAGTGAGTATCATAGAGTCCTTCCGGCTTTAATTTATTGGAATGGTGCAAAAGTTACTGAAATGGAAGTGAATCACAGAAGTAGAACTTCCGGAAGATCTAAGTATGGCTACCAGAGAATTTCTAAATTAATCATTGACCTCATAACCATAAAATTTTTGAGCGCATATCAAACGAAACCTTCGTACGTTTTCGGGAGTTTAGGAATTTTAGCAGAACTTTCTGGTATGCTTGTGTTGTTTATAGTAGCATACAAAAAGATTTTCTTGGGTGTTTTTGTTCATCGGGATCCTTTATTTTTGATTGCAATTTTTTTAATAATTGTGGGTATACAGTTTATTTTAATGGGTCTGATCGCCGAGCTTATTGTCAGAATATATTTTGAATCTTATAAAAAAACGATTTATGAGAAACCAAAAATTATAATTTACTAATGTGCGGAATTACAGGGTATATTGATTTAAATTCTTCAATAGAGAAAAGGTATATATTCAAAATGCTTTCCTCTATTAAACATCGAGGTCCCGATGATACAGGTACCTATTTTGATAAGCATATAGCCTTGGGCATCCAAAGACTCAGCATAATCGATCTAAAGGGTGGTCATCAACCTATTTCTAACGAAAATAGAGACATCTGGGTAGTTTTCAATGGCGAAATTTATAACTACATCGAGCTTAGAAAAAAGCTTATTAAAAAACATACCTTCGCAACTAACACTGATACTGAAGTTTTAGTCCATCTTTACGAAGAACATGGAGAAGATTTTGTTAGATATTTAAATGGTATGTTCGCCTTTGCTCTGTGGGATAAAAAGAAACAGCAACTTATCCTGGGAAGAGATTTCGTGGGGGTCAAACCATTGTATTTTTATCAAAAGGGCAGCAGGTTAGTATTCGGATCTGAATTAAAGACTATATTAAAGTTTCCGGGTATAAAAAGAAGTATTAATACAAAAGCCTTAGAGCTTTACAGTTTTCTTGGCTATATCCCTCAACCTCATTCGATTTTCGAAAATATATATAAATTACCTGCTGGTGAGATTTTGATTTTTTCTAAAGCAGGCCTAAGAACAAAAAAATTCTGGGATATTACCAACGTTACAGCAGATAAAGAAAACAGTCTGGATAATCTCTTGAAAAATTCCGTTAAACTGCAATCACGCTCAGACGTTCCGGTAGGAGTATTTTTAAGTGGCGGTATTGATTCAACTTTAATGACTTATTATCTATCGCAGACAGTAAATAGACAAGTCAAGACTTTTTCTATTTCATTCTCTGAAAAAAGTTTTGATGAATCCAAATACTTTAATCAGGTGGGTTCTCTTTTAAATACCGAGCATTATTCAACTAATTTTAATGTGGATGATGTTTTAAATCTTTTCCCAAAAATTACCCAACAATTAGATGAACCATTGGCAGACCCATCTCTCTTTCCAACCTTTAAAGTGTCTGCTTTAGCAAGCAGATATGCCAAGGTAGTTTTATCCGGCGATGGCGGTGATGAATTATTCGCCGGCTATCCAACATATTCTGCTCACACAGCCGCAAATCTATTAAAATTTATCCCCCCAGCTGTTTTCGAACCTCTCATTAGAATGCTAAAAAAGACTCCAATTTCATACAATAACTTTCCTTTAACAGAAAGGTTAATCCTTTTTTTATCTGATTTTTCACTTCCTCTAGTGAACAGGCACTTTTTGTGGATGAGTATAGATAAGACAAGGCGATCTATATCCAATTTTAATTTCGAAAATAATGAATGGTTAAACTCTTTGTCTATTGAACTTTCTAAAATGAGTGTTGACTCAAAAGTTAAGCCACAAATTATTGACTTTTTAACTTATCTTATAGATGATTTGTTGGTGAAAGTTGATCGAGCTTCTATGTATAATTCTCTCGAAGTCCGAGTCCCCTTCTTGGACCCCCAGATAGTAAATTTCGCATTTTCCAAAAATAGGAAGCATTATAGTTTTTTTGAAACCAAGACTATGCTGAGGAAATTACTAAAGGATAAATTTCCTAATTTCATAGTTAACAGAGGCAAAAAGGGTTTTGGTATACCTATATCTGCCTGGATACAAGATCCTCTTAAGGATTTGGTTGGGGATTACCTAAATAACCCTGATCTTTATAATTATTTCAATAAAAAAGAGGTCCTGGGAAGTTTTAAGATGCATGTTAATAAAAAAGCTAACTTCGGTAGAAGACTCTGGATGTTAGTAATTTTTAGCAGCTGGTTGGAAAACTGGAAATAATTTTAGTATTGTAAAAGGGGTGTAAGCATGATTAAATATAAACTATGAAATGGAGGGAAAACTTATGGTTGATTATTGCTCTGCTTATACTAGCCATTCCATTGCAATTTTTTTTGTCCCAAAAACATTTATTGTATGGATTTCATATCGACGATTGGAGTCTATTGGCTTTGTATAAGCAAACTGTTTCAAACCCCATTCTAGATATATACAAAGCATGGAAAATACTCTCCCCTCATAATTTTGTTCATGCTTATTACGTCGGCATTTTATATACATTATTCAAGTTTAACTACGGCTATTATCATATTCTTAGTACACTCTCAAAATCATTTGCAGTTTTAAGCTTTTTTCCACTGGTATACATTTTATTTAGAAATAAATTATTAGCTTTTCTGGCCACCATACTTTTTGCTTTTAATGTATCCCCTTTTGGGGTTATGTGGCATGTTAGTACAAGCGAAGACTCTTTTATGACTGCTGGTCTAAACCTATCATTATTCCTTTACATTTATTTGGCTCAGAATAAACTTCTTCAGAGTGTAAAACTTTTACTTATACTTATGGTATCTCTCTATATGTCATTTTTTATGGATGTTACCAAATCTTATCTATTATTATTCTTACTACCCCTATTGGAACTTGTAAATCTTATTGTCAATAAATCTAGCACCAGTCTTAAAGCAATATTTATCAGATTATTTGCATTTTACTCACCCATCATCGCACTGGTTATTTACACCCATACACAAATTGAACTCAATTTAACTGATAAATTCATTCGGCTAGTTAATGGAGAAAATTATCAACTATCCTTAACTTTATTTGCCTCCTTTGCTAGTACATTTGTACCAAAGGATCTATTCAGCTTCTTTGGGGGTACTAATTATCAAAACTTAGAACGATTTATCTCTTCCACTTTTTTTAACTTTTCATTTATTTTCTTCTGGGTATTTCTTATCATGGGTTATTTGGCAAATCTTAAGGCTTTGAAATTTGCCTTAAGAACTTTAGTATTAAGCACCGTTTTTTCCTTGCTAGCTTTTTATGTAGCAAATCATTCTCTATATATTGATCCTAAAGTTCGTTTAATAGATCCTTCCTCATTTTTCATTCCCAGTTTAATTGGTTTGTTTATCTTCTCAAGTGCAATTTCTTTTTTTATAGAATGGCTGGGTAAAAGAAAAGATACACACTTGCTTACTCTATCCATAGCTCCTATTTTTTCTCTATTATGTACATTTTTTATGTGGGTCATGGTAGGCGACCAATCAATTTTCATGGGAGTTCACGCCTACTTAAATATTGCTGCTCTAGGGGCTAGTTTTTATCTTGCGATTTTCCTTTATTCTGCCTGTCGGAAATTTATATCTCCCCAGTCAAGATTTTTTGAAAGATTAATAACTTCAACAGTGTTAGTCTATTTTTTTGTTTTCTTTATCTCCAGTGCTAAGCAAATTGATGAATTTTTTTCATATAATTTAATAAACGGTATGGATGCCAAAGATCAGCAGAGAGTACAAAACAGTTTTTGGAAAGAAGTAAAAAAAACAAAGTATGATGGTAAAAACCTAACCCTTATTTATTATGATGGATCACAAGATTACAATTACAGTTTTCCTATTTTGAATATTCAGCCATATCTATCAGTAGAAAAAGGTGAACCTTATGTTTCTGGAGCACAGTGTCAATCTGCAATTTCATCTGCTAACGCAGATAAATTAAAATTAAAAATAACTAATGGTGAAAAAATGATAGTTCAAAATACTTGTGGCTATGATATTTTTTACAAGGTGGAAAACTTTTATGCGTTTAAAATGATAAATCGTGACCTTGTTCCAATTACATCTGAAGTTTTGGCTAAACTAGAATCAAAATGAGTTATATTTTATTTTTACAAAACATGTGATAATTATCCTATTATAACCAAATTAGTTATCCAATTCATTACCTTATTCTGACTAGAATTGTGATCATAAATATAATTGGGAAAAGATATATAATCTTTATATGAAGCAGATCAAGAAATTTTACCGAAATAGATTTAAAAATATAGAAGATAATGACAGGTCAAATGATTTGACTGAAAAACGAAACAAAATATGGAAGATTTTATGTAAACATTTTTTTCAGAAAATGATTAACAGAAAAGATACTTTAATGGATATTGGGGCAGGTTATTGTGAGTTTATAAATAACATTGATTGCAAAATGAAAATAGCAGTTGATTTAAACACCGATACTAGATTTAAAGCAGGTAGAGAAGTTAGAGTAATAGAGGTTAATGCTCTTTCTATTCCTAAAGATTTGGATAATAAAATTGATGTGATTTTTATAAGTAATTTTTTGGAGCATTTAAATTCTAAGGAAGAGGTAATTTCAGTTTTACAAAAATCATACCAACTTTTAAGAAGAGGTGGAAAAGTTATACTTATGCAACCAAATATAGATTTGGTTAAGGAAAAATATTGGGATTTTATAGATCATATAGTACCCTTGAATTTACCAAGTATCACAGAAGCATTAGAGATTTCAGGATTTGAAATAAAAACAAAAATAAAGCGATTTTTACCCTACACTACCAAAAGTAAGTTAGTTGTACTTTCAGATCTTGCTCTAAGGATCTATTTACTTTTACCACCACTTCTAAGACCTTTTGCCGGACAGAGTTTAATTATAGCTCAAAAGGTTTCTAAAGATTAATACTTATTCTTTCTTGGCTTTTACAAAAATTGATACCTTATATATCTAGATCCTCAGTTCATTTCATCTTTTGCAAAATTTCCTGCTTTATATCATAGATATCTCTATCATGTAATTTAAAGGCATAGAAATTTTTTAAAGGGAAAAACTTATTTACACCTGATGAATCAGGATAAAAAAATCCTTCCTCATCATTATAGAAGGTAAAGCTCTCTTTAAGCTTTTTTTCATCATTATTTAGCACGGCAACTGGGCAAGGTTTTTTTGAATGATATGGGGAATAGAGAGAATACCAATGATGAAATACATCCAATATGGTCATACTATAGAATGATCCATTGGGATAATCACCTTTTGCGTCTAAGTAAAAAAATTTATCACATTCTTGCGGATTTTTGACAAAACTCCAAAATTTATTGGTTAAACGTATTTGATCTTGATAATTCATGCCAGTTACAAGAAACTTTTGTAAGTAGTTCTGAATTTGACCATTACTAAAAAGAAAATAAGGAATTAATATTAAGAATACAAACGGTGCAAAAAACTTTAAAACTTTGCTTTCGCTGATCTTTTTGTATGCTAATATAACAACTGCCGTAATTGCTGCTGATATTCCAACACTAGGTAATGTTGAATAACCTACTACTCCAAATGGAATATAAGAAACATCCTGAAACAGCCAAGTAGATGTAATAAAAATAAAAGAAGAAGAAATCCCTAAAAGATAGAGGCTCAAATACATATTCGGTCTTAACTTCCATTCAAAAAAAATAAAGATTGTTAAAGAAATGATATATGCTCCTAAAATCGCCGCTGGTGCATAAGCATAAGGATCATAATGATAAAGATTTTCCTGAGGTAAACTCAATACATATCCAATTATCCAAAAAATAATTATCTCTAGCACTAGGTTTGTTAACATGACGAAAGAGAAAAATTTGAGAGGTTTACTTGAAAGAATCCTTGATAGGATAAGGGTGCTTATCCCAAAAATTATTAGCGGTCCACTTAAATAATAAGAAGGAAAAGAACTTAAATTCCATGCATGCGTACTTAAACCTTTTAGAATCTCGCCATTTAAAAATAAGCTGCCGAGAAAAGTTAATGGCGTTAAAAATAAATGGAGATTACCCTGAAGAGCTTTCTGAATAAGAAGGATTATATTGTTATAAAAAGTTCCCTCTGCTCCTCCAAAAATAACAAGCAGAATAAATGGAATAAGAAGTATTACTAATTCACCTATTCTTTTTTGAAAATTTGGGAAACTAATATCCTTTAAAAATAAAATGCTTTCAAAAAAAGCTATCAAAGGTAAAATAGTATAGGCTCTAGCTGGATTAGTTAAGAAGGTACAAAAAAATAATATCGGTGCTAATATTGACCAAAAAGCAATTTTAACTTTTTTAACGTTTTTCAAATAGAATAATATTAGAAAGATATTTATTTCTGTTAAAACTAAATAATCTTGAGTTCTGATAACCATTTCTAACGAACCAACAGAACCATAGTGAAAAGACGCTATTAATCCAGTAAGAAAAGATAAAAAACTATTTCTAAACAAAATTTGCACCAATAAATAAAAGCTAATAATAGATAGAATCTTAAAAATTAATATCGCGGTGTTATAAGCAAGGAAATTAAAGCCAAATAAACTAAATAAACTACCGTTATAATACATCGGCGGTGCATGATAAGCACCATATGCTTTCCAGAGCTCTTTCAAATCAAGAAAAGGATTGGGTCCATGGCTTAAAAAGATTGAGATATGAGAAACATCATCAGGAGAAAAACCATACTGCATATGAGGCCATAATATAACTATTTGAGATATACAAGTTATAATTATGAATAAGGAAAAAATTAGTAAATTTTTTTTATTGGTGAATTTCATTAAAAATTCCTTCTGCTCTTTTATCCCACGAAGAATTCTTCTTTATCATATCCTCCCCTTCACGTCCAGTATTTTCTCTTAGAGTCTTATTTTCAATCAGCTCTATAATTTTTTTGGCAAATGCATTTAAATCCCCTATTTTAACCTTAATCATTCCATAAGGATAGTATGATTTGTAAGATGGTAAATCAAAACCAACGCAAGGCAAACCAAAAGCCATTGCTTCAGCCGCTGCCATTCCTCCGGAATCATAAAATGCTGGATGAACCACTAATTTAGATTTAATAAAGATTTGATATTTTTTATCACCATCAAAAACGTAGCCAAATAATTCACAATTTTTTTGTAGATTTAACTTGATTATTCTTTCTCTAACCTTGTTCATTAATGGGCCATCTCCAATTAGCGCTAGTTTAGCATTTGGTTTCTTATTAACCACCAGTCTCCAGATATTAATTAATTCAACCACCCCTTTTTGAGGATGAAATCTGCCTTGAAAAACTGCATCGTATTTTTTATTGACTAATAAGTGTTGTTTAACACTCTGCTTTTTAAAACTTTCAATTGTTTCTAAATCTACTGCCCCTAACACAACTATAGTCTTACCAGAACTTGTTTTTGATGGGAAATGTCTTTTTTCCTCTTCGTTATTGACTAGAATAAAGTCGGCAAGTTTAGAAATTATTGGCTTTACAGGTAATTGCATTAGCCAGTATAAAAGGGCTGAAAGATTATATTTTTGAGCTCTTTCCCCTTCGCTATACCCAATCCATGGCTTTGGTGCTGTTTGAAACCAAGCAGCCACCCAACAAATATAAGAGTACCGGACTTTAAGAATAGCTGCAGGTAGTGAGTCCATCCAGAATTCAGAAGCAGAATAAACAATAGTATTTTCCTCTAATTTCAGAAAAAAGGCCAAAAGTATAGCTCTCAAAATTCGAGCAAAATAACAAATCAAAAAACCCATATGGCAAACAATTCCCATATTGTAGAGACTAAACCTGAGATTACTTGAAGCTTCCAAATGCTGTCTTTGACACATTTTATAGCCTTCTTCCCATGTATAGATATTCACTGAGCATTTTTTTTGCCAGCGTCTAGCCAACTCAATGAATATCCTATCCCCACCGGAAATGCCTAAACCATGTGGAGCAAAAGCTAAAAATACAAAATTTAAACTATTCTTTTTTTCCATAAACTAATTCCCCCTGCAACAATAAAGGCAAGCAATACAGCATAAATACTTACCCTTATGCCTAAATCTACATAATCTTGAGGACGAAATCTAACCTGCAAAGAATAACTGCCATTCTTATCTACCCTCCAGGTATTAGCATAACCAAAGGCTTGTTCATGGGAAGATAATATTTCATTATTAATTGATAATTCCCAGTTTCTATCAAACTGCTGCAAGAACACTATATTATAAGGAACCTTAGCATCAGTAACCTTAATTTGATAAAGGGTTGGATTTATCTTTGTAAATGTTAGATTGACTTTTTCTGCAAAGATCTCAGCTATATAAGAGGGTATCTCTGCTTGATAAATATCTAATTTATCAAAGTTGATAACTTTTTTAATCTTTTCTTCATTTGTTAGGATTTTCTCGAAGGTGGCAGAGCTGGAAGAGTTATTGTATTTAACATCAATGTCTTTGTGTAAAATAATATATTTGACGTTGAGCTTGCTTAGGTTATCTATTAAGCCTCCGTTATTAAAATTTGCATTAGTGGCACTATTTGGAATTTTTTCCTTATTAAAGTTTTCTAATAATCCATTGAAATAGCCTCTATTATAAGATAAATCATGACTAATTGACAGTTTGTCAAATAAGAACTCACTAGGTTCTATTCCGGCAAAAGGATAGTCCCAAGTATATCTTATCCCACTACCAGGATTTAAAGGCAATTCTAGAACTTTGAATTCTCCAGTTTGACCATTTAACCAACCATTTGCCGTTTTGTAATAATTTGGGACTTTAACCCAAGGGTTAATTTTTATACCACCGGCAAATTGTCCTGTCCAGAGGGGCCATACATATATAACACATAAAATAATTATTCCAACAAGAATAATAAATTCCTCAACTTTCTTATTTATTTTATGTTCTATTTTTCTACTTAAAGTATCCAGGCCTATCATCAGAAAAGGAATGTAAGCGACTAATAAATTTATGCCAAATTTCTCATATGGATTGCGTAGGCTTTGTAAAGGTGGGATAAGTTGGTAAAGCCAAGTCAATAACCAACCTAATGGTGGGTTAGCTCCTAAGGAAATAAACAGGGAAGTCAAAAAAAATGGTAAATAAAAACCAAAATAAGTAAATTTCTTGAATCTTTTCCAAGAAAGAATAGCTAGCAATGGAATAAACCAGCTAATTAACAAAAATGGGATACTAAGATAGACATCCCCATAGATTTTGTTAATATAAACAAATCCATCATGAGTTAACCTAATTACTGCTCCAAATGGGGCATTTCTGCTTACGCCTTGTAAAATGGCAATATTGTCACCGAAAGATTTATTAAAAAAAACTGAATATGTTTCGCCAGCAGATTTATAAAGCGGATAAATCCAGAAGAAATTAAAAAGTATACAAGTAATTAATGTTATTAAGAAAAAAGATAATGCAAATAGAGTAGTTTTTTTATGATTTCTTTGTTTAAAGATAAAAAAGATTAAATAGATAATTGCTCCGGCCCAAACTGTTATTACTGTAGCTGGGTGTCTAAAAGCAGCAGAGAAAATAACTGTTATCAATGCAGCAGTTAAACCATAGAAGAATCGGCCTTTTCTAAGTCCCCTTATGAATAAGTACAAAAAAGCAGGGACTAGTGCAAAAGAGAAAAATTGGGTATAGAGTCCTCTCCCCCAAATTTGCACCATTGAGAAAGGATTTAAAAGATAAAACAATGCCCCCAGAAAAGATAATAGTTCTAACCTTTTTTTACTCAATCGGTCGGCCAGTGTTTCTTTTAAAATTAAGTATAAAAAAATCACTCCTGTTGAAATCAGCACAAAAAAAACCGTTGCCTGAAGTATTACTCCACTTGCTCCAATTTTTATAAGATATTTCAAAACCCAAAAAAGAGGTGCAAGAGGTAGATTGGTAAGATTATAAAATCCAGTATCGGAGTTAATCCAAACATAACGAAAAAGGTTGAAGCTTCGTGATATATTGTAAAAAGGTAACCCATCTTCACCACCGGCAAATAACAAACCTTTTTGAAACCAGGATAAAATGATTAAAGCTGAGAAAATCATTAATCCTGCCGGACCTTTAAATACCTGCGCCAATCTGTCTGCACTTTTTAGCATTTTTCTTTAGATAAATTTTAACTATCCAGCTAAGGAATTACAATGATTACATTTGACTTTGCCAACTACTTAAGATAAAGTTCTATCATAAATTGATGGTAAATGTCGACAAAGCCTACTACAAATTAATCCAAACCCGACTCGTTGAAAGCGCTCAAGTAAAACAGAAAGCTGCTGAAAAATGTATAAATTCAATATATGCGGCTATAGAATTAATCACAAACACTTTTAAATCTAGTAATAAGGTACTCATTTGCGGAAATGGAGGAAGTGCTGCCGATTCCCAACATATGGCTGGTGAATTTGTCTGTATATTGAACAAATCCTTTGATAGGGCAGGATTACCTGCTATTGCTTTAACAACTGATACATCTATTTTAACAGCTTATGCGAATGATATGGGCTTTGAAAATATTTTTAGGCGACAAGTTCAAGCTTTAGGTAATGAGGGAGACACTTTAGTGGCAATTTCCACCAGCGGCAACTCTTCCAATATTTTAAGTGCTGTTAAATATGCAAAGGCTACAAAGATACATACAATTGCCTTAACTGGCGATAACGGTAAATTGGCAAAGATAGTTGATATAGCAATCAAAATCCCTAGTAACAATACTCAATATATTCAGGAATCTCATATAGCCATTGAACATATTATTTGTGAGTTAGTAGAACTTCATCTCTATGGTAATAAGTAGAACTCCGTTTAGAATATCTTTTTTTGGAGGGGGTACTGATTATCCTACTTGGTATAAAAAGAACGGCGGAGTTGTTTTGGCAACCACCTTCAATAAATATTGTTATTTAACAGTCAGATTCTTACCACCTTTTTTTGAAAATAAGTATCGAATCATTTATACAATAGTTGAAAGCTGTAAGAACATTAACCAAGTTCAGCATCCAGCGGTAAGAGAAATAGTAAAATACTTAAAGATTAAAGAAGGATTGGAGATTCATCATGATGGTGATCTGCCTGCCCGAAGTGGATTAGGATCAAGTTCTGCTTTTACAGTAGGACTCCTGCATGCTCTATATGCCTTAAAAGGCTATATGCCAAATAAACAAAAGTTAGCAAAAGAAAGTATTCATCTAGAACAAGAGGTTCTTAAAGAAACTGTCGGATCACAAGATCAAGTACTTACTGCTTATGGTGGTTTTAATCACGTGACCTTTCGTCCCGACGGTGAAATGATAGTCAAACCGGTAACTATATCTTCTCAAAGAACTGAAGAACTTCAAACCCACCTAATGCTTTTTTATACCGGAATTGCCCGAACAGCTTCTGATGTTGCTAAAACCTATGTTAACAGCATTGATCTTCAAAAAAAGCAATTGGACAATATAAAAAAATTAGTTGAAGAAGCTTTGTCGCTCCTGAATAGCAAAAGAGATATTAATTATTTCGGCCATTTACTGGATAAAGCCTGGCAATCTAAACGGACGCTTAGCGCAGCTGTTTCAAGTCCTATTATTGACAAGCTTTATAAACAAGCGCTATCTTATGGAGCAATAGGGGGTAAATTAACTGGGGCTGGAGGAGGCGGTTTTTTATTGTTGTTTGTTCCTCCATCAAAACAAGCAAAAGTAAAGAAAGAATTTAGTAAATTAGTACATGTGCCTTTTAAATTTGAACATTTAGGATCACAAATTATTTTTTATGATCAACAGGAAAATTATGCAAAGTAAACCAAGAAAATTCAAAACTGTTCTGATAACAGGTATTAGCGGAGCAGGTGGTAGTTTTTTAGCTGAATTTATTGTTAATAATTACCCTAACATTCAGGTACATGGCATCTCTCGTTGGCATAGTGCCACCTACGATAATCTGAGCAGTATTCGAAATAAAATAACAATGTATGAGGCTGATCTCACAGATATGGCCTCTATTATTGAAGTCTTACAAAAAGTTAGCCCAGATGCTATCTTCAATTTTGCGGCATATGCCAATGTCTTAACCTCCTTTAAAACCCCAACCGCAGTCATGCACAACAACATAATGAGTACAAGTAACTTATTTGAAGCCATTAGAATTTTAAAAATTAAGCCATTAGTCCAACATTGCAGCACCTCTGAGGTGTATGGCCAAGTTGATCCAAAGAATGTGCCAATTACTGAAGACGCCCCTTTACGACCAGCCAGTCCTTATGCAGTTTCAAAAACAACTCAAGATTTACTATGCTTCAGTTATTTTGTAGGCTACAGAATTCCTATCTTCAGAACCAGAATGTTTACTTATTTAAACCCTAAAAGAACTGATATTTTTGCTTCAGCCTTTGCCAAACAAGTAGCTTGGATTGAGGAAGGGTTACAGAAAGAATTAGTACACGGTAATCTTGATTCTATACGTACTATTATTGATGTCAGAGATGCAATGAGAGCTTATTGGGAGGCAATGCTTTATTGTAAAGTGGGAGAAGTTTACAATATTGGTGGTACTACCACCATGAAGGTAGGTGAGTTTTTAGATAAGTTAATTGCTTTGGCCAAAGTACCGATTCCAACCCGAGTGGACCCTAACTTACTCCGTCCAGCAGACCTCACATTACAAATTCCCTCGGTAGAAAAGTTTATTGCTGAAACTAATTGGAAGCCTCAATATAGCTTTGATGAAAGTATTGCTTATGTGCTTGATTATTGGAGAAAACAGGCAAGAATAGAAAAACAAAGTCATGGACAAAACAAAAATCATTAAGTTTTATAGATCAATTTATAAGATAAGAAGAGTTGAAGAAGAAATAGCAAAAGTTTACCCTTCTGACAAAATTAAAAGCCCTGTTCATCTGTCTATTGGACAAGAAGCAGTTTCTGTTGGGGTTTGTGAAGCCTTAGCAATGGATGATGTAGTATTTGGGTCATATCGAGGCCACGCATTATATTTAGCCAAAGGGGGCAATCTAAATAAAATGATTGCTGAACTATATGGCAAAATCACCGGTTCTAATTTAGGCAAAGGAGGATCTATGCATCTGATTGATGTTAAAGCAGGAGTCATGGGACAATCAGCAGTTGTTGGTACAACGATTCCTCAAGCTGTAGGTTATGCCTATGCGCAGAAATATCTCAAAAGCAACAGGATTGTGGTTTCCTTTTTTGGAGATGGTGCTGTTGAAGAAGGAGTATTTCATGAAAGTATGAATTTTGCTACCCTTAAAAAACTTCCCATAATATTTATCTGTGAGAATAACTATTATGCCATACATACCCATCAAACCCAAAGACAATCAAATCTAAATATTTGGGAAAAAGCCCAATCTTATGGTATTCCTTCTGAGCGGATTGAGGGTAACGATATTTTCAAAATATATGAAAAGATAAGTGAAACAGTTAAAGTATTACGTAGGGGGGGAACTGGACCATTTTTTTTTGAATGTATGACTTATAGATGGAGGGAACATGTGGGACCAAATGATGATTTTCATTTAGGATATAGAACTGAAAAAGAAAGAGAACCATGGGTCAAAAATGACCAAGTTCAAAAACTAGCTGCTCTTATTGATCCAAAAAAGCGTAAAAAAATAGAAACTCTAATTGAAAACGAAATTAAAGAGGCTTTTGAATTTGCGGAAAATAGTCCATTCCCAGAAGACTTCGAACTCTTTTCAGATGTTTTTAAAGAAAACTAAAATGCGAAAACTTGTTTTTACCGATGCCATACTTGAAGCAACTGATCAACTGTTGAAACAAGATCCCAAAGTCTTAGTTTTCGGTTTGGATGTTGATGACCCTAAAGCAATACAGGGAACAACCAAAGGTTTACCCAAAAAATATGGATCTAAGCGGATCTTTGGTACACCTTTATCAGAGGACGCCATGACAGGTGCTGCAATTGGTATGGCTCTTGCCGGGCTTCGTCCTATCCATATCCATATCAGGATGGATTTTATGCTACTTGCCATGAATCAACTTATAAATATTGCTGCAAAAAGCCATTATATGTATGGCGGGACGGTTAATATTCCAATAGTAATTCGTTCTATGATCGGGAAAAGTTGGGGACAAGGAGCACAACATTCTCAGTCTTTTTACTCCTTTTTTATGCATGTTCCAGGCCTAAAGGTAGTTGCTCCCACCACTCCATATGATGCCAAAGGCTGTTTGATTGAGGCTGTAAAAGATAATAACCCTGTTATTTATATTGAACATCGTATTCTCCATTTTCAAAAGGGGTATGTTCCAGAAAAATTATATACAGTTCCTGCAGGCAAAGCCAGAATTACTGCCAAAGGAAAAGATATTACTCTAGTGGGAATTTCATATATGCAACTTGAGTGTTTAAAAGCCCAAAAATACCTACATACAATTGGCGTAGAAGCTGAGGTGATAGATCCTATCTGGTTATCGCCTTTGGATATTGATACGATAGTTGAATCAGTCAAAAAAACTGGCAGATTAGTTGTGGTTGATAACGATTGGGTTACCTGCGGAGCCGGCAGTGAAATTGTTTCTCAAGTAATAGAAAAGTTACAAGGGAAAAAAGAAGTTAAAGTTAAAAGAATGGGCTTTGCTCCTGTAACCTGCCCCCCTAGCCCTACCTTGGAACAACTATTCTACCCCAATGCCTCAACTATTGCTCAAACATCATATAATTTAATTCAAGGTAAAGAATCGGGTTGGATTCCTGATTTAGAGGAAAATATGTTGGAAACTGAGTTTAAAGGTCCATTTTAATGAAAAAACAACAAGTTTTAGTTTGTGGTGTGACTGGTTTTATTGGCAGGAACATCGCCGAGAGGTTAGCTGATAAAAAAAATTTAGAAGTCTTTGGTACCTATTACCGAACCAAACCTGACAGGCTATTGCTTGCCAAAAACATAAAGTTAGTAAAAACAGATTTAACAGATAAGTCTGAAGTGGACAAAATTGTAAAAGGCAAAGATATTATTGTCCAAGCTGCAGCAGTTACCTCTGGTTCTAAAGATATTCTCACCCAGCCATATATTCATGTAACTGATAACGCTATTATGAATAGTCTAATTTTCAAGGCTGCATTTAAATATAAGATTAAACACGTAATATTTTTTAGCTGCACTGCAATGTACCCAAATCAAAATAAACCAGTTACAGAAGAAGATTTCAATGGTCAAATAACAGATAAATACTTTGGTGTAGGCTGGACTAAAGTCTATTTGGAAAAAATGTGTGAATTTTTCTCCAAAATTTCCACAACCAAATACACAGCCATCAGGCATTCTAATATTTATGGTCCATTTGATAAATATGATTTGGAGCATTCTCATGTAATGGGTGCCACTACTGCTAAAGTCATGACTGCCAAAGATAAAATTGTAGTATGGGGAGATGGATCTGAAGCAAGAGATTTATTATATATTTCTGATCTCATAGACTTTGTTGAAATAATACTAAATAACCAAAAATCTTCTTATGAACTTATCAATGTCGGTTATGGTTCTGCTATCTCGGTTGCTAGCTTAGTCAAGAAGGTTGTAGAAATCTCAGGCAAAAAAATAGAGATTGAGTTTGATATCTCAAAACCAACCATCAAATTTAGTCTATCGTTAAATATTGAAAAGGCGGAAAAGGTATATAATTGGAAACCAAAGGTTACTCTTGAGGAAGGTATAAAAAAAACCATTGACTGGTATAGACAAAACATATGAGCAGTTTTTATCAAGGAAAGAAAATTTTAGTAACAGGCGGAACAGGCCTAATAGGTCGCCCTTTAGTGGAAATGCTTTTAAAGCAACACGCCAAAGTAACAGTTGTCTCTTTAGATAATCCAAGCCGTTGTCCTAAAGGAGCTAAATTTATTCAAACAGACCTTCGAGAATTTAATAATTGCTTAAAAGCATGCGAAGATATGGAGATTGTTTTCCATGTTGCAGGAGTAAAAGGATCTCCTTTAACAGCCAAGACTCAACCCGCAAGCTATTTTGTTCCAACAATTTCTTTTAATACAAATATGATGGAGGCAGCCCGAAGGCACAAGGTTAAAAGATTTTTATATACCAGCTCCATAGGTGTATACGCTCCCGCAGAAGTTTTTCATGAAGATGATGTCTGGAAAACCTTCCCTTCAGAAAATGATCGATTTGCTGGTTGGGCTAAGCGCATGGGTGAATTACAAGCCGAGAGTTATAAAATCGAGTATGGATGGGCTAATATTTCTATAGTCAGACCTGCCAATGTTTATGGCCCATTTGATAATTTTGACCCTAAAACAGGAATGGTAATTCCTTCATTAATATATAGAGCAATATCCGGAGAAAATCCTTTAAAGGTTTGGGGTGACGGTTCGCCGATTAGAGATTTTATTTACTCAAAAGATGTAGCAATTGGAATGATATTATCGGTAGAAAAAGGAATTAATATTCCTATTAATTTGGGTAGTGGTACAGGAATCACTATTAAAGAACTTGCCGAAACGATTGCAGAAAGCATTCCTGGCGGACCAATTAAAATTGTTTGGGATAAAACTAAACCTCAAGGAGATAAAAGCCGTTTGATGGACATGAAAAGGGCCAAAAAACTTTTAGGATTTGAGTGTCAGCATTCTCTGCAGCAAGGAATTCAAGAAACAATTGAGTGGTACTCAAAAAATAAAAATAAAGCAAGCAAGAGATATAACTCCTTTTATGAGAGCAAGAATTTATAAGCACTCTTTAATGATTGGTATTGTTTCTATTAAACTGTTTACCGCGAAATCTGGATTAGGATCCTTTTCTTTCTCAACCTCAGCTCCGTAACCTGTTCTTACTAAAATTGTAATTGCGCCAATATTTTTTCCTAGATTTATATCAGATTTGTTATCTCCTATTACAAATGATAACTTGGGGTCGAAATTATGTTTTTTGGCAGCCCGTTCTATTAACTTCATTTTTGGTTTTCGACATAAGCAATCATCTTCAGGAATATGAGGACAAAAGTATATATCATCTAAGAATATTCCTTCACTAGATAGTAAGCCAGTCAGTCTTTGATGTATCTTTTTCAGAGTTCGCAGATCAAAAAATCCTCTGCCAATTCCCGATTGATTTGTGATAACAATTACACCCAATCCCATTTTCTTAAATTCTCTTAAGGCTTCCACTGCTCCTGGAATTAATTCAATTTGATTTGGATAAGAAAGGTACGGTCTATGAACAACTAAAGTTCCGTCTCTATCTAATAAGACAAACCTTTTTGATTTATTTTTCTCAAAAAAATCCTGTGCCTTAGCGTAAGACTGTGGAATTCCAATATCTATGAAACGTCCATTGGTTTTAAAGCCGTAAATTTTATTATCTATCAATTTGGGAAAAATTTCAGTTTCTAAAGAAGACTTTTTATTATCTGGAATATCATAAATTAAGGATTTATTTATAAGGTATATCCCGGCATTGATCCAACCTTTATTCTCTCCACTTTTTTTTTCCTCAAAACCAAGAATGCGATCCCCTGAACCTAAGGTTATCTTTCCAAAGCGGTCAGTATTAGAGAGGTATTTTGTAACCAAGCTTACATTTGCATTTTTTTCTAAATGAAATTCACCGAAATCTTTTAGATCTACCTCGCAGAATGAATCACCATTCATAACTAATATTTGTTCTGATTTTAAGTAGGGTAAAGCGTACCGTAAAGCGCCTGCAGTTCCCAAGGATGAATCTTCCATCGAGTATAACAACCTAAGATCCTTATATTTTTCACCAAATTCCCTTTTTACCTGATTTCCCAAATATCCTGTACATAAAACCGCCTTCTTGAAATTCGATGCATTCAACTTTTCTAAAAGGTACTTGAGAAACGGAATACCATTCACATCCATTAAGACTTTTTGTTTTTTATCATTAATTGAGCGCAAACGGAATCCAAACCCCCCGGCCAAAATGACCACTATAGTATTCGACGGACTAAACATTCTTAAATTCTTCGCGTTGCAGTAGTTGATAACCCTTAATCAATTCTTTAATACCTTCATCCAAAGAACGTTTAGCCTCAAAACCAGCTTCCTTTAATCTTTGATTTGAGACAATGTAATTTCTTTTATCAGGATCAGAACCAATTTGGGCAAAGTGAACATAAAAGTTTGGTACATGCTGCTTTATCTTAAGTGCTAATTCCTCCTTAGATAAATTTGCCTCATCTAAACCTACGTTAAATGCCTTACCTTTTATGTATTTAAAATTTTCTATGCAATGTAAAAAACAATCTGCCACATCTTTAATGTGCACAAAATTTCTTTTAAAATCTTTCTCAAAAATAACAATATATCCATCTTTTAACGCAACATATACAAAATGATTAACCAGCAAATCGATTCTCATTCTGGGAGACATCCCAAAAACTGTTGCCAGTCTTAAAGAAATAGTATTCTCTGAAGAAAGTAATTCTATCTCAGCATCAGTCTTCGTTCTACCATATAAAGAAATAGGTTCTAATGGAGTCTCCTCCGTACAAAAAACATCGCCTGATTTTGTCCCGTATCCACTATTGGTAGTTGGATAGATTATTTTCTGGTCTTTATCTCTTAAATTGTTTAACAATTTTATTCCCTCAAAATTAACTGAAGTTGCAAGTTGTGGATCTCTATCACAGGCAGGTGCTCCCACAATTGCCGCTAAAGGTATAATAAAATCCACATTCTTCAGAAGTCTGCTCATTGTTTCTTTATCCCGGGCATCCCCAAAAACAAACTCAAAATTGTGATTTGCCATAAGATGAAAAAGTGATTTTTGTTTATATAATAAATTATCTAGGACTGTTACCTTATATCCCTTATTAAGAAGTTGTTCGCAAATAATAGAACCAAGATAACCTGCCCCACCTGTAACCAGAATATTCATCAGTAAGAGTCTAGCTTAATTTTAAAATCAATTCAAGGATTTATTCTGGTAGTATTAAGGGAGCAATTTTAATTTCTTCACTCAACTACAAAATATGATATACGGGATGTAAATTTATATCGTTTAAGATGAATATTATTCAATCCAAAAACCTCATCTAAAGCGATGGTTTCGCCAGGAGAATCAGGATCATTGACTTCGTCAAAAGCCAAAATACTGCCTTTTACTAAGTGTGGTTTAATCGTTTCTAAACATTTTTTTGTTGGTTTGTAAACATCAAAATCAAAAAAGGCTAAAGCCACAATGGTTTCAGGATGTTTTTTGAAATGTTCAACAATTTCCACATTAGCATCGCCTTTTACTAACTCGTATTTTTTAATATGGGATAGGGGATTTTCTTGTTCATGATATTCCATGATTTTCGTTAAATATTCATAGTAATTCTCAGTCAATGTTAGATTACCTTTAAACATCAGTTCTGAATCTCCATCCTCTGGAGTAATTTCTGGAAAACCTGCAAAGGTATCAAATCCGACAATTTTTCTATGTCTATTAAAAGGCTCATAGATCCCTCTGAGTGCAGAAAAAAGTGCTAGATTTTGTCCCCATCTTGTACCAAACTCAAAAATAACTCCTGAAATATCGAGAATCTGTCTAAAAATAAAATCCATAAAAAGTATGCGGGATAAATTTTTTGAATTTAAAAAAAGGCCTAAATTGGATATTAATTGTTCTTGAGGAATGGGACAATTTTTTAAAAGATAAACTAATTCTTTTCTAATTTTTGCTTCATGTTCACTACTGTAAGTCTGTTCTTTGATTGGATCATCCTTTGCCATATTCTTTTTGTTAATCTTCAATAATTGCAGGTATTGGTTTTTTACCTTTATATGCTATAACCCATGCCCAGTACCTGATTATACCACTAAGTAATCCATATTTAAAATTCCCTTGTTTATTTTTAAGATTTCTAACTCGAATAGGCTTTAAAAAATCTCCTTTTCGAACATCTTCTGAAAGCATTAGAGGAGATGGAAAAAAATTTAAATTATTTTCTAATGCCTCTTCAATTGTTCTGTACACTGCATGACCGCTAATACCGGCAACTTTAATCTCATCGGGCTGTAAATATGTCTCTTTCATGTTAAATGTTTTTGCGATAAGTTTAAAATCCTCTGTCTTTATCCTGAATTCAGTTGATTTTAAATTTTCTTCTAGATGGAAAATATTAGTTGTGGCAGGTATGGTTATAACTTTGGGGTGGGATATTAGAAAATTTAATACAATTTGAGAAATAGTTCTGTTATATTTTTTAGCTAAGCTGGATAAAATATTTGCATATTTTGCATTTTTGAGAATTTTACCTGAATTTAGAGGCATGTAGGCAATGACTGTAATTTTATTTTCTTCACAGAAGGGCAATAACTTCTTTTCAATAGAACGTTCAAGCAAATTATATTCAGTTTGCAGTGAAACAATGGGTAAATTAGAAATTTGAAGGATATTTATTAATTGCCTATAAGAAAAATTACTAACACCTATATATCTTATCTTACCCATTCTTTTTAATTTTTCTAATGCTTTTAAAGTTTCCTCAATAGGAACAACTGGATTCGGCCAGTGGATTTGATATAGATCAATATAATCAGTTTGTAATCTTTTTAAACTACTATCTGCTGCTTTTAAAACCTCTCTATAACTTGAGTGTTCTGGTGAAAATTTGGTAGCAATAAAAACTTTTTCTCGATTTTTTTTAAATGCTTTTCCAATTAACTTTTCGGCATGACCTTTAAAATATATCTCAGCCGTGTCAATAAAGTTAACTCCTAGATCTAGCGCTTTTTGTAATATATAAACTAGCTCCCGATCCTCTTTCTTATCTATGTTTTTAAAACCTGTTCCAGTTCCGAGGCCGATTGTAGAAATCTTTGATTTAGTACTACCTAGAGTTTTAAATTTTAAGTCAGTCAATACTTATCTCCCAACCTTTTAAACCATCAGTATTAGTATTTGTTCTTTTTTTGCTTGGATCCTTATCTCCAATCTCTTCTAAAATTTTATTTTTCATAGTATTACGTATTCCGTTAAGCTGGTGAGAGAACTTTAAAAGTTTTGAATATTTTTCTGAGTCAGCTTCCTGCATCTTATCTTTATTCTCCCAGATAAAAAGATTTAGTTGAGCTACAAGTATAATTATCCTAACCAGCCTGGATGTTAGTTTAATATTTTTTTCCTCTATGATCAGATCAATATCATGACATATTTTTTTTATTATCTCTGCATATGACGATTTATCGCCATGAAATTTTATCTCTTTTATTTGATTAATTGTCAAAGAATCAATCAAATCAGCAAGAGTAGGCAAATATTTGCGATTTTTGTTAATTTCTATATTTTTTTCTATATCTTTCATACCAATCATTTTTAAGATACCATTCTACAGTTTTTTTTATCCCTTCTTCAAGAGGGGTTTTTACTTTAAACCCAAGTAGTTTTTTGGCCCTTTCCACAGAAAGGACTCGTACTGGATCACCGGTAGGTTTATTAATATCCCAACTAAGTTTTGGCTTATTAGGAAAATTGCTGGCAATAATTTGGGCAAGCTTTTTTATTGTAATCTCCTTACCGCTGCCTATATTAATAGGTACACAGGGAAGGGCTTTTTCTAATACCAGGAGCATTCCTTCGACAACATCATCTACAAAGACAAAATCCCTAATAGCACTTCCATTTCCCCAGACCTTTACAGGATTCTCACCCCTTGCCATTCTACTAATTAGCGCCGAAATGACCTGGCCTGTTTCAGGCCTAAAATCATCGTACGGACCGTAAACATTTGCAGGGCGGATGATTTTGGGAGCAGTCCAACCATATTCAATCAAATAGCTTTCTGCCTGCACTTCACCAATTCGCTTTGCTAAACCTGGAATACGGTCACCTTGTTTTGGTTGTCCATCCCAAACACTATCCTCAATTTTGGGTTTATCCGATTGCGGGTATACATTAATACTGCTGGCAAAAAGAAATCCTTTTACTTCGTTTTTAAAGGCAGCATCCATTAAATTAGTCTGATAACGTAGCATAGGTACTATAAAACTGGCTGTTTTTTGTCCAATAGATCCTTTATTACACAGAAGATTAAAAACTAAATCTTGCTTTTTGGTAACCTTTAAGCAGTTTTCAAAATCTGTTAAATCAGTTTGGACAAATTTAACTCTTTTCCCAAATAATTTTTCTGCAAATTCTTTTGATTCTAAAGAGGCAACTCTAATTTCGCAATCATACTGCAATAGTTTATTTACCAAAGAAGTCCCAATCATTCCTGTTCCGCCTGCTACCAGAATCTTTTTTCCCTTATAAAATTTACTCATAGCTATTTATTTAATTTTTTTATAAATTTTTCAATCCTTCTAATAATTTTAGAATTAGATATGCCAATTTTCTCATGCATATAATCCCTATCCCCATAAATAAAGGTATTTTCATCTGGTAAGCCAATTCTCAAAAAATCTTTTCCTAATGAATAATCCGCCAGCAAATCAGCTACTATTGTTGCCAGCCCACCATAAGCTATATGTTCTTCCAGAATTACTATTTTTTTATAAGACGAAAGAAGATGAAGCAATTTTTTTTCATTTAAAGGCTTAAGTTGGTATATATCTATAACACCAACTTTCGTTTTAGACTGCTCTGCAATTCTTACTGCTTGATGAACCATCACCCCTGTAGAGATAATTACTATGTCTTTTCCCTTGATTATTTCCCTAATTCCATCAAGAAAATTATGGTTTTTATTGTAAAGGGTAGGATAGTTACCTTTATCAAGTCGGATGTAAGTCAATTTTGGAAATTGATAAGCTAGATGAGGAAAGGTTGATAAACTTATATTATCAGAAGCATTTAAAATTCTAATTCCGGGTATTGACCGCATTGCAGCGATATCCTGGTTAGCGTGATGTGTAGGTCCATCACTTCCATAGCTAAATCCTGCACCAATCCCAACAATTGTCACAGGCAAATTCATAATCGAAAGATCGACTTTTATTTGTTCATAACATCGTAATGTAGTGAAGTTTGCAATAGCGTGAACAAATACTTTTTTCCCACACAAAGCTAGCCCAGCAGCTACAGAAATCATATTTTGTTCTGCTATCCCCACATTTATAAATTGATTAGGGATTTTTTCTTCAAATTTTTTAAAAGTTATAGCTCCTTGGTCAGCCATTAATAAAATTACGTCTTTATCGAAAGAGGCAATCTTAAAAAGCTCTTCAAAAAAAGCATCACGCATATCTTGATATATTTGTTTGGGAGCAAGTATCCTGTTCATTTATTTAGTTCCTTCAATGCCAATTCATATTCAGCATCATTTGCAACTCCGTGATGCCATTTAGGATTGTCTTCCATAAAAGGCACACCTTTACCTTTAATAGTATTGGCTATAATTGCGAGTGGTTTTTTACTAATTGAGTTCGATCTGGATTTCTTTAATGCATTAATAACTTCCGAAATATTATTTCCATTTATTGATAAAGTATCCCAGCCAAAAGTTTTCCACTTATTTTCTAAAGGTTGCAATCCAATGAATTTTTGCGTCTTTGAGGTTGCTGCGACGCGGTTATTATCAACAATTGCGATAAGGTTATGAAGATTTTGGGCAGTAGCAAAGATAACAGCTTCCCAAATCGATCCCTCATTACATTCACCATCTCCTAAAATGACATAGGTCAAATATTTTTTATTATTTAATTTTGCTGCAAGTGCTATTCCTGATCCAATTCCTAGACCGTGACCTAAGGATCCGGAAGATACTTCTACTCCAGGTATTAAGTGGTCCGGATGACCACCTAAAAAGGTGCCGTTTTGTCCGTATCTTTCTAATTCTGCTCTTGGAAAAAATCCCTTTTCTGCCAGAACAGCATATAAAGATAAGCAAGCATGTCCTTTGCTAAAAATAATTCTATCTCTTTCGGCGTCGTTAAAGTTTTCTGGTGTAATATTAACAATATTTGAATAATAGATAGCAGTTAATATTTCTGTTATGGAAAAAGATCCACCCAAGTGTCCTTTATGAGCAAGATGCTGCATTTCTAAGGATGTAATCCTTATTCGTCTTGCAATTTCATTAAGCTGAGAACTATTTAACATTAGTTTAAAGTGAACAACCCCAAAGCTGAGCTTCGAGGAAATGTGTAGATTATACTATAAAGAGTTTTATTTTCTAAACCTCTAATACATCCTTAAGAACAAGTTTCCCAAATCCCTCTTCGAACCAAGTCTCAATAAAGTTTTTGTTTGACATAAGACTTCTTATATTATTTGTAAATGAGTTATACTTATTCTCGTCAATCGAATCCAAATATTTAAGTAAATTATCATAGTTTCGAAATTCTCTAAAATCTATAAAGCAATCTTTCGGAATATAATTTGTAATGTTTGAGGCTCCCCAATAAATTGGCACGCAGCCTGCCTTAAAACAATCAAATAATTTTTCTGTAATATAGCTTTTTACATTTGTAATATTTTCAAAACAAATACAATATTTAAAATTAGATAACAGATTAATTTTCCCGTTAGTTTCTACCTCTCCTTTATATGTGGAGTATTTTTTGTAACCAAATATAGCCTCCTTTAAATTATATTTTTTAGCCTTATTCCATCCTCTTCCATATAAGAAAAATCTATCTGGAATTTTCTTCTCAAAAAAATCAATAGCTTTAATTCTTTCAGAATATAATTCTTTGCCAAGAGGGCTAATAATTTTGAAGGGTAATAAAGCAGATTTATTTGAATTTATTAGAATAAGGAATTTTTTGTCTTTAAATCTTTTTATAGATTTACTCATTTGAGGGTTATTCTTAGGAAGATTAACTTTAAAGTATTTTCTGTTATCTACTAAATCATCATCCCAGGTGAATACTTTGTCAAAAAAAAAGTGAAATATTTTCATATGGTTATAGGGTATTACCATAGGAGTTTCATTACTGAATAATATATTCTTTCTCGTGTGAGAAAACAGCTCTTTCCAATAAGGTAAGTAAGCTGGTTCCCAAAAATAAGGTATATCAATATAGATATACCAATCAGGAAGCGTTTTTGTTGGAATATCAATTGTATTTATTTCTATATTCTTTTGATTAAGAAGCTTTTTTAAGTAAATAAAAATAGGGTTCCATTCGTCTCTAGTCTTTTGGTCAAAAATTTTATTTTGGAAATAAGATTTAACATTCCCGGGAAAAAGACTGATTAATTTTTTGCTCATTTTGATTTAATTCTTTTCTCGACAATTACAATAAATCCTTTTGAAAAAAGCCAAAAAATGGATGCCTTGTTAATAAGAAATACACCTATGTTCTTAGCATATTTATGAAAAGGGTCTAAATTGGAATAACCACACCCCAAATAAGCAGCATTAGCGTCAGGAACAAGAAACTGAAATTCCCATCTATATTGCTTAAGAAGTTTTATTAAACCAAAATATGTCTTCGAGTATGAACTATCCAGATAAGAAATTCCCTTACCTGTTATTTTCATAAATTGATCGCTGGAAACCCCGCCATCTTTTATGGCGGGGAGGAAAGCGT
>Ga0209541_10000191_pt1 | contig 116247 bp, 109 predicted proteins | sample RifCSPlowO2_01_FD_184027 | JGI IMG/M metagenome (GOLD analysis project Ga0209541, IMG submission 184027) | Groundwater microbial communities from Rifle, Colorado - Rifle CSP2_plank lowO2_0.1 (SPAdes) (version 2) | ecosystem: Environmental > Aquatic > Deep subsurface > Groundwater | place... | reverse complement strand
GCAATTCAGGGCGGGATTCTTGCTGGAGATGTGCGCGATGTGCTTCTGCTTGATGTTATACCGCTTTCGTTTGGGCTGGAAACCCTGGGTGGTGTTGCAACAAAACACGGTCTTGAGAGCTTTGCAAAAAGTGGCATAGAACCAAGCAAGGGGGCATTCCATGGTGTGCGATTGGATAGACATGTTGATATTCCCATTGCCGTTACAAAAAACGCCAACGGTACATTCACCATAATTGACGGCTTCCACCGAGCAACTCAATCTTTTGTTTCAGACGATAAAACCATTCTAGCGTTTATAGAGGGAGGAAATGGTCCAAAAGAAAGACATCGGGCGAAAACATTAAACCTAATCCTGTTTGACTGGTAACTCTACGAAAAACGCTGCGCCTTTGCCCGCGCCTTCCGACTCCGCCCAGATTTTGCCTTTATGTTTTTCTACTATCACTTTGGCGAGGTAGAGGCCGTCGCCAATTGAGTGAGCATTTACTTTGAGTGAGTTTTTTCCGTGCCCGCCTCTCGTAAAGAGTATCTGCATATCCTCTGGTGTGATGCCGGTTCCCGTGTCTTTTATTGTTAAGAGAATCTTGTCGTTCGTTTTATGTAAATCAATGGTAAATCCGCCAGTGGGGGTATAAATAATTGTATTCTCAATTAAATTGTGCAAAACGCGACTTGTAATCTTTTCGTGGTCGCCCATTATTTCATAATTTTCTTTTTCGTTTATATGTATATCAATTATGAGCTTTTTATCATCCGCATCTGATTTTAGGTTCCTTACTGTTTCCAAAAGCGCATCTCTGAAATCAAACTTCACCATCTCGTACGCTTCAGTACCAAACTTCGGGTTGAATGCAAGGAGCGTCTGCTCCAAACTAGCAACATCCCGTTTGTTGAGACGGAGCGCTTCTGCGAGCATTTCTGTCATTTTCAAGGAGTTGTCGGTGTAGTCGCCCTCAAGAATAGACGAAAACATACCACCGGCGCGCGCGAGCCCGCCTTTCACTTGGTGGCTCAGTGTATGAATTAAATTCTCCTGTCCTTTGTTTGCGGCATCCAGTTCCTCTGCGAGTTTTTCAATGCGGCGTACAAATCTTATAATCAGAAAACTGAAAAAGAGCGCGAGTAAAAAGAAAACAAACCTCATAAACCAATCACGGGGGGTTTCAGAGGTCAAGAGATTTATCAAAAACACAAGACTCACGCCGCCAGCAAACAACTCAACCGCAACAGTTTTTATATTAAATAGTTGATTGTTTATAACCGAGTAGCCGATAAAGATTACATATAGAGTAATGAAATAATTTCCGAAAGGAAAAACATCAAATAATTGCGGCAAGAAATTCGTGACACCGCCACCAAATCCAATTAATACCCCAAGAAGTTGATATTTAATCTGTTGTTTTAATTGAGAGTTGTTTGACGACCGATAAACTCTTACAAGTAAATATATTGAATATAAAACAAGTATTAAGAAGAAAAATGGAAATAAAAAGTACAACTTTCCTGTAGAAATCCAAAAGAATCCAAGTGTTTCAGTCATACCAATCTTGAACAGAGTTGAAAAACTTAAAATAATAAGCAATAGCCCAGCCCATGTGATAACGACTTTTTGTGTATTGTTCAGTAAGCCGAGCAAAAGCGAAACAAAATAAAAATAAAAGACAGGAATAAGAATTCCCGCTATATCAAGCGAATATTGCCAATAAGTTGCCGTTTGTAAATTATTCGTAGAAGTTACTCCATATAAAGAAAGCCCCCACACGGCGACAGAAGCAGAAAAAAGAAACCACAAACGATTAAGTGTAGATGCTCTGTTTCTTGAATAAACAAACAAACCAAAGCCCAAGCTGGCAAAAAACAAGACAATACTTGAAGCACCGAATATGTTCATTGTAGTAAATTAAATTTCAAAATAGGCCACTTTTTTGCCGCCGCTTTTTTCTCTAAACCACTATCTGGATTTATTGCGTATGGATGTTCTACTGCAGATAGTAGTTTTTCATCAGTTGTGTGGTCAGCATACGCCCACGAATTGCTAAGAGATATATCTTTATGCGTATAAAGATAATATAGTATCACATTATATTTATTTTCCCCATAAACCAACGAACCAGACACCTTACCTGTATAAACATTATCTTTTATTTCCAACTTTAATGCAATGAAATCATCAACGCCTATCATAGACGCAATTTCTTTGACGAGCGCGTCTATTGTATTAGAAACCAGTACAATCTTTCTTCCGGCTCTTTTGTGCCCCTCAATAATTTCCAGCATCCCCCTAAAAAAGAGCGGCGGTAATTCATGTACCGCAAATTCTTTAATGAGTTTCTGTATTCCAAGCACTCTTTTACCTCTTAAGAATCTAATGGCATATTCTAAAACGATTCTTGGATTTTTAACTAAGCCAAGTTTATATAAAACAAACCATAAATAAATTCTTGAAAAATAAAATACCCCCACCATTTTTTTGTTGTATAAATAGCGAAGTAGGACTTTTTGGCTCTGTCCTTTAATCAGAGTATTGTCTATATCCACAATGACCAATTCTTTCATGTTAGTTTTTTAGTATAGATACGGCTTACCTGAAAGTACAGAAATCTTTCGCATAATTTTATCTGTAATAACTCTGTACGCCTTTTTATTCATTTTGTGCTGTAAATAAATGGTTAAATCTACCGGTTCTCCTATATGTATAGAAACTATTTTTTTAAACCTCGGTTTCTTATCATGCCTAGACATCACATCAAATGTTCCGCTAATTCCGACTGGTATGACAGGCGATTTTGTTTTTATTGCATACTTCGCGATCCCAGTAAAAGTGAGAAGCATTTTTTCTTTATCGGGAGCGCGTGTTCCTTCTGGGAAAATACCTATAAGTTTATATGCGTCTAAATGTGCGTGAACTAAATTATGTACGATTCTTTTGTCTTTTGCTTTTCTATCAACTCTTATCTGACCGGTTGCAACCATTAACATTTTTAAGATTTTGTTGCTAAAAAACTTTTCTGCCGACAAATAATGGATATTTCTCGGACAAACGGCGATAAAACACAAAAAGTCAAAATAACTTTCGTGGTTAAAGGCGACAATCGCAGGTCCATATTTTGGAATATGACATATTCCGGTAACTTCTTTTATCCAAATCAAACGGACCAATGGTCCTAGAATCTTTCTGATAAAAAAGTAAATAATTGATACTAAAGGATTATGCCGAGATTTACGGTATTTGTATTTTATATAGTGGTTAATGTTGTAAAAATATGGCATAAGGTCTCACCTCACCGCCTCGCCAAACCGTACCGTTTTCGCCTCATTCCCAACTTCCAGCACCAACTCGCTTTTTAAATTCATATGCTAGAATTATACCATGAAAAGAATCGTGATTAACACCAGGAACCTGTGGGTGATGTTCTTATACGGATTGTGGGAAGTTTTGTTGGGGTTTTTGCTCGCCTCTTTTATTCCACTGGTGTCTGGAACCGTTGTATTAAGATTACTAATCATGTGGTTTCCAGACATAATGTATGTCGTCCCGCTTGTTGGGTTTCATTCTTGGCAAACCTCTGTGCTCTTGCTTACATGGATTGCTGGCGCATTCTGGCTACCCATCCTTCTATTGATATTAACCGTGCGGGGTGTAATGAAATTCAAAAAGCAAGGAATACATACCTATCCGCTTCTGTGGGGTATCGGTATGATTCCACCGCTTTCGTATGTTGTATATCCGCTTTATAGAATAATGAGCCGGATTGTTTGGCCGAGGAGATTGACCGCTATGTCATTTTAGATTTAAATTAAAACATTATACTTTCATAGCAAACGCGGGACAACGGTAAAAGAACTCGCTTTCTCCATGCAGGAGAACGGTTCTAACTTCGTCCAGCAATTGGAGCAACTGATAGAATTTAAAAGAAATCTTACGATATGAGAATTACTGTAAAGGCGAAGCCGAGCGCGCGCGAGGAATCGGTCGTGAAAGCGGACGATGGAACTTTTGTCGTGTCTGTAAAAGAGCCGCCGCGAAATGGAAAAGCAAATGAAGCAATTTCGCGCGCGCTCGCAAAACATTTTTGTATCGCTTCCCAGCAAGTCGTGCTCGCGTCCGGATTTTCTTCCCGCCAAAAGATTTTTGAAATTGCGTTATGAACAAAAAATTAAAGGTTTTTGTGGGGTTGTCGGGCGGTGTGGACTCGTCGGTCTCAGCCGCATTGCTTCAAGAATCCAGATATGAAGTAATCGGTGTGTTTATCCGTGTGTGGCAACCGGATTTTTTTCAGTGCGGATGGAAAGACGACAGATTGGATGCGATGCGCGTATGCGCTAAACTGGGAATTCAGTTTCGCGAACTAAATCTTGAAAAGGAATATAAAAAGGAGGTTGTTTACTATATGATTCGCGAATACAAGGCGGGGCGGACGCCGAACCCGGATGTTTCTTGCAACCGTTTCATTAAGTTTGGAGGGTTTTACAAGTGGGCTATGAAAAATGGTGCAGATTTTATCGCAACTGGACACTATACGCGTATAGAAAATAATAAATTATTGGCTGGAATCGACAAAAATAAAGACCAGTCGTATTTTCTTTGGCAGATAGAAAAAGAACAACTTCCGCATATTTTGCTTCCTGTTGGAGGTATGAAAAAGCCGGAGGTCAGAAAATTAGCAAAAAAGTTCGGACTTATTACTGCGGACAAAAAAGACAGCCAAGGGCTGTGTTTCGTCGGCAAGGTAGATATGAAAGAATTCTTATCGCATTATATAAAACAAAAAAATGGGGAAGTGAAGAATGAAATGGGGGAGATGGTGGGCGAACATACCGGCGCAGCGTTTTATACAATCGGCGAGAGGTTGCTTGGCGGGTATGTGGTTGCGAAAGATATGAAAAAGAATGAGGTTATAATTTCTAACAAAAATGCGGCGGGGGAACTTGCGCGCGCGACAACAGAAGTCATAATTAAAGATTGTAATTGGGTGTCGGGTGCGCCAGAAGTAGGAAAAAAGTATTTTGCGCGAATGCGGTATCGCCAGATGTTACAGTTCTGTCGTTTATCATTAAGATACGATCGTAGCTTAATCATAAATCATAATGCCTTGGTGAATTTTGACAAACCGCAGACCGTAGCACCCGGGCAATCGCTTGTGATATACGATGGCGAGGTGTTGCTTGGTGGTGGTATAATAGAGTGATGGAGAAAATCTTCGTCGTAAAAGCAGACGGAACACGGCAAGAGTTTGATACCAGAAAACTTGCTTCGTCTCTTGCAAAGGCGGGCGCGTCGCGCGATGCGCAAGAAAAGATTGTAGGTCATATCGGTGGAGAGATAAAAGACGGAATGACCACAAGCAACATCTACCACCACGCTTTTGAACTTTTGCGCAAATCAGAGAAACCCGTCGCAGAGCGGTATTCGCTGAAGCGCGCGCTCGCGGCACTTGGTCCTACCGGATTTCCGTTTGAGCATTTCATTGCCGATATTTTTAAGGCGCGCGGGTTTGAGACGGCGACTGACCAAATTGTGCGCGGTAAGTGCACTGCTCACGAAATGGATGTTGTGGCGTGGAAAGAAGGAGATCTTGTTATGGCGGAAGCGAAGTTCCACCACGAGTTCGGTATGAAGTCGGATGTGAAAGTTGCGCTGTATGTGAAGGCGCGTTTTGACGACCTGTATGGACGAGTATTTTCGTACGGCGGGAAGGAACGCGCGCTTACGAAGAGTATTCTTGTTACAAACACGCACTTTACCGATAAGGCAATTGAATACAGCGAGTGCGCGGGGGTAACGCTTGTCGGGTGGAATTATCCCTCGCAAGGCAACCTGCACGATATGATTATAGAAAGCGGCGTGTACCCACATCCCAACTATGTCTGATTACTACAAACCACATAGACGGGCGGAATGGAATTACGGAGGTCCAAATTGGAAGCTGTCGCGTTCCAAAATTGATTTATTTTTGGAATGCCCGCGCTGTTTTTATACCGACAACAAACTGGGCGTTGCACGACCGCCTGGATTTCCGTTTTCGCTAAACAGCGCGGTGGACAAGCTCCTCAAAAAAGAGTTTGACTCGCATCGCGCGAAGGGCTCGGCGCATCCGTTTATGAAAAAATACGGCATTGACGCCGTGCCGCTCCAGCACACGAAGATAGAGGAATGGCGCGATTCGCTTCGCGCGGGCATCGCCTTCCGCCACGCGCCGACGGGCTTTCTCGTGCGCGGCGGTGTGGATGATGTCTGGGTGCGCCCGAACGGAGAGCTTATTGTTGTTGATTACAAAGCAACCGCAAAAGACGGCGAAGTGAACCTAGACGCGGAATGGCAAGACGGATACAAGCGGCAGATGGAGGTGTACCAGTGGCTATTTCGGCAGAACGGTTTTCATGTGTCGGATACTGGATACTTCGTGTATGTGAATGGTAAAACCGACCGCGAGGCGTTTGATGCTCGGCTTGAGTTTGATGTGTCGGTTATTCCGTATGTCGGTAAGACGGATTGGATTGAACCGACGCTTGCGGAAATTAAGAAGTGTTTGGACTCCGAAAACCAGCCCGCGCCCGCAGAGCATTGCGACTACTGCAACTACCGCCGAGCTGTAGCCGAGGTCAGCCAGAACGCCGCAAACGGGCTGGTTTCCGTAAAAAAACTTCCACATCAAAATATAGGAAAAAATTCTTCAACCGAAAAACCCACACTTTTTTAAGCAGCGTTCCTATGCTCCTACATTCCTAGGAAAGTAGGAGTATCAGAAAGTTGATATACTAGTATAATAAAGTGATGATGAAAAAGCCGAGAGAGTTGGAGCGGATACTCAAGGGGTGCGCAAACCACAGGCGCATTCAGATTCTTGTGTTGCTTGCAAAAGAACCTGAATTGACGCTTGACCAAATCGCGACCGAGCTTGATATTGACTTCAGAATCGCTTCAGAACATATTCGTCGCATGAGTTATGGCGGTCTGGTGTTGAAACGCTACGAAGGCCGTTCTGTTCATCACGCGCTAACAAAGCGCGCCTATAACATTCTTACATTCCTAGGAAAGTTGGAATAAGAAAATTATTTGCATTATATATTGTAATGTGTTTATATATCCACTGGACTTGAAAAAACTGATAGAATTCAACACAGAAATGGAGATAGAGTGAAAACAATGTTTTTCGCAGTCGGATTGGCTGTAAGGATTCCTATAGTGGTTCTTTGCCAAACAATAAAACAAGAAGAAACACTTAATGTCCATAACTCATGCGGGGAATGAGTTTGACCTCACGCTAGGTTGGCGAGGAGAAGTTCCTGGTGATTTTAAGCTCCGACTGTCAACCACGCTCTTCAATCTTCATCCGATTGAGACATGGTGGACAAAAGATGTTGCGGTCCAATCGCTCTGGCTTTCCAAGCAATTTGATTTCGGAAAGCATAGTTTAATTCCAGACTTCAGCGTTCGCGAGGGACGACGGCTTTGATGGCCCCAGGAATAATTCCAGAGGCATCTTTTACCGTTGGGATGGAGCAATTGAGTTGAAACTCAGTAAAAATCTATTCCTCATGCCGAACTTAACAATACAGGTGCCGCTTAACAACCCCCACGACGGGAGAGAAAATGTGGAAGTCGCTTCAGGCATCTCATTGAAGTATAGGTTTTGACTTTGCCGCACAAAGCCACTGCCATATTATGTGGCAGTGGCTTTTTTAATGCGGGAAAATGCGGTAAGATGGGAGTATGACAACAAACGAAGTAAGACAAAAATTTCTCAAGTTTTTTGAGGCGCGGGGGCATGTGATTGTCCCGAGCGCGCCGCTCGTACCGGAGAATGACTCGACGGTGCTTTTTACGACGGCTGGAATGCAACAATTCAAGCCGTATTACATTGGCGAGAAAAACGCGCTCAAGGATTTCGGTTCAAAAAATACCGCATCCGTACAAAAATGCGTGCGTACTTCTGACATAGACGAAGTCGGCGATGCAACACATCTGACTCTTTTTGAGATGCTCGGTAATTTTAGTTTTGGCGGCTACGGCAGAAAAGAGGCGATTGAATATGCGCACGATTTTATTACAAAAGAATTAGGATTGCTCATTTCGTATGTTACGGTATACAAAGGAAGCGAAAATGTTCCTCAAGACAAAGAGTCGCAAGCGATTTGGAAATCACTCGGCGTAGCCGATGTGCGCGAAGAAGGCGCGGATGTGTTCTGGGGTCCGACGGGGAATAGCGGACCGTGCGGGCCGACAACGGAGATTTACTGCAAACCTGCCCGCGCAGGCGTGGATGCAGGCGGAAGAGATGTTGAAATTTGGAATATTGTCTTTAACGAATATCTTTGCAACGGCTCGCGCGAGCAGTTGGATAATGGCGAAGCAAAACTCACCAAACTTCCGTTCCTAGGGATTGATACTGGTATGGGCTTGGAGCGTTTATGCGCGGTTTTGCAAAAGAAAGAGAGCGTCTACGAGACGGATGCGTTCGCGCCAGGAATAAAAAATAGAGCGCAGAGAATTATTGCAGACCATACGCGCGCGGCTACGGAGATGATGCAAGAAGGAGTGGGGCCGTCCAATCTTGGGCGCGGGTATGTGCTTCGTCGGCTAATCCGCCGCGCGATTCTTCACGCAGACCGTATTGGTGTAAAAATTAGCGAGCGATTTAAGGACGAGGAGGCGAAGTTTAGAAAGACACTGGCGGCGGGATTAAAGGAGTTTGAGAAGAGAACGGACCCGTTTATCCTATTTACTTCATACGGCTTTCCGATTGAACTTACGAAAGAATTGGCGAAGGAAAAAGGAATCGCGGTTGATACAAAAGAGTTTGAGCAGGCATTTGAAAAGCACAAAGAAATATCGCGCGCTGGCGCGGAAAAGAAGTTCAAAGGAGGACTTGCTGATACAAGCGAAATGTCGATCAAGTATCACACCGCGACACATCTTTTGCATCAAGCATTGCGGGATGTATTAGGGAAGGAGGTGCAACAGAAGGGGAGCAACATCACGCCCGAGCGATTGCGATTTGATTTTGCGTTTTCGCGGAAAATGACAGACAATGAGAAGAAAAAAGTTGAGAAAACTGTGAATGAGAAAATAAAAGAAAACCTGACGGTGCATAAAGTAACACTTCCGCTTGCAGAAGCTAAGAAAAGCGGCGCGCTACACTTCTTTGATGAAAAATATCCAGACGATGTCTTAATTCATTACATCGGCGAATCTTTGGAAACCGCATATTCAAAAGAATTCTGTGGCGGTCCGCATGTTGCAAACACAGGAACTCTCGGTATGTTTAGAATCGCAAAAGAAGAAGCCGTATCATCCGGAGTTCGTCGCATTAAGGCGGTTCTGGTTTAGATATACATTTTTGGTGTTTCAATTGATAAAATGTTAATATAAAAGTATGAAAAATCCACAGAGAGGTTTCATTATGGTGATACTTTTAGTCGTTATTGCATTATTGGTAATAGGCGGCGGTGTTTATGTTTATAAAAATAAAAAAACAGAAGACACTACTTCTTCTGCCATTACAAGTGAAATTCCAGACACTATAAGAAATATAACTACTGACGCCGAAACCGGAAGTCAAAAACCGGAACATGACTCTTTTGTTGTTGAACAAGTAAAAAAAGATGTTCAGGTTGGTAAATTATTGTGGTTTAGTGACCCAGTGGAAGTTTCTAAAAAATATGGAAATCGTTTCGGGATTACAAATAATTTCTTATATTCTTTAAAGACCGCGGCATATTTTGGTGAGGATTCAGGGCTTATGCATTCCACAGTCGTAGCTACTGATGTTACAAAATCATACGAAATTCGTTTAATTTCAGAATCAAGCCGACCTTATGTTTGGTTGATTAACGCAGTGAGTGATATTCAACAAGAAAACAAATTAAGAGTAACTTGGTTCGGTCCTGTATCCACATATGACATTGACGGAGTTGGCCATCAGGAAATAGTAAATAGATTCGGCGATGGCTCTACACTGTACTATCTCAATGTCAAAAGTCCCGTGGTTACTTTCTATTTAAATCAGCCAGCAAATCCGTCTAGTGTGAATAATTCGGGGGCAATTATTGTAAAAGTAAATAACACCGTACTTAACGGTGCTACTGCGAAAGCTGTGACGGAACAAACTTCCTATCACGGAGTGACATTCCCGATATATTCAATTAAAATTGATCTTAATAATATATTAAACTTAAAAAATTATACTGGACAAAATGTACAAATTATTCTCACAGATAAAATTAAGGACAATGCCGGTAATCCTCTCCAACAATGCGACAGAGTATATAATAAAGGAGAATGTATAGCGGATTCTTTTGGTCAAAAGATTAGAGTCTTTGGTGCGGAATTAAAGTTGTATTCTATTTAAAAGTTTTTTGTAGTTAGAGTGAGTTTTGCAAGCGTGTGCTATAATTTACGCATGCAATGGTTCTCCTTTGGCGAAAAGGGAAAGAAGTTTTTGATTATTGATATCGCGAGCGGGAGCGTGGGCGCGGCGGTTGTTCGCATTGCGCGCGATGCGCGACCGATTATTCTTTTTACGGCGCGCGAGGCGATTGCGCCCGCAGAGGAGCTCACACCGGAGCATTTTTTCTCCGCGACATTACACGCGCTGAAAGAACTTTGCACACATTTATTTAAGTTGTACCGCAGTGAGATGGCGGGCGTAGAAAGGGCGCATCTTTTCCTTCGCGCGCCGTGGGTTGTGTCTAAAACGCGCTCGGTGCGCGCAGAATTCTCCGAGCCGTCGGTCATAACGGAAGCGTTGCTTTCGTCGGTCATTCGCGAAGCGGAAAATGGGATTACAGAAAACTTTCGCGCCGCGCACCGAGAGGTCGCGTCCGCAGTTCGCGTTGTGGAAAAGAAAATAACGGAGTTTCGCGTGAACGGATACGCGGTTGCATCCGCGCTTGACAAAGAAGCACGAACGCTGGAACTTACGCTTTTGGAAAGCTTCGCGCCAGAAAACGCCATAGTAAAATTTGACACACTGTTTGATTCGCTGACTCACGCGCCGCGCGAATACCACGCAGGGGCAGCCGCGGCGCACGGCGCGTTATCGGCATCCACAACAGAAGAACGCGGCGACGCGCTAACGATGTGCGTTGGTAGCGAGGCGACTGAATTATGTGTTGAACGCAACGAAATCTTACAAGAAGTTATTTCGGTCCCGGTCGGAGTTCGGACGGTAGCGCGCGGAGCGGTAGGTGAAGGGGTATTTGATTCAGTTTCTTCAGCCGAGTCGTTTTTGCGCGCAGCGTCCGTACAGACGCTTTCGGACACGCGGCGCGTTTCCGTAGAGTCGGCGCGTGATGGAGCTGGTGAACGCCTAAAACGAACCATAACGGACACGCTCGCTCCGAAAATAAAAAACGGATTTTCTCCCGCACGCGCGATTGTGCTCTGTGATGAAAAAGATGTGTCGCTGTGCGAGCAGGTGTTTCCCTTGCAGATGAAGTTTACCGTGCGCGGTGCGGAAACCTTTTCTAACTCCGTCGTTTCTATGCGCCATGCGATACTCGACACTTTCCTTTCTGCAGATGCGGTGTTTGTTGCGTTGTATGAAGAAGGAAAGAAATTGTGATATGAACAGTTTAAGGAGTTTACATCTTTTGGGCGTGGTATAATACAAATAACTATGGCTAAGAAAATGGTAAATGATGTAATGCCTCCGGGCGGACGGCGTTCGGTACGGGATATTCCCGTGCCGCCGCGTTCGTACCGCTATAGCGATGATTCTCGAGATGAAGTAGAAATTGAAGAAGAAAACAACGAGCCGGATGTGGTGCGAATTTCCGCGCGTGGCGGAGGGCGCAGGCGTGCGCGATGGGTGCTGTGGGGAATCGTGTGTGTAGCACTAGTTGGACTCGCGGTTGCCGTAAGTATTGCGGTTTCCGGCGCAACAGTAACTATAACGCTTAAATCTGTACCAGCCGACATTTCAATAAACGGTACGGCGACCACTGCGACTACTACATCTGAAGTGTATCTACCGTACATTCCTCTTGTAGTAGAGGGCGCTGAAGAGGTGTCGCTTGAATCCGAAGGAAGCAAAAAAGTGGAGCGTAAGGCGTTTGGAACGATAATTGTTTACAACAATTTCTCCACTGCATCTCAACGGCTTATAAAAAATACGCGCTTTGAGACACAGGATGGACTTATTTACAGAATTCAAGAATCCATAATCGTGCCTGGCAAAACAACCTCAAGCGGCAAGCCGCTTCCAGGCAGCATAGAGGCGGTAGTATACGCAGACCGCGCGGGAGCGGAATACAATATTGGGCTGTCGGATTTTACGGTACCTGGTTTCAAAACAAGCCCCGAACGGTATGCGGGATTTTACGCGCGCTCAAAAACTGTGATGACTGGCGGGCTTGTGGGGACTGCGCCGTTTGTGTCGCCAGAAAAAATAAGCGCGGCGCGTACGGCGCTGCGCAAGGCGCTTGAAGAAAAACTAGCGAATGTCGCGACAGAGAAAATTGAAAGCGGTTCGCTGATGCTTTCGGGCGGATATACATTTAAGTCGGTATCGGAACCGGAAACGGAAACGGCGGACAAAAAAGTATCTGTGTCCGAACGCGGAACATTAACGGCATTTGTGTTTAAGCGAGATGCGCTTTCCTCATACATCGCGCGGCGTACGCCCGCAGTGCGTTACGACGGCGCGCCTGTTTCGTTTGAGAATCCAAAGGACTTGATTTTTGAATTTCTTAATAAAGCGGACTTTGGGAAAAATGCGGACGACAAAGTGCTTTTCAGTTTACGCGGTTCAGGAATGATTACATGGGTGCTTAACGAAGAACGGCTGAAGCTTGACCTTGCTGGAAAGATGAAGAACGAGACGGTCTCGGTACTCGCCTCGTACCCAGCGATTGAGCGCTCGCAAGTTGTAATTCGCCCGTTCTGGAAAAAAGCATTCCCCGATAAGATAAAAAAGATTTCTGTGGTGGTTAAGCACACTCCGTCAGAGGCAAAAAATCCTTAATAATATGTGTAAAAGATTTTTCAACATCTATGTTTTCTCAATCGCAATACTTTTCGGTACATTTTTCGTTACAAATGCGCAGACCGCAGACAATCTTCTGCAGAACGAAAACATTTTTGACACGCTTTCGGTTGACCTTAAGATAAACGGCTCGGACGGACATGTTGAGGTTGTCGTTGGAGACCGCATTACCATCAGTTGGGAGAGCGACGGAGCAAAACGATGCCGCTCAAATTGGTCAAAGAAAGACCTGCCGCTGAACGGAAAAGTGTCGGGTCGGCTCAGCAGTTCTCTTGTTGGTTCCATAACCGTCCGTATTGCGTGCAAAGATGGAGACGGCAACCGCGAGGATGATACTGTGATACTGAAAATCACTCGTCCCTCCACCACTACTATTATAAATCCAGTTCCGCCGCAACCTCCGCCCCCGGTTTCTAATGTTGCAAGAGAATCTGCAGTAGCATTTATAAGTGAACACGATTGGGTGTCCGTGTTGGAACTAATTCCGCGCGCAATACAGACAAGTCAAAACTATATTGTTCCGCTATTTGTTGTTGATAAGGTAAACGGCATATACGATTTCGGAGCAATTCAGAAAGTGTTGTTTTCATTGAAAATCCAGAAGATTTATGTACCGCGAAATCAAAGTGTATTACGCGATTTCCTTGTGACAAAAGGGTATACAGTTGAGATATCAGATGACATCACTATAAATGCATCGGTAACAGTAGTTTCTGAAAGAGAGTTTGAAACATCGGCTCAAGCATCGAGATATGCTTCGCTTATTGGAGCGCAGCTTTCTGTTTTTGATTCATTCAAACAGTATACAAATCAAAATCTTTATTGCGTTGGCGCTGTTCCACTCTTATGTGAACAACGGTACACGCGTGAGCAAGTTGAAGAGATGCTTAACCAAAGATTACACACGAACAAAATAGTTTTGGCTAACAGCACAGATATTAAACAAGGACAGTTTGATGGGTCGGCAATTCTCGCGCCCATTCTTGCCGCGGCAAAAAATCAACAACTTATTTTTACCAACACACCAGATGTAAAAAAGATTTCTGATTTGATTAAACAAAAATCCGCGCGCTTCGGAATTACCAAAGGATTTCTCACCATAATAGGTTCTCCCGATTACATCGCTACGGTTTATACCACAGATGAGAAAAGAAATCTCACCGCCACCGCCGATTCCACTTTATACACTTACATCAATAATGATTTCATTCCAGATCTTGCAACTGGGCGCATTTACACCGATAATCTTTCCACTTCGTCAAGCTATATTCAGCGGGCTATTTTTTACGAACAACTGCCCAGGTCAAATCAAGTAGAGGTAGTGCATTATGATTATGTCGCAAATCCGTCAGATGGTGTTTTAAGCCAAACCATCGCAAATGCATTTTCCAAGCTCGGTTATCAAGTGAGAAATAAAATTAATATCGCAGAACGCGACGCAAAACTTGAACCGCAAGATTATCAGAATGCTTTTTTTGTATATTATTCCGACCACGGATGGTACAACTGGCTTGGGATTCCAAGCCAGAATCTAAAAGATATAGATGGTGCAAATATTATGGCGATTGGTTGTTCCACATGTATGTTCGCGGAATACAAAAACCCACTTCTTTTCTGTATAAAAGCTATTGCGGAAGGAGCGATGAGTTATATGGGTATGCTTGGTGGAGGAGGGAATGCAAACACCCTCTCTTATACCTCCGCGCTATTTTCAGGAAAGTCGCTTGGCGAGGCATTCTGGAAAATAAATGGAACAAATATGTTAAAAGAAATCTTATCGGGTCAAAACGGTATACCCGATGACTCTATTATATTTGATCAGAAATGGGGTCTTATTGGCGATCCGACGCTTTCTCTCTCGCCAAAGTATCAATTTCCGTTATCGGATATTAAAAAAATAGATGACGCGAATTATGAAATTGATTTATCAGGATATACCGAGTCGAAACAAACATATCGATATAATGACTACAAAAATTCTAATAAAGAAGAAACTTTGGATGGTAAATCAGTATTGATATTTGACAGCACGAGCGAGTTCGGAAACCTGTATGTAAGCCAGCAAGGGGTTTATCCTACGGATTATCATTCAATGATAATCGCACGCCTCGGTCCTGTCGCTGGTTCGTATAGCAGTGCGACAGTAACTGGTTTGGAGCGCGAAGTGGTCCCTCTTCTTCCAAAAGAGGAACAAATAGGGGGCGCACGGTATCTCTGGGTATATGTCTTGCATTATGGTTTTGGGCTTCGCGATGAGGATTCAGGATTTTTTACAAAGAAAATTAAAATAACTCTTCGGTGATTTTGAATGTAGTACTGTTGACTCTTTTTTATTATCTTGCTATCTTTATATTCGCCGATGGGAACAGAACAAAAGCCGGAGCGGGCGAGCGGGCGGGTGGTTGAAGCTCTTCCCGATGCTCTTTTTCGTATTGATACAGGTCAGGAAAAACCCGTATTGGCGTACCTTGCGGGCAAGATGCGCTTGCATAGGATTCGCGTTCTCGTCGGCGACAAAGTAGAGATTGAACTTGACCGCTACGGCGGCAAGGGGCGGATTGTGAAGCGGCTATGAATGTAAAAGCGTCTGTTAAAACACGGTGTCCGAAGTGTAAAATTGTCCGCAGGCGCGGACGCCTTTTTGTTGTGTGCACAGGAAATCCGCGCCACAAACAGCGGCAAGGATAATTTTATGAGAATAAAAGGTATCACTATTCCGGAAAAGAAACAGCTTGAATTCGGCTTGCCGATTTTATACGGCATTGGCCGCTCAAATGCGCGCTCTATTTTACTGCAAGTCGAGGTGAACCCCGCCAAGAAGCCAGGAGAAGTGAGCCACGCAGAAGAACAGGCGATTCGGACGGAAATAGAAAAGCGGACGCTAGAAGGCGATTTGAAACGCGCCGTTGCGGGAAACATCAAGCGCCTCAAAGACATCAAGGCGTATCGCGGGACGCGGCATACGCGCTCTCTTCCATCGCGCGGTCAGCGCACCAAAACCAATTCACGCACGCGCCGCGGAAATGTACGCAAGACGATGGGTACTGGGCGCAAAGCAGTAGAAAAGAAATAATTTTATGGGTAAAAAACGAATCATTACTAAAGGAGAAGCAGGGGCTGGCGCGGAAGGCGCGGCGGCCTCCGCGAAGTCCTCAAAAAAGAAAATTGAGGCGGGCATTCTTAATGTGCGCGCGTCTTACAACAACACAACGCTGACGCTTGCAGACGAAAAGGGCAATGTAGTAGCGTTTTCTTCTTCTGGTGCGCTCGGATTTCAGGGCGCAAAGAAAGGTACACCGTTCGCAGCAGCAAAGGTTGGCGAGACACTCGGAGCAAAAGCTGTACTGATGGGTATGAAAGATGTGTCGGTCGTCGTGCGCGGGGTAGGTTCTGGTAGGGAATCGGCAATTCGCGGCTTTATGTCTAAAGGCATAGCGCTCAAAAACATAAAGGACATAACGCCGGTGCCGTTCAACGGTCCGCGCCCAAAGAAACCGCGCCGCGTTTAATATATTTAAATATTGAAATATGCTCATAGGATCACGATACAAAATTGCGCGGCGTTACGGTCCGGAACTATTTGAGAAGACCAACACGCAGAAGTTTGCTCTGCGTGAGGGTCAACGCGCAGGGAAGCGTATGCGCGCGCGCAGCGACTACGGCGTTCAGATTGCGGAAAAGCAGAAGGTGCGTTATTTGTATGGGCTTGGCGAACGGCAAATCCGCAAGTATGCGCGCGAAGCGCTTGAGAAAAAAGGCGCGGCGGCGGACACACTTTTTATGTTTCTTGAGACGCGGCTTGATAATGTGGCGTATCGCGCAGGCATCGCGCCGACGCGCCGCGCCGCGCGCCAGATTGTTTCTCACGGACATCTTTCGGTAAACGGACGCCGTTTGACCATTCCGTCTAAGTCCGTTTTTGTTGGAGAGATGATTACAGTGCGCGCGAGAAGTATTCAGAAGAAGTTGTGGCTGGAAGATGAAAAGAAAGAGCAAAAGCCGATTCCAGCATGGCTTTCATACGACAAAACGAAGCGCGAGATAATGGTTTCTGGAATGCCTAATCTTCAGCGCGAGGAACTCCCTTTCCGTATTGATTCGGTGCTTGAGTTTTATCGGAGGTAAAGAAACAGGCGCGCCCTTTGCAAAAATGGCGCGCCTGTGTTATGCTGTGGCTTTGTTTTCGCAGAAAATCTTCACACCTTCCTTTTAATTATTTTTTAATTTTAATACGGCATATGCTTACTATCGTGCTTCCATCACAACCCCGCGTTATCAAAGAAGATGGCGCGTCGGGTTCGTATGAAATTGACGGCCTGTATCCGGGTTACGGTCATACGCTCGGCAATTCACTCCGCAGAATTATCCTCTCGTCTCTTCCTGGTGCGGCAATTACTTCCGTGAAGATTGCGGGTGCGTCCCACGAGTTCACAACTCTTGAAGGAGTTAAAGAGGATGTTATTTCCATCATTCTTAACCTCAAGCGCGTACGATTTAATCTTTCCACAGACGAACCGCAAACCATCTCGCTTAAAGTAAAAGGTCCGAAAGAAGTGACAGCTGAATCGTTTGAATGTCCAGGGCAGGTATCCGTGCTCAACCCAGAACAGCCGATCGCTTCTATTTCAGGAAAGAGTGCTGTGCTTGATATTGAAGCGCGGGTAGAGAAAGGTCTCGGCTATGTGCCGAAAGAAACAATCCAGAAAGAGCGGGTGGATATCGGCGCGATTGCGCTTGATGCGATTTTTACGCCCGTTCGTCGCGTGAGTTATGAAGTGGAAAATATGCGCGTAGGAGACCGAACCGATTTCAACCGCCTTCGCTTTTCTATAGAAACCGACGGCACGATTGCGCCGCGCGAAGCGCTGGAGAAATCTATTCAGATTATGCTGGAACAGCTTCGCTCAATTGTAGGATTCCGCGCTGAAGAAGCAACGGTGGAACACGAGAAAACTAAGGCGCCGAAAGAGCCGCGGCGTGAAATAGACCCCGAAGTGCTCAAGACACGCGTTGACACTCTGGATCTCTCGGCGCGCGCGAAAGCCGCGCTCTCCAACGCTGGTATCCGCACGGTCGGTGGTTTGGTGCGCAAGAAAGAAGAAGACATATTGGATATTGACGGACTCGGCAGTAAAGGTGTTCAGGAAGTGAAGCGCATGCTTTCTAATTTCGGTATTACTCTTAAATAACGCTTATGCGCCACAGCAACCGCAACAAAAAATTCGGACGGAAGCGGAAGGTGCGTGTTGCGCTAATGCGTTCGCTTGCACGCTCGCTCGTCCTGCGTGGGAAAATTGAAACAACAGAAGCGCGGGCAAAAGCGCTCCGTCCGTTTATTGAACGAATGGTTACCGGCGCTCGCGCGGGAACCGTAGCGGCGCGCCGCCTTGCGGCGCGCCGAATGGGTAGTGTGGACGGCGCGGACCTACTCTTTAAGAACACGGTGAAGAAGTACGAAAAACGTGCTGGCGGTTACACTCGTATTACCAAAGTAGGTTTCCGCAAAAGCGACGGAGCAAAAAAAGCGATTATAGAATTTGTATGAGCCATATTATCAACGCAGATGGAAAGAGATTGGGACGCATCGCTAGCGAAGCGGCGCATCTTTTGCGTGGGAAAGCTTCTTCAAGCTTTACGCGCAATGCTATTCCTACAGAACGCGTAGTTATAGAGAATGCAAGCAAGCTTTTTATAACGGAAAAGAAGCAGAAAGAAAAACCGTACCAGCGGTATTCGGGTTATCCGAGCGGACGAAAGGAAGAGACGCTACAAAAGCTTCGCGCGCGGCGCGGCATTGGGGAAGTCGTGCGCCGCGCGGTGTACGGAATGCTTGCGAAAAACAAACTTCGCGCGCGCATCATTAAAAACCTTACTGTCAAGGAATAATTCTTTTCTGGAGATTTTCGTAACCATTCGCAGATTCGTATTGTTCGTATATTCGTATATTTAATTATTATGCCAAAAGAAAAAACAAAAGGTGTGGAAACGCACGAATACATTGAAGCAATCGGCCGCCGCAAGACCTCTACTGCGCGCGTGCGCCTTCTAAAGGGCGGCGCCGGCATCTTCACCGTGCACAACGGAAAGCCGGAAGAATATTTTAAGACGGACGAACAACGCCGTGTCGCGCGCGAGGTTTTTGTACTGCATAAACCGGCGAGCGAACACTATGGCGTGTCTGTGCATGTTTCTGGGGGCGGGCTTTCCGCACAGGCGGAAGCGGTGCGACATGGCGTAGCGCGCGCGCTTGTGGAAGTAGAGCCGGAACTACGCAAGAAACTTAAAAAGGCGGGGTTTCTTAAGCGCGACCCGCGCGCCAAAGAACGCCGCAAGTTCGGTCTGAAAAAAGCGCGCAAGGCCCCGCAGTGGAGCAAGAGATAATTATGAACAACGAAAAAGACATCACCATTGAACCAGAAACGGATGCTGATAATGTAAAAGATCCGGCGGAGGCGATTAAAAAGTTGAAAGGCGAACTTACCGCGTGCCGAAAGGAGCGGGAGGAATACCTCTCCGGGTGGCAGAGGGCGAAGGCGGACTTCATCAATGCGCGAAAAGACGAAGAGAAGGCGCGCGCCGCTTTTGTGAAGTTTGCAAACGAAGGGTTTATTGAAGAAATGTTGCCGGTGCTTCAGAACTTTGAACGCGCAGTGAATAATCCCATTAGAAGTATGGAATCTGCGATTCCTACCAATTTGCCTTCAGCAAATCGGACTTCTAACGGGACTGACGCAAGTTGGAGGCGCGGTATTGAACACATATATGCGCAGTTTCGCGCCGCGCTCCAAAAGTCGGGGGTGGAATTGCTTGAACCGAAAATAGGAGATGTGTTTGACCCGTCGCGCCACGCGAGTATCGGCACGGTTGTCGTAGCCGCAGAAGCAGAAAATCACACGGTACGGGAGGTGGTAGAGAAAGGTTTCTCGCTTCATGGTAAAGTACTAGAACCGGCGAAAGTAAAAGTCGGAGAGCATAAAACATGAAAAACAACTTAAAAGAAACCCGGTGGAAACAGCGATTCACCAATTTTGAGAAAGCGTATCGGAGTTTTCAAGATGCGCTCGGTCGCGATACTGCAAATGACGAAGTGTTACGCGCGGGGCTTGTGCAAAACTTTGAATTTCTTTTTGAGCTCGCGTGGAAGATGCTTAAAGATAAATTAGAAGCTGGTGGTGTAGAAAAGATGCTTCCGCGCGATGTTATCCAGGAAGCATTTGGAGTCGGATTCGTAAAAGACGGACGCGTCTGGCTTAAGATGTTAGATACGCGCAATAAACTCTCGCACACCTACGACGAGACGATGAGTAAAAAAACAGAAAAAGAAATTCGCGAAAAATATGCAATCGTTTTTGCTGAACTTTACGAGTATTTAAAGAAATCGCTATGACAAAGTTTGGGTTAGATGAAGAAGCGCTTAACACCATTGAAGACGCTATTAAGCCGTTTCCAGATATTGAAGAAGCTGTTGTATACGGCTCGCGCGCAATGGGCAATTTTAAGCCGTATTCCGACATTGATATTGCATTAAAGGGAAAGGAACTAAACGACCGTTCGGTAAGCGCATTACATACTTTTCTTAATCACGCCGCACCAGGTTTTCCGTACAAAGCGGATGTGCTCAACTACAACACAATTTCCAACACAGAATTGAAAAAGCATATAGACGAATATGGTAAGATACTGTATAAAAGAGAAACACAATGAAAAAAATAATTTCACAAACCCAATCAGAAATCTTTGAACGCATCGTGCGTGACCGAAGCGGTCGCGCTTTCCGTGTGCGGTTTGTGGTGGTGGAACGCGGCGGCACCTTGCGCGGGCGCATTATTTCATACGAGCAAATACAGAACCTCTCGCCCTTTTCTAAGGGGGAGTACCCGAGCGGAGCGAGGGGGAGGGGGTGGTCTTCAGCGGGACAAACTACGCTCTATTTACCAAATGTCCAAAAATTAGCGCATAACGCATCTCTTTGTCACCGCGCACGCCCAACTGCCTCCCCATATTTCAATAAATTTGCATTTTTAACGGCAATAAAAATCCGCGCTCCATCGTTCAAGTAAGTTACTTTATTAGTAATTTATTTGAACAACTATGTCCAAAATATTAGGTATTGACCTCGGCACGACCTATTCCGCGATGGCAGTCGTTGAAGGCGGAACGCCGCGGATTATTGAAAACAGCGAGGGTGCGCGCACTACCCCGTCTATCGTCGCGCTCTCAAAAACAGGCGAGCGGCTTGCCGGGCTTCTTGCGAAACGACAGGCAGTTACGAACCCGAAAAATACCGTCTATACCATAAAGCGCTTTATCGGACACTCCTTTGACGACCTTGCGGTGCAGAAAGACATCAAAACCGTACCGTACGAAGTGCGAAAGAGCGCGAGCGGCGGCATTGAAGTAAAAATTGGCGACAAGTGGGAGCGACCAGAAGAAATTTCTGCAAAAATCCTTGCGAAACTAAAAGCAGATGCAGAAGCGCGGCTTGGCGAAAAAATCACCGAAGCAGTGATTACCGTGCCGGCATACTTCAACGACAGCCAGAGGCAGGCGACCAAAGATGCGGGAAAAATTGCGGGGCTGGATGTAAAGCGCATCATCAATGAGCCGACTGCGGCGGCGCTTGCGTACGGCTTCAACAAAAAGAAGGACGAGCAAATCGCCGTATTTGATTTCGGCGGCGGAACTTTTGACATTTCCGTGCTTGAAGTTGGCGATGATGTGATAGAAGTGAAGGCGACCGACGGAGACAGCCACCTCGGCGGGCACGACATTGACCAAAAAATTATCGGCTACATTGCCGATGAGTTTAAAAAGAATGAGGGAATAGACATTCGCAAAGACGCGCTCGCGCTCCAACGGCTTGAGGAGGCGGCGGAGAAGGCGAAAATAGAACTCTCAACGGCACTTGAAAGTGAGATTAACTTACCGTTTATTTCTTCTGGCTCGGAAGGTCCGAAACACCTCGTGCTCAAGCTTTCGCGCGCGAAACTAGAAGAACTGACGCGCGAGTTTATTGAGCGTGCGATGACGATTAGCAAACGCGCGATTGACGCGTCGCCGTTTAAGGTTGGCGACATTGACGAAGTAGTAATGGTGGGCGGTCAGACCAGAATGCCCGCGATTCAGAAAGCGGTAAAGGACTTCTTTAAGAAAGAGCCACATTTCGGAGTTAACCCCGACGAAGTAGTGGCTGTCGGCGCGGCAATTCAGGGCGGGATTCTTGCTGGAGATGTGCGCGATGTGCTTCTGCTTGATGTTATACCGCTTTCGTTTGGGCTGGAAACCCTGGGTGGTGTTGCAACAAAACTCGTTGAGCGCAATACTACAATTCCGGTTACCAAATCGCAAGTATTTTCCACCGCGGCGGACAATCAGACGAGCGTTGAAATTCATGTTGTACAGGGTGAACGGCAGATGGCGGCGGACAACAAGTCGCTCGGGAGGTTCATCCTAGACGGTATACCGCCCGCGTCGCGCGGGCTTCCGCAGGTGGAAGTGTCGTTTGACATTGATGCAAACGGCATCCTGAATGTGAAGGCGAAAGACAAGACGAGCGGCAAGGAGCAGTCAATCAAAATTGAGGCGCGTTCTACGCTCACGAAAGAAGAAATTGAGCGGATGAAAAAGGATGCCGAGTCGCACGCTGCGGATGACGAAAAGAAGCGCGAGTTCGCGGAAGCGAAAAACCTTGGGGAACAGCTTGCCTACACTGCGGAGAAAGCGTTGAAAGATGCGGGCGAGAAAGTGCCGGCTGAGACACGGAAGGCGATTGAAGACAAAATATCAGACCTTAAGACCGCGAACAAAGGAACTGATATAGCTCAAATAAAGGCCGCAACGCAAAATCTCTCAACAGAACTCCAAAAAATCGGGGAGATACTCGCGAAGGCGGCGCAAGGAAACACCACCACCCCCCCAAACCACTCCTCAACTGAGGAGGGGAGGCAAAACGACAAAGGGTCGGAAGGTAATGTGCGGGATGCAGAAACGAAATAAAAACCGCTCGGAAGCTCGCGTATGGCTGTGTTTTGCTGTATACTGTAATATATGCAAGAACTACTCCAAAAGATTGCTTCTCTGAAAGCGGAAATTGACACATGTGGCGCCCTTGACAACGCGCTCATAAAGAATCTTGATGAATGGTATACCGTGGAATTAACCTACACTTCCAATGCACTCGAGGGAAACACCTTAACAAGACAGGAAACTGCGTTGGTGATTGAAAAAGATTTTTCCATTGAGGGGAAAAAATTAAGTGAACTCTTGGAAACAAAAAATCACGCTGAAGCCGTGGGCTTTATTCGCGAATTTTCTAGAAACAAAAAAGACCATAAAGTAACGCTTCTGTGGATTCTGGAACTACACAGTCATATCTTACAGAAAATTGATGACACAAACGCAGGACGGCTTCGCACGGTACCGGTGCGTGTTGCTGGTTCAACTTCTGTTTTTCCCAATCCAGCAAAAGTGCCGGAATTAATGAATGAGTTTATCAACTGGCTCTCCTCTGCCGTTTCTGCGCCGACAAATGCCGTAGAAGCGCATTATAACCTTGTCAGTATCCATCCTTTTATAGACGGCAACGGCAGGGTTGCGCGTCTTCTTATGAACACACTTCTGATGCAGGATGGTTTTCCTCCTTTAATTATTCCAAAAGAAACACGACGCGCGTATGTGGTATCTCTTGAAAAAGGCCAAACAACAGGCGTAAATGATGACTATTATCGTTTTATGTATGAACGATTAATCGCATCTATGGAAGAGTATCTGAAAATGTCAAAAATAGAATAGTAAACTACATCTATGTCTAATGACTACTACGAAACGCTCGGTGTGAATAAGACCGCTTCAAAGGACGATATTAAAAAGGCGTTCAGGAATTTGGCGCATAAATACCATCCCGATAAAAAAGGGGGCGATGAGAAAAAGTTTAAGGAAGCGAGCGAGGCGTACAGCGTGCTTGGGGACGACAAGAAGCGCGCCGAGTATGACACATACGGCAGAGTGTTCAGCGAAGGTGCAACACCGAGCGGAGGTGCTGGCGGGTTCGGCGCGGGTTTTGACGGGTTTGGTTTCTCCGACTTTGTGAAGCGCGCGGGGTTTGGTGGCGCAAACGGGATGAATGTTGAGTTTGATCTGGGCGATATGTTTGGAGATGTGTTCGGGGGTCGTTCCACAAGCTCACGGCGAGCGGCTCGCGGTAGAGATATTTCCATTGATGTTGAGCTTTCATTCCCCGAATCAGTATTCGGCGCGGAGCGCCGCGTGCTCATTGCGAAGACCTCGCTGTGTAGCGTGTGTCGCGGTTCCGGTGGTAAACCGGAGGCGGGAGAGAAGACATGCGACACCTGCAATGGCAAAGGGCAAATCCGCGAGACACGCCGTTCATTTTTTGGTTCTATGCAAACCGTGCGCCCCTGCGCCGCGTGCCGCGGCGCAGGTAAAGTGCCGGCAGAAAAGTGTAGTGAATGCCGCGGACACGGTGTTGTGAAAAAGCAAGAAGAAATTTCCGTACGCGTGCCTGCCGGCATAGATAACGGCGAAGTTATCCGTATGGCGGGGGCGGGTGAGGCGGTTGCTGGCGGTACTGCTGGCGACTTGTACATCAAGGTGCATGTCGCAAAACATTTGCTATTTCACAAAGAAGGCGCGAATTTGATTACTGAGTTGCCAATCAAACTTTCCACAGCTCTTCTCGGCGGAGAATATTCGCTCAAGACACTGGACGGCGATATGACAGTCAAAATTCCAGAGGGCATTACCCATGGCGAGATTTTGCGAGTGCGCGGTAAAGGGGTGCCCGTGTCGGGAGGCAAGCGAGGCGACCTCATGATAAAAATCAAAATTGACTTGCCAAATAAGCTTTCCAAAGATGCCAAACGGCTGATTGAAGAACTTAAGAAAGAGGGAATATAACAATACCCCCAAGAGGAATTGAACCGCTATCTCAAGCTTCGGAGGCTTGCGCTCTATCCGTTGAGCTATGGGGGCAAGATAAAATTACTATAACATAAATGAACTCTCTTTTCTTTCTTTCTCCGCTTATACTACAAAAAGCCATATGGCACGCAACGCGCGCTATTTTATTTTTCTTTTGCCGGTTTGAAGTATGCGGTTTAGAAAATCTCGAAGATATTATTAATCTACGATCGTATCTTAATCATAAAGGCGGAGTTGTTTTTGCAGCAAACCACTCAAGCGAGATGGATGCAATTGTGGTGCCTGCGGCGCTTCCATTTTTCTCACCGTTTTTGCCGATTTTTTATGTATCGCGCCCACGCGAGTTTTATAAAACATCCGGTTGGAGGCAGATCTTTTACGGAGGTTTTATTTTCAGATTGTGGGGTTCGCATCCCGCAATTGCCGGTTTTAAGGATTACGAAAAGTCGCTCGCGACACACATAAATATCCTTGAAAAAGGAGGCAGTGTTTTAATCTTTCCGGAAGGGCGCAAGACGCGCGATGGAAATATAGGAAGCGAGGCGCACGGCGGGGTCGCGTATTTGGGACACCACACCGGATGCCCAGTTGTGCCAGTGCGTATCTTTGGCGACTTCAATATGACACTAAGCGACTTCTTTTTGTGCCGAAGGCGTATCGTAGTTGTGTTCGGCGCGCCGATCTTTCTTAATGAAAACGGCCAAGCTGATTATAAAAAAGATGCGCAAGACATACTAGCTGCAATTACTGTTATCCACATCCACGCTTGACACGAAAAATAGGAGGTATAAGATATGGAAACACTATGAAATCAACGCGTACACAACGCACAGGCGTCATGTATTTTTGGCACCTTATTCGCAAGACCTCCTCTGGAGAGTTGATTTGTGCGTTGCGCGCTTCATAACTACACTATTTTACGCAAAATACCAATCAGCTCTCCAGAAAACGGAGGGCTGTTTTGTTCTTTGAGATTTCCTTGCCACATCAACCCATAAACGAAAGGTCTGTTATGAAAAATGGGAAAAGACGCGAAAATGGAAACGGTAAGTTGCGGAGTATTCGCATTGCGTTTGGAAAACGAAAAAGAGAAGAAAAGATCTTTCTGCGTTTTCTGACACGCACCGACCCGCACATCTTATAAGAAAGATTTACACACCTCAATTGAGGGAGAGCCGCCTGTGAGTGCAGGAATGGTTCGCTACAACTAAAAAATGTTTTTCATTTTTTATGTATCACTTCATTCGCGACGACAAGGGCTGGAATTAAATCCGACCCATTGTAAGGAGTAATCCTACCCCCAACACTTCCAGCTTTGCTGAGAGTGTTGGGTTACTTAAAATTAAGATACTATATAAAAAAACCGACTATGCAAAAAGTTCACGCGTACTTAAAAAAAGAATATCCGCGATTCCTTGAGGAACTCAAGGAGTATGTTTCGCTTAGTGGCGTGTCGGCGCGCGGAGACAAACAAGAGATGCGAAAGTGCGCGGAATGGCTTCTTGCGCATTGCCGCGCACTTGAGCTGAACGCAACGCTTTATCAGACCGATGGAAACCCAGTGCTTGTCGCAACTACCAAAAATAATACAGCCAAAAAACCTCATTACATCGTGTACGGGCACTACGATGTACAGCCGCCGGAGCCGCTTGAATTGTGGAAAAGTCCGCCATTTACTCCGACCGTCCGCGGTGGCAAGCTTTTTGCGCGCGGTGCCAGCGACAACAAAGGCCAGCACTTTGCTCACCTTAAAGCGGTAGAAGCGTATATCAAAACATGCACACCGCTCCCGTGCGACATAACCTTCGTGATTGAGGGCGAAGAGGAAGTCGGCAGTTCCAACTTGTCGCTCTTTTTGCAAAAAAACAAAAAGATGCTCGCGGCAGACGGCGTTGTTATTTCCGATACGAATATGCCCTCGCTTAAAACGCCAGCGATTACCTACGCTCTCCGCGGTATTGCCGCGCTTGAAGTAACGCTTCGCGGTTCAGACCGCGATGTACACTCCGGCTCATACGGCGGTTCTATTGAGAACCCGGCGTTCGCGCTCGCGCACTTACTTGCAACGCTTCGCAATAAAAAAACAGGGAAGATTCTCGTGCGTGGGTTTTACGACGGAGTGTGCGTGCTAACGGCAAAAGAACGCAAGGCGATGCACGAAGGCGGCGCGGAGGATGCGGAACGGTATCGCGCATTTCTCAAAGTGCCGTGCCTCTTTGGAGAAAAAGGGTTTAGCCATATTGAACACACGACTATTCGCCCGACGATGGAAATAAACGGGCTCACTAGCGGGTATCAAGGTATCGGTTCTAAAACAATTGTGCCTTCATGTGCTTCCGCGAAAATAACGATGCGGCTAGTGCCACATCAGGAGCCGCAGAGGGTGATTACCGCAGTGAAGAAGCACCTCATGGCGCATTGCCCAAAATCGGTAACGATGGAAATAAAGAGCGGGCACGGCGCGGAGCCGTACCTCTTTGAGCCGAATAGCGGCGAGGTGCGCGCGGCTGAGCGCGCCATAAAGCGTGTATTCGGCGCGCCGCCGCGTTTCATTCGCGAGGGCGGCTCAATTCCAGTTGTAACGGATTTTAAGAAAATATTGGGCGTGCACAGTTTACTCATCGGGCTCGCGCTTCCAGATGACAATGCACACTCGCCGAACGAAAAGTTTGAACTCGCGAACTTCAAGCGCGGTATGGTACTCAGCGCGGAATTGTGGAAGGAGCTTGTGCTATAATACTTGTATGTCAAAAAAGATACTTCTCTCTGGCGTTAAGCCATCTGGTCGCGCGCACATTGGCAACTATTTTGCAGCGATGCGGCAATTTATTGCGTTGCAGAATGAATACCAATGCTTCTTTTTTATTCCCGATTATCATGCTTTGACTACCGTACAAAACGCCGAAGAATTGCGACAAAATATACTAGATGTAGCAATTGACTATCTTGCGATCGGACTAGACTCCCAAAAAGCTCTGCTTTACAAACAGTCAGATATTCCAGAACATCCGGAACTTGCTTGGATCTTTGAGTGTCTTATTACAGTCCCGTACCTAGAACGCGCGCATGCGTATAAGGATGCAGTGGCGAAAAAGAAAGAAGTAAGTGTAGGGCTCTTCAATTACCCTGTGCTGATGGCGGCTGATATTCTGATTTATGACACGGATGTCGTGCCTGTTGGCGCAGACCAAAAACAGCATGTAGAAATAGCGCGCGACATCGCCGAAAAGTTTAATCGTATCTACGGTGAGACATTTAAGTTGCCGGAGCCGTACATTATGAAAAATGTCGCTGTTGTTCCAGGTATTGACGGGCAGAAAATGAGCAAGAGTTACGGCAATACGATTCCACTCTTTGCCGAGGATTCGGAGATTGAAAAATTGGTAATGAGCATTGTTACAGATTCGTCGGGAGGTGTTCCAAAAAATGTGTACGAGATTCACAAATTATTTCGTCCCGAATCCGAACTTGTAAAACTGTATAAAAATAAAGAAGGTAAGTATAAAGAACTCAAAGACGCTCTGATTGCCGATATGAAAGAGTTTATCTCGCCGCTTCGCGAGAAACGCAAAACGATTGCAAGCGACACCAGCGCGGTACTCAAAATCCTAAAAGATGGCGGTGAGCAAGCGCGCGTCTTCGCGCGCGCAAAAATGGATATTGTACGCGAAAAGATTGGTGTTAAACTTTACTGATATGAAAAACCGTATTTATATCAAGGACATTAAAGAGCATCTCGGAAAAGAGACGACGATTGCCGGATTTGTAGATGTGCGGCGCGACCATGGGAAATTGATTTTTATTGACTTGCGCGATATGAGCGGCAAAGTGCAAATGGTTGCGTTGCCGAATCATAAAGAAGCGCACACGCTCGCGGCAGCAGTTCGCTCAGAATGGGTGATTGCCGTGACTGGAAAAGTTAACAAGCGGCCGGAGAAAATGATAAACAAAGACGAGCCGAATGGGGATATTGAGATGGAGATTACGAGAATTGAAGTTATCAATAAAGCCGATACGCCGCCTCTGGACGTTCGGAGCGATGGGAAGGAAATAGGGGAGGAGACGCGCTTGAAATATCGCTACTTAGATTTACGCCGTCCGCGAATGCAGGAAAATCTTACGCTTCGCCATCGCTTCATCAAGGAGCTACGCGATTTTCTTGATGCGGAAGGATTTCTGGAAATAGAGACGCCGATTTTGACGAAATCAACACCTGAAGGTGCGCGCGATTTTATCGTACCGTCGCGCTTGGACAAAGGGAATTTTTACGCGCTTCCGCAATCGCCACAGCAGTATAAACAGCTCTTGATGATTGCTGGATTTGAAAAATATTTTCAGATTGCGCGCTGTTTTCGCGACGAAGACACACGCGGCGACCGCCAACCCGAATTCACCCAGCTTGACCTTGAAATGGCGCATGTTGAGCGCGACTACATTATAGAATTTATTGAACGCGTGTTGATTCACTTGGTGCAAAAAGTAACGCCGGAGAAGAAAATACAAGAAATTCCGTTTCCACGTTTATCGTATAAGGAAGCAATGGAAAAATACAAAAGCGACAAACCCGACTTGCGGAAAGATAAGAACGATCCTAACCTGCTCGCATTTTGTTGGGTTGTTGACTTTCCGTTTTTTGAGAAAATGGATGATGGGAAGTGGACCTTTACACACAACCCATTTTCTTCGCCAAAAACAGAACACCGCCCGTGGCTTCTTAAAGGTGAACGGATTCCCGACATTTTGACGACGCAGTATGATGTCACACTGAACGGCTTTGAGGTCGGCGGCGGGAGCATCCGCGGAAACAATCCGGAAACGATAGAAGCGGTATTTCGCGTGATGGGCTACACAACGGAAGACATCAAGAAAAACTTCGGGCATATGCTTGAAGCGTACCGTTACGGCGCGCCAGAGCACGGCGGCATCGCGTGGGGCTTAGACCGCATCATTGCGATTTTGCGCAACGAGCCGAATATCCGCGAAGTGATTGCTTTTGCAAAAACAGGAGAGGGGAGGGATTTGATGATGGATTCTCCATTTCCAGCGCGCCCCGAACAATTGAAAGAGTTGGAAATAAAAGTTGGGAAATGATCTCTTGATTTTACAATCTGAAAATACCATGCCTCTAATTAAATATATCTACCAGAAAGATTATGCCGCTCTAAAAAGAGCTGTCTCTGATGGCGTAGATCTAAATATTGCGGACATGGATGGTCGCACCGCAATAATACACGCCGTACTTGATGAGAATGCTGATTCTAAAATGGTTCAATTTCTTATACAAAACGGTGCTAATCCAAATATCAAAGACAAAGAACAAAATTGGACTGCGTTACATTTTGCGGCGAGCGGTCAAAAACTTGAGGTTGTAACTAAGCTTTTAGATCTTGGTGCAATAGTTGATACAGAAGATATTTTTGGTAACACTCCATTATGGAGATGTGTTTTAAACTCAAAAATCAACCTGGATGTAGTAAAATTACTTTTAGAGAAAGGTGCCAACCCTAATAAACTTAATAAAAAAGGAGTATCGCCTAGAATTTTGGCAGAGAGTATTGGCAAAACTGAAATGATAGAGGCTTTAAGTTAGGTATCAAGAAAAATGAATAAAAATTTTGATGAGTGGAATACAGAAAAGAAAAAAGTTCATATGAAAGCGGGGGTAGCGTATGCGCATCCACGAGAGGTGTGGTGGTGCGCATTGGGCGCAAACATTGGAGCGGAAACAGATGGAAAACACAACAACTTTGAACGCCCAGTTTTGGTGCTTCGCGTGTACAACAAAGATACGCTTTTTGTCTTACCGATAACAAGCCAAAAGAAGGCGGACGATTTTCACTGTGCAGTAAAGGTTGCATTCGGAACTGTGTGGGTCAAATTAACGCAAGGACGCGTTATTAGTACTTACAGATTATTGCGTAAAGTTGATATGATACCTGAATCTGCGTTTAAAAAAGTGCGGCTAGTATTGGGCAAGTTCATATAACAATCGACCCCGCCTTGCGGCGGGGTCTCGGAGGCCGAAGCCCTAATACAATCAAGTATAGCGCAACAATAATTATTGTCAAATAGCTAAGTGGATAACTTAAAAATAAAATGTCTCCATTCACTGCGAAAACGCCTGCATTTGAAGGGCCGCTTGAGGTTCTCTTGAATCTTATAGAAGCGAGGAAGTTACATGTGGGCGATATTGCGCTCGCGGCGGTTGCGGACGACTTTATTGCATACGCAAAACAATTTGAGGAGTTTCCAATTGCGGAGGGTGCAAGCTTCATTCTTGTCGCCTCAACGCTCCTTCTTATAAAATCAAAATCACTTTTGCCAGCACTTGAACTTACGGAAGAAGAAAAAACCGACATCTCGGAACTGGAAGCGCGCCTCGCGCTCTACCAGAAAGTTCGCGGGTACGCGGGGAAGCTCCGCGCGCTTTTCGGGAAACAGATGCTCTTTCCGATTGCGGCGCGTCCACGCGCGCCGCTCTTTATGCCCGACGCGCGCACCACGCTCGCGGGGCTTGCAGGCGCGCTCCAGAATATTCTTATGAACCTACCGCGCGCCGCAGTACTTCCGAACGCAGTTGTGGAAAAAGTGCTGTCGCTGGATGAAGTGATTACGCGCCTTACGAGCCGCATTCAAGGCGCGCTTCGGCTCGGGTTTCGCGATTTCGCACATATTGGCGCGAAAGCGAAGAAAGAAATTATCGTGAGCTTCCTCGCAATGCTTGAACTTGTGCGGCGCGGGGCGATTCGCGTAACGCAAGAAAATCATTTTGACGATATACTGATGGAGACGGAACAAGTTGGCGTTCCGAAATATCAATGAAAATGAAAGCACTTTGCAGAAAGCAAAATTTTGCCCGCTTTACCCTCTCTACGGGGGCTCCGACACGGATCAAAATTTTACTTTCTGCTTCGTGCTAACTATATATGAATATAGACGCGCAATTAGAAGCAGTCCTGTTTTTCAAAGCTGAGCCGGTGAGCGTGAAGCGGCTCGGTGTTCTTTTGTGTGTGGATCCAAAGGCAGTGGAAGACGGGTTGGCGGTTTTAGAAGAAAAACTAAAATGCCGCGGTGTGTCGCTTGTACGCGTTGGAGATGAAATAGAATTACGCACGGCGTCCGCCGCAAGCGCGCTTGTAGAAAAACTAACGCAAGAAGAACTTTCGCGAGATATCGGCAAAGCGGGTGCAGAGACACTTGCTGTGATACTGTATCGCGGGCAGGCGACGCGACGCGAGATTGATTGGATTCGCGGCGTGAATTCTACCTTTACTCTTCGCGAGCTTGCGGCGCGCGGGCTCGCGCGCCGCATCGCAAACCCGAAAGACGGGCGCGGGTACGCATACGAGCCGACACCGGAGCTTCTAGCGCATCTCGGCGTTTCGCGTGTTGAAGATATGCCGAATTACGCGGACGCAAAAAAAGAACTTGACGCGTTTGCTGATAAAACAGAGAATAAACCGAATGAATGAACCCAACTCACATTTCCGTTTTTTTCTTGCTTTTGCGTTCGCTGGCGCGCTTGTAGGAGCGCTGTCGTACATTCCGCGTGTTGCAGAGATACCTGCGCGTGCCGATGCGCTTGCGCAAACTATCTCCGTTGCTACCGCGGTGAATCAAGCTGCATCTCCTTTTGCGGAAATTGAACTAGGTGCGCGCGCGGCGTTTGTTTTTGATGTCTCAACTGGAAAAACTCTTTTTGATAAGAACGCCAGCGCTCAGCTTCCGCTCGCCTCGCTTACTAAGATAATTACTTCCGTGACGGCCCTAACGCTTGCGCCGAATTACGCGCTCGTTCCTTTTAACAATGAACGGTGGTCAATAAAGGACCTACTCTCGTTTTCATTGACCGCGTCCTCAAACGACGGGGTATCTGCCGCCGCGGCGATTGCCGGCAGTTTTGTATCTCATGGAGAGACGGATGCTGAAAATAGGGTATGGTTTATAAAAGAGATGAATAAGGAAGCGCATAAGGCAGGACTTTCAGCATCGTATTTTCTAAACGAAACAGGATTAGATGAGAGTATGGAATTGGCGGGTGGGTACGGCTCGGCGCGCGATGCCGCGCGCCTTATCGCGTATACATATCAGATACATCCGGAATTGTTTGGCGCGACTACACAGTCCGAGTCGGTTTTTACAGAAGAAAACGGCAATGAGCACGAAGCGTACAATACCAACAAAATTGTTGCCGAGATTCCAATGCTCCGCGCTTCTAAAACTGGTTTTACAGACCTTGCCGGCGGCAACCTAGCGGTCGTTTTTGATGCAGGTATCGGAAAACCTATTGCCGTATCAGTGCTCGGCTCTACAGAAGATGGGCGGTTTGAAGATGTGAAAAATCTTGTTGATACAACTTTACGATTCTTACAAAGAAATGATTTATGATGCTCAATGTCGTAAAAACTCTATTGCCAGGAATTATCTCCTTTGCGCTCGGCATCGGCTTCGCGCCGGTGCTGACTAATTTTTTATATAAACACAAAATGTGGAAGAAGCGCGCCGGAAAGCGCGCGCTGGACGGCGGTGAGACACCTATTTTCAACAAGCTACACGAAACGCGAGAGGTTGGCGTACCGAAAATGGGCGGCGCGGTCGTCGTCTTTGCGGCGAGCGCGACCGCCGTTCTCTTGTGGCTTCTGCCGTCTTTTGTTTCGTCAGAGCTTTTTGAAAAACTTGACTTTGTGAGCCGCGGTCAGACATGGCTTCCGTTTGCAGCGCTCCTTCTCGGCGCGCTCGTCGGGCTCGCGGATGACTTTCTAGAAGTGCGTGGCACAGGTAGCCATATCGCAGGCGGACTTTCGTTACGCAAGCGGTTAATTGCAGTCGCGATTATCTCACTCTTTGCCGCCGCGTGGTTTTTCGTAAAACTTGATGTAAATACAGTATCTCTCCCGTTTTTGGGAGAAATAAATCTCGGGATTTTCTTTATTCCACTTTTTGCAATTATTGCTCTTGCTGTGTATTCGGGCGGCGTGATAGACGGCATAGACGGCCTCGCGGGCGGCGTGTTTGCGATTATGTTCGGAGCGTATTCCCTTATTGCGTTCTTCCAAGACCAATTTAACCTTGCCGCGTTTTGCGCGGCGATTGTAGGCGGAATCCTTGCGTTCCTTTGGTTCAATATTCCACCCGCGCGATTTTACCTTTCCGAAACAGGAACGATGGCGCTCACCTTAACATTAACGATTGTCGCGTTTATGACGGACGCGCTTGGTGAAGGGAAGGGAATTGCCGTACTTCCGATTATCGCCGCGCCGCTTCTTATCACAACGCTTTCCAACATCGCGCAAGTTGCGTCAAAGAAGTTCCGCGGCAAAAAGATTTTTCTCGTCGCTCCGCTTCACCATCACTTTGAGGCACTCGGCTGGCCCCCGTACAAAGTAACGATGCGCTACTGGGTGCTTTCCGTCCTCTTTGCCATGGTCGGGACGATTGTGGCGTTGATTGGGTAGTATAATAAATTTCTCCACACTATTCCAACTACTGGCTATAGCGGTATTCCGTCAGTTATTTGGAATAGTGAACTAGGTGGGCAGTAAAAAACATATAAAGAAAAACCCGTGAACATATTTCAGTTCGCGGGGTTTGTGGGCAAAATCATTCTTCACCCACCTCTAGTTCTAGAGCTGGGAAGTACAACCCACACCTCTTGAAGTATGCGTCAGTATTCATGTCAGCATAATCTTCTGTTGGTTTTCTACAACGAATCTCCTCCAGTTTATAGGACACCTTGGAGCACGCTTTCACAATTAGCTCACGCAGAGTTTTGTGGTCGAAGGTGAACTTACAGGGCATACTACCCTGCATCAGATGGATTTCTACACGATTTCCACGGTGACACAAAGACCACCTCGTTTTAGTTTTGCCAGACCCCGACGAGGATGACTTCATTAAATCTTCCAACTCTTGTGCAATTTCCGTTGGACAAGGCATAAATTGACTACATTCCGGCTTGGTCAAATCCCAACATCGTAATACATAATGCTCTTCATGCCCCCCCATTCCCCAAATTGCTGTGATTTTTATACAATTATATTCACTTGCCATAGATTTTTTTAGTGTATTGTTGCGGGACACCTCGGCTTCCTTTCAGAGCCAACCCGATGCGTAAATTCAAAGAACGCTACTTACAGTATAGTATACTCTATATATCTGTCAATGACTTATGTTTATACACTTATTTTAAGCCACATTAAACGGCTCATCGCGCGCTGAGCCGTTTCTGATGCTACACTATATTGCTATATGCGCTCTAAGAAAACCATTGACAGGATTTTTTTGTCGCTCGTTGCACTGCTCCTTGTGGGCGGCTATTTTATTTTCGCCTCCGCGTCATTCGGACTTTTTCTAAAAGAAGACGGCGCGTTTGCAGATACGGCGCTCATCCAACTCGCAAGCATCGCGCTCGGAGTTGTTCTTTGTTGGATTGCCTCGCGCGTTTCGCTCGCGTTTGTAAAGAAGCACGCGCTATTTATAGGAATTGCCGCTTTGATACCGATGGTACTTGTTTTGATTCCTGGTATAGGCGCCGCCTACGGCGGCGCGCAAAGATGGTTTGTGCTTTTCGGTGTGTCGGTCCAGCCCGGCGAACTCTTCAAGCTCGCGTTCGTTATCGCGCTCTCCGCGTGGCTCTCGTACGCTGGCGTGCGGCATCGCCAACAGACAGGCAAGAAAACATTTTTTGTATTTTTGTTTTTCCTTATCATTGCTGGTCTTGTATTCCTACTCCAACCAGACACTGACTCCTTCGCTATCCTAGTTGTTGCGGCAGGAGCAATGTACGCGGCGGCGGGTATGCCTCTGCGACACATCGCCGCGCTCAGCGCGATTGCGATTGTGTGTGTCATAGTTCTCTTTTCCGTACGACCGTACCTTCTTGAACGGCTCACTGTGTTTATAAATCCAAATCGCGACCCACTCGGCGCGGGATATCAATTACAACAATCACTCATCGCGGTTGGTAGCGGTGGGCTCGTCGGTAAAGGATTCGGAAGAAGCGCGCAGAAATTTGAACGCTTGCCGGAGCCGACCAGCGACTCTATATTTGCAGTATTCGGCGAAGAGTTTGGAATCGTCGGAACAGGACTTCTCCTTTTGCTCTTTTGCGCGCTCGCGCTTCGAGGGTTCCGCATCTCCGCGCGCTCGCCAGAACCGTTTGGACGCTCGCTTGCGCTCGGGTGCACAGTGCTCATTATAGGCGCGGCATTTCTTAATATCGCATCTATGCTCGGCCTCGCACCGCTCTCGGGGCTTACGCTCCCGTTCATCTCCCGCGGCGGCACTGCAATGCTAGCGACGCTCATTGAAGTTGGATTTATTTTGAATGTATCGCGCCGAATTGTTTGACGGTAAGGAGTACAAAATCTCACTTTCCGCGAAGTGTGCTTGACACTCTTCTTGTATAGGTATATAAATAAGTGAATTACCAACAGGTTGACCCCGTTAGAAATAAATGGTAAGAATGTATTATAACTTTGTAAATTATCTTTTCTTGAAAGTGAGGTAAATTTCTAACGGGGGTTGACTTATTTTCAACTTAATAGTATCAATATACCTATGGCAACTACAATCGCGGCGTCCGTTATTTCATTCAATCCGAAGCAAGTTACTGCACGGCTATTAAAAGTGCTACCTGAACGCGCGCGCGATGTGCTGACGAACCGCTTTGGTATGGGCAAAGAAACAAAACGCCAGACGCTTGATTCCATAGGCAAACGCTACCACATTACCCGCGAGCGGGTGCGCCAAATTGAGAACTATGCTATAGCGAGTATTCGCAAGTCGGACGCATACAAGAAGGAAAAGCCGGTGTTTACCGAACTGGAAAAAGTCCTTCATGAATTTGGCGGTTTGGCGGGCGAAGAAGCGTTTTTATCGCACCTTGCAAAGGATGTCGCGGTGCGCAACCATGTGCATTTCCTTCTTTCTTTAGGTGAGCAATTTAAGAAAACAAAAGAAGACGACCACCTGAAACATCGCTGGCATATGGACGACAAGCTTGCGAACAAAGTGCACGATGCACTTCGTAAGCTTTACGACAGTCTGACCGACAAGGATTTGGTGTCAGAGCTGGACATCATTGCGCAATTTTTGACGCATATTGAGGATTTGGAAGAACACTTTAAGCAAGAGCATATTGTGAAGCGTTGGCTCGCGCTATCAAAGAAAATTGGAAAGAACCCGCTCGGCGAATGGGGTTTGGTGTCCTCGCCGCATGTCAAAATGAAAGGAGTTCGCGACTACGCGTTCCTCGTAATTCGCAAGCACGGCTCGCCGATTCACTTTACTGAAGTGGCGTGCGCGATTGAAAAGATGTTTGGAAGGAAAGCGCATGTTGCGACTACACACAACGAACTTATTAAAGACAAACGGTTTGTGCTGGTAGGAAGAGGATTGTACGCGCTCGCGGAGTGGGGATATATGTCGGGCGTTGTGCATGATGTGATTGCAAAGGTCTTGGAAAAGCACGGTCCGCTAACAAAGAAAGAAATTTTTGAGAAAGTGCTAAAAGAGAGATATGTGAAAGAAAATACAATCTCCGTAAATCTGCAAAACAAAAAGTTTTTTAAGAAAGATAAGGAAGGGAAGTACTCGGCGGTGAAGTAATAATGGTTTTTTCATCCCTGCCCTTAACCTAAGGGGAGGTGCCTAGTCCGCGAGGCGGAGGGGTGGTTTGCTTTTGTATAAGACACCCCCTCCCCCAGCACTTAATTAAGTGCTGGGTACTCCCCCTTTAGAAAAGGGCGAGAGGAAAACAAAATAAAAACCCACAACCGTGTTGCACGGCTGTGGGTAAAGACAATGGTCAGTCCAACCACAAGAGATTAACCTGCTGACTTGAAGTGAGTCGCCCACTCACCTGAAAAGCGGAATCATTTTCAACTTCAACAACTCGGTCGACGCTCCAACCCCATGTGAAATAAGGATTTGTATGTCCTCGCTCTCTCGTAGGTAAAAACTTTAACGCTAGTTTTTCTGCTGTTTCTCTATCCGTAGATACACATAAAAGTGTACATTTTGCACTATGAATCCTTTCACCACCAGAACTAAGTGCAGAGCAGCGTACTTCAAAAAGCATAAAACATTATATGATGTATTGTTTTGGGACACCGCGGCTTCCTTTCAAGAGCCAACCCATTCCTTAAGTTGTTCAAGGAACTCTGCTGGTATCCTAGCATAAGACATATAATTAGTCAAGATTGCGCAGTGTTGTGGAGTTTGCTAGCATACAGCCACAAGTGCCTTCGGGCTCGCCCTCGCAAGAGGGCAAACAGGGAAGCCGTCAAAGTAAATCTTTGACGGCTTTTCGTATGTGCTCAAAAGTTTCTTGATTGAGGTATCCGATTTTGCGCACTAAACGCTTCGTGTCTATTACACGCAGTTGAGATAGTAGTGCCCGCGCTTTCTTTCCGTTAATGTTCCCAATTGATGGACGCATGGGATGATTAGTAGGTGCCGTTGTGAGGGGAAGTGCAAAGCAAGTGTGCGCGCTCAAACCGGCAAGAATGAGTACTGGGCGGCGATGTTCAATTTCAGAACCGTCTTGTTCAAAACCAATATTAACACCCAAATAACACCACCAAATTTCTCGCGCATGATAGAGTTTATTTTCCTCTTTCTTGTGAATACGCTTTTTGCTTGTATTCCACCCGTCAAAATCTTTGTGCATAACAGTATTTTACCATATGATTCGCGTGCTATACTGTTTGTATGGGAGCGATACTAGGAGATATTTTCAATGCGTTTGGAACGCTCGTAACCTATCTTTTTAAAAAAGACAAAGAGAACCCGTGGCGTGCGTACTTTTTTCGCGCGAGCGCGGTCGGGCTTTTTGTGTATGCGTTGTGGATTCCCGATATGCTCGCGCAGATTTTTTTGATTTCCAGCGCGTGGGCGCGTGAGCTCGCGCCGCTATGGGTTCCTATTCTTTTGATTTTTGTGTTTGTCCCTCTGTGGCTAAGATATGTGCGCGCAGGGTTTTTTGAAAAGACCGGCTATGTCCTTTTGGAAATAAAACTACCGCGCGAGATTGAACGGTCGCCGAAGGCGATGGAGCTTTTCTTTTCGTCTGCCGTGTGGAGCAGGGGTTCGGTAACCTTCGTAGATACTTTTTGGGACGGAAAAGTTGGACCTTGGTATTCGTTTGAAATCGCTTCTTTCGGAGGGGATGTCCATTTTTTTGTATGGGTATGGCCGAAACTCCGCAAAATTATAGAAACGCAAATTTACGCGCAATATCCGACTGTGGAAATAAGCGAGGCGCCTGACTATGCGGCACGCTACCCCTACGGACCGGAAGGCCGCTTTATGTGGGGAACGCATATTAAACTTGCAAAGCCCGACCCATACCCAATTAAAACCTACATTGACTATGGATTGGATAAGGAAGAAGAGGAGGAAATAAAAGTTGATCCGATTACACCTACGCTTGAGTTTTTAGGCGGGCTTAAAAAAGGCGAGCAGTGCTGGATACAAATTCTCGCGCAGGCACATCAAGACCGCAGTTGGGTTCACGGACACTTGTTTAAAAAACCTGATTGGAAGGACGAGGCAAAGGACTTGGTGAACGATATTTTGATGCGCGACCCAAAAACAAAGTCCACAAGAAAAGAGAGCGCAACAGGTTTTCCTATAATGCCAACTCTTACTGAAGGGGAAAAAGAACAGGTTTCCGCAATAGAACGGAGTTTAAATAAGCCCGCATACGAATGTATGATTCGCGCCCTTTACTTTGCCGAAGGAGATGCACAGTCGGAAATTCAAAAGTCAATTCCAGCGCTTGTGGGAGCATTTCGGCAATACAGCGCAGATAATTTCAACGGATTTAAATTAGGTTGGTACAGCGATCTTGCAGATGAGACAAAAGATGTATTGTGGTTTACGGGGTTTCGGGAAAAAATGGTGGCAATTTTCCAAAAAATATACGGAAAGCAAATGTACGACGCATATCGCAGGCGCTCCTTTTTCCACTACCCATACCGCTTTTTCCACATGAATAAACCGTTTATTTTGACTGCGGAAGAACTTGCAACCATATACCACTTCCCGGGCAAGGTCGCCGCGACTCCGACCATCGGCCGTGCGCCGTCGCGAAAGGGTGAGCCGCCTCCAAACCTTCCCGTATGAGGAGATATTTTTTGATATTCATAAGTATCGCACTTTTTTTGTTTGCGTTTGTGCAAGCGCTGTACAATCGCTCGCCGCTGGATTTTCCACGCGAAACATTTTTAACAATTGAAAAAGGAACGCCGCTTCAAGCGATTGCAAGCGACTTTGAAAAGCGACACCTCGTGCGCTCCGCATTTTGGCTTAAAGCATTCGTAACGCTTCGCGGCGGCTCTGCAGGCGCTATTGCTGGCGATTATTTCTTCAAAGAACGCGCCTCGGCTTTGCGCATCGCCGAGCGTTTGGTGAGTGGGGAATATGGGTTGGAAGAGACACGTGTAGCGATTCCAGAAGGATTAACAAACAAAGAAATGGCGGCAATCTTTGCGCGCGCGCTGCCGAAGTTCAGCGCGCGCGAATTTCTTACTCTTGCCGCACAGAAAGAAGGGTATCTGTTTCCCGACACCTATCATTTTCTGCCGAATGTGTCGGCAGAAACCGTGATTGCCGTGCTGGAAAGGAATTTTAATAAAAAGATTTCCGAGATTGAATCACTTGTACAGATGTTTAAAAAACCGCTGAAAGATGTCGTAATTATGGCATCAATACTTGAAGCGGAAGGTCGTATTATGGAAACTAGACGAATTATTTCTGGGATTTTATGGAAACGGTTATCAATTGGTATGCCGCTTCAAGTTGATGTTACAATTCATTATATAAAAAATGATAAGAATACAGCATTAAGTCTTGACGACCTAAAAATAGATTCTCCATATAACACCTATATTCATAAAGGATTACCTCCTACACCAATCAATAATCCTGGTTTAGAAACTATTTTAGCCGCCGTTACGCCCATTAAGTCAAAATACTTGTATTTTCTTGTTGATAAAAATGGAATCATGCATTATGCAATTACACACGACGAACATGTCGTTAACAAGGAAAAATATCTTCAATAAATATCTGTTAGTTGTTATCAAGCACATTCCAGATTTTAGGATCTTCCATACCTAAAACCCACGCTGAAAACCCGCGCAATTGATCGTTTTTTATTATTTCAATTCTGTTTGTAAAACTCTTTTCATTTTCAAACCAAATAATATATCTCTTTCCACTATCCACATAAAACAACCACGGGACACCCTTAGTGTTATCAAAACCTTGCCACCAAATAGGATATGTAGTTTTTATGAATTTTATTCTTTCGTATGTTCCACCTGTGCGCACTCGTTTAAATGGCTCCATACTCCATCCCCAGTAATAAAGTGGGATTCCTAGCGAAAGTTTTTGTGGCGGAATTTTGTCTATTAGATACGCCAGGATTTCTTCTACAAATGGGATTGTTGCGGGAGAACTTTTTGAGTTCGGGTCGTCATAAGTCATAATGCTTATGAAATCAAGGGATTCTGCAAGTCGCTTATAATCAAACGCCCCGCTCCAATTCATATAAAAATCAGAATCCTCGTAGTCACTTTTTCTTGCAACTGCGGCAATGCTTAAGATAAGATTTTTTTCTCTGAATGCACTCGCTGTTTTTTCAACAAAATTAGAATATAGATCTTTATCTCTGAAATAAATATGCTCTAGATCAAGTTGCCACCCCACATAGTTATTAGATGCGGCTTCTTTTATCATGTACTGTATGATGTTATCTTGTGCGGTTGTTGAAGTGAGCAGATTATGAATGACGCTCTGGCTAAATCCAGCATTTACTATAAGCGGCATAACTTTTATATGATTTTTTGAAGCAAAGTTTTTAATCTCTGCACTTACAGAACCAGATGGCAACAATTTTGCAGAGATTGAATAAGATTGTGGGGCAAGTATGTCTATTTTATCGGCATTATTTTTTAAGCTCTCTATTCCGCTTTTACCACCAGAAAGATAAAACACTTTCTCAAAAGCATACGCATAAGTTATGGTTGGTATGCTTATTATAAAAACAAAAAATAAGAACAATAAAACATTTTTAAGAATTTTATCCATAATGATGGTATTTAAGATAGCATCTTTTTTTGTAATCTCCTATCCACAAACGCTTTCTTTTTGTTCTGGTTTTTGGTATAATAAGAGTACTAAAATGGCTAAAAACAAGACGGGTAAAGACGCGAAAAATAACGGTTCTGGGCATCTGTACGATGCCTCTTCTATTACCGTATTAGAGGGGTTGGAGCCCGTGCGCAAGCGCCCGGGTATGTACATCGGTACGACAGGCCTGGAGGGCTTGCACCACCTGATTACCGAAATTTTTGACAATTCGCGCGATGAGGCGATGGGCGGGTTTGCAGATGATATTGAAGTCGCGCTTCTACCGAACAACCGCGTGCGCGTTGTGGACAACGGCCGCGGTATTCCGGTAGATACGCACAAGCAAACAAAAGTGTCCGCGCTGGAAACAATTATGACGACTCTCCACTCTGGCGGAAAGTTCGGCGGGGAAGGATACAAAATCTCCGGCGGCTTGCATGGAGTAGGAGCATCAGTCGTAAACGCTCTCTCTGTGTTTATGGAAGTCGTAGTGCATCGCGACGGCGGAGTATACAGGCAGGAATATGAGCGCGGCGATGCAAAGGCGCGCGTAAAAAAGATTGACGCAAGCAAGCGGCACGGCACAATTGTTGTTTTTGAACCAGACACAAAGATATTCCCTGAGATTTCGTTCAATTGGGAGAAGATTGTCGCGCATATGCGCGAACAAGCGTACCTCGTGAAGGGTCTTCAGATTGGCGTTATTGATGCCAGTGCATTTCCTAAGCCAATTGACCTCGCGGATGTGTTTTACTTACGCGAACTTAAGCTGAATGTTCCGTCCCAGTCGTTCTACTTTGAGGGTGGGTTAATATCGCTTGTGCGATTTTACAACGAAAACCAAAAACCCGTACACAAGAATATCTTTTCAGTAGAGAAGGCGGGAGATGGGGTGGAAGAAGTTGCCGTGGCGCTCCAGTATGCAGACGACATTTCTTCGCGCATCATTGCCTTTGCAAATAATATCTCAAACCCGGAAGGCGGCACCCACATTACCGGCTTTAAGACAGCGCTCACGCGCACGCTCAACTCGTACGCGCGCAAGGCGGGCATAGTAAAGGAAAACGACGACAATTTTACCGGGGATGATGTGCTGGAAGGGCTTACCGCTGTCGTGTCCGTGAAGCTCCGCGAGATTCAATTTGAAGGTCAGACAAAAGCGAAGCTTGGTAGCGTGGAAGCGCAGAGTGCGGTCGCAACTGTGTTTGGCGAGGCGTTCGGCGCATTTCTAGAAGAACACCCAGAAGACGCGCGCGCGATTATCGGCAAGGTACTCCTCGCGCTCCGCGCGCGCAAAGCGGCAAAAGCGGCTAAGGATTCGGTGTTGCGTAAGGGTGCATTAGAAGGTATGACACTTCCTGGTAAGCTTGCCGACTGCGAAACAAAAAGCGCGGAGGAAGCGGAGATATTTATTGTAGAGGGCGACAGCGCGGGCGGCTCGGGCAAACAAGGGCGTGACCGGCGCACACAAGCCATACTTCCGCTTAAAGGAAAGATTTTAAATGTAGAACGCGCTCGGTTGGACAAAATTCTTGGATTTGCGGAAATAAAGGCGCTTGTCATCGCGCTCGGCACTGGCATATCGGACAGTTTTGATGTGAGCAAGCTCCGTTATCACAAAATTATTATTGCGACAGATGCGGATGTAGACGGCGCGCACATCCGCACTTTGCTTTTGACGCTCTTTTTTCGCTACTTCCGCGCGCTGATAGACGACGGGTATATTTATATCGCACAGCCGCCATTGTATAAAATCAAAAAAGGCAAAGAGTTTTTTTATGCGTTCTCTGATGAGGAGAAGGCAAGAATCTTAGGCAAAGATGCTGGAAAAATCCAAGATATAGAAACAGAAGAAGAAATAACAGAAGAAAAGAAAACGCAAAAAATATCAGTTCAACGCTACAAAGGGTTGGGCGAAATGAACCCGGAAGAACTGTGGGAGACGACGATGGACCCTAATCGCCGCACGCTCAAAAAGGTTTCCGTAGAAGACGGACAAGAAGCCGACAAGGTGTTTGATACTCTGATGGGTGAGGATGTTCCCGCGCGCAAGGCATTCATTCAGGCGAATGCAAAGAAGGCGACACTGGATATCTAACCTTTTTATCCCCACGGAAGGGTTCTTTTATCTTCTAATTCGCGCGAATTAGAAAGTAACAAAAAGAAAAACCCACGACCATATTTCAGATCGCGGGCTTTAGGTGGCTCAATCACCTACACCTAATGTGGCATGAGGATCAATCCGACTTCGCGGCCGTCAAAGATGAATTCATACACTTCATCAACGGTGTCGGAGTGACAGATGTGGCTTTTCTTGAGCGTTGCGCCCAACTCTTTGAGTTTGTTAATCACATGAGCAACAAGCGCTCGGCGAGCAGGAAGCATGTTTGCTTGCGCAAGAGGACGACTCGTAAATCCATGCTCGTCACTGATTGCAGTACGAAACGCTGGCACTCGGATTGCTTTCATTGGGTCAGAGATGCCCCCCTCGAGGATTAAACTGCCACCCATGACCACTGAATGATTGAGCCCGACTTCTTGAACGAGCTCAACTGCTTTAAGCACGGAAGGATTCTCGTTCAGCTCCTTCTTCCGAGATTTCTCCTTGGCTTCGTTCTCTTTGCTACCGAACTTTGCCCATGCTCTCATCTGGATTGACCGGAGGCGAGCATGACTCATTTCGTCGGTGCCACATATTGCTAGGCGTGACGGACATTCGCCGACAGGCAGACCAATATCCTTTCGTAGGATATATATTTCCACCTCTGACAACTCAACATCAGAAGTTTTTGCTTCGAATTCCGTTTCTGTCATAACCGCATTCCTTTCATTGTTGATTGTTTTACCAAAGAACTGTCGCCATTAAGGTTAGCATAGGATAGATACTCCGTCAAGCCGTTACGCCATTAAGTCCAAGCAAGCACCACTCTGTGTTGCTGTTGAGCCGTTTTCTGGGAGTTGAACGAGAAGGTGCTTGACAGGTGAGTAGAGAGGTGCTATACTGTAAGGTAGAAAACGCTGGTGGGCAAAAAGGCATTGTCGGAGACGCATCGCCAACATTTGCGCTGTCAGTTGTCTCCCTTCGGGAGACTACAGGTTTGTTGCTGTCCTTGTTCCAATCAGCAATCTGAAATAGGACAGACTCCTATTTTTGGAGGAGTTATGATTACTCTACCAAATGGGCAGAAAATATCTTGGTCCGAGTGGGTCCAGATAATCGCCGCCCATCTTCCGGCTACCGAGTAACCGGAATGGCTTCGCGGGAGATGTGCCATAAGAGACATCCCGCACCCCCACACTTGTCAGACAAGTGTGGGGGTTTTCATTTTCTTAATCTCGCCCTTATTTAAGGGGGAGTGCCGAGTCCGCGAGGCGATGGGGTGGTTTATTTCTTCTCTGCAATTTGTTTTTTAAGTAGCATAACCGCATCCGCAACCGAGAGCGACTGTTTGTTACCCTCGCGTGATTCAAGAGTTACAGAGTCGGCTTTTTCTTCTTGCTCACCAACCACAATCCAATAGGGGACTTTTTCCAATTTTACAGAGCGCACTTTCTTTCCGAGCGTTTCATTTGACTCGTCAAGTTCAGAGCGAATATCGTTTACAACAAGTTCTTTGTGCACTTTCTCTGCATACTGCAGAAACTTTTCGCCAACTGGGAGCACCTTCATCTGTACCGGCGAGAGCCAGAGAGGGAACGCGCCGTTGTATTTTTCTATAAGAAACGCAATAAGCCGCTCAAGCGCACCGACTGAGGAACGATGAATCACCACAGATTCTTTTTCCATACCGTCTTTGTCTGTATACACAAGCTTAAATCGCTTCGGCATCACGAAGTCGTATTGAACAGTAAAAGCGGTATTTTCCAAACCGCGTATATCTTTCATTTGCACATCAATCTTTGGTCCGTAAAACGCGGCTTCATTTTTCATTTCGCTAAACTTTTCCTTGCGTTTTTGTAAGACGCTTCGCAACACTTCCTCCGCCGCATCCCACGCGGCATCATCTTTGTAATATTTTTTGCTGTCCGCACGGTCTCCAAGCGAGAGACGGTACCAATAGTCCTCGCTTTTACGCAGACCAAATATGCCGGAAAAATAGTCAATGAGGTCAAGAACGCTCGCAACCTCGCTTTCCGCCTGCTCGCGGTTCGCGCATATAATATGCGCATCGGAAAGGCAGAAGCCGCGCACGCGTACAAGTCCTGACAACACGCCGGAAAGCTCGTAACGGTACATATTTGCAAACTCTGCGATGCGCATTGGTAGGTCGCGATAGGAACGCGGCTCAGAAAGATACAACTCAAAGTGATGCGGACACGCCATCGGGCGGAGCATAAACTCTTCGCCGTCTATGTCTATGGGAGCGTACATTGATTCTTTGTAGTACGGGTAATGCCCCGACTTTTTATATAAATCTATTTTTGCAATATCAGGCGTTGCGACATGGCTGTATCCGCGCCGTATTTCTTCGTCGGTGATAAACCGTTCAAGCTCGCGGCGCAGTACGGTTCCCTTTGGCGTCCATAATGGGAGCCCTTTGCCGACTGTGTCGGAAAACGAAAAAAGTCCGAGTTCTTTTCCAATAACCCGATGGTCTCGCGCAGACAGGTCTTCATCTGGTTTTTTGTCGTTCTTTTTCATATTGTTATCATACCATACGGCACCAGATGTCTAAATTGCAGACATCTGGTGCCGGAAATAACACAAATTAAACACTCATCATTTTCGCTTTCTCCGCCACCATACTAACTGTGTTGTTGCGGTTGGAGATGCGGCCTTTTATGGCGACGAGCGCGTCGGGCGAGAAGAGCGCTTTGTGTTCATTCCACACACGCGGGAAAACGACCACTTCAATAGAGCCGGAAAAGTCGGCTAGTTTGAGAAACGCCATAATTTCATTTTTCTTTGTGATAATTGTTTTCACTTCCTGTAAAATACCGGCAACTACGACCGTCATTCCCTCTTTGTATTCTTCTTTTGCCCGACGAATATTAACCTCGCGCTTTTCCAATACAGCGCGAAACTTATCTAATGGGTGCCCAGAGATGTAGAGCCCGAGCAATTCTTTTTCCCACGCGAGCTTTTCTTCTTGAATTGCCGGCGGCGAGTCCGCCAGTCGGACTCCAGCAGAAGCGGGAAGTGCGCTAAAAAGCGATGCGCCGGAATGTTCCGTACTTTCTTTGCCGTATTGTAACAGAAGTTCCATATTCGCAAACATCTGCCCGCGCTCTCCGAATTCATCCATCGCTCCGCTTTTAATAAGCGCTTCAAGTGCTTTTTTGTTTAGATTTCGGTCTTTAATTCGCTCCAGAAAATCGGAAAGATTTTTGAACTGACCGCGCGCCGCGCGCTCTGCAATGATGGACTGAGCAACCCCCTCGCCAAAGTTTTTAATGGTCGTAAGTCCGAAACGGATTTTGTCTTGTTCACTTGTTTTTTTTATTACCGTAAACCCGCCCATGCTTTCATTCACCGACGGCGGCAGTACGGAAATATTCATTCGCTTGCATTCCGTTACCGTCTCGCCGATTTTTTCCACATCTCCCGAATCCGCAGTGAGCACTGCGGACATATAAATTGCAGGGAAGTTCGCTTTCATATACGCGGTCTGATAGGCGACTTTGCCGTAACTCGCGGCATGCGCCTTGCCGAAACCATATGCGGCAAACGGTTCGATAAGGCTCCAGAGCTTGTCGGCTTTCTCCTTGGAAAGGCCATTTGTAATGAAACCTTTCAAAAGCTTTTCTTTTTGCGCTTCCATTTCTGCAGGAATTTTCTTTCCCATCGCCTTTCGGAGTTTGTCTACTTCAAGCCATGAATAGCCCGCGAGGTGAATAGCGGTAAGAAGCACATCATCTTGATAGGTAATCACGCCGTACGAATCCGCCAAAATACTTTGGAGCCGCGGGTCAAGGTAGGAAATGAGGCGCGGGTTGTGTTTGCGCTCAATGTATTGCGGAATTGTTTCCATGGGGCCCGGTCGGTATAGCGCAACCATTGCGTTTATGTCTTGAATCCTACTCGGTTTGAGTTCTTTCAGATACCGCGTCATCCCCGCGCCGTTCAGTTGGAAAAGCCCTTCGGTCTCTCCGCGCGCGAGCATCTCAAATGTTTTCTTATCATCCACTGGAATATTTTCTATATCAACAGTAACGCCTTCCAACTCCTTCGCGCGCGCCACCGCGTCTGCGAGGATGGACAGGTTTTTGATTCCGAGGAAATCAAACTTAAGAAGCCCCGCTTCTTCAACCGCATACATATCGTATTGAGTAATAAGTTTTCCACCTTTTGGGTCCAGTTGAAGCGGCGCATAGTCAGTGAGTGGAGTCGGTGAAATCACAACTCCTGCGGCATGTACCGAAATATGGCGCGCACACCCCTCAATCTTTTTCGCCATATCTATAATCTGTTTTGTTTCATCATCGCCCCCATATAACTTGGCGAGTTCAGGTACAAGCTCAAGCGCGCGCGCGATGGACATCGGGAATCCCTGCGAGCCGAAAGGGATAAGCTTCGCAATACGGTCGCCGGCTGTGTATTCAAACCCCATCGCGCGCGCGACATCGCGCACACTCCCGCGCGCCATCATCGTTCCGAAAGTTCCAATTTGCGCAACTTTGTCGGCGCCGTATTTTTGCTTCACATATTCAATCATTTCGTCGCGCCGATTGTCTGCAAAGTCCATATCAATATCGGGTGCGGACGGCCGTTCTGGGTTCAGGAATCGTTCAAACGGTAATTTGTATTCAAGCGGGTTGACATTGGTAATGCCTGCGAGAAAGGTCGCGAGCGAGCCGGCGACCGAGCCGCGGATGGTCGTTAGAATTCCACGCTCGTGTGCGAAATTGAGCAAGTCCGCAACCACAAGAAAGTATGGGGCGTATCCTTTTTTTGTAATAATATCTAGCTCATACGCGACGCGCTGTTCCGCTTCCTGTGTTTTAGGAATATTTCGGCGCGCGTACCCAGTTTCTACGGTCGTACGAAACGCTTCGTCGGGAGGAATGCCGTCTGTATCAATTTTCGGAAACACCCACTTACCGAGAGCGAGTTCCAGATTACATTCGTCTGCAACGCGCGAGGTTTCCGCGAGCGCGTCCGGAAATCTCGCAAATCGCGCCGCGACCTCATTGACAGAAGGGAAGTGATACTCCATCTCGTTATGCTCTTCGCGCTCTCCGAGAGCTCCGCCTGCGGACACAAGGAGCATTGTATCGCGCGCGGGCTTTTCATCCGGCTCAAGGTAAAACACTGGCTCTACTACAACGAGCGGAATATGTAGCGACTCCGAGAGTTCTTGTATGGCGGACAAGAGTTCTTTCGCGTCTTTAGTCGTCTTTTCGCTTCCGATACCAAGTCGCAAATCGCTTCCGAAAATACCTATAAGTTTTTCTAAAAATGCTTTTGCGCGCGCTGAATCTTTCATACGCAATGCCTGTGCAAGCTCGGACGCGCCAAAAGGTACGATTGCAATAAGCCCACCTTTGTATTGTTCAAGCAATTCTAAATCAACGCGCGGCTTGTAGTAAAACCCGTCAAGGTGCGACGCGGTAGAAATCTTTATAAGGTTTCGGTACCCATTTTCATTTTTCGCAAGGAGAATAAGCCGCGTACGCTTGTTGTCTATACCGCCGACTTTGTCGCGCCGCGTCCGCGCTGCAAGATAACAGTCAATGCCGAGAATCGGCTTAATGCCCTCGTTTTTACATTCTTTGTAAAACTCAATTGCGCCGTAGAGATTGCCGTTGTCGGTCAGAGCGAGCGCGCTCATTCCTTCTTTTTTCGCCTTCGCCACGAGTTCTGGTATTTTCGGCAGAGCAGAAAGGAGGGAGTAGTGCGAGTGGGCGTTGAGGAGGGTAAAGTTTGGGGGCATAAATAAGATTGTAGCATTTTTACATCCCCCCTCGCCTCATCGGCGAGTGCCCCCTTAAAAGGGGGATTGAGAAAAGTAAAACCGCAGACATCGCTGTCTGCGGTTTTGGTGAAGCGTACAGCTTACAAAGTTGCCTCAAGTAACACATGGATCTTAACGCAATTAACGATCAACAAAAACCCGTCCGTGTGTAGGCTAATCTGTCCATTATTTGCCGCGGCATGCTCTTGGTTCCACAACTCCACCAGTTTCTCGGGTTCAAAACCGCGATTCCGAAAAAATTCTGTAAGGACTCGAAACTGCTCTCTGCTGTGCATGTCGCAACTGCAAATCTGCCGTTGGAGGCGAATGTGTAATCCCTCGTAGTCGGTGCCGTCAATCTGTCCGGCTTCAGCCAAATCCTTTACCAACTTGGCGTAGGAAACTACAACACCATCATTCTGCATGGATTCAACCATGCTTTCGGCCGATTTCTTTTCCCATTCAAGATGGTCCACGACCTCCTGTAGATGTTTTTGATGCGCTTTCACACTCCGAACAATCTGAACATTCTTCATCCACTCGCTTATTGTGTTTTTCATACACTTCTTTCTGTAGAGTTCTGTCTTTTTGTTAGGATCATCTAGCGTTTTGAGGTGCTAGTGTCTATGTACAGTATAGCATATCCACATATATTGTCAAGCATTTGCAGAATATAAATCCAACATACACATCTACCGTACAAAATCTCCCCTTGAGGGGAGTACTCCGCCAGCAGGCGGAGGGAGGGATGTTTTTCTCTACATCCCCCGCCTCGTCAAACCTCGGCACCCCCCTCAAGGGGGGAATTATGAGGAGAAGTTTTTGATGCGAATGAGCACACTCCCAATATCTTTCTCAACTTCAGATGTTCGGAAACGCAGAAAAGAAACGCCCAATGACTCAATTTCGCGCTGTCTGAATGTGTCTTCTTTTCGTGTTGTTTGATGAATCGCGCCGTCAATTTCTATTGCAAGCTTAATTTCTTTGCAGTAAAAATCAACAATGTAATTATGAATGGGAAATTGGCGATAGAATTGTAAACCATTTAATTTTTTCTTTTTAAGTTGATTCCACAGCAATACTTCGGACAGCGTGCTTACCGTTCTCATCGCTCGCGCCCTTTGTGTCAGTTTTTTATTGTAGGGTAGGCGAGAGTGCATATACACAATTATACATCCGCCTCATTAAATCTCCCCTTGAGGGGAGTACCCGAGCGGAGCGAGGGGGAGAGATGTTGTTTCTTACATCCCCCCAACCCCCCTTAAAAGGTGGAGCTTCGGAAAATCCTCCCTTGAGGGAGGTGTCTCCCGTAGGGAGACGGAGGATGTTCTGAATGGATGTTAAAATACCTCAATGCGCACAGAGTACATCATCGGCATAGATGAAGTCGGACGCGGACCGTTGGCGGGACCTTTGTGTATCGGAGCGTGTGCGGTGGAAGCGGGTAAGATGCGAGTATGTCGCTGCGCGTTCGCGGGTGTGAAGGACTGTAAACAACTCTCACCAACACAGCGCGACGAATGGTTTACGGTGATGCAAGAAAATGAAAGCGGGGGAATGGTTCAATATGCGACAGCGTTCGTGGGGCATCGGACTATAGACAAGAAAGGGATGGCGCGCGCGCTTCGCGTTGGAATATACAGAGTGCTTAAAAAATTAAACATAGAACCGAATGCATGCCTCGTGCTTCTAGACGGCGGGTTGAAAGCTCCGGCGCACTTTACAAAACAAAAAACAATAGTTCGCGGAGACGAAAAGGAACTGCTGATTGCGCTCGCTTCCATTGCCGCAAAAGTATGCCGCGACTGCAGAATGGTACGACTTGCAAAACAATTCCCTCAGTACGGTTTTGATATTCACAAAGGGTACGGCACAAAATTGCACTATGAAATGCTCCGCCTGCACGGTCTTTCTCCAATCCACCGCCAGTCGTTTATTCACATTTAGCAATTAAGATACGATCGTATCTTAATAACAAAATATAGACAGAAATAGGTATTTATGATAAGATGATTCTTGGATTTTGGTTCCGTTAAGTGTAGTCGAGTTTTCTTACGCCGAGTTTGGTATCCTGCGGAGCCCCGACAACCAAGTTGTCGGGGCTTTTTTGTATAACACAACGACTCACTTACACATATTTGACACCAAATCAACACTATGCTAACCTTTTTTATAGATGGCAACTTGAGTTGCTGTTTAGCGTTTGGAGGCGATTTTTATATTGCTAAACAACGCTCTTCGTCAACTAAACCACAGAGGCAAAAACGCCTATCCCAACTGAAATATGGAGGGGTAAAGTGCAGAAAGAAGATACGGTATGAAAGAAACGATTATCACGACAGCGGTTTCGGCAGAGTTTTTGAGATTCCATCTCAAGAATCTCTCTCCGGGAATGTTGCAGAATCCGGGCAACGACCCCGACTTCTTGGACACGGTCTTGAGGCAGAGACAGCAGAGCCAGAAGCGCACCGATTGGAGCGTGCAGGAAGAATCCGGCACCAAGCTCTACCGCTCTGAAAGCGGTACGAACGGCTCACCGGCGAAAATGGGCTTCCCGATGCAAAACATGATTGCGTGCCTTGTCGGAGCCGGACGATATGTAAAATCCGGCAAGAATCAGATTTCTACGGCGAAGTCCACTACTCTTTTTGAGTTTTTGGACTTTCCCGAGGATTTCTGCGTCTTCAAAGACACCGACAAGGACGGCAACATTCCGTTCTACAGCCTCCTCGCAAAGGGCAATCTGGACTCCGGCGGAAAGAAAGTCGCTGTGGCGATTACGCGCCCGCGCATCCCACATTGGGAGACCTCGTTCACCGTCCGGCTTGATACGAAACGAGGCATAGGCCGCGACACGGTGGTCGCACTCGTCGAGACCGCCGGCAGGAAAATCGGTCTCTGCGACTGGAACCCAATTCACCGCGGCCGCTTCGGCAGATTCGTCATCAGCAAGATGGAAATTTTGCCGGTGAAGGACGCCAAGGTGGAGATTTCGGTCGTTGAGTACGACCTCTCTGACGCGCCCGCGGACCTCCGCGAACTCGCGGGGGTGTAAAACCTTCCAGGTCACGCTCGTCGGAGTTGAGCAAACCTGACTTGTTCAGAATATTGTTGGCATCGGTCGCGTTGAGTTCGGAGCGGCTGGTGATTCTTTCATCCTCCGCTATAACTTATCGGGCTTCGCGGGGTTTCGCACAGTTACCTCCAGTTCCGCAGCGCGTAGTTAGGTTTGGTCTTCTGTTGTTGCGTCCGGAGCCGTCCCAGTTTAAAATTGGGGCGGCTTTTTTCATACCTGTGTTAAAATAGTTTTGTGAAAAAGATCATCCCAAAAGAAAGGATACTGAGCTGGTTCTCGGAGTGGGCAACGCTCAAACCACGCATTCATTTTGCAGAGACGGAAGTATATTTCAGAGAGCGACAGATTTGGTGGGCGAGTATCGGGCACAACATTGGAAGCGAGGAGAATGGAAAACACGGTAATTTTGAACGGCCTGTCATCATTTTCAAAAAGTTTAACCCGCAAACATTTTTAGCGATTCCCATTTCAACGAAAGCAAAAGAAGGAGCATACCGACTTTTATTTAAAAACAACGGGGAACGATTTATCGCAAATCTATCGCAAATGCGCGTCCTGAGCAGTAAGCGGCTTTTGCGCTTTGTTGGATTGATGCCGCCAATAGATTTCGCACAGTTGCGAGAAATACATCGTGACATAGCATAAAAACGGCACCCCGATTTTCATCGGGGTGCCTCGGAACTCCTTTCGGAGTCAAAGTGTATGTTTAGTATATACGGCTGATTTTTCTGCGCAAGATTGACAGCATATTTAATATATGCTTGAATGAACTCCGTAGTTCTGCGGGCTTACGCTCAGTGTCGCCACGCTCGGTTCCGGTTCAGTCCTGTCTGGAGCGGCTCTTGATTCGTCTTGAGCCGCTTTTTCTTGACTTAAATTATCTATTATGCTTATATAGTAACTGGGAAATCGGTTGTTTGACAACCAAAAAGAAAGGTTAATATGCAACATCATTGGCTCAGCTGGGACGAGCTAAAGTCCCAATTCCCGAAAGACGGGATATATAGTGGCGGTATGCGTTCGGAACAAGAATCATCACTCCGCTTCATAGCGGGACACGGTTCGTCCGTGCATGAACTCTGGACGGGGGTCGGCAAGACAGAAATTGCAACAACACTTGCAAAGACGGCGGCGAAGCACTTTCAGAAGTGCGTGGTAACGGTTCCAACCAAGACCATTGCCGACCAGTACCGCGAACGGTTTCCCGATGTCTTTACAGTTGCGTTTGGGCGAAGCGACTTCCTGTGCTTTCTCTATGAACGGGATAAGACAAACCTGACGCGCGAGTCCAAAACGAAGTTCACTGCGGACGAGATTCCGCACACCATCTGCCGAGTATGTCCGCATTTCGTGGACCAGGAAACCGGCAAAGTGCAGGAGAAAGGTGCGCTCGCGTGCCCCTACTATCTGCAAAATCATCAAGCGAAGGTATCACGCAAGCCGGTCTTGACGACCTTTGCGTTCTACCTCTTCAAACGGCTATTCTCAAAGGACTTTCCTGAGCCCGACCTTCTCGTCATTGACGAGGGGCATCGCGTGCCGGAGCTCGTGCGCTCGGCGTTGTCGTACGACATTACCGATTGGCACTTGGAACAGGCAATCTCCATTTTAGAAAAAGTGGAAGAGCATGAAACTGCCGCGGCGCTTGAGCATTTTCGCAAGAGAATGATTGAGATTGTCCGCAAGAAACACCGCATCCTTTTGGATGCTGAGGAAATAAGCGCGCTTATCAAGATACTGGAAACGATAGACGGGGGCGCATTGTCGCGCTCCATCGCAAAAGCGATTAAAAGCGATGCGATTGAAGCGGAAGATAATCTGGAGATTTTCAAGAAGGTGGAAGGTGTGGCGCTTAACTTGCGCCGCTACATCCGCTCTCTTGAGTTCTCACTTCCGCTCGCGAACCGCGGCGCGCTCGCGTACACATACGCGTACCATGAGAAAGAAGAGACGAAAGATAAGCGGGTAATCAACAAACTTGTGGTCTGCTCGCATTATGTCGCGGCGCTCGTGAAGAAGTGCCTGCTTGGGAAGACGACGGTTGCGCTATCCGCCACGATAGGGGACAGCGAAATCTTCGGGCAGGAATCGGGAATTCAATTTCCGTTCTTGTCGCTCCCGCCGTCGTTTCCGCCAGAGAATACCGCCGTCTATATGCCTACCGACACGCCGAACCTTGCGTTCAAAGAACAGAAGCATGGTACGGTTACGAATGTGATGCGTAGGATGGCGCGGGCAACGAAAAAACTAGCGAGACAGGGAATCCATTCACTCCATGTGGTGGTTGCAAACAAAGAGCGGGAGAAACTCGTCGCTCTTATGGAAGAAGAGGGAGTGAAAGCGGTTTCGTACGGCAACGGCGTTACCGCGCGCGAAGCCGCGCTCCGTTTCAGGGAAGGAGAGGGGGATTGTCTAGTCGGCACATCGGCAAACTTCAGCGAAGGTATTGATTTGCCGAAGCAGATTGCACCCGCAATCTTTGCTCTCCGACCTCCATATATGCCTATGTACGAGCCGCGGAGTATGTTTGAAGAACAGCGATACGGTTCGCGGCGATGGGCAATATGGAATTGGCGCGTTCAGCTCTTCGTGCTTCAAGTGCGGGGGCGAAATATACGGCGCGTAGACGACTTGGGCGTCGTCTTCTTCATCTCCCAGCAGTTCCGGCGCATTGTCTTTTCCGCACTGCCGAAAACGCTTCAGGTTGCCTACAAAGGCGACTTGACGCTTGACCAGTGCGTGAAGGAGGCGCTCGCGTTGGTGAGATAGTTATATTCTATCGGGCACTGTATAGTAATCTGCAGTTCTATTAAGTGCTGTGTTGTAATGTACGGAGCGGCGAGTGAGAAATCACCCGCCGCTTTTTTGTTGATTTGACTATTTCGTATACCCTGTGTTATACTAGAAAACAGAGTTGAAAGGTCGTCCGTGTGGACGAGGCACCTTGAGACGCACAAAAACATTCATCCCGTTAGAAGCCCGCAACTTCGTTGCGGCAGGAATCAAAGATTCCTTGCTTCTAACGGGATTCAACCCGAGAGGGAAAAATGAATACAACACAAGGACGACCAAACAGTGCGAATAGCGTAAAGATTACGCATTCCGCGGTGTTGGTTTTCTACGAAGCAATGGGGGTGGGAGAAATCCGCTTTCTGGCATTTCAGTATACAATACAAAAAAACTGTAACCCTTGGACAACCTACAAGTTTCCAACGGAGACGGGTATTGAGGGGGAGACCCCAGAGCAAACCGCCATCAGCGGTGCACATCAGGAAATTCCAGAAAACCCAAGTGATTTCGGTTTTTGTTTTGCACAAGAAAAACCGATTTATGTGCAAAAATGCGACGGCGACCCGGAGAAAGGGGGTGGAATTCACGAGAAGATTGTGTTTCTGCTTTCTGACCTCCGCGGCGAGTTGCGAAAAACTGCGAAAATTGAAAAGGGTAAACACGGGCGTGGAGACGAGACACTGAGTCCTCCGCGCTGGTACGAAGCCGCAGAACTGTTTGAACTTATGGAAGAGCGCGGTGTGCTTTTCCATAGGATTGCTCTATTGCGGGCGCTTGCTGTCCTTGCAAAAGACAGTGCGGTGTGCAAACGGTATGCGGGTATCATTTCCGATGCCAGGTATCAGCAATACCTTTCAGATTGAGGATTTGGTTTGGTCACGGCGCGTCCACGACAGTATGTCGGGACGCGCCTTTTCTTTTATTTTATAATTTGCTATACTGTTTACATATGGTAGTCCGAATGCGTTCAACAAAAGGCCGTCGCGACCAAAGGCGCGCGCACCACAAGCTTTGTGCGCAAGCACTTTCGCCCTGTCCCGAATGCAAGGCACTGAAAATGATGCATACGGCATGCGCCAATTGCGGGAAGTATAGGGGAAGAACAGTTGTTAATGTAGTTGAAAAATCAAAAAAACAAAAAGCAAAGTAAAGTTTCTTGATAATTATGGCAAACAGGCACCTTGGCAGGTCAATAGCGCTCCAATCCCTCTTTGAGTGGGATTTCCGCACGCTTCCAGAAAAGGCGCTTGCGGAGATAGAAGCGCGCAACATCGCAGAGTTTGCGCCGGGCATAGAAGACAACTCCTTTGTACACACACTCATAAACGGCGCGCTGAAAAAGCGCAAAGAAATTGACAATATTATCGGCAAGGCGGCGCCTGAATGGCCGATTGAACGAATATCATATTTAGACCGCAATGTCTTGCGGCTCGGGCTTTACGAACTTTTATTTGCAGACCGCAAAGAAGTGCCGGCAAAAGTTGCGATTAACGAAGCGATAGAACTTGCGAAAACATACGGCGGGGACGCTAGCGGCAGGTTTGTAAATGGTGTACTCGGCTCCGTGTACCGCGAGCTTGGCGAGCCGGGAAAAGCCGACGCTCCGAAACGCAAAAAGCGCCCCGCAGATGTGCCATACGAAAAGATGCCTATTCAGAAATTGGGTGGCGCGGTAGTGTACGCAAAAGCCGAAGGCGATACTTACATCGCTCTGGTGCACGACATTTTCGGGCACTGGACGCTTTCCAAAGGCAAAATAGGAGACACTCCCGACATCGCGAGCGAGAGCGTTGAAACGGGAACTGTTCGCGAAATTAAAGAAGAACTCGGTTTGGATATTACAATAAAAGAGCCGATCGGTTTTAACGAATACATTGCGTCCGACCCCGAAAAGGGCAAGATTCGCAAACAGGTGCATTATTTCCTAGGCGAGTCGGCGTTCACGCCGCTAACGCTAGGCACTTCGGGCGGGCTGGACGATGCACAGTGGTTTAAGCTAAAAGATATAGTCAATCTTAATTTTTACCCCGACACTTTGCCGATTGTAACAAAAGCCGTAAATATTTTATTAAAGAAATGAATTTTGATTCTTTTGAGAAAAAGATAGGCATAGATTTCGCAGATAAGGGCTTACTTAAGACCGCCTTCACGCACCGCTCGTATCTAAACGAAAACAAGAAACTCAAGACCGAACACAACGAGCGGTTGGAATTTCTCGGAGACGCGGTGCTTGAGCTTTTGACGACGGAGTTTTTGTTTAAGAAATATCCGCACAAAAACGAGGGCGATATGACCTTGTACCGCTCGGCGCTTGTGAATGCAGTAACACTTGCAGGCGTTGCGGAACGGCTTGGTATGAACGATTATATGCTCCTTTCCAAAGGCGAGGCGAAGGATACGGGTCGCGCGCGCGAGGTTATCCTCGCAAACGCGATTGAAGCACTCATCGGCGCGCTGTACTTGGATGGCGGATACGCGAAAGTGGGCGACTTCGTGTCGCGATTTGTACTCCCTTTGACCGACAGCATTGTGGCGGAAGGGAAGTGGATGGATGCAAAAAGCAAGTTTCAAGAAAAGGCGCAAGAAATCGCTAGCGTCACGCCTTCGTACGAAACGGTGCGCGAGACGGGTCCCGACCACGACAAACACTTCACTGTTGCGGTATTTCTCGGGCGCGAAAAAGCGGCGGAAGGGGAAGGTAAGTCAAAACAAGAAGCGGAGCAAGACGCCGCCGCCAATGCGCTGGAAGCAAAGAGGTGGAAATAAAACCATTGACAAGTGCATATTGACAATGCTATAATATATAGTACCGGGGTCGGGAAGCGCCCGCGCCTACGGTCGTTAGATTTAACTGATTTGAGTGAACATTATGATTGAAACATTGAACGGACTTTTACTTTTTCTTTCTGTCTTTAACACCGCACCCGCCATCGCCGCAACTGAAGTTGCCCCGATGGTTCCGGTCGCGAATAATCCGATAACGCTTGAGGAGTATGTCCGCGATTATTTCGCGGACAATCCGGCGCTTGCGGAGGTTGCAAAGTGCGAGTCGCGTTTCCGCCACTTTGACAGAAATGGAGTGCTTCGCGGCGACTACGACTATAATGATGTCGGCGTGATGCAAATCAACGAACGGTATCACGCAGAGCGCGCGAAGAAGCTTGGGTTGGACATTAAGACACTTGAAGGCAACTTATCGTACGCCAAATGGCTTTACGAAAAGGAAGGCCTTCAGCCGTGGGCTTCGTCCGGCAAATGCTGGAAAGCAGGCGCCACGCTCGCAGTCGCTCAAAGCCAGAAAGTAAAAGAGTAAAAGTTATTAGCAACCCCCTCACTTGTCCGACAAGTGAGGGGGTTTGCTTTATGATAGTTCCTCTACTCCGTGAAATTTTTTATGTATTTCACGCAGACGCTTGGAAGTCACATGTGTATACACTTGCGTCGTTGCGATATTACGATGTCCGAGAAACTCCTGCACCATACGCAAATCCACACCCTTGTTTAGCAAATCGGTTGCGAAAGAGTGCCGTAAAGTGTGCGGAGTCGCCAAAAATCCAATGCCGGCAATTTTTGAGCATTTTTCTACAACGAGCTCTACGCCGCGCACAGAGATGCGCCGCGAGTCCTTCTTTGGCCCCCTGAAGTTTATAAACAGCGCCTCATCATCGTCGGTGCGACTTGCGAGATATTTCTTGAGCCAATACAACGCGCGGTCGGAGAAATAGACGACGCGTGGGTGCCCGCCCTTACCGACGACGCTCAATTCAAAGTCGGTCTTGTGCAAAGCGCTCTGCAACTGCTTCACATTGAGCGCAACAAGCTCCGCGACGCGCAGTCCGGTGCTGAAAAGCGTTTCAATTAGCGCGCGGTCGCGGAGCCCCGCATTGATTTTAGTATCGGGCGCGGCAAGGAACTTCCGCAGGTTTTCAATGTCTAAGAATTTTATATGCCGCTCCGCGCTCCGGTCTTTCGGAAGCTTAATTTTTTCGGTCGGGAGGGTAGGGATGTTCTTTTCGTGGAAATACGCGAGTAACGAGCGCAGGGCTATCAGATAGCGTATTTGGGTGGACTGGTGGAGGTTCGGCGACGCGTGACGCACCTTGTTGGGGCGCCGCGATAGCCAAATGCGATATTTGGAGATATGGTCCTCAGTGAGCTTTTCAGGCGATAGATTTTCTAATCTGTGTTCCGCGAGCCACCCGAAAAACTTTTGTACAAACCGCGAATAATTCTTCACAGAGTTTATGGAAAGCCCTTTTTCAACTTCGCAGTATTCCAGAAAATCGTTCAAATGTTGGGTAAGTGGTTTTTGCATAGTATATGTGGATTAACATACATTATACGAAGTATAGCATATGAAGAAACACTTCGCAGAAAGCAAATTTGCTTTCTACTTCGTGTTCCAACTACTTTGATGGCAAGAGGTCTTTCAACCAGTTCCAAGCCCTTACGACAATGTCCCAAACATAGGCGAGGTTGTCGCGCACCGCAGGCGATGCAATAATGTCGCGCAGGTTGTACCCGAAGTATCCGAGTATTACTAGCGCCACCACAATAAGCAAAACCGCCTTCACCAATCCCCTATCGGTACTTAATTTTCTCATAACAAGGATTATACCACAAAATAAATACGGCTATTGCTGTCTTTCTATAAGTGTTTCAACAGCGCGTTTTGCTTCTTCCAAGAGTTCCTTTGCTTTTTTGCGCGCTTCGTGCGATTTTCGCACCAACTTGGCAATTTCTTGTTGGGTTGGTTTGGGTAAAATCGGAATAAGCATACTTTTTACTTGCTCCGGTTTCCAATGCTTAATTATAGAACCACCCGCATCCCGTTCAACTTGCGATTGTCCAATTTTAGAGTTTATACATAGTGTAAGATATTCCGATTCAACATCCTCGTTTATTTTAACTCGCAACACGCCACCAGAAATCACTCCCTCAATTGACTCTTTCACCGCATATGCAATACCGGGACTTGCGTCTTTTGTAAGAAGAATCTCACCGACTTTTGGTTGATAATTCTTTTTTAATTTTTGATACAGATCATTTTTGAGATATTTCTGGTCTTTTTCGGTAATACCATCTTTTGAGACGGAGCTCACGCGAATAAACAGTTTACCATCCTCTTGGTACGCTTCGCTCCCAGGTTCAAAACCTTTTTTGAGCGTGGCAATTTCGCCAAGTGTTATTCCTTTATTCTCACGAATTAGAGAATAGATTTTCCGGTACTTCAGCTGAAAATATTCCGCATCCATTCGGCATGATTCTTTGAGTTCCGAGAAATTCACGGCAGTGTATAAACTCTGCTCCTCTGTGAAATCTTTTAATCCTAATTCTTCCAAAAGCAAATTTTCCGCTTGGGAATATAAGATTTCGCTTTGTATTCTTGCTCGTTCAATTTCAATGCATCGCTTTTCTATATCTTTTTGTTGATGTTCCGAGATAACCGGTATTTTGATTTCTTTAATGTTTGGGATGTTCAGATTCGGCTGTGCTGCGCCGGTCTGTGATCTTAATGTCTGTAAAAATCCATATCTTGTGTTTAAGAAAACCGAAGCGAAAAAAGGATTTACTTTGTCAAAACGAATTCGTATCGTGTATGAACCAAAAGTTGACCCCTCCAGTCGTGGATAAATTACACTGACTAAACCAGTGTTTGCTCCACTTCTTACAATAAGACAATCTCCAGCGTGTAAGAAATAATCACTTGGAACTTTTTTGTTAGATATTTTGAGCACTTCGCCATCAACCCAAAAATTAGTTGTATTCATTGCGCGAATAAAGTTTATTCCTTCGTCTAGATAGTCGGGCTCAACATACAATCCGTAACGAATATCTGACGCAAGGGTTTTTATTGCGCGTGCATTTTTAAGTTTTGATGTAATATCCAAATACTCCGGCTGGTAGTATTCCGCATCCAGTCGCTTCGCGCCCTCAAGTTCCGATTTTTTGATTATTGAGAAAACAGCCATATGTTTTTTGTTATCCACACTCCCTTGCTTTTTTATAAGTCCGTATGTTACACTTTTTACATGAAAAGCCGGGGAGCGAGCGAAAGCCGCGATCCGGCTTTTCTCCTTTATGGAATCACCAAAAATGGTTCTAGACCAGCAAAAAACCGAGCCTTTTTAGGTCCGGCATATTGTGGCACTTTAAAAATCGACCTATTAAACGCTCGCAGTATCATCTGTTCATATATACCACCGGAAATCTTTTGTTTTGCTTTTTGTTGATATTTCAGCTGTGCAGCATAACAAAACAAGTCAGCGATTTGTTCTTCAATATCATTATTGTGTTTTGTGACAAATGAAATTGATGTGAGCAATGTTTGTATCTTTTGATAATCAATTTTTATGCTTTCAATACCGGATGCGAGAAAATATCCAACAGCTTGCAAAAGATAAATATCTTTTGTAGCGGTTGCTGATTCAATGATAATTTCTCCTTTCGAATTAGTGGCTAAAAGGGCAAGTAAAAAGTTCCGGACAAGATGCAGGGTTGTATCTTTATATACTTTTACTTCGTTCCATCCAGCATTTTTTGCTTTTGCTTTATCCACAACAACGAATAACATTTTAAATTTCTGGTCTGCAAGAAAACTCTCAAGGTCGGCAAGAAACTGTTTAGACAATGTTTCGTCTTTCAGTATTGAAAAAGCTCCATCCCGCCTTCCTATTTCTCGCGAATGAAACATGATATTGGTCTTATTCCAGTACTTAAATTTAATTTGGTCGGCGCGAATTTTTACATCCTGACAATCTGATTTCTTTATCACGCAACCTGATAAAATATAAATATCGGAAGTTAGGTCGAGCGGATTCCCAGTACCCGATTCGTCAATAAATAATTTTATGGATTCTTGTGGAAGAATTGGCTGTGTAATCATATAATCAGAAGTTTAATTTTTGCTCCTTTGCAAACTTGATAAACCCGTCGGCGATGTTGTCTAGGTCGTGGTCAAGGACTTTGCGAAACTTTGCGTCGTGCACCGCCTTCCCGCTTGCGTCCTTTTTGTACATATAGTCGCCGGAGTTGTCCTTGCCCGCCTTTTTTGATACAGCCATGAAAATAGGATAATCGGCTTGCGGCTCCCCCGCCTCTCCCCACCATTTCTGCAAAAAAATGACGCTTGTTTTCGTACCTGTGTGCGGCTTAAAGGTGTTGCCGTGAAGCCCAACCACCGCAAGAATCCGCGCTTTATCAAACAAGTACTCGCGCACATACTCCATATTGGTATTGTTAAGCACGCCCTGAGGCAAGACAATCGCCATGCGCCCGCCGGGGCGGAGCATATCCAGTGTGCGTTCTATAAAAAGAATGTGCCGTTCAATTTTATTAACCAACTTCCCTTTCTTTTTGCCGAAAAAGTACTGGCGCAACATCCCTTGGTCTTTAATCTCTCCAGCAAACGGGGGGTTCGTGAGCAAAACATCAAAATCCATACAGTGAAATGTTTTTCTATTTTCGGTATTGTCAGCGGTGCTCCCCATATTGTGCAGGCGTTTTTGGAGCTCACCTCGCGAAATTGAAAGTTGGCTTTCATCGCCCTGCCACTCTCTAGGGTCAAGCGAGTTGAGCTTAAACAAGTGCGAGCGGCCGTCTCCTGCAATAAGCATAAGCGCGCGGGAGACCTTTGATATTTCTTCCGCAAAGTCAATGCCCCAGATATATTCTTTTGCATATTCGCGCATAGATTCCTCGCTACCGTTCAGATGTCGGTCTTTAACGGAATACATCGCGCTGATAAGAAATCCGCCGGAGCCCGCCGCCGGGTCTATGATATATTCCTTCGGCTTCGGGTTAAGCATTCTGACCGCCATATTAATAACATGGCGCGGCGTGAAGTATTGCCCCTTTTTCCCCTTCGCCACTTCGGGGATGAGATACTCAAACGCTTCGTCAATAATAGAAAGGTCGGAGCCGAACAAACGAGTGCGTTCCAGCTCGCCCACGACGATTGAGAGATGTTCTTGCGAGAGATTTATATTTTCCTGCTCGTAAAAAGTGCCGGGCCATTTCTTAATCGCGCTCTTAAATAAATCGTTGATGACCGCGTATGTTTTGGACGGGTCGCGATATTTACGAAAATGCACTTCGTGTTCGGAACGGCTTAATTTTGCTTCGTGTTCGTCGTACATCTTTGCATAAATAAGCTTGAACACTTCCGTAAAAACATCTACACCAGCATTTGCAAGCACCAGTTCTTCCATTGAATCAACAACATCTTTGAGATTTTCTTTTGTGGAAGTATATTCAAAATAGGTGCGTTTTGTTTCAAAAAGGTCGTCAATGGTTTGGTTTGCTTGCGGCAAATCCGGCAAGGTATCGTCAAACTCTTTCGGATAAGGGCGGTACAAAATGACGCGCTTTGCGCCGTTTGACCATAATCCGATTTCTGAACCTTCAGCGTTGAGATAACTCTTTAATTGCTCAATACCCTTACTCTCGGTTGGGCTTTTTACTTCTATGAGAATATAGGGTGTAACATTATCTTTCTTATTCACCACGATATCTACCGCCTTATCGTGTATCTCACGGCCGAATTGCACCGAGTGTTCAATATGTATGCGCGTAATGGGATATCCATATTGCTTTATCAACTTATATATCCACAATTGGCGGACTATTTCTTCCGGTTTGCCGTGTTGTTTTTTGTCGTCCCATACAAAGCGATTTTTGCCGCCCGATAAGTCCTTAATATAAAAACGATTTGGCTCGTCTTCTGTAATTTCTAGCGAAGTATAAACATCAATACCATCAAACCCCTTGAGTCCGTAAACAGTTTCGCCGCTTCCGAATATCTTTTCTATCACTTCTTTTGTTTTGTTTTGTTTTTTAGTCGGCATATTATTTTATCGCTTTCCAATAATCGCTTTTTAACACAGAAATAACTTTCCCTTTTAACTCAACTTCGTCCGTGCATAGAATATTCTTGTATTTTGGATTTTCCGGTTTGAGAAATACATAAGGTGGCTTATCATCTGAAACGAATCTCTTAATAGTGCCTTCGCTGCCAATTTGAGCATATACAATTTCACCTGACACGAACTCTTTTTTTGTTTGCACCAGCACCGTGTCGCCGTCGTCTATGCCTGCGTTTATCATAGAATCACCGGATATGCGTAACATAAAAATATCCTCTTGTAGCCGCTCAACTTTCTCATCGCCGTGCGAAACGGTGCGCCACTCGCCGCTAACTTCAATCGCTTCAATCGGTGCGCCAGCGCTAGTAACCCCCATAAAAGGGGTCAGCGCGGGCGCGCCAAGTGCTTTATAGCCAAGCGGGAGTATTGCTATATTTCGTGCGCCTGCTTCATTGCGCCGCACAAAACCGCCCTTCTTTAATTTATCAAGTAAGTCAAGAATTGATTGGTTAGACGACACGCCGAGCCGCTCGCGCATTTCTGCGACAGAAGGCGGATACCCCTCATTTTTAATGTACTCATAAATGATAAACAACAACTCTTTTTGCCTTGTTGTTATTGCATCTTTCATCTAAAACAGCATACCCGACTATATATTCAATGACAAATCAAAACTGTGGATAACCACCATCATAAATACGAAAGCGGGTTGAGGTAGGCGTTTGGGTTGGCGGCGGGGAGGATGTAATTGCGCCCGCACACACGGCTTGGGCGCGTGGCGATGGAAACGCCCTGTGTTGCAAAAACGGTGAGGTGCAAATGCGGACCTGTCGCGTAGCCAGTTACACCGCTGTAGCCGATAACTTCGCCTGTGGAAACACTCTGCCCTTCCGATACACGGATGAGCGATAGATGCGCGTAGAGCGTTGAGAGACCGTTGCCGTGTTCAATCAAAATCCATTTGCCGTACGACGCGCCCGCGCAGGTCTTGTCTGTGTCCCCCACTCCCTTAACGACGCCGCTCAAAGAGGATTTGACGGGCGTGCCTATGCTTGCGCGAAAATCAATTCCGTTGTGTCCGCTTCCGTTGTACGCGCCGCTTTTTGCAAACGCAGTGTTGCCAAAATATTGCGTAATCTTCACATTGTTCAACGGCCATTTCAGAACGCCTGAGCCGGACTGCGGGAGCCGCGACGGGTCTAGTTCAAATTTCAACTGCAATTCATATTCCAGAAGCTCCTGTGCGAACGACTCGCGCAGAGCGAGGCGCGCGTCCAAGAGTTTCTGATAATTAACTTCTTTATTTTTGGTTTGATTAAGAAACGACTGTTGTTCCGCGCGCTGGCCGTCGGCAATGCGCTTGCGGTCCGCTAGCTCGCCCTTGAGCGCGGTAAGTTCTTTTCGCTTCGCGTCAAGTTTTTCTCGGTCGCTCTCAAGCCCCGCTTTTAATTCTTTTACTGAACGAACGCGCTCTGCGAGGCGCGCTTGCACAACGCGGAGCGCGTCCGCCTCGCGCCACGCGCCCGAAAATCCGTTTTCGTTCAAGAAAATCTCCGCCATACTAGAGCGGCCGTTTTCGGCAAGAATGCGCAGGGTCTTTTCCATTCCCGCACTTCCGCGCCCAATGCTTACCTGCTGGACGGCTATATTTTCGGTGAGTGAATCAATAGACAGCGTAGCGGCGCTAATTTTGCTTTCCGTTGCTGTAATTTCCGCAAGAAGTTTTCGCCGCGTTATATCCAGCTCGGAAATAGCATTTTTGAGGGAATTTGCTTCGCCGCCGAGCTTGTCCAACTCGCCCTGATACGCAGCAATTTCTTTTTCCAGCGCGGCAATCTGCTGATTGCGCTCACTAATTTTGTACTGCAAATCGGAAATGTCTGCAGAGGCAACGCCGACTGCTATAAAGAGCGCGAGAAAAAGCGTAATTGAAAAAACCCGTCTCATTCCCCTATCATATCTTTTTTCTTTGTGTAATGCTTGTTCAGCCAATTGAGCTTGTTTGCATCCAGCACTGCACCGCCTTTTTGCACTCGTTCTAGTTGAAATTGCGCCACAAGGTCTGCAAACGAGAGCACTTCGCTCGCATCGCTTGCAGAAGGGTGCCAGCCGAGTAACGCGAGGAAATTTATAATTGCTTCCGGAGTGTAACCGAGCGCACGGTAGTGCGCGAGCGACACGGCTTCGCCGTGTTTTCGTTTTGAGAGTTTGCTTCGGTCTTTTGCTAATATAAGCGGAATGTGCGCGTATATTGGGCGTGAAAAACCAAGCACTTCTTGAATTAAAATCTGCCTCGGCGTGTTGGAAATATGGTCTTCGCCGCGAATGATATGCGTGATTCCCATCTCAAAATCGTCAACAACAACGGCAAGATGAAATAATGGTTCGGTTACTGATTTAGCGATGACAAAGTCCTTGAGTTCGGTGGTGTCAAAAGACACCTCGCCGCGAACCATATCGCTAAATGCAACGCGTTTGTTCGGATTCTTAAATCGCACAACCTCTACCATTTCCCCTTCCGCTCCATCTCTCTTCGCCTCTCGCGATACATACGCCGCGCCGTTTTTTATGAGAGCATCAAGATGTCTCTTGTAAATCTCCGTCCGTTCCGATTGGCGATATATTTCGTCGGGAATAATGCCGAGCCACTTGATGCCAGACAAAATATCTTCTTCGTATTTTTTCTCCGACCGTTCTTTGTCGGTGTCTTCAATGCGTAAAATAAACTTCCCCCCGCGCTGTTTGGCGAAAATATAATTGAAAAGCGCAGTACGCGCACCGCCAATATGCAACGGACCTGTAGGGCTTGGAGCAAAGCGAACGACAGTTTTTTGGTTAGCGTTCATGAGATAATCCTATTTCTAATAATTTCTCCGCAATCACGCGCGCGGCGAGCGGATGCGCGAATGCGCCAGCCGCCTGGAGCATTCGTTCGCGGCGGCTTTCGTCGCCCATAATCTTTGCAATCTCAGCGAGAAAAAGTGCAGTAGAGAGATTAGTTTCCTCAAGCACTGCCGCCGCACCGGATTCGGCATAGGCGTACGCGTTTTTGCGCTGATGAGCGCCATTTGATTCGGCGATTGGAATAATGATTGCCGGAATTCCCCACCCCGCAATTTCAAAAATAGTTGAACCTGCGCGTGAGACAACGAGTGAGGAAACGCTTGCTGCCATTTGTAGCGCCTGTTCATCTAAAAACGCAAATGGGTGATAACGAGTATTACGACCTGTTCCTTCAAGAATCACGCGCCCGCGCGCTTCCGCGTCGACAAGGTTTTCTTTCCCTGTCTGGTGGATAATCTGAAATTGTTCCGTGAGTTTTGGAAGTGATGAGAGAATAAGATCGTTTATTGATTGAGCGCCCTGCGAACCGCCTAATACGATAAGCACGGGCACATCTCTTTCTAATTTCAAAAACTCATAGGCGCCTTCAGATTCCAGCCCGCGAAGCGCTCGCCGAATCGGATGCCCCGTCCACGCGGTTTTTTCCGCGGGGAAAAAAGATGCCGCTTGTGCGAAGGAAACCGCGATACACGACGAAAACCTTCCCGCCCATTTGTTCACCCTACCAGGCACAGAATCGGATTCGTGAATGACGACTGGAATGCGCAAGATGCGCGCGGCGAGCAAGGTCGGAAAGCTCCCATATCCGCCTTTGCCGAATACGACATCGGGGTAATTCACAAAAAGCATACAAAGTGCTCTAACAACGCCCCACACAGTCGCGAGCGCATCGGTGAGATTTCTTTTGTCTGCGTAGAGCCGAAGTTTTCCTGCTGGTATTTTTACAAACCGTACTTCGTTTTTTGCGAGAAGCCCTGCATCGTATGGAGCGGGAGCAAAGAAAAAGAGTTGTGGCGCGACGAGGCGCTGTTCGCGCACGAGGGTGCGGATTTCTTCTGTAATGGCGATAATCGGGTAGAAATGCCCGCCCGTTCCACCTCCAGTAAAAACGATTTTCATGCAAGAATTATACCACATCTTTTCCTGCGTACCCTCTCTACGAGTCCCCTTTTTGTATTTAACTTGTCACAAAACTCACCAATTTGTTTTTCACAAAAAAGCGTTTAGAAATGATTTTATCGGAAAGCCATACGGAGACGGCAGGTAATTTTTCTGCTTGTGAAAATGCGTTCGCTTCGCTTATGTCGCGCGCCGCGGAGAATGAGCCGCGCACTTTGCCGTTCACCTGTACGACAATTGTTACCGATTCGCTCTCTGTTTTTTGCGCGTCATACGCAGGCCACGACGCGCGATGCACCGACCCATTTCCACACTTCGCTGTGCCCCACAATTCTTCCGCCATATGCGGAGCGAACGGCGCGAGCATGCGTACGAAAACCGAGAAGTCCTCGCGCGAGATAGAGGTTTCTTTTTCCAGTGCGTTCGCGAGCACCATAAGCGCGCTGATAGCCGTATTAAACTTAAGCGCGGAAATATCCTCCCCGACTTTTTTTATGGTTTGGTGTAAGACACTTTGTAAAACAACAGTGTGTTTCGCTTCGTACATTTCCAGTTTTGATTGCAGTCGCCACACACGCTCCAAAAAGCGGCGAATACCAGCGATTCCACCCTTGTCCCACGGGTATGAGCCCGTCTCTCCATACGGTCCTATAAATGCTAAGTACATACGCACTGTGTCCGCGCCGAGCCGCTTCACCTCTTCGTCGGGGTCCACGACATTGCCGCGCGATTTGCTCATCTTATGCCCGTCGGGACCGAGGATAAGCCCGCGGTTCATACGGCGCGCATACGGTTCTTTATCTGCAACGAGTCCTAAGTCAAAGAGCGCCTTATGCCAAAATCGGGAATACAAAAGATGCATCGTGGTGTGTTCCGCACCGCCTAAATAAAAATCAACGGGAAGCCACGCGTCCATTTTTGCGCGCCCAGCGAATTCTTTTTTGTTTTTCGGGTCGGTGTAGCGGAGGAAGTACCACGAGGAATCCACGAAGGTGTCCAGCGTGTCGGTTTCGCGCTCCGCGCTCGCTCCGCACGACGAGCACTTCACTCTTTTCCATTTATCCGCTTTTGCGAGCGGCGATTTGCCGTCGCCAGTCGGTACATAGTCCTTTATTTCCGGCAACTTCACCGGTAGTTTATTTTCCGGCACGGCAACCCAATTGCATTTCTCACATTTAATAAGCGGAATGGGCACGCCCCAGTACCGTTGGCGCGAAACGGTCCAGTCGTGAAGTTTGTACTGAATTGTTTTTGTGGAGAACTTCCCCACTATTTCCGTTGATGCAAAATCCGCATTCTTTATTGGAATGTTATTTTTTAATGCAAACTCTCGGTCGCGTTCATCGTGAGCAGGTACGCCCATCACCGCGCCCGTGCCGTAATCGTCCATCACATAGTCGGCAACAAACACCGGCACCTCATCGTTGTTTGCCGGATTTATAGCGCGCAGATTTTTTACATCTTTCGCGAGCGAATGAGACGGCGCGAGCGCAATAAACGAAACCCCAAACAAAGTGTCTGGACGAGTAGTAAATACCTCTACTTCCTTTTTGTTTTGTGTTCCGTGATTTGTTTGTGTTTTGTGTTCTGTGATTTGGAACTTTACCGTTGCTCCTTCCGACTTCCCTATCCAATTTCTCTGCGCCGCTTTTATTTCTTCCGGAAAGTCAACGCTGTCAAGATCTTTCAGAAGTCGTTCTGCATAATCGGTAATTTTAATGTTCCATTGCTCCATCTGTTTTTTCTCAACCTCCGTATCACACCGTTCGCACTTCCCGTCTTTCACCTGTTCGTTGGCGAGTACCGTCTTGTCTTTCGGACACCAATTCACCTCCGTCTTTTTGCGATACATGAGCCCGCGCTTAAAAAGTTGCAAAAAAAGCCACTGCGTCCAGCGGTAGTATGCTGGGTCGGCGGTAACGACTTCGCGCGACCAGTCAAAAGACGCACCCATAGAGCGCAACTGCTTGCGCATATAGGCGATATTCCCATCTGTCCACTTTCGTGGGTTGAGACCGCGCTTTAGCGCGGCGTTTTCCGCAGGAAGTCCAAACGCATCAAACCCGATTGGGTACAAAACATTCTTGCCGTTCATCCGCAAATACCGCGCGAGTATGTCGGGCACGGCAAACGCGTACCAATGCCCCACATGAAGGTTGCCCGACGGGTATGGAAACTCGGTCAGCAAATAAAAATTCTCTGCGCCTTTTTTCTTATCTGGCGTTTTGTATAGGTTATTACCCCACTTTTTCTTCCATTTCTTTTCAATCGCAGAATGATTGTAGGATTTCATAGTATTCATTTTACAGCAAAAAAGACAAAAAGAAAACCGCCCAACACTTACTACGAAATGCTGGGCGGGTGCTCAAAAATCCACTTTTTGTCTTTATTCATTCCACAAGAGCCATTCTTTTTCCAACTCTTCGGAAAAAACAGCAAGCCCCGCAAGACACGCAAGCGCCTGTGTCGGATTATCCATATTGTGGCAACTAATGTCGCAACCTTTATCGTAGCTCGCCCTCCAATTTTCGTTTACGGTATATACTCCAGCGGCATCTCCAGGACATGTGATAAAAAGATTCGCATCTTCGCGAATTTCCACACGAAGATTATGGTTATCGTAGTCGCATTTAGCCATCATATGTTGCCACGATTGGGTAAGTGCCTCTGTAATTCGGCGTTCTACATTTACGCAACGCTCTTTGCCGGAAGCAATAACACACCTTAACATCTTCAGCGCATCCTTACCTAAATGACCGCCCATAGAACTTCCATGCATACTGCGCTCCGCGCACAAATGAAGTGTGAACAGTTGCGGAACTTCAGTATGCATTTCTGCTTCCAGCCTTATATCCAAGAGCCAGAATAGCAACTGTAAACTCTCGGTAATTGAATACGCGCCGTACCAGTCGTATTTCATTTCCAGCTTAAACCCGTTACAGTGGAAACATCGATGATCGTCGCTTTCGCCTGTGCCGCCGCATTCCTGACAAGCCATTCCTGTGGAAGTATGAACTCTCGGCAAAGCAACCGAAAAAGATACGAATCCAGTTTTTGGATCCGTGGCGTCTAATCTGCGGACACTTCCGTTAAAACCAAACTGTTTTGCAGTTAGGTCTAAACTATAAGAAGCAAATAAATCGCCGGATACTTTTTTCTCAGCGAAAATCCGTAGAGGAGAATTGTCTGGAATTGGCGGAAGTGCGGCTATGTACGCTTCAGCAATATGAATTTGCAGAGCATTTTGAGAGGCATTCCAAGAGAGCCGATACCACGACGGTAGGGTGTCAAGGAGCAAGGTCTTTGTTTTCAATTTATTCCTTTCGATTGACTATTCTGCGTTTAGAATACTCTACATACAAGAAAAAACAAATTTATCTTGTTTTCGCATACGGCGGGTATCGTTCGGGGTCCAGCGTGCGCTCAAAACATACGCGCCCTGCTGTATGTTCCCAATTCTCGGCAGACATATCAGCGATTGGATATTTTGCGATGTTTTGATTGCGTCCATTATTCGGCAATTCAAATGTTGCGCAGAGCGAAAAGGCATACCCTTCTCCAAGCGTAAATTCGTACGGCGCTTTCGTAACTGGGTCAGTAGGTGTTTTGTATCCTGAAAGCGGGTCTTCAATCTCAGCAAGCGATTTCGGAAACCTTTCTTTCTGTTGCCAATAATTCACAACCTGCCATTGAATGCTTTGCAAATCCGATACGCGCCGCTCGTCCATACGGAGATTGCGCACTGTAAACGGCGAGCCCATCACGAAGAACCCCCACACTACCGCCGCGAGCACGCCAACCAAAGAACTGATAATAAACCCTTTCCGCAACGACACGGGCCGTTCCGGCGTGAGGCGGATTTCCAGCACTGCGTACCAAAACACTGCTGCGGAAACCGCGAGCACGACGAGCGCCTTGAGCACAAATCGCACCGTGAGTTCCCCGCCGAGAAAACCGGAAAGAACGGCAATAAGGTCTCCGGCGAGCATTGCGCCGGTAATGAAAATAGTAACCCAAAGTGCCCATCGGCGAAGCGCGAGCCCAAGCTTCGCGGGCTCGCGCGCAATTCCTTTTTTGATAAACGAAAACAAAACGAGCGAAAGCGGAAAGACGACAATAAGCGACGCTATTGCAAAACGGATGCCGCCAGAATACGGGTCGTAATAATACTGGAGTTCATCGCGAAACACGCGGTCAATCGTAGAAAACAAAAGCCCAATCAAGCTCCCCGCGGAAACATATAGCGTTAAAAGCGCGCCAACATACAAAAAGAAATCCTTCGGAGTCAATTTTGGTTTGTCCATATTTATATTTTAAATTCTATAATATCGCCATCTTGTACTATATACTCTTTTCCTTCCGTACGCACCCACCCGCGCTCGCGCGCCGCAATGTAGCTCCCCGCTTCCATAAGTTTGTTATAATGTATAACTTCGGCGCGAATGAATTTGTCGCGGAAGTCGGTGTGTAGCGCCTTCCCCGCCTCGGGCGCGGTGCTTCCGCGCCTCGTCGTCCATGCGCGCGTTTCATCCTCGCCCGTCGTAAAAAACGAGATTAAATCCAAAAGCGCATACGCTTCTACAATCAGTTGAGCTATTCCCGTACCGAATACAGGGTCCACAACGACAAACCGCCCCGGGATTTTATCTTTTATCTTTTCCGTTACATTCTCGGCGGCTTCAGACGAATTCAGCACATACAAAATCGGCTTCACAAGCCCCGCGCGCTCCAGTTCCAAATTTATAATTTCAATATCAAACAACGGGTCCACTTTCTCGTGCACATGAATAATGTCTTTGTCCTCAAAGACGCGCACAACTTCCGCAACCGCATCTACTTCACGAATGTGCGACAAAAACTTATTGCCTAGTCCTTCGCCCTCACTCGCACCTTTTACAAGCCCAGCAATGTCTACAAATTCCACAATTGCAGGAATCGTCTTTTTGGAATGTGAAAGTTCCGATAATTTTTGGAGTCGCTCATCCGGCACAGGCACAATTCCAATGCTCGGGTTAATAGTGCAAAACGGGTAATTCTCAGCCGGCACGCTCTGTTTCGTAAGCGCATTAAACAGCGTACTCTTCCCCACATTCGGCAAACCTACGATTCCTATCTTCATATTGATATTGTTTTTTTAATGCATTTCTTATTGCAGTTTTTTGCAAAACACTAGTATAGACCTGCCGCGAGGCGTCAACCGATGAAGCACGCTTGGACCGGAATTGCGTTTCATCACGAGGCCTGCGATGGCAATTTTTCGTATGTGATCAGAAGCGTTTTCATAACCCATTTTGAGCCGTTCGGTAATGTCAGCAACAGAAAGTTCCGGTTCGTCTTCCAAAAGTTCTAATATTTTCAATCGGTTATGATTCGCAAAACCTTTCACCATTCGCTCCACTTTCCTGTATTCAAGCGCCATATTTTTATCATACCATCTTATCTTTATTATATCACCTTGCCCAATCTCTATACTAGTGTTTTGCAAAATACTAGCATAAAAGCGGTATGCGCGTGCAGTAGGCATCCAGATAATCTTAACTATGCACAACCAGCAACGGTTACAACTTAATCAGAAGCACAAGCGGTCCAAAGACCAAGTTTGTCCTCGCGAGCTTTCTTTTCGGCTGCAACGAATAAGTCTTGGTATTTAACATCTGGCGGATAGGAATATGATGTGGCGAAGCCCTGCTCCACAAGCGCTTTGTTGATAAGAATGTCACCGAGCCATACATACCGAAGCAGGCGATTGTATTTATCTCTGTCAGTAATGTCCTTTTCAAGCCGTACCATCTTGCCTTCCACCAATTCTTTGTTTTTCTTTGACGCTTCTATGCCGAAGCATTGCACGGGCTTGCGCGGGTCAACTGTTTCCGGTGTATCAATACCGATATACCGCACGGGTTCTACCTTGCTGTTTATTTCCACATTAATCGTGTCGCCATCTACCACACGCACGACCCTCACTTTTTCCTCCCCTCCTTTTCCAAGGATGGGTTCGGGGGTGGTGGTATTCTCTGTTGGGGAGATTACGCTTTCAACAACCGCCGCTGTTTGCGCCGGCGGCGATGTTTCCTTTTTATTTCCAAAAGACGCGCCGATAAAAATACCAAGCGCGAGGAGCGCGACACCGCCAATTACATAAAGAGTTTTATTTTGGACGGGCATAGTTAGATATTATCATGATGTTGGACTAGTTAAAAAAAGAACCCAGCACTTTTGATTTTCTTAGAAAATCAAAAGTGCTGGGTTATTGAGCAGAGGCGATTTTTTCAATGTCAAAATTGTTTTTCTGAATTGATTTAGGAAATGTCTCAAGTCGAATTGTAAGCAGGGCTTTTTGCTGCTCACCAGAAACTGAAAGTAACTCACTTTTGTGCGTTACCGTTCCAACTTGATTTGTCCAATCACCTCTTATAATTCTGACGGCGTCAGCAACATCAACTTCGTTTGCTTTCATTTTTATTCCTATTTTATACTTCTACGAATAGTATCTACCAATTAAAAATAAAATCAAGCGGTATTGCAGAGGCGATGGGGAGCGCGATTGCGTACCACGCGAATTGTAAGAGTATGTACATTTTCACAGTCAACATTGTTTTCTTGGTGTTCACAAAAAGAGTTGCGATATTTCGGATGTCATCATTTGCGCATACAACATCATAACTGCCTCGACTATTTCCGCAAAAACAGATATTCACATCCGCCTGCGCGCGCGCACCCGCATCACCTGCGCTCCCGTCGCCTACGAGCGCGACCGCGCGCGCTTTACCAGTTACATCTTTTTGTAATTCTTCAATAATGCGCGCTCGGTCGCGCGGAAACACTTCCGCGCGCATTTCGGTGATTCCGAGCGCGTGCGCCGCCGCCTCCGCTGTCTTTTTGTTATCTCCCGTCAACAAAACAATTTCTTTACCGACATCGCGGATAGCCGCAACCATTTCTTTCGCAAATGGCCGCGGAGAATCGGCAAGCGCAATCAGCGCTGTGAGTTTTTTGTCTATAAACATAAACACGACGGTCTTCCCTTCCGTTTGAAACCGCCCAAAACCCATATCCTTACCTTGTACATTTGCCGCTAGCCCTTCCAGATACGACAAATTTCCAATCTCAATATGCTTGCCCTCTACCACCCCAGACACCCCCATACCCGAAATTTCCTTAAACTCAAATGGCGTTGCGAGTGAGCGTTTGAGCGCCAAACCTTTTTCCGCAATAGCGCGACCTATGGGGTGAGTACACGCGCTCTCTAAAGACGCGGCAAGGTAGAGCGCGTCCGCAAGCGGGAGCGCGTCGTCAAAAACAACGAAGTCGGTTATGTCCGGATTACCCGTAGTCAACACGCCGGTTTTATTAAACACAACAATCTTCACCTGCTCTAATTTCTTGAAAACAGAGGCGTTTCTCAATTGAATACCTGTGCGCGCTGCACGCGCGAGCCCCGCGTGCAACGCGGACGGCACTGCATAGCGCAACAAATACGGATACGCAAAAATCAAAATAATTACAGCGCGAAAAAGCGCGTTTACAATAGAATCGGCAAATACATACCACCAAAAGAAAACCAGCGCCGCGAGAATTACGCCTACCGGCATTGCATATACGCGCGCTTTTTCGGCTAATATTTCTAACATATCTACGCCGCAAGCCAGCCACCATCTACAAACAAGGTTGCGCCGGTCACATAGCTCGCCTCTTCAGACGCAAGGAACACGCCTGCGGCGGCTATCTCTTCCGGTCGCCCCATTCGCTTCAATGGAATCCGCGCGAGCATCCCCTCAAACGCTTCTTTCGGAATCTGCGCCGCGGAAACCATTGGCGTATCAATCGCGCCCGGACCAATCACATTCACTGTAATGCCGAGCGGTGCAAACTCAATCGCGAGCGTTTCTGTCATTCCTATAATTCCGCCCTTTGACGCCGTATAGTGTACTCCGCCTGCAATTCCCACACCGACTTGCCCAGACGCAACCGACGCGATATTCACGATGCGTCCCCACTTGTTTTTCATCATCTCCTTAGCCGCGCGCTGCGCGCACAAAAACTGTCCTTTGAGATTGATATGAATCATCCGCTCCCACTCCGCTTCCGATAAATCAATCGCCGCTTTCGGCTCATAAATACCTGCGTTGTTGATAAGAATATCCAACCGTCCGAACCTTGATACAATTTCGCCGAACACGGCATTCACCTCCGCTGCGGATGACACATCCAACTTCCACGCAGCGCCCGCGCCGCCCGCTTTTTTAATTTCTTCCACAACCGCCTCGCATTCCGCGAGGTTAATGTCGGTTACTGCAACCTTTGCGCCCTGCTTCGCGAGCGCAAGCGCGTGCGCTCTCCCCATCCCGCGCCTCGCGCCCGTTACGACCGCAACCTTTCCTGTGAGTTCAAACATACTTATGTGTGTGTAAAAAAGTTCTTTGCACAAGTAATAAATAATCGTTATTATCGCGCTTATTCTGGTAGAGCACAACCCGACAATTCCGACAATCTTTTTACGCCCTGTTCGCCCTCAAACTTGCGCCCATCGGGAAAAATCCAGGTTGGGTATCCGTTAATTCCGGCATCCGTGCATTTCTTCACATCAGCCGTGCATTCCACATACGGCACAAAGCGGAACGAATCGCCGAACGCCGCCTTTTCATTTTTGCAGTGCGAGCACCAATACGCCCCGTACATTGTTATTTTCTTTTCCGCGAGGCACTGCGCGAAGCCGTCCAGTTCCGCGGCAACAGGCCGCGGGCGTACGAGAAACATCGTCGTTAGAAGCGCCGCGCCGACCAGCACGACAAGGACAATCCAACCGACATAATTATTTTTTGCATTTTCCATATTATTTTTCGTCACAACAATCCGCCAATTTTGCGACCAAGTCCTCCAATGACCACTTCTTTTCTACGCTCTCCTTCCCCACTTCAACCGTTTTTGCAACAGACACAAGTTTTGCTTTTAACGCCCAAAAAATTGAATACAATCGGTAGGCGTCCGCGAACGATTGCTTCATTTTTTCTTTTTCTCCCGCCGCATTGTAACGGTTACCCACTTCAATCAGGCGCATTGACGCAGAGAGGAGGTGCTTCGTCGCGCACCATGTTTCGCCTTCATGCTTGTCCACTAGCCCTTCCATAACGCGCGTGCGCATCGCGCGGATGTCTTTGGAAATGTCATGATACGACGCGTCCCCCGTCTTCGACGCCGTGAAAAAGAAATGCTCTTCAAGAGAAATTAGGTTCATCACGGCGACGCTCGCGTCCTCCGCAGCAGACAAATCAACCCTGCCCGCCTTTTTCAAGGTCTCAACTTTCTTCAGAAACTCCGCGATTTTTCCACTGTCAATTTGTTCAATTTGTCCCATATGCTATACAAAAAACATAATAATTATACCTAGTGCAACCATAAGCCCGCCGATCCACAACTTCGCCTTACCAATATTGTCGCGCTTCCACGCACTTACCTTTTCAAGCAGTTCGCGTTGAGACGCAACCAGCAGAATAAGTACAAGCGGCGATACGAATAGTATATTGTAAAAAATTAAATACCAAAACCCCTTGAAATATGTCGCCGTGTCGTGCAAAAGCCCGAGCACCAGAAGGTACGGCCCGCCAGTGCAGGGAAACTCGCAAAGCGCGACAAGCGCGCCCACCAAAAACACCGCCGGAAGCGATACTTTTTCCATCAGCGTAGCCATTTTCTGATGCATGCTTTGCGGAATGCCTGGGAGCCATTTTATGTGCGGGAAGAAATAGCCAAGCAGGTTTAATATCCCAAACACGATAATCGCCGCCGCGCCGAGCCGCCCCATAAAGTTCGGAACACCGAATAAGTTCAACGCTTGAAGCAGACCCAGACCGATAAAAAGATACACAACAAAGAGACCTGCGATGTATGACGCTCCGAGCGCAAGCACTTCGCGGCGCGGTTTGCCTAAGTTAAAAAGAAACGCGATTGTAATTAGAAGAACCGAGAAGGCGCACGGATTGATGCTGTCTAAAAGCGCGGCGATGGCTACGATCGGCAAGAGCCACGCGCCGCCATTGCTCGCAAGCGACACAAGCCCATCACCTAACGAGGAATATTTCAATACAAAAAGAAGCGCGACAAACATCGCCGCCCCTCCTAGTAATAGCCACAATTTCTTGTGCATAGATGCACAGCATAACACACTGACGGCGTATTTTCATATGCTATACTGTTTATTGCTATGACCACGAGGCGAGAATGGGGCGGCATATTGTGGATAGACGCGGAACATCCGACTGCGCACGAAATTCGCGCGCTTGTTGACGAATTTAATTTGTCTCCCACTGTCGGCGAGGAGCTTACGCGCCCATCGTGGAAGCCGCGCGCCGACCGTCACGGAGAAGTGATACACCTAACTCTACACTTCCCAATTCCACGCCGTAAAAAAGAAAAGACGGAAGACACCGACGATGAGATTGACTTTATCGTGGGAAAGAGGTTTTTCATTACCGCGCGCTATCGGCACAACGACGCGCTCTACCAACTACTTAAACAAGCCGATGCCGCCGCGCTTATGAAAAGCCGTGTCGCGGCGCACGCGAGCGGCACATCTCTTTTTGCATCCGTCGTTATCAAGTTGTACGAAAATCTCTTTATTGAGTTAGGAGAAAACTCAAAACGGCTTGCGGAAATTGAGAAAGATATTTTCAAAGGGAAAGAACGCGAAATGGTCGCCCCTCTCTCGGAAGCGGGCCGTGAGCTTTTGGACATTAAGCGCGCGATAGGCTTCCACAAAGACCTTTTAGAATCGTTTAGCCGCGCGTGCGCCGCGGCATTCGGCGCAGACACCGCCGTCTTGGCGCGGCATCTAGGAAGCGAAGTTACGCGGTTGGATTTTATCACCCAGCGCAATCTTGACCTATTTTCTGGGCTTCGCGAGACCAACAATTCGCTCTTAAACGCCCGCGAGACAGCTACGATGCGCGTGATTGCGGTCGTCGCGTTTCTTACACTTCCCGCTTCTATCATTACCAACTTCTTCCAGATGACCACTTCAAGCACTCCTTTAATCGGTATGGAAAACGGCTGGTTTATCATTACCGGCATTTCAGTCGCGCTCACCGCGTTCCTTGTGCTGATTGCGAAAACAAAAAAATGGTTCTGAGATTATTTAATACGCTGACGCGCGATAAAGAAGAATTCAAGCCAGTTTATGCGGGCGAAGCGCGCCTGTATCACTGCGGACCGACTGTCTACAACTTCGCGCATATCGGCAATTTGCGCGCGTATGTGTTTGCCGACATTTTGCGGCGGACGCTGGAATATAACGGGTATAAAATAAAACAAGTTATCAACATTACCGACATTGGGCATCTTGCGAGCGATGCTGACGACGGCGAAGATAAAATGGTAAAAGCGCTTCGGCGCGAGGGTAAACCGCTTACCCTAGAAGCGATGAAAGAAGTTGCCGAGAAATATGAGACGGCATTCCGCGCTGATTTAAGAAAATTAAACATAAAAACAGATGGAACGCAGTTTCCTCGTGCAAGCGAACACATATCGGAAGATATTGAACTTATACAAAGACTGGAGGCAGGCGGCTTTGCGTACAAAACAGGCGACGGCATATATTTTGACACGGCGATGGCTCCTGAATATGGAAAATTGGGAAATGTAAATCTAGAAGGGCTTCGCGCAGGCGCGCGCGTAACCGCGCGCGCCGGAAAGCGCAACCCAACTGATTTCGCGTTGTGGAAGTTTGTTTCCGGCGGTCTTCCGTCATTCGGGTCTCCATTTGGTCCAGGTTTCCCGGGGTGGCATATTGAATGTTCAGCGATGTCGCGAAAATATCTCGGCCAGCCGTTTGATATTCATACAGGAGGCGTTGACCACATCGGCACGCACCACAACAACGAAATCGCGCAGAGTGAAGCGGCGTACGGCTTTCCGCTTGCGAATTACTGGCTTCACAGCGAATTTATGAATGTGGCTGGCGAGAAAATGGCGAAGTCGGAAGAAAATTTCTTAACACTCCGCGCGCTCGCGGAAAAAGGCGTCAATCCGCTCTCATATCGCTATTATCTTTTACAGACGCACTACCGCTCGCCTCTCGCCTTTTCGTGGGACGCGCTCGCTGGAGCGCAGACCGCATACTTAAAACTGCTCGCCGCTTTTTCGCATTTAGAAAAGACCCCTCAACAAAGTTCAGGGCAAGCAGAAAGCATACAAGACGACCTGAATACTCCTACACTCCTCGCCCGCCTTTGGGAGTTTATGAAAGAGAAAAACAGAAACGCAGTTCTTGATGCCGATAAAATACTAGGGTTGGATATTGAAAATCAATCGCGAAGAATCGCGGAAGAAGCGCAAGCGGTTCCGGAAAAAATAAAAGAGACGGCGGCGCGCCGCGAAGCGGCGCGCCTTGCAAAGGACTTCGCTCTCGCAGACGCGCTCCGCGCGGAAATCCTAGCCGCCGGATACGAAATATTGGACACTGATTCTGGGCCAATCATACGAAAGAAAATTAAATAATGCGGCTTTTCGCTACCAAATATTCTGTTCGTGTCCCCGATTCGTTTATATCATCATCTCATTTTAAAACTCTTTTTATTGGCCTCTTGAAGAATTTTTATCGTCGCATGCACTGAAAGATTATCACTAGGCAAAAGTATCAAACGATTGCCCAACTGATTCAGTAATGGGGTTAAAAATTCGTCTGTCCATGACGGCGATAATGTTAATACGCCCGAAAAATCTATTTCCAGTTCCTCATCTTTAGGGAGATCGCGTAATGTGGGCTGAAATGCCTTAAAAGCCTCACTTCCCAGCTCTCGCGATATCAATGTTTTACCGAATTTTTCTAGTTGTAATTTCATATAAAAATATGGTAGCATATTATGCAAATCTACACAAATATCATTCAAATCTACCCAAAAATACATCAATCTACTCACCCATTGCTTATAACCCCCCCCTTAAACGCCTTCAAGTCTTTTTGTTGGGTAAGGCATGAAATCATTTTACAATATCCCCCACCAATGTTTTTTCATAAAATTATTTTCCGCCTTTTGTTATTCTAGTGTTTTGCAAAACACTAGTATAACAAGATACGGGAAGCGATGCGCCACACGCTCCAAAGCCAATTCGGCTTTTCGCTACCAAAAAACCAATCCCCGCCCCCGCAAGAAATATAATTAAGATTTGCATCATGAGATTAGTTTAATATCTCTAATAACTTCTCCTTAAACTCATTCTCATTTTCACTGTTATAGAACGGAACGCCGCGCACACGATATTTTCCTTTACCAAACTCAAGTGTCTTTCCCTTAAACTTCTCGCTTATCTCTCTTAAAAAGTCATCCTTCCACTTGTCATGCTCTGCAAGATGCGCTCCCTTCGGCTCTACAAATAACTGATAGGTTACACTCACACCCTTCTTACTGGTCAAAAACAAAAGATAGTCCGGCTCAAAACCCTTGCCGTCCTTGAAATTATAAATTTTCATAGTTCTTTCATTCCGCACCAAATACACTTCCCTGTATTCCTGTCGTAAGTCCTCTATCATTCTTCCCATCAAATCAACAAAACCTTTTTCCTCATCTGTCCCATGCAAGGCATCAAACACATACCAGTCCTTATCGGCAACATAATCCCACTTCCCGTCCGCCTTATCTGTTCCTTTCCGCACTTTAATTCTCTTATCGCCAAATACCGCGCTAAATTGAGCCGGTCTAAACTCCGTTCCCTCGTATTCCGAGACATTCGCCTTTATGTCCTGCTCTATCTCATTAAGCAGTGTAAGGACCGCGCGAGATTTTACGCCGCTATCCACCTGCGCCACATCTTCCTTTGTACCCTCAAGCGTAATGCCAAGCCGTGCAAGATATTCTCTGCTCTCCACAAATTCGCCGCTTGATTGCATTCTCGGAAAAAGGCGCGACAGATTACAAAAATCATAGAAATCGCTCTTTGCCATTGCATTCCGGATGATATGCGGTTCAATGTCCGCGACATTCACATCTTTTTTTATTTTCTTCACCTTTCCATTGTCGTTTTTCGGCTCGTCAAAAACAACCGCCTCCTCGCCAAGTCCCGAAGCAACGGAAAACACCATGTTGCGCTTACACACACCAAGGTTTTCAATAAGATTTTCTTTCTCAAAGTCCTTTTTTACCCATTCATTTTTCCACACCAATCCCGACTTGTAGAATCGGGTTTCCTTAAACGCTTCCTTGAGCTTCAAATCAACCTCAATTTCATTGTCATCAATCAATCCAACATCCTTTAGGGCGATGCGTATTTCGCTTATGTATCTCGGCTCCGAATGGCTGTGATAATGCAATTCTTCAAGTACGCGCAATTCATTATCCAGTTCCTTATCAAACTTCCTCTTGTACTTGTCCTGCTCCTCGGTAATCCTAAATGGAAAGTATCTCGCTCCTCGCCCAATAAGCTGGGCTTCCGAAATAGTCGTCGGCCCCGGCTTATTCTCCCTGCCATCTCCTCGTTCGTCATAGAGTCGGACAATGTCAAAGAGATTTAAAACATCCCACCCCTCATTCAGTTTCTGCACCGCGAAAATCGCCCGTATCTGATTATTTTTATCCTCTAGCGAGTTCAGCAAGAGTTGATATTCTTCTTTTTCTTTATCCTCGTTCACGCTCAAACACTTATTCGCCGAAAACCCGTCTTTGAGTTTTCGTACCAACAGGGCATCGGTAACGCTCTGCGTCTTGAAGAATTGAAAGGCAGAGCGGAGAATCGGCACATTCGTTTTCTCGCGGATTGCCTTAATCTCGCTCGCGGAAAGCCCGTCTATAAGTTCGTGAAAGAGTTTTTTATTCTCCTGCGATTGCGCAATCGTCCTCTGCGCCTTAAAGAGAATCACGGGCTTTAGAGCAATGCCGTGCTTTCCGGCAACCTCTTGCCGATACTGGCTCAAGATAATCGCCTGCACAATCCTGTCCTTTTTATCCGTATCGCTTGGCAATAGGTGAGGGTCTTTGGAAAACCCGTGATTGCGGAATTGTTTAAGGTCGTACTTGTAAATGATTATATTTTGGTACTCATCTCTGATATTTCTGTTCATAAAATCCATTGTGGCGGTAAACTCCAGTAAAAGATTGCCGATATTTTGCGCGAAAATTCGGTTGACGGTATTCTCCCAGTTTGGACGCTCTAGCGACTCCGCTAACACACCTTGTCGCGTTCCCGCTTGCGTGTGATGCGCTTCGTCTGAAAGCAGAACAATTTTCTTATTCTTAAAATCTTCGTAAGTTAAAGCCCCCTCTTTTTCGTTGTGCAAATCGCTATGTAGTTTCTGGATAGTGGTAAAACAGATGTTAATACTATTCGCATTTGCATCCTCAAAATTATCAACTTCCTGTACACGCACCTCTTTATTATCAAATACAATTCGCTTATTAAAGAGATACTTGCTTGAAGCGGTATTTAGAAAGTTATCCTCGGTCTTTTTTATGATGTTAGACGAATTCACAAAAAACAAAAAGTTCCGGTATCCTTGCTTGTAGAGATAGAGCATCAACCCCGCCATGATGAGCGTCTTTCCGCTCCCAGTCGCCATGTTAAAAAGAAAATGAAGCGGGTATTTTTTGCCCTCATATTCATTCCCATAGCAATGGAAAAACCGTCCAAATGCCTCTTGTTGGTATTCGCGCATCACAAAATCTGGATTGAGGTTATCCGTTACATACTTCGGTACTTCCGGCAACGGCATGCGCATTTTCCTCGCACCGTCTAATTGTTCATATAGAAAAGTAGGCATGATTATTTACCTGCAACCGAACCAAAAATCTCTGCTGTATCTTTCAACACTTTTTTAGAAAGTACTGGCTCTTTGTCAGGATTTAAGCTTGGCGCACACAACACATCGGTTGCCTTTTCAATAAACTTTCTTTTTATCGGCTCATCTTCCGGTAAATTGTTCAGAATGTTGTTGAAAGATTGTGCAAGAGTTTTTCTATTGGCGTAGTCATTCCGTAATTTGATCAGATAGTTATATTGAGAACCACAAAACCACACAGCACTAACTAAAATGACATCCACAACATAGTATTCAAATTTTTTGTACCAAACTTCGTCAAGGGAGAAATAGATTGAGACACCAGTTGAAATTAAGAGAATAATCGCGACGGCTATTAGGGATATTAACCATCTCGTAACATCACTATTATAGATGTCTTCCTGTTCCTTATAGGCCACCGCCAACTTCTTCAGTTCTTTTCTGTCAATTTGCTCCTGCTTTTGTTTAATCGTACTGTTTAGTTCCTCAACTTTATTTTCTTTAGCTTTAATCTGTGAGCCTAAATCATTTTGCACGCTTTTTAGATTTTGCTCGTATGTAACTTTGCTTTGCTCTTTTTCCTTTTCATGTGTTTCTTCAGCTTGTTTTTTAGCACTAGAAAGTTCCTGATTTTTTGCCTTTAAATCAGTAACTTGTGCTTCTAACTCTGCAATTCTCGCTTTTAACTTATTAGCGGCCATAAAACTCTTTATTCATCTCCTTATCCTCTTTCCCGACCTTAAAGTCCTTATCCTCAATTTCGGATTTATTTACATACAACTGATTTTTATTGAGAAGCGAACAAAGCGTTTCTTTTTGTTTTTCAAGTGCCAATTTCTTAAACTCCGGCAGATTCTCCTCAAACGCTTTCAAGTCAACATTGAAATTAAAGAATGACCTCTCCTTCATATTTCCCCACACCCGCAACAATGCCCTCGTATCTTTCGCTTCCTCTATTTCCTCCATAAATCCCTCGTTGTATTTCATCAATTCGCAATAGATAAAATCCCCGCCACCTTTCCAACCGACATTCTTGGAAATGCCGGACTCATCACCAGCAATAACATTTTTTAGTCGTGCAACACTGCCGTTTTGCTCATAATCAAGTTGCTCAATACCAATATATTGTCGTCTCATTTTATGAGCAACCGCGCAAGTTGTACCAGAACCAAGATGGTAGTCGAGAATTATATCCCCTATGTTGGTAGTCAACGAAATTATTCTTTTTAGCAAAATCTCGCGTTTTTTACCATTTTTGAATTCAACTCCACCCTCATCTGTTTTTGTACCGCCAATACTATAATTTTGTGTCCAAAAATCACCGTCAAAATTCTTCGGGTTGTAAGGAATCAAAACATGATCATTGAAAGCATACTGGTAGTCGCTTCCATCTACATCATATTTCCGTACTTTGTCTTTATACTTTACTTTTTCTTGTGCTGATAATTTATCCCAAGCTTTTTTTGTTGACGGGTTAGTTACATGATTAAATATTCTGTGACAATTCTCATTTACAAATTCCATTTTTTCCTGACCATTTCTGGCATATTTCTTGTACGCTTGATGCAACGATATTAATTTCCAGTGAGAATAATTATCTTGAAAATTAACAATATATTTATCACTTCTTTCTGTTTCATATTTATCTTTATCTACATACAACTCATCGATATTACTTAATTCAAAAGAAGTGTTCTTTTTTGTATAAACCAAAATGTACTCCTTAATTTTTAACAACTTTTTTGTCTTATGGCTCATTTTTAAGCCGGCAGAAGTACTCATCTTAACTGCTATACAATTTAAGAAATTTTCTCTTTTAAATACTTCGTCCATCAACACTTTCAGATATGCCTGTTCATTATCATCACACTGAACAAATACCACCCCATCATCTATGAGGAGATTCTGTGCTACCTCTAATCTGTTTTTCATAAAAGTCAACCATGTTGAGTGTTTGAAACTGTCATTGTAAAAAGTATCCGCATCGCGGTTATACGGCGGGTCAATGTAAATCAATTTAACCTTTCCTTGAAATTGCTCTTTTAGCGTGTGGAGCGCGAGAAGGTTGTTCCCCTTAATGAGCAGATTTTCTTTGAGCGTGCCGTCATCAGCACGCTTGAGTGTCCCGACTTTTTCTTCGCCTTTGGCGGTGTAGCGTTTCCAATTTATTAAAACCTTCGGTGCGAATAATTTGTCAATTTCGTCCTGCGCCAAAATCTCATTAAAAAATATCTCCTTTCGTTTTTCATCCTCCTTTGTCATTCCGCCTTCAAGCACGCAGTCCTTGAACGGCCAAACAAGCGCGACTTCGCCGCGTTCGTTTAGAAACTTCCCGTCAATGTTCAGGCCAATTTTATTCTTAAACCGCGTGTACGAATCGTTGAGAAAGTTCTTATCCTGAATGTAGGCGACAAATGTATTTATATCAAAAACGGAGTGTCCTTTAATCTCCCCAAAAAACTTTTTCTTTGTGTCCTCCGTCTCAAGCAAAAGCTCCACAAGTGCGCGGTCAGCTTTATACGCCGCGTCAACTACATTGCCCTTATGCAACTCTCCCTCCTTATCTAAAAACCGCTTATCGGTTTTTAGAAGAGTATTCAGCTTTTCTTCAAAACTTCCCATATTCCTAACATCCTACCATCTTTTGACGCATAAAAACATCGTTATTCCAAATGCCCAAACCCGCCACCCCCTGGCGGGTTTAGGACATACCAACATTTCGCAAAAGTAGCATTCCTAAATGTCTTTTTCTTCTGCCGCATACACCGCCTGTTCTGACGCGATGCGCGCGGCGCGCTCTTTTTGCATTTCGGCAATGCGCGCGTATTTGGGGCTTGCCGGAAAACCAGTACCCGCCGGGATGAGGCGCCCGATAATCACATTTTCCATAAGCCCTTGCAGGCGGTCCACGCTTCCGCGCGATGCCGCGCCGATAAGTACGCGTGTAGTGTGTTGGAAGGATGCTGCAGCGAGAAAGTTGCGCCGCGAGAGCGACACTTCCGAAATACCCATCACAGCCGCCTCCGCTTTCGCCGGTAATTCGCCGCGCTTCTCCGCCTCTTCATTTTCCGCATCAAATTCGCGCTGGTCTACGACATCTCCCACAGAGAATGCGGTATCGTGCGGTTCCTTCACCGTAAGCCGCGAGAACATCTGGCGTATAATCACTTCAATGTGTTTGCGTGATACCGTCTCGCCCTGCAATTCATACGGTTTGGAAATTTCCGCAATCAAATATTCTTGCACGCGATCCCTGCCAGCCAATTTATAAAGTTCTCCTATGTCTGCGGAGCCGTCAGTCAATAAGTCGCCTCGCTTAACAACACTCCCAACTTTTATAAGAGGGGTTCTGCTGAAGCTTGTCGCATATTCAATCGCTTCCCCGCCTTGTAAAACAGGACCTTTTTTGGATTTTGCGGGCACATCCGGCATCAATACAATTATTTTTTCTTTTCCATCTTCTTTAATTTCAATAACAGTTCCGTCCTCTGCCGCAATAACTGCAGGGTTTTTCGGATGGCGCTTCTCAAAGACCTCTTCTACGCGCGGGAGACCTTGCGTAATATCGCCGCCAACCGACGCGGTGCCTCCAGCGTGGAATGTACGCATTGTAAGTTGCGTACCAGGCTCGCCGATTGCTTGCGCTGCAATAGTGCCTATTGCCTCGCCAAGCTGAACGAGCCCGCCCTTACCTAAATCCTCACCGTAACAGTGAGCGCACACTCCGTGGCGGAGCCCGCAACGCAATGGAGAACGGACGGCAATCTCTTTAATTTGTGCTGTGTCCAGCGCTTGTGCGTCCACTTTAGTCAGAAGATGTCCTTTAGAAAACAATTTCTCTCCAGACGCGCCAGACACATCAGCCGCAAGCACACGCCCGCGTGCGCTTTTCACAAACGAAATATCCATACCGGACGCGCCTCCTTTTTTAATCACGACAAACTCTTTTGTATTGCAATCATCTTCGGTAATTACCATATCTTGCGCCACAACGAACAATTTGCGCGTCATATAACCCGCCTTCGCCGTGTTGAGCGCGGTGTCTGTTTGACCTTTGCGCGAGCCGTGCGTCGTAACGAAATATTCAGTCGGAGTGAGTCCGCGCTTCATACACGAAGTAATCGGCATTTCAATCGTCTCTCCAGCTGTGTTCTGGATGAGTCCTTTCATACCGACCATCTGCGTAATTTGTGAAAGCGAACCGCGCGCGCCGGAATGCACCATATCGTACACCGAGCCGTCTTTTTGAAGAGTGCCCGGCACGAGTTTTTCTACATCATTTTTCGTCGCCTGCCATATTTCAATATTTTTACGGATTCGTTCGCCTTCTGAAAGCAGCCCTTCGCTCCATTGCGCAAACACTTCATCCGACTTCCTTTTCGCCTTTGCAATAACCAACTCTTTATCTTTCGGCTCAATCACATCATCAATGCCCCATGTTATGCCAGATTGCGTTGCATACTTAAAGCCAAAGTTCTTTATTGCATCCATAATTTCCGGAATCCTTTCAAGGCCATACCGACGCATCAAGTCGTCTACCAGCCCAGCCATTTTCTTGCGGTCAATTTCAGAGTTTAGGAACGGATAATCCGCTGGCAATACGCCGTTAAACAAAACGCGTCCTGCGGTTGTTTCAAAATAATCACCAGCAAACGCAGTGTACTTCGTATCTTTCGGAACACCAACCTTGATGCGCGCGCGGCAATCAATCGTCTCAAATTGAAGCGCGGTCAGCGCATCAAGAGGAGACGCAAAATATGAACCCTCGCCGCGCGCGCCTTCCACAATCTTCGTTTTCCAATATACGCCGAGCACAATATCCAACATTTTTGCAGAAACAGTCGGTTCTCCGTTCCCCGGCTTCAATATGTTTTTGTCCGCCGCCATAAACTCGCGGGCTTCCAACTGCGCTTCTTCCGAAAGCGGAACATGAACCGCCATTTGGTCGCCATCAAAGTCGGCATTAAACGCGGAACACACAAGCGGGTGTACTTGAATCGCGCTACCTTCAATCAGCACCGGCTGAAATGCCTGAATACCTAAACGGTGCAAAGTCGGCGCGCGGTTTAGTAGCACATACTTGCCGCGCGTTACTTCTTCAAGAATTGCCCACACTTCTGGAATTTGGTCTTCAATAAGACGCCCGGCACCGCGAATGTTGAATGCAAGTTCGCGTTTAATTAGCTCAGAAAGCACGAACGGGCGAAAGAGTTCCAATGCCATATGTTTCGGAAGCCCACATTGATTTAATTTTAATTCAGGGCCGACGACAATAACAGATCGTCCAGAATAATCCACGCGTTTTCCGAGCAAGTTCTGGCGGAAAAGCCCACGCTTGCCTTTTAAGTTGTCGGCAAGTGACTTGAGTTGGCGGCGCGCCGCAGGACCTCCGCCTGAAGACGACGAACCGTGACGAATGGAATTGTCTATGAGCGAATCAACCGCCTCCTGTAAAATACGCTTTTCGTTTCGCAAAATAACTTCAGGCGCGTTAATTTCCAAAAGTTTCTTTAAGCGATTATTGCGGTTGATGACGCGGCGGTATAGGTCGTTCACATCCGAGGTTGCATATCGGCCTCCGTCCAAAGGAACCATAGGTCTAAGCCCAGGCGGAATTACAGGAATGCGCGACAGGAACATCCACTCGGGGCGCATACCTGAAGCAATCATACCGCGGATAAGTGCGAGCCGTTTAGACAGCCGCTCACGCTCCCCTGCTCCCGCCTTTTCTTGTGCGGCTTCAAGCTCGCCGCGCAATGTTTCCAAGTCAACCTGTTTGCATAAATTATAAATCGCTTCCGCGCCGATTTCCGCCTCAAAGCACGCGCCGTATCGCATTGAATATCCATGGAACGACACTTCGTCCAAAACAAGCCCTGGAACTATACCATCTATTTCACGCTTCGCTCCGAGGAATCGCTCTTTGAGCGCCTCTTTAGTTTTTTCATCACCCGCCGCTTTTACTTTCGTTTTGTATTCAGTATCAAGTTCTTTAAGCAATTGTCCTTGCTCCACCTCGTTAACGCGCGTTACGAGGTAGCCCGCGAAGTAAATCACGCGCTCCACATCTAGAGAAGTCATACCTAGGAAGAGAGAGAGGCGCGACGGAAGCCCGCGCAAAAACCAAATATGGGAGACGGGGGAGGCGAGATCTATGTGCCCCATTCTCTCGCGGCGCACTACCGCGCGCGTGAGCTCCACTCCGCACTTTTCGCACACGATTCCCTTGAAGCGGATGCCGCGGTATTTGCCGCAATAACACTCATAGTCCTTTTCGGGACCGAAAATCTTTTCATCAAAAAGCCCACTCCGCTCGCTGCGCTGTGTTCGGTAATTGATTGTCTCGGGCTTTGTAACTTCGCCCTGCGACCACTCCTTTATTCGTTCGGGAGAAGCGAGTCCGATGCGAACGGAATCAAAGTCGAGTGGAATACTTGTTGGATTTGGACGAAACATATAAGTTAATATACCAATATACGAATAATACGAATCTACGAATGGCTACGAATAGATACAAAAAACTAGGAACGGGTGCGTGAGCGAGAGCGGGAACGAGTAGGCGCATCGCCGTCGCCTTTATTGCCTCCTTGTAACTCTGTGTCCAGTGCAAGCCCGCGCAAATTGTTCAGAAGCACGCTGAATGATGCGGGTACGCCGCTGTACGAAATCGGTTCATTTTTCACAATTGAATCAAATGCCGCCGCGCGCCCCGGGATATCGTCTGATTTTATCGTCAACATTTCGCGTAGCGTGTACGCCGCGCCGTGTCCGAGGAGCGCCCACACTTCCATTTCGCCGAACCGCTGTCCGCCTCCCTGCGCTTTGCCGCCGAGTGGCTGTTGGGTAATCATTGAGTACGGACCGATAGAACGCATATGAATTTTGTCTTCCACCATATGGTGCAATTTCATAATGTACATAGTGCCGACTGCGATATCTTGCGCGAACGGCTCGCCTGTCCTGCCATCGTACAATTTCATTTTTCCGTTTTTAGAAAACCCCGCGCGAACCAATTCGTCTTTTATTTCTCCATCAGTCGCGCCCGCAAACGGCGGCACGACCGCCTGATAGCCGAGTGCGCCCGCCGCAAGCCCCAAATGCAATTCTAAAATCTGCCCGAGATTCATACGGGAAGGTACTCCTAGTGGAGTCAGAATAATATCTATCGGCGTGCCATCTGCAGTAAATGGCATTTCTTCCACAGGCAAGATTTTAGAAATAACGCCTTTGTTGCCGTGGCGGCCCGCAAGTTTGTCTCCTACCGACACTTTTCGTAGTTGCGCTACTTCAATATGTATACGCTTCAGAATACCACTCTCCAACTTGTCGCCGCGCTCGCGCGAAAATACCTTCACGCTAATGATGCGTCCGCGCTTGCCGCCCTCCGTTCGCTTGGAAGTATCTTTCACATCACGCGCCTTCTCGCCGAATAGCGAACGAAGAAGTCGTTCTTCTGGGGTGAGCTGTGTTTCGCCTTTCGGAGTAATTTTGCCGACCAAAATGTCGCCAGGGCGGACTTCCGCGCCAATGCGTATAATTCCGTCTTCGTCCAGATTTTTTAATTTAGCTTCGCCGACATTTGGAATGTCGTGAGTTGTAATTTCGGGTCCAAGCTTCGTATCGCGCACATTCACCACAAACTCTTCAATATGTATGGACGAGAACTTGCTTTCACGGACCATTCGTTCGGATACAATAATCGCGTCTTCGTAGTTTGCACCCGCCCACGACATAAAGGCGACTAGAACATTGTGTCCTAGCGCCATTTCCCCTCCTTCGCTGGACGAAGTGTCGGCAAGAAGTGTTCCTTTCTTTACTTTGTCTCCTACCGACACCGCAGGCCGCTGATGAAAAGCCGTAAAGCCGTTGGTGCGCTGGAATGAAACGAGGGGGTATGAGTGTTCTTTTCCTTTTATATTTTTAACGCCAATGCGCCGCGCATCTACAAAAGAAACAACACCTTCTTCTTCTGCAATAATGAGTCGCCCGGTGTCACGCGCCGCTTTGCCTTCAATACCGGTCGCTACAAGCGGCGCTTCCGGCACTAGGCACGGCGTTGCTTGCTTTTGCATGTTGGAACCCATAAGCGCGCGGTTCGCGTCGTCGTGGTTCAAGAACGGAATCATTGAAGTTGTAATAGAAAACGCTTGATTTGTCGCTATATCTATATATTCAACTTCTTTCGCAGACACGATTGACGGCGCGCCCGCCACGCGCACCTCTACTTCCTTTTCCAAAAGCGCGCCGTTTTCGTCGCGAAGAACTGCGGCGTGCGCAATTTTCTTTCCTTCTTCTTCCAATGCATTCAGATATTCAATTTCTTTCGTAATAATTCCGTCTTTCACACGCGCGTAAGGTGTCTCAATCATTCCGAATTCGTTGAGCCGCGCGTAGTTGGCGAGACGCAAAATTAGGCCAATGCTTCCGCCTTCCGGGGTCTGTATGGGGCAAAGACGCCCATAGTGCGAAGGGTGCACATCGCGCACCTCAAAACCCGCGCGTTCGCGTGTTAGTCCGCCTGGACCGAGCGCAGACACCGTACGCAAATGCTCTATTTCCGCAAGAATATTTTCTTGCTGCATAAACTGCGATAGTTGGTTGGTGGTGAAGAATTCGCGAATGCGCGCCTGAAGCGGCTTCGGCGAAATGAATTGCGACGGAAGCGTGAGGTCCGATTCCACTGTGGACATTCTGTCTTGCAAATTGCGCTTCATCTGCGTCATACCAACGCGTACTTTTTGTTCCAAAAGTTCCCCGACAAAACGCACGCGGCGGCTCCCAAGGTGGTCTATATCGTCTTCAACCGCGCCGTCTGTTGTTGCAAGTTTGCACACATGCACGACCGAAGTTACTACATCGTCAAGCGACAAAGTCATTCGCTCGGCTTCTTTGCATTCAAGCGTCTTTCCGAATCTGCGATTAAAACGAAACCGCCCAACCTTGGAAAGGTTATAGCGGTCTACATCAAAAATAGAGGTAACAAAAGTGCGTGCGGTTTCTGGAGTGGCGATTTCTCCGTCGCGGAGGCGCTTGTATACTTCAAGATACGCTTGAGGAGCTTCCTTTGCGTGGTCTTTCGCGAGCGTAACTGTAATAAATTGTTCCGCAGGAGTTCCAGCAAAGAGCGCTTTGATTGCGTCATCTGTTCCAGCACCCAATATGCGAAGGAGCGATGAGAGCGGGAACTTGCGTTTGCGGTCTATGCGCACATAAATCGCGCCGTCGGGGTCGGTGTCTATCTCAATCCACGCGCCGCGCGCGGGCATAATCTTCGCGCCGAAATATTTCTTGCCGCGCACTTCCTCGGCGGTGAAAAAGACGCCGAAAGAACGCGCGAGTTGCGGTACAATGACGCGTTCAACTCCGGAAATAACAAATGTGCCGTGGTTGGTCATAAGCGGAACATCCGACATGAAGATTTCCTGCTCCTTCTCGGTACCCTCCAATTTGTTTTTTAGGCGCACAACCACTTTGATTGGCGCTTCGTAAGAAACCTTATTGGCTTTTGCCGTGTGCTCATCGCATTTCGGTTCGCCAATGGAAATGTGTGAGAAATCCAATTCAAACTTCTTGCCCGAATAATCTTTTATCGGAGAGAATTCCTTAAAGACGGCCTTCACGCCCTTTTCAATAAACAAACGGAACGAATTCAGCTGGGGCTCAACAAAGTTCGGAAACTCCGCGAGCGGCTCGCGGAACGCTCCGAAATATTTCTTCGGACGCTTCGCAACATCCGCAACATCAATGGCAATTCCCATGTTATTTAGAATATAAAAATATAAAGTAACGCAAAACGAAAACAAAAGCCCTCGCCAAGGCCCTTGTTATATGTTGTTAATTTGTATTTAATTGTATGAACGCAAAATGGCGCTCTATTGCTTACTAAAAGTCGCGCTGGGTAACTCATTCGTTCCGAAAATACAAATACAAAGAGAGTATATACCTATACCCTTTTCCTGTCAACCCCGTTAGAAGCAGGACGCGGACTGCAACATAACGATGTTATTTATAAATTAAAAAATACAATAAAAAACTAGGCTATGTATTGGTTTTACACGAGCGTCCGCGGCTTCTAACGGGGTCAAATGCAAGTCCGCGTGGTGTGGATAACAACCGTTCGGGTAGCTCGCCCTTAAAGACACGCATAAAATCCTAGTGGATTTTTGCTCTGCTCGCCAATCAAGAAAATAATCAACGGAGTACCGTTGTAATTTTCTAATTGGCTGCGCAAGGTCTTTGCGGGCGACTACCCTCACTCAATTTTTCTCGCCGTTTCGGCAGAGGTGCTTCCTCGCTCTTATTATTAAGCTACGATCGTATCTTAATGATGATTCTCTTTTTCTATCATACTTGCAAGTAAGATAGAATTTACCGACATACACTTAACTCCGCGACCGCTAAATTAAGTGTATCCAGTCATTTTGCCTGTCCGCAGACGAGACGGGCAAAATGACTGTACAAAATAAAAACCAACTACGAAAAGATAGTTGGTTTGGAAATTTCCACTTAAAGACACACTCCAAGAATTTCCATTGCTTTTTCATCTGGAACTTGAGTGACGAACCCAGAAATTGTTGTAACTGGCACATCTTTTGCATTGGAATGTACTCCCCAAAAATATTCCAGTACTTCAGAAAGTGCGAGCAAAACAATTTTTTGAGATTCGTTTAGTGTGATCGCTTGGTGTGGATAGAAAGCATCTTGGCCAGTAACTTCAACATAGGTTTTCCCTTTCTTTGCAACATGAATAGAAAGATTACATATATTTGTGAGATTATCGGCTTCCATTTGAAATGAAAAAGTGCTTGAAAGTCTCAAATTTGAAGAGGACATTTGAAACTCACCTTCCATGTGTTGATTGTCGGCGTCTCGCTTGCATTTTAACATCTCCACAAAAACATCTATCATAAAATATCCTTTCTCTTTAAATCTGATATTAATAATTACATATTATTGCTCAAACATCAAGACACCTTATTTCTAGCGATCAAAAACGGCTCGGTGCGCGCTGAGCCGTTTTTTCTATACAAGTATTTTGCAAAATACTCCAATAGATAAATCCTCTATGTGCTTATTCGCGCGAATTAGAAGATAGATAATTTATCTATTTTTGGCGCGCGGCGCGCCATTTTTCTATATTGGCGCGATGTCCGGTGAGGAGGACTTTTGGGACACGATACTTTTTGCCTTTGTGCGCGAATACATCGGGGCGCGTGTACACATCGGGGCTCGCCGCCCGCGTTTCCTCGCGTGATTCGGGCGCGCCGAGCACGCCCTCCACCTGCCGAGCAATCGTATCAATCAAAATCTCCGCAGCGAGCTCCCCTCCCGTCAACACAAATGGCCCGACAGATAATTCTTCTACCTTGAACACTCTCTTCACGCGCGCATCTATTCCCTCGTACCGCCCGCAGATGATAATGATGTCCGAAAACTCTTTTGCGAAGTTTATTGCCGTTTCGTTGGTAAACTGCTTCTCGCTTGGGCTTAACCAAATAATCGGAACTCTTATCTTTTTTGATACTCCTACATTCCTAGGAATGTAGGAGAGTGCTTTTTTTATGGCTCGGATGACGGGTTCGGCTTGGATCACCATGCCTGGTCCGCCTCCGTAGGGCTTGCGGTCAACTCGGGCGTGCTTGTTCTCCGCGTAGTCGCGCGGGTTGTAAAACTTCACCGCAATCTTTTTGTCTTCAATCGCACGCTTCAGAATTGATTCGCCTAGATACGAGCGAAACGCGTTTGGAAATAATGTAATAATATGGAAAGTCATAAATAAGTAATAGCACAAAAGACCCCCGCTGTATAGCGGGGGTCTTTTGTTACGAACTATATCTTCAAATCGTCCATCGCTTCGTCCACGCTTTTCATCGCGCGCGGGGCTTGCGTGCCGCCTTCGGGCTCGTTAATCTTCAAGTTCACGCGAGCGTTGTTCTTCATACCCACAACCCGAAGTAGTATCCGAAGCGCCTTGGCGGTGTTGCCGCTCCGTCCGATAATCTTCCCCATATCTTCGGGGCCGACCGAGAGCGTCAAAAGCACGCCCATCTCGTCCACAGTGCGCGCGATTTTCACCGCGTCGATATTGTCTACGAGCGCCTTCACGACATATTCCAAAAACTCTACATCGTTTTCTTTCTTTGCCATTTTCGTTCTGGTTTTATCCAAGACATTATAATCAAATCTAGCAGTTCGTCCGACCTCGCCGAATCTGCTTGCTCAAGTATAGCAAACTTATGCAACTGGCGCGACTTCAACCAGTTTCTCTTCCTTTTTCGCCTCCTCTTTCTTTTCTTCTTCCTTCTTGATTGGTGTGTGTTTCGGAAGCGCGTTTTTCTTTTTCCCTTCAATTATTTTCTGCGTAATCAAAAAGTTATGTAGCGTATCCGACATTTGCGCGCCTTTGGAAATCCAGTGTTTTACCCGTTCCGCATCAATTTTTCGTTCGTGCGTCGTGTTGTTCCATGTGCCGAGCGTCTCAACTGTCTTACCGCTCTTTGTAGAGTTGCGCGCGTCCGTCAGCACCACCCGAAAAACGGGCATATGCTTCCTCCCCACGCGCTGTAATCGGATTTTTAACATAAAAAGCAATATAGCATACAAGATTCATCCGTGCAATTTTGATAAATAAAAACAGGCGGATGTGTGCATCCGCCCGTCGTGAGAACCGCATTTATGTCTTCAATTCTTGTAGAAGCATGCCGAGGTTTGAGAAAATGTGCAGCGCATCGGAAAACTCCGAGAGATTTCTTCCAGCACTAGGTACAGCAACAGGAAGTATTCCTGCCGCGATTGCCGCTTGCACATCCACAGGATTATCGCCGACATACGCGCATTCGGAAGGAGGTACACCGATTCTTTTTGAGGATACCAGCAGCAAATCCGGTGCCGGCTTTCCTTTTTTTACCTCCGGGTCATCACCAGAAACCACCGAATTGAACATCGAATAAATATTCGTGTGATTTTTGGTTTTCAACACTAGAATCTCTTTTGTTGAACTGGTCGCCACTGCAAGCAAAGCAGGTTCGTGCAGATGCTTTATGAGTTCTGTCGCGCCAGGCATCATTTCTGCATATGGAGCCCGCTGGAAAAGGCGTTTGTCTAATTCCGTTTTGAACTCGGCGTATCCGGGAAGGGGCAAACCTACCCCCTCAATCATCAGCCGCGCGACTTCTTTGAGGTCAAGACCCTTGACCTTCATAAGCAGTTCTCGGCTCGGTTCAGGTCGCCCAAATGTCCGCGCCATGTCGCAGAAGCTCCACTCATAATCGGGTTCTGTGTCTTGTAACAACCCGTCATTGTCAAAAATCCAACCTTTTATTTTCTTTAAGTTCACAACTGACCTTTCTGTTAAACTGTTTTATGTTTTTGCTTTTCTGAATTGAGGATAGCATACAAGAGATACACCGTCAACTTGCCTATTGGACGGGTGCGTGCTTCGTTGCTATACTGCGCTTGTGAAGAAAACAACGCACCCTTATTTAATTACAGGTCTAATCTCCATCAACTCGCGCGGAGTTGGGTTTGTAGAGGATGAAGGCGGAAAAGACGACATTGAAATACCTACAGAAAATCTAAACTGCGCGCTCAATAAAGACGAAGTAGAAGTGCGCCTCACAGGCGGCAAAAGCCAGCGCGAACGCCCGCTCGGCGCGGTGATGAAAATAGTGAAGCGCGCGAAAGACAAGTTTGTAGGCGTGTTGAAACAAGAAGAAGGAAGGTTTTTCGTAAAGCCGGACGACTGGCGGTGCTATGCAGATTTTCGCATTGATGCAAAGAAAACGGGCAATGCAAAAGAAGAAGATAAGGTGCTGATCAAAATGCTTCCGTGGAATGACCCTGGACGCTCGCCAGAAGCGGAGATTGTAGAAGTTATTGGGAGAGCCGGCGAACATAATACGGAAATGAAGGCGCTCGCGCTCGCGCGCGGCTTTGCGTCTTCGTTCCCAGATGTAGTGGAGCGCGAAGCGCGCTTGTTGAAGCAAAACGAAAAAACAATTTTCGTGGAAGAAATTCCGAAACGAAAGGATTTCCGTGGCGTTACAACCTTCACCATTGACCCCGTTGATGCAAAGGATTTTGATGACGCGTTGTCTTTCAAGCAACTCCAGAACGGGAATTACGAAATAGGAGTTCATATCGCGGATGTCTCTTTCTTTGTGCGTGAGAAGACGGTGTTGGACGCGGAAGCGCGCGAGCGCGGCTTCTCGGTGTACTTGGTAGACCGCACGATTCCGATGCTTCCTGAAGCACTCTCAAACGACCTGTGTTCCTTGAATCCAAATGAAGATAAGTTTGCATTTTCTGCGGTGTTTGAAATAAATGAAAAGGCGGAAGTGCTCTCGCGCTGGTTCGGGCGCACGGTCATCCGTTCGGATAAGCGGTTCACCTACGAAGAAGCGCAAGAAATTATAAATAAAAAAGAAGGAATATTATCAGAAGAGCTTTTGGTATTGAACCGCCTTGCGAAAATTATGCAGGAGAAGAACAACGCGGCGGGCGCGATTGATTTCGCGCAAGACGAAGTGAAGTTTGAGTTGGACAAAGACGGTTGGCCGATTCGCGCGTATAAAAAGCCGCACTTAGAAACGCATAAACTTGTGGAAGAATGGATGCTCCTTGCAAACCGCGAAGTTGCTGAGTTCTTGTCGCATGCGCGGGAAAAACAGAAAAGCAAAATGCCTGTTTTATATCGTATTCACGATTTACCCGACAGCGAGAAAATTGGCGAACTTGCGCTCTTCGTGCGCGCGCTTGGACATCACTTGCCGATTACAGGTAAGAGTGTGACGGCGAAAGACCTACAACAATTGTTTAAAAAAATAGAAGGCGAAGCGGAAGAGGCGCTAATTAAAACAACCGCGCTCCGTTCTATGTCCAAAGCCGTTTATTCTACAAAAAACATTGGGCACTTCGGGCTTGCAATGCCGTTTTATACGCACTTCACTTCCCCAATCCGCCGCTACGCGGACTTACTGATACACCGTATGCTTGCGGGGCATTTGCATGGAGAAAAGATGGAAGCGCAAGAGTGGGCGGAATATGAACGGCTCGCCGAACACATTACGGAAAAGGAAATCGGCGCGGCGGAGGCCGAGCGCGAGTCGGTGAAAATGAAAAAAGTTGAATATATGTCTGAGCGCGTCGGGAAAGAATTTGACGGCGTCATTTCGGGCGTAACCGAATGGGGTGTGTATATAGAAGAGACGGAAACAAAATCGGAAGGAATGGCGGCACTCCGAAATTTCGGAGACGACTTTTACGCACTGGACGAGAAGCACTATTGCATTAAAGGCGCGCGCACGGGCAAAAAGTATTCGCTCGGCGACAAAGTGCGCTTCAAGGTTATCGGCGCGGACACGGAGCGCAAAACGCTGGATTATAAAATTATATAAAAACCCGCACACAACACATATAACCCGTCAAGTTGCACGGTTTGGTGGGGTTTGTTAGTATGTGGGTACACAGTGGCTTCGGCCTCCGAGAACCCCGCGTAAGCGGGGTTCGTTTTTTACAAGAACTCTTTTATGTAATTTATAAGTGCCACAAAATCTTCTTTCGGCATAACACCTACTTTGCGAATTAACCGCTTACTGTCAAAAATACGCATTTGCAATACCAAGATATCATTTATCATGTCTTCTAATGTAAAACGAATGCGAAAAGGAATTCCGTCTTTAATTTTTGTCGTCAGAGGTATTGCCCAGAAAACATCTCGAGTGAACTTTTTTACAATAACGACAGGGCGACTATAATCACTTGTTTGAGAGTGTTGTTCAGAGCCCACATTAACGCCTATTGCACACCACCAAATTTCTCGTTCGTGAAAGTCGGGGTTTCTTTTTTCTCCATCAATTATCTTCTTTCTTTTGTTCCACACGTCAAAATCTTTTTGCATAAGAGTATTTTATCATAGGGTGTTGTTTGCTCAAAAAAACAAAACCGTGTAATACTTACCCGAATGGCGCAGAAACTTTTGATTGTTGAGTCGCCCGCGAAGGCGAAAACCATCGGAAAATATCTCGGTGCGGATTTTGCCGTCAAGGCGTCCGTCGGGCATGTGCGCGATTTGCCGAAGTCCAACAAGAACGCCGTGGACATACCTGCGGGCTTTGTGCCGCATTACGAAATATCTAAAGGTAAAGAAAAAACTGTGGCGGACATAGCTGAGGCGGCGGCGAGCGCGAAAGAAATCATTCTCGCAACCGACGCCGACCGCGAGGGCGAGGCGATAGCGTGGCATATTGCCGAGCTTCTGAAAAAAGCCGGAATTAAAAAGCCGATTGCGCGCGCCGTGTATCACGAAATTACCAAGCACGCGATTGAAGACGCGCTCGCGCACCCGCGCGCGATAGACCAAAATTTGCGACGCGCGCAGGAAGCGCGGCGCGTGCTGGACCGCCTTGTTGGCTACGACCTGTCTGGTCTTATTTGGAAGAAGCTCCGTTACGGGCTATCGGCTGGGCGCGTACAATCTCCCGCACTTCGCATCCTTGCCGAGCGCGAACGCGAGATAAAAGCGTTCGTACCGGAAACATTTTGGCGTATTTTTGCGGACACTAATACTGTACAGAAAGCCGTGCTCGCGCTTTCGTGTGAAGAAGAGCCGCGCGATAAATCAGAAACCGAGCGCATTCTCTCCGAAGGGAAAAATGGCGAGTGGTTTGTGAAAGAAGTTAGCGAAACAGAAGCGAAGCGAAGCCCGCGCCCGCCATTCATCACCTCCACACTCCAGCAAGTTGCATCCACGCGCCTTGGATTTTCGCCAAAGAAAACAATGATGCTCGCACAAAAACTTTATGAAAGCGGGCTCATCACCTATATGCGCACCGACTCAACTAATTTGTCGGAAGATGCGCGGCGCGCGCTCGCGGTAGTTATTGAAAAATTATTTGGAAAGGAAAATGTTGCGCTTCGCCATTACGCGAAGCAAGTAAAAAACGCGCAAGAAGCGCACGAAGCGATTCGCCCTACCGATGTCGCACGCGAGTCGGCGGGCGCAATTCCCGACCAAAAGAAATTGTACGAACTCATTCGCCGCAGAACAATCGCCTCACAAATGCCCAATTCGGGAATCCTCCGTACAAAGATTATCGCGAATATTAAAAACGGAACGATTCCGGACTTTTCCGCAAACGGGAGCCGCGTCGTTCACCACGGCTGGCTTCTTGCCGATCCTGCCGCAAAAGGCGAAGAAAACGAACTGCCAAAAGTGGTAACAAACGAGCCGCTCGCACTTCACGATATTCGCTCGGAAGAAAAGCAGACCGAGCCGCCAGCGCGATACAGCGAGGCGGGGCTGGTGAAGGAGCTTGAGAAGCGCGGAATCGGTAGGCCATCTACTTATGCCTCAATTATTGACACGCTTCTTGCGCGAGGATATACAGAAAAGGAAGGCCGCGCGCTCCGTGTAACAGAAACCGGAGAAGCCGTGAGCGCGTTTATAGAAAAATATTTCGGCGCGTACATTTCGGACTCGTTCACCGCAGAGATGGAAGATAAGCTGGATGACATCGCAAACGGAAGCCGCGAATACGAGAAGACGATGCGCGAGTTTTATACACCATTTAATAAAGAAGTAAAAAAGCAGTCAAAAGATGCTGAAAAGATAACTTCGCTCGGAGATGCGCCGAGCGGTATGAAGTGCCCTCTCTGCGAAAGCGCGATGGAGAAAAAACTCTCGCGCGTCGGCGCGTTCTTTTCGTGCAAAAAGTTTCCTGAATGCAAAGGTGCGCGCTCGCTTGACGGCGGAGTGGTAGAAGAAAAAAAGCCGGCAGTTCCGATTGGAACCGACCCGGCGACCAATGAGCCGATTTTCGTGAAGGTAGGACGATTCGGTCCGTATGTGCAGTTGGGTGAGAAGAAAAAAGGCACAACAACCAAACCCAAGATGGCGAGTATCCCGAAAGATATTGAACCGAAAAATGTAACGATAGAAATCGCGCTGAAACTGCTCTCGCTCCCCCGCCCGCTTGGCGTACATCCGACGACCGGCAAAGAAATTACCGCAAGCCGAGGAAGGTTCGGTCCCTACATTGTGCACGACGGCGACTTCCGCTCGCTCAAAGTACCAGACAATCCGTACGACATCACGCTCCCCCGCGCGCTTGAAATCCTCAAAGAAGAAAAAAAGAAACGCGGGTTCAAAAAGAAAGAATCTTAATCACGAAACTTATTCTTGTCGCAAAAACTCATACCCGACCCTTGAGAACAAACTATTCGGCAAGTTATTAAGTCGTTTTTGTACCACTCTGATTGCTGGTTCGGACTTATCAACCCCAATCCAATTGCGATTAAGCGATTGTGCGGCAACAAGCGTTGTGCCGGAACCAGCAAAACAATCAAGAACCAAACCTCCTTCATTTGAAGATGCTTCAATAATAAACTTTAATAAATCAAGATTTTTCTCTGTTGGGTATTGAGGATATTGAGGGTCTTTGAATTCCCAGATGTCTTGCATTTTTTTCCCATCTCTTTCATCAACAAAAATCTTTTTTCTCGGCACGTCACTTGATGACCATTCGATAAGTCATTGTTTATCCCATTCTTCCAGAATGACTGGGTCGCTCCGCCAGTGTCTCCCTTTTGGCGGAGTTACTCCACGCCATTCTTTGCCTGTATTGCCATTTGCCGTCTCGCCAGGTGCGTGTAGAGGAATAGTTGTATATTTTCTATTGTCTCTATCAGTTTTCTTAAAAAGTCGCTCTACATCATCATCAGAATAAGGAGCTTTGGGGTCATTCCATATAGGATTTTCTGCTTTGGAATAAAAAAGAATTAAGTCTTTAGTATTTCCGTATGCTTTCCGTTGAAAATTTTTAGGGTTGCACTTAATTCGTGTGATATCATTTCTAAAATTTTTTATTCCAAAAACCTCGTCCATTATGAGTTTTACATAATGTCCGATTTTGTAGTCAATATGCAAATAGATAGAACCACGATCTGACATCAATTCTCGTAACAAAATCAATCTCTCACGCAAAAACTCCAAAAACTCTGCTCCAATCAGAGTGTCGCTGTATGCAATCGCGTCTCCGTTACTGCTACTGATTGTGTTTGCACGATCTTCGCCTATCCTAAAATGCCCATTTGTTGCGAACGGTGGGTCAATATAAATTAAATCCACTTTATTCGCATAATCACTGAACAGTGTCTTCAAAACCGAGAGATTATCGCCGTGGACAAGCTTATTTTTTGCGCCGTGTCCTGAAACAATATTCAATTTTGCCTCCAAAGTCCTCTCTAGGATATCCTTTTCGTCCTTCTTGTTATCATAAGTAAGAAACATAACATCTATATCTGATACAAAAATTCCCGCAAGACCAACGCACTCATTATATTCTCGTCTTTCAGTCGCCCGATAATGTCTTTTTGTGTTTTCCTCCGAATCCAATATAGAAATAAAAAAAAATACCAAAAAGATTGACTTGTTCTGAGAAACTATAGAAGCGACTCTAGATGTTTGACTTCTTCTCTGCAGATTTTTATATCCTTTTGTAAAGTTGTCGACTTATTATCATTGGGATTTACTACTTTATTCATTAAATTCCCCAAAAGATGTTTTCGATACCGCCATTTTGTTATAATACGATGAACGCTACAATTATCATCAGTGCATCCCAAAGTTAAACATTTATCGCAATCGGCAGTGCCGCAAAGACATTTTTTAAGAATGAATTCTAACATCTTGATTTTCTATATTCATTTCAGAATCACCCTCTCCAACACAACAGGCACTTTGGGAATGTCGCGCGCGCCGACATCTACATTACTGATGGCGAGCGCGGCATCAAGCCCGCCAGTCACTTTTGCAAAAATAGTGTGCTTGCCTGCGAGCCACGGAGTTTCTTTTGCCGTTATAATAAAGAATTGACTGCCGTTCGTGTCGGGTCCAGAATTCGCCATCGCCACCGCGCCGCGCACAAACTTTTCGTCATTTATTTCATCTCCAAATTGGTAGCCAGGGCCGCCTGTACCCCAAAAGTCCTGCTTCCCGTCGTCTTTAGAAAGTGGGTCTCCGCCTTGAATCATAAAATCGGCAATCACGCGGTGGAATTTTGTGCCGTCAAAAAATCCTTTTTCGGCAAGCGCAATAAAGTTTGCGACCGTCTTCGGCGCCTTGTCGTGTAAAAACGAGATTTGTACCGAGCCGTAATTCGTTTTTAGTATCGCGCCGCTCCACGAGGCGGAAACTGCCATTGTATTTTTTTGTTCAATAGTTTGTTTAATGTCTTTCGCACCGTCCGCAAAATACCACCAAAGCCCGAGCGCAACTGCGACCAACAAAAGCGAAATTATTACTGGCATTCTAAATTCTTTAATCATAATTGATACAGTATAACAAAAATTATTCCGCCAACAACCTCTTTATCTCCTCAATCCGCATACGAAGGGACTGCAAAAGTGTCAAAAGCTCTTTTCGTTGCGCTTCGCCTTCTCCGCCACGCCCCGCAACAGTTAGCGCATTCAGTATTTCTACTGATTTTCTTTCCAGCTCTTCTTTTTCAAGATGAAGGAGGAGCACACTGACTTCTTTCGGAAGCGCCCCGCCGCCGCCAAACCGCGCTTCCGCCTCAAAGATATGTTGAACGCGCTCGTCCGCGCTGATTGCCGAGAGATATAAAAGAAATTCCGCCACAACCGCGCCAACATCTTTTTTTATTTTTTCCGTATCAACCTCACGCTCGCCCGCCTCAAGCTTTTCTTGCCATAAAATTATGCCTGCGAGCACGCGGAACGCGCTATTTTTTATTTTCTGCATTATTTTTTGACCACCTTCTGTTTGTTGTCCTGTACTCTCAATTTTCTTCAAGTCCTCCCACACCGCATCCTCGCGCACCGCGAGGCGCGCTGCGATGTCTTTCGCAAACTCCGCGCGCTCAATCGCGCTTTTCACATCCCGCACAAACGGCAATACTTCGGCGAGGACAAGGCGGCTTCGTTCGCGCGCCGTCGCGCCTCTCGCGACGGCGCGTTCAAGAAGAAACTTCACAAAATGCGTACTGTTTTTGAGTCCATCTGCAAACTCCGCAGGGCTTTTCGCGATAATATCCGCAGGGTCTTTTCCTTTATCCGACAGCGCGGCTATTTTTACTGCCATTCCTTTTTGCAATGCGGCAGATACCGCGCGGAGCGCCGCCTTCTCACCCGCAGTGTCAGCATCATACGCAAGCAAAATATTTTCCGAAAATCGGCGCAAGAGGTCTAGGTGTTCCGGTGTCAGCGCTGTACCGGATGCCGCGACTGCATTCTCAAAACCCGCTTGGTGGCACATCAACAAATCCATCTGACCCTCAACCAAAAGCGCGAATCCGCGCCCGCGAATCTTGTGTTTTGCGCGGTTAATTCCGTAGAGCGCGGACGATTTGCGCCACAACTCTGTTTCCGGAGTGTTGAGATATTTAGGTACTCCCTCGCTTTCCTTTCCCATAATCCGCCCAGAAAAAGCAATCACGCGTCCAGCGGAATCAAAAATCGGAAACATAATGCGGTTGCGAAACACATCATATGATTCGCCCTTTTTCTCCACAGATTGTTTAATGAGCCCAGCGCGAAACATTTCAGTGTCGGAAAATCCTTTCGCGGCTAAGCGCGCGCGAAGCGCGCGCCATTCGTCAGGCGCAAACCCGACGCGCCACACTCCGCTCGTTTTTGGCAAAAGCCCGCGCGATGCGAGGTAGGCGCGCGCGTCTGCGCGCGCGCCCAATTCTTTTTCAAAAAACTGCGTTGCTTCTTCAAGCACTGCAAAGAGACGGTCTCTGCTGTCGCTTTCCTCTTTGCGAAAATGGGAGAGAGGTACTCCGGCGCGCTCTGCGAGCACGCGGAGCGCGCCCTTAAAATCCACTCCTTCCATTTGTTCAACAAATGAAAATATATCGCCCTTCGCACCGCATCCGAAACAATAAAAAGAACCGCGCGCAGGCGACACAAAAAACGATGCGGTCTTTTCGTGATGGAATGGGCATTTGGCTTTGAGGTTCGCGCCCGCGCGCTCCAACTTCAAATATGAACCGACTACTTCTTCCACTCCCAACCGCGCTTTTATTTCTTCAACAGGGCTTCCCATAATTCTCGCTACTATATCATACATAGTTCTCCACTTATTACCCACACGAAATTAACGATGTGCGTTGCTTGCACCGAGGATACGCATGTTACAATTCTCCACGCTATGGCAACTGCAATCAGAATCCCGCCGCAAAATATTGATGCCGAAAAAGCGCTCCTTGGTTCCGTAATGCTTCGCCCAGACGCAATTTCGGATGTAATGGACCTACTTTCTCCTGAAGGATTTTATGTGGAAAAGCACCGCCTGATATGGAAGACGATGCTAGAACTTTTTGCAAAAACCGCGCCGATTGACCTTCTTTCACTTTCTTCGCGCCTAAAAGAAAAAGAAATACTTGAAGCCGCGGGTGGTGCGTCATACCTTGCCGAACTCTCGTCAAGCGTACCATCCGCCGCCAACGCGCGATATTACGCGGAAATTATCGCAAAGAAAGACATTATGCGCTCGCTCATTTTGGCGGCAGAACATATTGAGGTGCTCGGTTACAGCGAAGAACACGAGGTTGATGCGCTATTGGATGCCGCGGAAAAACGGATTTTAGAAATAGGAAAGCGAGGCGGTACGCATTCATTTTTGGAACTCAAAGATACGCTGGCGGAAGCGTGGGAACGGTTGGACAAACTACACAAAACAGGCGAAGGATTGCGCGGCGTGCCTACAGGTTTTAAGGAAATTGATTCTAAACTTTCAGGACTGCAAAAGTCGGACCTCATTATCCTCGCCGCTCGGCCATCTATGGGGAAGACCTCGCTAGCACTGGACATAGCGCGCCAGACATCTACGCTCCACCAAACGAAAGTTGCTATCTTCTCGCTGGAAATGAGCTCACAACAACTTGTAGACAGAATGCTTGCGGCGGAATCGCGCGTGGATGCGTGGCGGCTCCGCACCGGCAAACTTACTGCGGAAGATGAGTTCGCCAAAATCCGCGATTCGTTGGACCGCCTCGCTAAAGCGCCTATTTATATAGACGACCAACCGGGCGCAAATATCCTTAAAATCCGCTCCATGGCGCGGCGTATCAAACACGAAAAAGGACTTGACCTTATTATCGTTGACTACCTCCAACTAATGACCCCAACCAATACGCGCACAGACAATCTTGTACAGCAGATCTCGGAAATCTCGCGCTCGCTGAAACAGCTCGCGCGCGAACTGGATGTTCCCGTGCTCACGCTCTCTCAGCTCAACCGCAATGTGGAAACTCGTGGAGGCAAGCCAAGGCTTAGTGACTTGCGCGATTCGGGTTCCATTGAGCAAGACGCGGATGTCGTGATGTTCATCCACCGCGAAGACAAATACAAAGAGGACTCGGACAAGCCGAATATCGCGGAGATACTCATAGAGAAGCATCGCAACGGACCTACAGGAAAGGTAGAACTGTATTTTGACGCAGATAAAGCAAGTTTTCTGTCGCTTGAGAAAGGAAACCTAAATGAATTCTAATATGGATACTTTGCACGAACTAACTGAAATATTCCGCGCGTTCCCCGGCGTCGGACCTCGGCAGGCGAAGCGTTTTGTGCACCATCTCCTACAACGCGGAGAAGATGCGGAGGCACTGTCCGCGCTCGCGGCGCGCCTCCGAAAGAGCGTCGTTCGTTGCGAACTCTGCCGTCGTTTTTTTACCAAAGAGGGTTCATTCAAGAAGTGCCGAGCATGCCGCGATGAAGGGCGCGATAAAGCCACGCTCCTAATAGTCGCGCGCGACATAGACCTTGAAGCGGTTGAGAAATCCGGCTCGTTTCGCGGCTATTATTTTGTGCTCGGCGGAACAATTCCGATTTTAGACAAACAGCCAGAAAAGCGCATCGCGCTCGCGGCACTTATAGCGCGCGCGGAGAATGCGGCGAAAGAAGGGCTCAAAGAAATCGTGCTCGCGCTCTCCGCAAATCCCGAAGGCGAGCACACTGCGGAAACCGCGGCGCGTATCCTCGCGCCGCTAGCAAAAGAACATAACATTAAAATATCCACTCTTGGGCGAGGGCTATCCACAGGCACAGAACTGGAATATGCAGACGCAGAGACCCTCAAAAGCGCATTTAAAAACCGCCAGTGATTTTCACTTTCATAAACGGCTGGCGATGGCCGCGGAGCTTGAAGTAGCGGCTTTTCGCTTTATACTTCACCACTTCTACTTTTCTGTTTCTCCCCTCTTCAGTAATCTCCCCCTTCACCTTCGCGCCGGCGATATATGGCGCGCCGAGCGTCGTTTGCGCGCCGTCATCTGTCAAGAGAACTTTGTCAAACAAAACTTCCGCACCCTTCCGCAGGGCAGGAATCTTTTCAATCTTCACCGTTTCCCCTTCGGATGCGCGGTACTGCTTACCTCCTGTTTCTATAATCGCAAATGGCTTCATATATTTATGAAATTGTATGATAAAGGAATTATAAAAAAAATCAAGCACGCTGGGACGACGCGTGCTTGTGTTGTGGAGTAAGGGCAATATGCTAGCCAACTTACCAATTACCCCTGCGTAATAAAGAACCTCCCTTCCGTCTTACTGTCCCATCTGCATATTACATCACAGTAAATAAAAAGCAAACAAAAAGGGTTTGCGCTTGAATTGAACGGTTCTTTGCGCAAACCCCAAAAAGCCGCCTCGCATTTCGTAACTAAACTTGTTCCTAATAGGCTACACACGGAACACCTCCCTCCGGCACTTCGTGGATACAACCGGTAATGGCAGTTCTTGGAAGAATGCGGCTTCTTTACGAGTATACTAGCACCGCCATATGTAAAAGCAACCTACTCATCCGATAACGGCTTTTCAAGAGCGAGCGGTTCAAACTCCATTGAACTACCTGTGATGCGCAAAATGTCTTTGTCTATTTTCTTAAACTCCCTGCCGGACGCCGTGTAATGATTGACTACCGTGCCAAGCGCGTTGCCTAATTTCTGATGATACTCCGCGTAACCCCCCAGATGCTTTTGTAGGCCTTCCACATTCGCGCGAATTGCCTTTGCCGATTCTTCAATCTGCAACGCTTTGAGCCCCTGCAAGACGGTCTGCAGGTACGCGAGGAAAGAAGTCGGCGAGACGATAATTACCCTCTTTTCCTTGAATGCGTATTCTATTAAATCGCGTGTGTTAATCTTTACTGTCCCCACTTGCGCTACGAGTAAATCGTAATAAATCGCTTCGTGCGGAATGAACATAAACGCGAAGTCCATCGTGCCTTCTGCCGGCTTAACATACTTCGCTGTCTCGTCTATGCGATTCTTAAGGTCTGCCTTGAACGCCTTTTCTAGCCGCTCGCGCTCCACTGCGTCTTTTTCTTCCGCCAGCCGATTGTAATTTTCCAGAGAAAACTTAGAGTCAATGCAAATAATCTTTTCCTTTACAAACACTACCGCATCCACAATCGTGCCGTCCTTAAACGGATATTGCATTTGGAAACTGCCAGGAGGGAGGACATTTTTAAGAAGTGTCTCAAGATAATACTCGCCGAGAATCCCGCGCTGTTTCGGATTTTTAAGAATATCTTGCAAACTTTGCAATTGGTCCGCAAAGCCGACCATCTGCTTGCCTGTTTCCTCAACGCGCGTAACTTTTTCCGTCATTTCTTTTATCTCATTTATAAATCGCCCAACAAGCTTTTGCGATTCTCCAAACTGATTGCGCATAGAGTCGTTTACCTGCTTGTTAGTTTCTCCCATTTTCGCATCAACGATTCGTGTAAGCTCATTCATTTGCTGAAGCAGAAGGCGCGCCGAATCATTTTCGCCGCGAGCACTCCCCTTCCGCGCCAAAAATACCGCTAGGACAACAACCGCTAGCGCAAGAATACCGACAGTAATCCACATAGCCATAAAATATATGTTATCATATATATATGTCCATTCACACAAACATCAAACCAAAAATCGCTGAAGCAATGAAAGCGCGCGACGAGGTACGACTTTCCGTTCTGCGCGGCCTCTCATCCGCCTTTACAAACGAGCTTGTTGCGAAAAAGAAATCTACAAACGAAGCACTCACGGACGACGAGGCGCTTATCGTCGTTCGCCGTCAAGTAAACCAACGCAAGGATTCCATTGAACAATTTGAAAAAGGCGGGCGGAAAGACCTTGTGAACGCGGAAAAAGCGGAGTGTGCGATTTTAGAAGCGTTCCTTCCTGCGCAAATGAGAAACGATGAGATACGCAAAATTGCAAAAGCGAAAAAAACCGCCCTGAACATTTCCGACAAATCAAAAATCGGTATTCTCGTCGGCGCGGTCCTTAAAGAAACAAAAGGCCGCGCCGAAGGCGCGGCGGTGAAGGCGGTTGTGGAGAAATTGTTTGCATAACGCTTGCGTTAAAATATCAACAGAGTTATTCTAATAAACGGAGTTCATTTTCGCCGGCGCGTCCGCGGAAACAGTTGACCATACCGCAGAGTGCGGTATTGGCCAGGTACAGGTTCCTGACGAAAAGTAGACATCTGCGGCGCGCCGGCGCCGAAACCAAAAACAAAGTGAAAAAATGAAAAGCTCAATTAGTTCTGTTGTTATTTCTCTCTCTCACCAAAGTCGGACCAATTGGGGGAACAAGGGAATTGTCCAACACTTAAACGGAAACAACAATCACAAGAGCTCAAATCATACAAATCACAAACGGTGGCCTGTCCGCAAACAACCGCCCGCTTTTCACTGACGGTTTTCACCCACACACTTGATTGCTATCAAGTGTGTGGGTTATATTTTGTGTAAAATCTTTTTCAGCTCTTCACGCGTTACTTCGCGGTCGTCCCACGGTTCTTTTGCGCCATTTGCACCCATTATGTACGGGTCGGCACCCTTACCAGTAATCAAAACAACAGTGTTGTTTTGATTACTGGCATGAGCGAGCGTCTGCGCGAATTGAAGAGCCGCACGAATCGCCGCGCGCCGGTCCATAATTATTTCCGGCGCGCGCGCCATGCCGCGCGCCATCGCTTCTACGATGGCGCGCGGGTCCTCATCGTACGGGTCCTCGTTTGTCAAAAACACTTTTTCAGCGTGAGTATCTGCAATGCGCCCCATTTCGGGCCGCTTCCACACATCGCGCCCTCCGCCGGTATTGCCAAGCACAGCGATTATTTTCTTGCCCGCAAACGCCCGATACAATTTCTCAAGCGAGTCGGGTGTGTGCGCGTAATCAACAACTGCGTCAAACTTTTGCCCTTCTTGTATAAACTCCACGCGCCCTGGAATTAAAGAAACTTTTGCTACCGCGCTACGCGCAGTTTCTTCCGAAACGCCTTGGCTTTTTGCAAAAGAAACGGCGGCGAGAATATTCTCTTGATTGAACGCGCCGACCAATTTTGTCTCAAACGGCATTTCTTCTTTATTCAAACGGTAAGGAATCTGCTCTTCTACTTTCACATCAAGAAATCGCCATCCTTCCACATCGTCCGCATTGGCGACGACCGTGCGTGGGTGCTTGGGCGACCGCTCCAGCGCGCGTACGAGCGAGAGCTTCGCATCGCGATACTTCTCGTACGAGCCGTGCGACTCAATGTGCTCGCGCGCGAGGTTGGTAAAAATGACGGCATCAAAACCTATAAATGCATGGCGATAGTTTCGCGCCGCCTCGCTCGTCATTTCAAGCACTGCGTAGGCACAACCCGAGCGTATCGCGTTCCGCAAAAACTTCTGTACGAAAAACCTCCCCGGCGTCGTCATCTTGTACAAATTCCGCCGCTCGTTTTTACCAATCTTAAAACGAATCGTGCTGAGCGATGCGACTGCAAAACCCGCCTCTTCCAAAATCGCGGTCGTAAGCTCTACAACCGTGCTTTTGCCTTTCGTTCCAGTTACCGCAACGACTTTAATGTTTCGAGATGGAAATCCATAAAGAACCGCCGCGCAGAGCGCGAGCGTGAAATGATACAGCGGTTGAGCCGCCCGAAAAATCCGTTCTGGAATTATCCGCCGTCCGATGCGTAAAATCTCCTCAAACATGAACGCTACTATATCACAATAGTAAAATATGTGGATAACCGACTTTGCACACTTTCTAATTACTTTCTATAATACTCTATATGCTCACCAAGAAGCAAGCTGGGGTTTTTCACTTCGTAAAGACATACAGAGCAAAGAGAAACTATGCTCCATCGCTGGAAGAAATTAAACGAAAATTCGGACTCGCTTCTGTTTCTACTGCTCATTATTACATCAGTAAACTTCAAGATGCCGGTTTTCTCAATAAAGAACACAACCAACCGCGCGCGGTTTCAGTTGTCAGAGCGAAACAAACAATAGAAATCCCCATTTTAGGAGCGATCGCCGCCGGACAGCCGATTGAAGCACTCGAAATCCAAAACGAGACAATTACCATCACGCGAGACGAAATTGGGAAGCAAGGCAGGCACTACGCCTTGCGCGTCCAGGGCAACAGCATGATTAACGAGGGTATTTTTGACGGCGATATGGTTGTGATAAGGAAGCAGGAAACAGCGGAAAACGGCCAAACCGTCGTCGCCGTCATTGACGATAACGAAGCAACGCTGAAAAAACTTTACCGCGAGGATGGGCGTTTTAGGTTACAGCCGGCAAACCCAACGCTCTTTCCCATTTACAGAAACGAAGTGGAGGTGAAGGGGATTGTCGTTAAAATAATCCGTAATCTTGAATCGCCGCTGGACCAAGAGCAAGCAAGAAATGAAAAATATGTCCGTAGAATTGATTATTCATGGGATTATCGCGGAGAGAAGACGAAGTCATATACGCACGGGATACATACCTACCCCGCGATGTTTATTCCGCAAGTCGCTCGGCGGCTGTTAGAAACATACAGCAAGAAAGGCGATACGATATGCGATATTTTTTGCGGTTCGGGCACATCTCTTGTTGAAAGCAATCTGACGGGAAGAAACGCATATGGTATTGACCTTAATCCGCTCGCCATCTTTCTGGCGCGAGCGAAAACAACGCCCGTCAATCCGCATAAACTGACGGGGGCATATCTTGCGCTCATAGATGTTGCAGAGAAGATTAAAGACAGCGACATACAAAGACCCGACTTCAAAAATATTGACTTTTGGTTTAAGAATAAAGTAATTATTAAACTCGCCAAATTAAAAAAAGCGATACTCGCTGTTAAAGATAAATCAATTCAAGATTTTTTGTTTGTTGCTTTAAGCGAAACCGTTCGTTATTCCTCAAATACAAAAACGGGGGAATTTAAACTCGTACGCGTTAAAGGAGAGAAATTAGAAAAACATAATCCAGATGTTATGGGAATTTTCCGCAAGCACACCGAAAAAAATATCGCGGGAATGGCTGATTTTTATAAAAACGCAAAACACGATTCGTGGACGAAGATTATTTACGGTGACTCGTCAAAAGATAATGACATAAAACCGAACTCCATTGACTGTATTATCACCTCTCCACCATACGGCGATAGCCGCACAACTGTCGCATATGGGCAATTTTCCCGTCTGTCGGCGCAGTGGATTAGTGTGTTTGATAATCCAAATGACGCATCTGGTGTGGACAACGAATTACTCGGTGGAAAAGCGTCTCCAACTCTTGCTCATACGCTTCCGTCAAAATACCTTAACGATTCGCTTGATAAGATAGCAAAACAAGATGAAAAACGTGCAAAAGATGTTCTTAGTTTTTATATCGGTTTGAATGAGTGCTTAAAACAGGCGCACAAAATCCTCAAACCACAAAGATATTTTTGCATCGTTGTCTGCAACCGGTTGGTTAAACAAGTTAGAATCCCCACTGATTTTATTATCGCCGAATTAGCAGAAAGAATCGGCTTTACCTGTGAAGATATATTCGTACGGAACATACCAAGCAAAAAAATGCCGATAAAAAACTCGCCGACAAACATTGTGGGCGCGCTTGAAGAGACGATGAATAAAGAAAGTATCGTGATTTTGAGAAAAAGTTAAAGAATTCTTTTCTGAATTCTAAACAACAACGGCAAGTCCTTTTCAGCGAGACGGAAAGCGGAACCGTGATCGTGCGGCTGCCCTGTTTCGCGTCAATCGCGCAGTGAAAACCCATAGCGTTTTTCCTACCGTTTTCTATAGTTTGATGCAGAATCTTTATTGCAGGAAACTCTGTGTCGGGATAGCCAAACTTTTCCCGAATCTCGGCGTTGGTAATGCCTTCGGGACTCTTTTTGATTTTATCCACCCTTTTTCTGAAAGTTCTTTGAGTGCCTGTTTAATTTCTGCGAGAGTCCATTTTTTCATAATAGTAATTGTAAAAATCTCTAATGACCTCAATGGGATTCGAACCCATGTTCCGAGATTGAGAATCTCGTGTCCTAGGCCAGGCTAGACGATGAGGCCTCACGGAAAAAATCTTATCATTTTTCTAACGATTTTTCCACTCTTTTTCTTGCCGAACAAGAAGTTCGCTCGCGCGCGAGCGCTCCGCAAGCACGCGCTCTACGACGCGCTCCATACGGATGCCTTGCGAACCCTTGATGAGCGCAACATCTCCTGCGCGAATCTCCTGCGCGAGCGCCTCCCCGCACGCGCGCGAGTCCGCAAAGGTGCGGATTTTTTCCGCGGGGAATCCGGAAGCGAACGCGGCGGCAACAGCCGCGCATGCTCTCTCCCCTACCAAAAATACGATGTCCGCTTTCTCTACGGCATCGCGCACCATTTTGTCGTGCTCTGCCTCGCTAAGGATTCCAAGTTCTAGCATATCGCCTAGCACAGCAATACGGCGGCCGCGCGTTTCCAAACCCGACAAAGCCGTAAGTGCTTCCGCAACCGCAACAGGCGAGCTGTTGTATGTGTCGTCTATTATGCGCGCGCCATTTACTCCATCAAGCATACGCATCCGCCCCGGCGCGAGCGTTCTTTCGGAAAGCGCGCGCGAAGCGCGCGCGCGGTCAAACCCGAGCGCCTGCACTACCGCGAGCGCGGCAAGCCCAGCGTACACCATCGGCGTGCCGATCGTTCCGCGCGTCTTCACCAACAAATCAGCTTCTCCGGCGCGCACATCCGCGCCGAGGCGTATGCCAAACGAAATTACTTTAACACCTAGCGGCGCGAGCGCGCGGAACGCGCGTACATCCGCATCATCTCCATTGAGAATCAAAATACCGTCTTTCTGCAAAGCAGAGACGAGCGCGCCTTTCTCAGCAACCAGTTCACTTGCGGAAGAAAAGTTTTCTATATGCACGGGCGCGCGCGAAAGCTTTGTTACGACGACCATCGTGGGTCTGAGCCACCGCGCAATCGCACGGATGTCGCCCGGCCTGTCGGTGCCGACTTCAACCACGAGGAAACGGGGGTGTCTTGTAACTTGTAGCGTGTAGCGTGTAACTAACAAAAACAAACCGCGAAGCAAAACAAAAAACCAGCCGAGCGGATTGTTCCACTGATTACGCGCGCCGAGAATCGCGAGCGGGACGCCGATTTCGCTATTGTAACTTTTCTCACTTTTGCGTACGGAAGCAAACGGCGCGAGCGCCGCGGCAATCGCGTCTTTCGCGGATGTCTTCCCCACCGTCCCAGTTACAGCAATCACAAACGGCTTGAAACGCGCGAGAAAAAGCCGCGCTTCAAGCGTCAAAATCCCAACAACAATTGATTTTAGAAATGTCTTCATTGCAACTGTATCGTACTCGTCGCATTATTACTCGTAAAGGTAACATTGATTGCCTTTGTAATTGTCGTGTCGCTAGGAGCGGACAATCCTGTATCGTTGTGTTCAAGGAGGATGTTTTCTAAGGAAATGGGTGATGCGTCATATGAGAGTCCAATATGCATATAGCGAATGGTGGAATTGAGAAAGTCGGAGATGGAATTGGGTT